>Ga0137306_100012_pt1 | contig 314925 bp, 250 predicted proteins | sample Inofroosms_March_FD_97187 | JGI IMG/M metagenome (GOLD analysis project Ga0137306, IMG submission 97187) | Mouse cecal microbial communities from Vienna, Austria - N-Acetylneuraminic and N-Acetylglucosamine D2O microcosms_March | ecosystem: Host-associated > Mammals > Digestive system > Large... | reverse complement strand
TTATACAGAATTATCTCTTGATACAATAAAAGAATTAGCAAGCCAATCAATGCAGTTGGCATAATTAATCATATCAATCAAAATCAAGTATAGTAACAGCGTTAGAGCATATAGGAACTGAAATCTATATGCTCTATTTTTTTGTCATTAAGGAGGAACAATGGACGATAACATTCAAACAAATACTACAGGGCGATTAACGCCCTGTCTGCAAAAGAAGATTGACAAGACAACCTACTTAGTTGAGGTACATTTCTCTGCTACGTATACCCAAAGCGTAGAGGACAAGTTAAAGCGTGTCATTCTCCATGACTTAGAGCATGGGAAACAGGGAAAATCAAGAAAAAGTGATGAAAAATGATGAATACGTCCTTGACAAGCAGCAACAGGAGAGGCAAGTTTGTATTTTTTTAAAAAAGCTAATTTTGCAGTAGTATCTTCAAATAATGTAGTCATAATTTTATCCTTTACTAAAATTTTCCTCTTAGTTCCACAACTTTTCCGATAATACGAACTGGTTTTGCTGTAATTTCTTCTGGAGAAAACATCATAGGTTCATATTTGGCAGCATTGAGAGAGATTAGACCTATACCATGCGTGTATTTCACAAGTCGTTTACATACCGCATCGTCTCCGTTAACCATAGCAATTACGATATCGCCAGAATTGGCATCTTCCTGCTTTTTAACGATGACAACATCTCCATCACAAATTCGTGGTTCCATTGAATCACCTTGAATGCGAAGACCAAAGAAATTTCCAGTTTGTGCAAGTTCTTCAGTGATTTCTTCGGTATCAACAATTTCTTCGATGGCTTCTAATGGGATGCCAGCGGCTATACGACCAAGCACGTTTATAGTTATAGACTTAGAGGTTTGTCCCGAGGTGGAAAGCGGAAGAAAAATAAATAAAAACGAATAAAAGTCAAAAAATATGAAATATTTTCAGAAATAGTATTGACACATGAAAAATATTCATGTAGGAAGCTAAATAATATTTATAAAGTGATTTTCACAGCATCATTTAGGGATATATATGCATGAAGCTATAATGAAATTTTTTAATAATTCTAAATCCTCAAGAGAAGTCAAGTTTGCCTGCCAATGAAGTTGTTTTTTATTATGTTGTGCGGCGAATAGAGGATTATCAACATTTTCGCTTGAAAGTTCGCGAGGAAGACGTAAAGAAATCCATTTACTTCTTGGGGAGTATTTAAGACGAAGAAAATCATTTGCTCCATAAAACATCGAAATATAATTTTTACTTCGGCGTTCGAGAGTAACACAACGTGCAATATCAGAAGGCAAAAATGATAAAATGATTACTATTAATTTGAGTTCGGATTTGGTGGGGTTTAATTCTTTATCAAATATGCTTGTGATAGAAATTTCACCAGTTTCTGTGTTAACGGAAAAAGTAATTACAGAACAACACCTCATCTTTCTATAGATTTTTCCAAATAAATTATAGAGGGAGCGGGCGAAAATGGCAAGAACTAACGGAGTCGAAAGAAGCGAGTGGGGGAGTTTTTTATTATTTGCAGATTTTTAGGAGTAAAAGGAGAGGATTTTGCAGAGGAGGTAGGAGGGAGGTTCCATAAACATATCAAAATTCTCGCTCATAAGTCCCTCCATTATCCCGTTTTCCCAGCCGCGCATCCTGTCTTGTTTTGTGCTGTTTAGGGTTCTGGATTCATTATAGGGCTTATTCTCAAAGGTCTCCTCTCTATCCCTGCACGAAAAAGCGGGGAGGCTGCTCAGAAGTTGATATCTGCCTTTCTTTCACAAGGCATTTACAAACGCACTAAAATGATTTAAGATTACGATGATAGGGGGACAACGAGAATGAAAATAAAGTATAAGGCGCAAAAGGCTGTTTCATGTTTCCTTTTATGTGCGATCATTTTTTCGGTATGCGCATGTGGGGAAGAGGGTAAAGATAATGCCGCTCTTTATGGAGAAACCATTGGCGGATTGCAAGATGATGAGCTTTTTGTAATTATTGAAACGAATGCCCCTTTGCCGGTTTTGCTTGTCACTTCACATGTATATGACGACGGCACGGTGAAGCAGGCGGCAATTGATTGTGATGTGTATTATCCGATAGACGGAGAAGTGAAAAATATAGGAAGGGTAGAGAGTATGGGAACGGCATATCCTGTTTCTTATGATGAAACAGGCATCTATACGGCTTCCGGTCACGCTATGCAGCGTTATGAAGTTGAGAAATCCGGGACAATTGAGCTGGCAGAAGTAATTAACGAGCAATTTGATGAAAACGGCAATGCTGCCTATACCATGGAAAAAGGGGATGAAACAGAGACTATTTCGGAAGAAGAATACTATGATGTTTTCGGGAAATATAAAAATGCTACAGTTGTAAGTTTTGCTTACGGCGCATCGGACGCAGCAGGGTGATTTTGTGTATACGAAATTGCGAATAGTAAAGAAGGGGAGTGCCCACATCGCGGCACTCCCCTTTTTCTGCACTATTTTATTTCCTGATCGTCCACGAGGAAGGAATCGCCGTCCTCAACGATACACACCATGGTCTTGCCGGTGTTTAATTCGATCTCATTTCCGGCGTCGTCATAGTATCTTGTCGCTCCGTAATCGGAGGTCTTTTCCCATGTGACATGGATACCTTTGCCGTTTGTGAAAAACCAGCCGTCCCTTGTGGTGTCGTGGCACTGGAAGGCAAGATAGCCTTTCGCGTCGCGCACTTCGTGGTAGGTGTTCTGCACGAGAATATTTTTGAAGGTAAGCTGCTTTCCTGTCGCCAGATCCGTATGCGGACCGTCCGAGGAGCCGGAAAGATGCTGGAATCTCTCATAAAGCCCGGTTTCGCCGTTGTAGACAAAGTAGCAGTTGGTCACGGGATATGTGGGGGACATGTCCACCCGGTTTGCCGTGATGGCATCGCTGTACTGCGACAGGTCGTTGGGTTTGTCATCGGGTGCGAAACGGTAATGCTGCTCGTCCGCGTAGCCGTCGCGTATCTGGGTGGAGTAGCCAAGCTTATCCGCATCGGCAAGAACGCCAACCGCGTCTATGAAAGCGTTGTCAGTCGCGTTTTTCGCATTTTTATCCCGGAAAAAGTTGCTGCTTGTTTTGCCGTCGATATCGTCCGTGCGCTTGATGACTTCGTCTATGTAGAAGGGACCGCCGAAATGGACGTAGAGAGCGTCCCACTCAAAAGCCCAGTACACGTAGTAGTCGCGGCAGCTTCTGATGTTGCCGAGTTTGTCGGCATTTTTCCAGTCCTGAATAATCCACATCAGCCGGGTAATGCTTCCCTCCACATTACATTCGTACACGACGTCCGCATTGGAGATGCCGTAGTGGGAGGCAGTTTTTGTGTTGGGTGTCATAATGGCAAGGGGTCTTGTGTTGTTGACATCCTCATCGACCCACTCGTTTGTGATGCGGCTGCGTACCATGCCCTCTTCGGGCGGCGCATCTTCTTCCGTTTCTGGTTCCTCGGTTTCTTCCGTTTCCTCTTCCTCTTCGGGAATATCGTCGATTATCTGTTCCACGACGGGCGCTTCAACCTTAGGCTTTTCCTCCTCCTCCTTACCGCAGCCGGTCAGAAGAAGGGCCGAAGACAGAGCGACGAGAAGTAAAACTTGTAATCTTTTCATGCTTCGTGAAAATCCTCCTTTTTTCTACTTAAAACATATGAAAACATCATAGCATAACAAGCAGGGCGGAGTCACTACGAAAAATCTTAAAAAATACACAATTTTTGCGAAAGGAATGGGGATTTCGCTATACAAAACGGTGGTTGACAAACATACCGGCGGTATGTTAAACTGCATACATACTGATAGTATGTTTGGGGGAGGGGAATAAGATATGGCTAGAAATAAGTATCCCGAGGAGACAGTCAATCTGATACTGGACGTGGCGGGCCGTCTGTTTATGGAGAAGGGCTACGAGCATACGTCCATTCAGGATATCATTGATAATCTGGGCGGGCTGAGCAAGGGCGCGATCTATCATCACTTTAAATCGAAGGAGGAAATTCTGGACGCGGTCACTGACAGGATCATGGAGGAGTCCAACCGGAAGCTTGCGGGCACTTTGGATCGCAGGGATTTAAACGGCTTGGAAAAACTGAGAACCCTGTTCAAGTCCTCGCTGTGCCGCCCGGCGCAGGATGAGATGTTTCAGGTGGCGCCCAGCTTTTACAACAATCCGAGGCTTTTGGCAAGTCTTTTGTATGAGACGATGGAACTGACGGCGCCGGAGTTTATTCAGCCGATTATCGAGGAGGGCATTGCCTACGGCTCGATTGTGGCGGAGCATCCGAAGCAGCTTGCGGAACTGATTTCACTTGTGGCAAATGTCTGGATCAACCCGATGATATTTGACGATTCCGTGGAGGAGACTTATCACAAGTTTCTGGTGTTTGATCAGATGTTAAAAGGCATGGGTCTGGATATTGTGGACGAGGAAATGATCGCGCGGATGCGGGAATTGACAGCGATATATCAGAAACGTAAATAAATAGAACATGTTTCTGTCCTAAAAAATGGGCAGAATATTTTTAGATTAATACATACCGATGGTAGGTATTAAAAGAAAAGGAGAAAAAAAGGATGAAACAAAAATTATTTTCCAAAGATTTTATATTGGTGGTGATCGGACAGATTATCTCCCTGTTCGGCAATGCCACGCTGCGGTTTGCGCTGCCGCTGTATCTTTTAAACGAGACCGGGTCGTCTGCGGTCTACGGCACGGTGACGGCGTGCGCGATCATTCCGGCAATCCTGCTTTCGCCGGTGGGCGGCATTGTGGCGGACCGGGTGAACAAAAGGAATGTCATGGTCATACTGGACTTTTTCACGGCGGCGCTGATTCTGGCATTCAGTGTCTTGATGGGCGGGGTTAATCTTGTAGTCCTGCTGACGGTTACCTTGATGATTCTGTATGGTATCGCGGGCGCCTACCAGCCGTCCGTGCAGGCGTCCATTCCTGTGCTTGTAGGGTCAGACCGCATGATGGAGGCAAACTCCATTGTCAATATGATCAGTTCTTTTTCGGCATTGCTCGGTCCTGTGCTGGGCGGGATTGTGTACAGCGCGTATGGGCTGAAACCTGTGCTTCTGGTCTGTATCGCCTGCTTTGTAATCTCGGCGGTCATGGAAATTTTTATACATATTCCGTTTGAAAAACAGGCTTCGGAGGGCAGCGTGTGGCAGACGGCACGGTCGGACTTCGGGCAGAGCATTCGCTTTATCTGCAAGGACATGCCGGTGATCGGAAAGGCGGTTCTGGCGGTCTGCGGAATCAATCTGTTTTTGTCCTCCATGATTAATGTGGGGCTGCCCTATCTGGTGACGGAAGTGATCGATCTGGACGTAGCGCAGGCGAACCGGCTCTATGGTTTCGCGGAGGGGATTCTCGCCGCGGGCGGGCTTGCAGGCGGTGTCTGCGCGGGCGTTTTTGCGAAAAAGCTTTCCATCAGAAAGGCGGGTATGCTGATCGTGATTGCCGCGGTGTGCCAGTTTCCCATTGCCGTGTCGTTAGCCGTGTCTTCCTCGGGCATGGTGAACTATGTGATGCTGACGGCAGGCTGTTTCGTTGTGATGACCTGCTGTACGGTTTACACCATATTGATGATGACGTTTTACCAGACGGTGACGCCGCCCCATCTTCTGGGAAAGGTGATTGCGGTTATCATTACCGTGGCGATGTGCGCCCAGCCGCTCGGCAATGCCATGTACGGTGTACTGTTTGAACTGTGCAGAGGGTTTGAATATGCGGTGGTGTTGTTTGCCGGGGTGGTGTCGCTTGGGATTGCGGTGGTGCTGCGGGGGATTTTTAAGGGAATTTCGTTATCTTTATAAGAATTTGGAAAAATTAGGTGTATGTTTGCCCGTGCTTGTGTTAGAATATAAAACATGAATCCAGTTGTGGACGACTGGAAAGGAACCGGGGAAAGGGCGAAACAGACATGAAGAAGATAATCGTAACAGGCTGCAACGGGCAGCTTGGACGTGCCGTTAATCTGGAATACGCAGACAGCACGGAATACGAACTGGTGAACACGGATGTGGGGGAACTGGACATCACGAAGGTAGACGAGGTGATGAAGCTCGCCAGAGAAGTGAAACCTTATGCCATTATCAACTGTGCGGCGTACACGGCGGTGGAGGCATGTGAGAAAGAGGAGGATCTCGCTTTTCGGATCAACGCCATCGGCGCGCGCAACTTAAGCATAGCGGCGAACGAGACGGGCGCGAAGCTGATGCATATTTCCACAGATTATGTGTTTGACGGAAACGGGACGAGACCTTACAAGGAAACCGATCCGGTTGGTCCGCAGGGCGCATACGGCAGGACGAAGCTGGCGGGAGAAGAATTTGTGAAAGAGTTTGGCGACAGGCATTTTATTCTGCGCACGGCATGGCTCTACGGGGACGGAAAGAACTTTGTAAAGACGATGCTGCGTCTCTCCGAGACGAATGATAAAGTGAGGGTGGTGCGGGATCAGGTGGGATCGCCCACCAGTGCGGCGGAGCTTGCGAAAGCCGTTGCTTACCTGCTTCCCACGGAAAATTACGGGCTGTTCCACGCCACCTGTGAGGGGGATTGCAGCTGGGCGCAGTTCACGGAGGAGATTTTCCGGCTCGCCGGGAAAAAGACCGCGGTGGAGGCGATTACCTCGGAGGAGTACGGCGCGGCGGTGAAGCGTCCGGCGTATTCCATTCTGGAAAATTATATGTTTAATATGACGACAGACTTTATGTTTGCGGACTGGCACGACGCCATTGCAGAGTATCTGTCAAAACAGTGAGTGGCGTTGTGGCTAGGAATATGGAAACAGGAAAGGATAATGAAATGCAGAAAATAGCTTTAATTACGGGAATCACAGGACAGGACGGCTCTTATCTGGCGGAGTTTCTGCTGGAGAAGGGATATGAGGTGCACGGGCTGATCCGCAGGCACAGTATCGCCAATACGGGCAGGATTGATCATCTGATCGAGTCGGATTACCACAAAGTAAAATTCTTCCTGCACTATGCGGACACCACGGATTCCAGCAACCTGATGCGGCTGATCGCGGAGATCCGCCCGACGGAAGTGTACAATCTGGCGGCGCAGTCCCATGTGGGCGTATCCTTTGAGGTGCCGGAGTACACGGCGGAGGCCACGGGCGTGAGCACTTTAAAACTTCTGGAGGCGATCCGCGTAAACGGCGGCACATGCAGATACTATCAGGCGTCCACCTCGGAACTTTTCGGCGGCATCCCGGAGACGGCGCCGCAGAGCGAGAAAACGCCGTTTTATCCGAAGAGCCCTTACGGCGCGGCGAAGCTTTATTCTTACTGGATTACAGTAAATTACAGAGAGTCTTACAACATGTTTGCCTGCAACGGCATTCTCTTCAACCACGAATCACCCAGGCGCGGCGAGAACTTTGTGACGAGAAAGATCACGCTGGCGATCGCGAATATCATTGCGGGGAAACAGGAAAAGCTTTCCCTCGGCAATATGAACGCGAAGAGGGACTGGGGCTTTGCAGGCGATTATATAGAAGGCATGTGGCTGATGCTGCAGCAGGACAAGCCGGACGATTATGTGCTGGCGACCAACGAGACGCACACGGTCAGGGAGTTTGTGGAGGCGGCTTTCGCGGAGCTTGGCATCCAGATCCGCTGGGAGGGAACCGGCGTGAATGAGAAGGGGTATGATGACAAGAGCGGTCGTCTGCTCGTGGATGTGAACCCCGAGTTTTACCGCCCGGCGGAAGTGGAGTTTTTGTGGGGTAACTGCGCGAAAGCGGAGAAGGAACTTGGATGGAAACGAAAAGTGGACTTTAAGGGGCTGGTATCCATGATGATGGATGCGGACTTAAGGGAAATTGCAGGAATGAGCTGCGAGGAGTACAAGGCGCAGGGTGAAAACTGACGGGATGCCGGCTGTGTGCAGGGATGTGCCGGAAGAAACCGGCGGGTCCGGAACGCATCGGATGGAAGAGAAAGACAGAGGAAACGTGTATCAGGAATGTTGTCGGTAATTTTGATCTGGATCTATATGGGTATAACTACATTTATTATCGGATATGGTGTGCTGCGTGTAATCACGCGGCACCTTCCTTATTATGCAAATGTCTGTGCAGGGAAAATTGACACTGAAGCGGGGGACAGGCATCGCACGGGCAGGGAAGGCAAACATTCATGTCCGATGATTCAAAATGTGGATGCGTATTTTATGTGCGGTCTGGTGTGTGTGACGGTCTGCGCGCAGTTTTACAGCCTGTTTGCGGGTGTGGGGCTGGCGGCGAATGTGGTTTTGTGCGTTCTCTGCGTGTTGACCGTTTTAGTCGACGGGAGGGCGTTTGCGGAGACGATCCGGCCGCTTGCACACCCGGATATGTTGCGGTTCTGCGTGGTCTTTGCCCTGTTCCTTCTCTTTGCCTACGGCACATCCCGCGGCATCATTCACTACGACACGGGGCTTTACCATGCCCAGAGCATCCGCTGGATGGAGGAGTACGGCGTGGTGAAGGGGCTGGGCAATCTGCATTGCAGGCTGGCATACAACAGTTCTTCCTTTGCCCTGTCGGCTCTCTACAGCATGGCTTTTCTGGGCGGGCAGTCCTATCACTGTGCGGCGGGATGGCTGGCGTTTCTGCTGACGGCGGTCTGTCTGCCGATCGGAAAATCCCTGCGGGTAAGGCGGCTTCTGGCAAGTGATTTTGCCAGACTGATGTGTGTGTATTATCTGGTGAATATTTTCGATGAAATGATTTCCCCGGCATCGGATTATTTCATGGTGCTTCTGGCTTTTTATATCGTAATAAAATGGCTGGATCTTTCAGAGTGCGGGGAGCGGGCGATATTACCCTACGCCCTTTTGTGTGTGCTCGGCGTGTTCCTGATGACGGTGAAGCTGTCGGCGGCGCTGATCTTACTGCTTACGGTTTATCCGGCGTGTCGTCTGATACGCGAAAAAAAGTGGGGAGAGACAGGCGTTTATCTGGGGCTTGGTATCGTCACGGCGCTTCCCTTTTTTATACGCAATGTGGTGATTTCGGGGTGGCTTGTCTATCCTTTTACACAGATAGACCTGTTTGATGTGGTCTGGAAAATTCCAAGGGGTCTGGCGGATTATGACGCCAGAGAGATACAGGTCTGGGGCAGGGGCTACACGGATGTGACGCAGTTCGATATGCCCATGCGGGAGTGGCTGCCCGGGTGGTTTCGGACGCTGGCGGGGAGCGACAAAGTTCTTGTGCTGGGGGCAGCGGCGGCGGTTTTTGCATTACTGGCGGAGGGAGTGTATCTGGTTTGGAGATGGCGTAAGAGGCGGCGGGCGGCAGCAGATGGGGCTGTGATCCGGCATGGTGAGATATCCCCCGCTCTTTTTACGGCGCAGGCGACCGTGGCAGGCTCTTTTCTCTTCTGGCTGTGCACGTCGCCGCTGATCCGTTACGGCTGTGTCTGGGTGTATCTGACGGCGGCGGTGGTGTTCGGGGGGATCTACGAGCTGGTGATTCATTGCGCGGCGGATGGCAGGGGAGCAACGGCTGGTTTTCGGGCACAGGCTGGGCGAAGCAGCGCAGGAGAGCAGAATGACCGTGCAGAGAACCGGGGGTGGCGGCTTGCGGCAGGGCGCGCGGTGTCTGTGGCGGCGGCGCTTCTTCTTCTCTACAAAGGCTTTGCGCTGGCGCGGGAAATCACAGGCTCTTATGTCAATGATTACTGGATCGTTCAGAAAGATTATGAGGCATATGAGACTTACGCTTATGAGATTGAGGGCGTGACTTTTTTCTGTCCGGCGGCGGGCGACCAGACGGGGTACGACAGTTTTCCGTCCTCGCCGGCGGAGGCGGATATACGGTTTCTGGGGGACGGGATCGGGGATGGTTTCCAGGCGGCGGATTAGTATGTGCCGTCTCTGTTCGGAAACCGTTGCAATCTGTATATTTTTCTTCTATAATACTATAGATAATAGGGAAGTAAACGTTGACGCGATATTGTATGATGAGAGAAATGGAGACGGATATTATTATGGATAGGACAGACAAAATTTACGTGGCAGGGCACAGAGGGCTGGTGGGCAGCGCCATTGTGCGTTCTTTGCAGGCAAGGGGTTATGAAAATATCATCGGCAGGACACATAAAGAACTTGACTTAACCAGTCAACAAGAGGTGAGGGAGTTTTTTGAAAAAGAGCGCCCGGATGCAGTTATTCTCGCCGCGGCAAAGGTGGGCGGCATCAACGCGAACAATACCACGCCTGCGGAGTTTGCCTATGAGAATATGCAGATACAGTGCAATGTCATTCAATGCTGCCATGCGTATCATGTGAAAAAGCTGCTGTTTCTGGGGAGTACCTGCATTTACCCGAGGATGGCGCCCCAGCCGATCCCGGAGGACGCGCTGTTAACAGGCCCTCTGGAGGAGACGAACGAGGCGTATGCCATCGCGAAGATTGCGGGTCTTGAAATGTGCAAGTTTTATAAGCGGCAGTACGGTGACGACTTCATCAGCTGTATGCCCACGAATCTGTACGGACCGCACGACAATTATGATTTGGAAGGCTCCCATGTGATGCCGGCAATGATCCGTAAATTCCACGAGGCGAAGGTGAGCGGCGCACCTATGGTTACGCTGTGGGGAACGGGAACCCCGCTCCGGGAGTTTTTATATGTGGACGATATGGCGGACGCCTGCGTGTTCCTGTTAGAGAACTACAGCGGGGAGCAGCATGTCAATATCGGCACAGGAAAAGAAGTCACGATCAAGGAACTGGCGGAGACGGTAAAGAAAGTAGTGGACTACCGGGGACAGATTGTCTGGGATCAGACGATGCCGGACGGCACGCCCAGAAAACTTACGGATGTGACGAAACTGCACGGACTCGGCTGGCAGCATAAGGTAGAGCTTGAGGAGGGGGTGCGGCTTGCCTACGAGTGGTTTAAGGAAAATGTAAACGAGGCGAGGCTGTAGGATAATTTGCCTTATCGTGCAAAGATGTTCTCTGACGCGATAAATTACCGTTTACAGCGCGATGCATTTTTGTTATGATTGTCGAAAGGTACGGAAAATACGTTTGTCAATTGTAATTATTTGCAAAGGAGTAAAAGGGGAATGACACAACAGAATATGATTAGTCCGAGGGAGCTGGAGAAAATGATCTCCGATTTTATGCTGGAACTTGGCATACCGGCGCATCTGCGGGGGTATCAGTTTTTGCGGAGCGCGGTGGGGATGTGCGTGGAGGACATGGAACTGGTGGGGAGTGTGACGAAACTGTTATACCCGGATCTGGCGAAGATGTATCAGACGACGGACACGAAGATTGAGCGCGCGATCCGCAATGCGATTGAGGTATCGTGGGAGAGGGGAAACAGCGATCTTTTTGAGGAACTGTTCGGTTACAGCAACACGCTGGAATATACCAGACCGACAAACAGCGAATATATTGCCGTTGTAGCGGATTACATACGTTTGAAAAACAAGCTCATATGAATTTTGAGGGAAGGGATGCGTCTCTTCCTTTTTTTATGCAGATGTGGTAAACTTATCATTGGAGGAGACTGATTTATGAAACGATTGAGCGTCATCGTACCCTGTTACAACGAAGAGGAGAACGTCAGGGATTTTTATGATGAGTTATGCAGGAACGAGGATTTTTTCCGGGAGAAGCAGCTGGGGCTTGAAATATTGTATGTGGACGACGGGTCCCGGGATCAGACGGTTTCCGAGGTGAAAAAGCTTCACGCGCAGGACGGGCGGGTGCGGCTTATTTCCTTTTCCCGCAATTTCGGAAAGGAAGCGGCGATCTATGCCGGACTGCAGAAATGCCGGGGAGATTTTGTCGTGCTGATGGACGCTGATCTGCAGGATCCACCCTCACTTTTGCCGGAGATGTACTCTTATATTGAACAGGGATATGATTCGGTGGCGACCAGACGGGTGACCAGAAAAGGGGAGCCTGTTATCCGCTCCTTTTTTGCGCGGATGTTTTACAAGCTGATGAACAGGATATCGCGCACGGAGATTGTGGACGGCGCCAGAGATTACCGTCTGATGACGAGGCAGGTTGTGGACGCGATTCTCGCCATGACAGAGTACAACCGTTTTACCAAGGGAATTTTCGGCTGGGTGGGGTATGAGACCAAGTGGCTGGAATACGAGAATGTGGAGCGCAGAAAGGGTGAGACGAAGTGGTCGTTCTGGAAGCTTTTCCTGTACTCTCTTGAAGGGATTATCGCATTTTCCACGGTGCCGCTTACCATAGCGTCCGTGGCGGGCGTGTTTTTCTGCGTGGTGGCTTTTGTCATCATTATTGTGACGGTTGTACGAAAACTTATGTTCGGCGATCCGACCTCCGGCTGGCCCTCGCTGGTCTGCATCATTATGATGGTCAGCGGCGTGCAGCTGTTTTGTCTGGGCATTGTCGGGCAATACTTATCAAAGACATACATGGAAGTGAAGAGAAGACCGATCTATCTGGTCAGGGAAGAGATCGGGGGACAGGAACTTGAGGGATAAAATAAGCGGGCTGGTCAGCATCATCGTGCCTGTGTACCGGGCGGCGGCGTATATCGCGGATACCATTGAGATGGTGCTCGCGCAGACATACGACAGATGGGAACTTCTGCTGGTGGACGACTGCTCCGGGGACGGAAGTGTGGAGGCGGCTGAAAAGGCGCTTGGCGCATACGGGCACCATCCGTCGGACGCGGTGTTGGAACATGTAACGCATATCGAGGAATATCTGTGCGGGGATGGGAAAAAGGTATTCCTTATCCGCAAGAATAAAAACGAGGGAGCCGCGGCGGCACGCAATACGGGAATGGATCTGGCGGGCGGTCAGTATATCGCGTTTCTCGACGCGGACGATATCTGGGTTGCGGACAAGCTTAGGAAACAGCTTTTCTTTATAAAGGAAAAACGGGCTGGCTTTTCGTTTTCCGCCTATGAGTTCGGAGACGGGGAGGCGAGACCCACGGGCAGGGTGGTGCATGTGCCGGAGACCCTGACGTACAAAAAGGCGCTGTCCCGGACGGTTATTTTTACGACCACCGTTGTGTTTGACCGGGATATTGTGCCGGATGAACTGATGCGGATGCCGCGGGTGGAGAGCGAGGATACGGCGACATGGTGGCAGGTTCTGCGCGCGGGGTATACGGCGCACGGGCTTGACGAGGTGCTGGCGGTCTACAGAAGACCGGCGGGGTCTCTGTCTTCCAATAAACTTAAGGCGGTGAAACGGATCTGGAATCTGTACCGCAGGCAGGAGAAACTCTCTGTTTTCGCCAGCGCGTTCTATTTTGTGTTCTGGGCGTACAGAGCGACAATGAGGCGGATATAAGACCATGAAAAAAATGGAAACCATAAAAAGACTGATCATTTTACAGCTTTCTTTTATCGGATTGATTTTCCAGACGGCAGTTTATGCTTTCTTCTGGCTGGAAGCGTACTACCCGTTTCTGAGAATGCACAGGAATTTCCGGTTCTATTTCAAGGGGCACGTGCTGATTCTTCTGATCTATTTCGTGCTGTTGTTTTTCTTTGCAAATACATACGGCGCGCTGAAGATCGGCTATCTGAAACCAGTGGATGTGTTCATCTCGGAATTGTTTTCCCTGTTGTTTGTCAATGTGATCTCCTATTTTCAGATTTCGCTGATGGCGAACTGGGTTGTGGACGTGCGTCCCATTGTCTGGACCATGCTGATTCAGACGGCGCTTGCGGGCGTGTGGGTGTTCTTCTGCAATATCTGCTATTACAAGGCTTTTCCCCCGAGAGAGATTCTGATCGTGCACGGGGAACGTCCGATTGACGATATCGTGAAAAAATTTGAGTCGAGAAAGGACAAGTATCAGATCAAAAAATGCTTGAATATTTCCGCGGGTATGGAGGCGGTGAAGGCGGAGATTGAAAACGGTTACGGCGCGGTGGTGCTGTGGGATATTTCCACGGCGGACAGGAACGCCCTGTTAAAATACTGCTACAGCCTGTCGGTGCGGGTGTACACGATGCCGAAGATATCCGACGTGCTGATCAAGGGTGCGGACCAGCTTCATCTGTTTGATACGCCCATTTACCTGACGAGGGAGTATTCCCTCAAGGTGGAACAGCGGGTGGTGAAACGGCTGATTGATCTGGCCTGCTCGATATTGCTTCTGGTGATTGCGTCCCCCTTTATGCTGATTACGGCGGCGGCGATCAAACTTTACGACGGTGGTCCCGTGTTTTATAAACAGATCCGCTGCACCCGCGACAGAAAAGAGTTTTATATTCTGAAATTCAGAAGTATGGGGGAGGATGCGGAGAAGGACGGCGTGGCAAGACTGGCGTCCAAGAACGATCCGCGCGTCACACCGATCGGAAAGTTTATCCGCGCCACGCGAATCGACGAACTGCCGCAGCTCTTTAATATCCTGAAAGGGGAAATGTCCTTTATCGGACCGAGACCCGAGCGGCCGAATATCATTGACGATTATATGAAGGAGATGCCGGAGTTTGCGCTCCGCATGAAGGTGAAAGCGGGGCTTGCGGGCTATGCGCAGGTCTATGGGAAATACAACACGACACCCTACGACAAACTGAAACTGGATCTGACGTATATCGAGCAGTATTCCGTGTGGCTGGATCTGAAGCTGATGCTGCTGACGTTAAAGATTCTGATTAAGCCGGAGAGTACGGAGGGGGTTGAGGAGAACCAGACGACGGCGCTGAAGTAGAAAGTGGCGACGCGCGGGCGGCGGATTGCGCAATTGCCCGCTCGCGTCTGGCTGCGACAAAATATCGTTGCGGGGACGGTTTGTATATGGGAGAGTGGAAGGATTTGCGTTATGAAAGATGAATATGCCAATGAAGGTATGGACATAAAAAAATATATGCTGTGCCTGCTGGGGAAACTGCCCTTGATTCTGGGGGCGATGGTTGGCGGCGCGGTTTTGGGCGTGTTGGTTTATCTGGTGGTGCGGACGGTGCCGGAATCGGAGCGGGAGTATAGCGCTTACGCGAAGGTGTATCTGGATTTCGCGGCGGACGAGACGGGGGAAGTGTATCAGGCGTACAACGGCTATACGTGGAACGATCTGATGGCGGCGGACCCGATTATGGAGCTGACGCTGGCAAACCTTTCCGCAGATTATACGCGGGCGGAGGCGGAGGCGGCAATCAAGGCGGAAATTCTCTCGGATATCCGGCTTCTGACGATCACGGTTACGACACACAGATCCGAGCGGACGGACGCGATTCTGGGCGCGGCGGTGCAGGCGCTTGAGACGTATGGCGGACAGGCGAAGGAGTTTATTGAAATTCACGGGATTCAAAAGACGGACGCAAAGCTTGTGGTGGCGGACAGAAGGACAGCGCAGGCGGCGTTTCTGGGTGCGTTTCTGGGACTGCTGATCAGTCTTTTGGGATTCTCGCTCTACTATGTGATGGACGACCGCGTTTTCGTGGCGGGGGATGTCAGAAAAATGACGGATATGTCGTTTGTTGGTTATGCTTCGGGCGTGGAAGCGCTGAAACAGGACTATGAAAAAAATCTTGCCTATTTGCGGGAAAAGGTGGGAGAGATTCAGATTTGTGAACTGGACGGGGACGCGTTCTTTTCCGAGGAGGAGTTGCGGGATATGCGTAAAGTGGCAGGCGTGGTACTGTCCCTGCCTTTCGGAAAGGTGCATGGCGCTTTCGCGTCCTATGTGATGGAGCAGTTAAAGGTGCAGGACTGCGCGCTGTGCGGTGTGGCGGTCAGGGACGCGGATGAGCGGTTTTTGCGGAGATATTATGGGAAAAATAAAACTTGAGGTTCTGGTTTCCGCGGTGAATAAAAACGTGGCGGGGCTTATCTCACAAATGCATATCGTTACGGACGCGGTGCTCGTAAACCAGTGCGACTGCTACAAATATGAGACGGTCGGGGTGCAGGGCGGGAGCGTGAAGTGCTTTTCCATGCCGGAACGGGGCGTGGGACTAAGCCGCAATACCGCGCTTTTACATGCGTCCGGGGACGTGGTTCTGTTTTCCGACGAGGACATTATACTGGCGCCGGATTATGAGGAGAAGGTTCGCAGGGCTTATGCGTCTCATCCCGACGCGGATATGATTCTCTTCAACGTGGAGGTGGCTCCTTCCCGCAGAACTTACTGGAACCGGGAGATCCGCAGGGTTACTTACCGCAGTTATGGCAGATATCCGGCGTACAGCATCTCGGGGAAACTTTCCGCGCTGCGCAGGGCGAACGTGCACTATTCGCTGCTTTTCGGCGGCGGCGCAAAGTACAGCAACGGGGAGGACAGCCTGTTTTTGCGGGACTGCCTGAAGGCGGGGCTTCGGATTTACGCGCATACCGCATGTATCGGCAGGGAGCAGGAACGGGAGTCTACATGGTTCTCCGGCTACCATGAAAAGTTTTTCCATGACAGGGGCGTGCTCTATCATTATCTCTACGGGAAACTGGCGCTGCCGCTTTCCCTGCGGTTTTTGTGGGTGCACAGGGAAACCATGTGCCGGGAAATCCCGGTCGGCAAAGCGTTTCGTATGATGCGTGCGGGTGTGCGGGAGGCGTGCGGCAGATGATTTTATATATCACGGTTGCGGTGGTCACGGCGCTTCTTGCAAGTCTGGTGGACAGCCATCCGACAAGACAATCCCATACGCTTACAAGGCAGCAGCTTGCGAACCGTGTCTGCCTGACGGCGATATTTCTGATTCTGTTTTTGCTCTCCGCGTGCAGGCTCAATGTGGGCAATGATTACGCAAAGTATGTGGAGTTCATGCATCTGGTCAACTGCGACGCTTATGTGCCTACGGAGATCGGATTTAATCTTCTGGTCAAACTGATTTACGGTTTGTCGGGCTATGAAAATTTCCTGCTGGTGTTTGCGTTCTATTCGTTTGTGACAGTGCTGTTTTTTCTGCTTGCCATGTATGAGCAGAGCGATGAGTTCGGGCTGACTTTTTTCCTGTTTATGACGCTGGGCTATTATTTCCAGACATTCAGCACGGTGCGCTATTATCTGGCACTAGCCCTTGCGCTCTACTCCATGAAATTTGTGCTGCGCAGACAATGGGGCAGATTTGTCATATTAATTCTTCTGGGAGCGACGTTCCACAAGTCGCTGCTGGTGGTGATTCCGCTCTACTTTCTGGCATCGCTGCGTTGGAAAAAATGGCAGCTTGCCATAGCCGCTGTCTTTTGTACCACCTTTTTGTTTTTGCAGGATTTTTATTTAAAGCTGGTGGTATTTCTGTACCCGACTTATGAGGATACGGAGTATCTGGAGGGCGGCACGAGCTACATCAGCATTTTGCGCTGTGTGGCGATACTTACTTTTGCAGGGATTGTGTATCTGATGCGGGCAAGGGAACAAAAAGCGGGCAGGGCTTCTGATGAAATTACAAAAACTGACGAGGACGAAACAGGAATAAATACCGAAAAAAATGTCACAAATATAGAGAAAGAGGAGGCGTGGAACCGGCGGTTCTGGTTTTACACATACCTGAATCTGGGCGCGCTGGTCCTCTATGTGTTATGTTCCTTCCTGCCCATTATTTCGCGGATCGGCTATTATCTGATGGTAAGCCAGATTCTGTTTCTGCCCATGCTTTTAAAGGCGGTGCCGGATAAAAAGTGGCGCAGGTTTTTCCGGGCGGGGATTCTTCTGGCGGCGGTAGTGTATTTTGCCATGTATCTGAAAAAAGGCGCGAACGACGGCGTGCTGATCCTGCCCTACCAGACATTTTTCTTTCACGAGATGGTGGATATCTTATCGGATGTGACGTAAGCTGCGCAGCAGCGATTTTGCCGATTGAGCTTTGCTCAATCCGGGCACGGCGAATAAGAAAGGCAGATATATGGCAAGGCAGTCGGAAGAAACGGAGTTAAAGAAGTTATGACGTTCAGCATCATAGTCGTCTGCTACAACGCAGGCGAAAAATTAGGGAAAACGATAGCGAGCATCCGTCGGCAGACGGAAGACGATTATGAGATTATCGTGCAGGACGGGCTTTCCACGGACGGCTCGGTGGAGCGGTTGTCTGCCGGGGCGGATTTAAAAATTTTCCGGGAGCGGGATGCGGGTATTTATGACGCCATGAACCGGGCAGTTTCCCACGCGGCGGGGAAGTATCTCTTTTTCCTGAACTGCGGCGACTACTTTGCGGACGAAGGGGTGCTTGCGGCGGTTAAACGGGAGATTGCCGGAAACGGCGGTATGGCTGCCTGTCGCACAGATCATGGAAAGCGGGGGCATGGGAACAGAGAGACGGGCAGCCGGGAAGCGGAAAAGAAACGCCCACGGCCGATGATTTTCTACGGCAATATCATGGAGCGCGCCACGGGCGCGCATGTGATGTCAAATCCCGCTATCGACGATTTTGCCTGTTTTCGCAATGTGCCCTGTCATCAGGCATGTTTCTATGACAGGCGGCTTCTGGCAAAGCGGGGGTTTCGGACATGTTACAGAGTCCGTGCGGATTACGAGCATTTCCTCTGGTGTTATTACCGGGCGGATGCCGCCACGGTTTATATGCCGCTCACTGTGGCGTCCTATGAGGGAGAGGGCTTTTCGGAAAGTGCGGAGAACAGAAGGCGGTCCGCCGCGGAACATGCGCACATTGTAAAAAAATATATGAGCCGCGGGCAGATTCTGAAATACAGGCTGGTTCTGCTTTTGACGCTCGCGCCCCTTCGGACGTATCTGGCGTCCCATGAGGCGACGGCGGGGTTATATCAGGCGATAAAAAGCGGCATGTACCAGATGAGAAATCTCGTATAAAACGCATAGCAAAAGAGGGCGGTATGTAGAAAACATGCCGGTGTGAAGGGAGAGGTACAAATGAAGGTATTATGGGTGTGCAATATTATGCTGCCAGCGATTGCCAAAAGATTAAATCTTCCCTGCAGCAACAGGGAGGGGTGGCTTTCGGGACTGCTTGACCGGGTGGTGATGGAACAGGAAAGGAACCGGATCGAGCTGGGTATCGCGTTTCCCGTAGACGAGTCGCTCGGGAATTTTGACCGGATGATGCCTCTGGGCGAAAATATTTCCTGCCACTGTTATGGTTTTGTGGAGGATCTGACTGCGCCGGAGCGTTATGATTTTGAACTGGAAAAACATTTTGAACTGATTATCAATGATTTCCAGCCGGATATCCTGCATGTGTTCGGGACGGAGTTTCCCCATGCGCTGGCGTCTATCAAGGTGTTTGACCAGCCGGAGAGGACGCTGATCGGCATTCAGGGGCTGGTCTCCGCGATCGCGAAGGTATATATGGCGGATCTGCCGGTGAAGGTACAGAGGCAGAGTACGTTCCGCGACACGGTCAGAAAGGACAGCATCAGACAGCAGCAGAAAAAGTTTGAGAAGCGCGGCGAGTTTGAGATCGAGGCGATTAAGCGGACAGGGCATATAGCGGGACGCACGGATTTTGACCGGGCGGAGACGGCGAAAATCAACCCGGACGCGACGTATCACTTTTTGAATGAGACGCTGCGCAGCGTGTTTTACCGCGACAGGTGGAGCAAATATAACTGTCAGACGCACCGCATTTTCCTGAGTCAGGGCGATTATCCGCTGAAAGGATTCCACTATCTTCTGCAGGCATTGCCGAAAATTCTGGAGCAGTTCCCGGACACGGAAGTTTATGTGGCAGGGGCGGATATCCTGAAGGCGGAGACGTGGAAGGACGCGCTGAAACTGCCCGCCTACGGCAAATATCTGAAAAAGCTGATCCGGGACAACAATCTGGAAGAAAAGATCAATATGCTTGGCAGGATTGACGCGGAGGAGATGAAGAAGCAGTATCTGAGCTGTCAGGTTTTCGTCTGCCCTTCGGTGCTTGAAAATTCTCCCAATTCCGTGGGAGAAGCGATGCTTCTGGGCGTGCCCTGTGTGGCTGCCAATGTGGGCGGCATACATAATATTCTGACGGACGGCGGGGACGGCTTTCTCTATCCGCCCGGGGATGTGGACGCGCTGGCGGACAGCATTATCGAGGTGTTCACCAAGGAGGCGATTGTGGACAGGCTTTCCGACAATGCCAGAAAACATGCGCGGATCAACCATGACGCGGATCAGAATTATTACCGGCTGATGCATATTTATCGGGAGATGCTAGAATGACTTTCACGTTTGTATCCAACTACATCAATCATCACCAGCTTCCATTCTGTGAGGCGCTGTATAGGCGGCTGGGGAAGGGTTTTGCATTCATCCAGACTATGCCCATGGAGGCGGAGCGCGTGGAGATGGGATGGCGTGTTGATGAGGATGAAATACCTTATGTCATGTGTCTCTATGAGGACGAGTACGAGTGCCTGAAGCGGATTATGGAGAGCGACGTGGCGCTTTTCGGCTGGACGGGCAGGGAAGATATCGTGACGCCGAGGCTGCGGTCGGGGAAAACCACGCTTCGGGTGAGCGAACGGCTTTACCGGGAGGGACAGTGGAATGCGGTCTCCCCGAGGGGGCTTGTGGCGAAATACAGGGAGCATATCAGATACCGGGGACAGAATATCTGTATGCTCTGTGCGGGCGCGTATACGGCGTCGGACTTTCATCTGATCGGCGCGTATCCGGGCAAACTTTTCAAGTGGGGCTATTTTACCGAACTGCGGACGTATGACGACGAGACGTTCGCAGCAATGAAGCCGCAGGACGGACCGCTGCAGATAGTCTGGGCGGGGCGGTTTATTCCGTTAAAGCATCCCGAATACGCGGTGCGGCTCGGCAGGACGCTGAGAAAGAAAGGTTATGCTTACCGTATGCATATGCTTGGCAGCGGCGAGATGGAGTCAGCGATCAAGGAAGAAGTGCAGCGGGAAGGGCTTTCGGATGCTTTTGTGTTTTATGGATATACGAAACCAGACCGGGTGCGGGATGTGATGGAGAAGTGTCATATCCATCTCTTTACGAGCAACCATCTGGAGGGATGGGGCGCGGTGGTCAACGAGGGCATGAACAGTGGCTGTGTGGAGGTGGTTGACGCCCGCGTGGGCGCGGCTCCTTATCTGATCCGGCACAAAGAGAACGGGCTGCTTTATCCCGGCGGGCGCTACGAAAAAATGGAGGCGCTCGTGCTGGATCTCTTTGAAAACTGGGAAAAGCGGCGGGGTATGGGGCGTGCCGCCTACGAGACGATCCGGGACGTGTGGAATGCGGAACACGCGGCTTGTGCCCTTTTGCGGTTTGTGGAGGGGATGCGGCAGGGCAGGCTCTGCCCGGAGGAAGCGGGACCCTTAAGCGAGGCTCCCATAATCAGACCGGGGAAATATCCGCCTTCGGATGATCCTGAATCAAAGCGCCTGCGGGACGGACGGGAAGGGGCAGATGGGAACGAATAAAATCAGTGTGATTGTGCCTGTGTACAACTCTATAAATTGTCTGGAGAGATGCGTGCGCTCGCTCTGCGCCCAGACATACGAAAATCTGGAAATCCTGTTGATTGACGACGGCTCCACGGACGGCACGGGGAAACTCTGTGAGCGTCTCGCGGCGGAGGATGGGCGCATCCTCGTGCACCATAAGGAAAACGGCGGGGCTTCTTCCGCCAGAAATGTGGGACTTTCCATGGCGTCCGGGGATTATATCGGGTTTGTGGACAGCGACGATTATGTGGATTCTTATGTGTATGCGGAACTTGCCGGCGCGCTTGAGAGGGGAAAGTACGAGACAGTGCAGATCTCGCGCGACGAGGTGGACGAGGATGGAAGGCGGCTGCCGGACGTCTGCACGCCGCCGGAAAAAGAGCGGTTCTGCGATTCGGAAACTTTTATAAAAGAACTTCTTCTGCACCGGGGGGACAGTTCCTTCTGTACCAAGCTGTTTCCCCGGGAAATCTTTGCGGGGCACCGGTTCCCGGAAGGGGAACTGAACGAGGATTTCCGGCTGCTTTTAGATATTTTGCAGGAGATTCCGGGCGTCTGCATTTTGCCAGAACAGGGGTATCACGTGGTCTGCAGACGGGAGAGCACCACCAGAAAGCGGACGAAGGACAGCTTCTCCCGGGTGTTTCTGGATATCGTGGAGAACGCGGATATGGTGCAGAAACTGGTGGATCAGAAATACCCCGCGCTGCATGACTATGCGGTGCGCTTTAATCTCTACCAGAGACTGGACTACATGCTGCATGTGCCGGTTTCCCAGATGAAAGGGCACAATACTTTTTATAAAAATGTGAAAAAGTATCTGCGGCGGCATGTGGGCGATACGATAAAAAATCCCTATCTGACAGGAAAAAATAAAGGGTATCTGCTGCTGCTTACGGCGGCACCCCGGACAGTCAGAAGTATGCACGGGTGGAAGATGAGATTAAGCAAAAAAGAGGGATGACAGCATGTGCCCGGCACGAATGCAGGCAGGAAATAGCCGGCAGATACAGCGCGGGCGGATAAGGGACGGTCGGGCATGGTTGAACGGAAAGGAAGCGGAAAGAGAATAAAATATCTGGTGTGCTTTGTCGTGCTCTGGCTCCTGCAGATGGCGGCGGCGTTCTGGTTCTGCACGCAGAAACAGGGGTTCCACGAGGACGAGTTTTACACGTACTATTCCACCTCGCGGACAAACGGTTTTTATGTGGAAGATGGAAAGTGGATGGACCGGGACGAATATCGCAACGAATTTGTGGTGCTGCCGGGGGAGCGGTTTCAGTACGGTCTGGTGAAACAGGTGCAGTCGTGGGACGTGCATCCGCCTATGTATTACTGGGTGTTTCATACCGTGGCTTCCCTTGTGCCGGGCGTATTCTCCAAATGGACCGGGCTGTCGGTCAATCTTTTTTTTCATGGGATCAATCTGATTTTGCTGACATATTTGTCATATTTGGTCGCGGGAAGGGATGGGCGACTGTCTTTTCTCGTGACCTTTGTCTATGGATTTTCCCCGGCATCCATGAGCGGGGTCGTGTTTATCAGAATGTATGAAATGCTCACCACATTTGTGCTGCTCTGTGCTATTTTGCATGTGCGGGGAGAGATCTGCAGAGCCGGCAGACGGGGTGCGGCGCGGCTCCCGGTAAGAACGCTTCTCGCTATGGCGGCGGTGACCTATGTAGGATTTCTGACGCAGTATTATTATTTTATCTTTCTGTTCTTTCTGGCGGCAGCGTTTTGCATATGGATGCTGTGGCGCGACAGGAACATCTGGAACTGCCTGCGGTACGGCTTTTTTCAGGGAGCGGCGTTTGTGCTGGCGTATCTGACCTATCCGGCTTTCCCGGGACAGATGTTCAAAGGGCAGCGGGGCGCGCAGGCAACGGAGAATTTTTTCAATCTGTCAAATACGTGGGAGAGGCTTACCTTTTTCTGGGATCTGATGAACCGCTATGTGTTCGGCGGTCTGTTCGGACTGATGCTTTTGTTTCTCGCGGCTGCAGTAGTAGCGACACGGCTGCAGAGCGGACGAAAGCGGCATGTAGGAGCGGCGGAGACGGAAAATGCGTGGGATGGGCAGACTGCGGAGGGGACGGAAAATGAGAAGAACGGACAGCCTGCGGGGAGGGAGTCTGACACGAGGGCGGCGTTTTATATGCTGCTTTTCGCGGCGACAGGCTATTTTCTGGCGGTGTCCAAGACGGCGCTCCTTCTCGGCGGGACTTCCAACCGTTACCAGCTCCCGGTTTATGGGATTGCGGTACTGCTTTTGGTTTCAGGGGCGGTGAAAGTGTTCCGGCAGACAGCGGGTATGCGGCTTGCGGGAGAGGAAAGGCGTGAAACGGCAGCCCTGCCTCCTGTCTGCACCGGCTGGCAGGAAAAAAGAATGACAGGTGTGGCGGCGGCATTCTGCCTTGCCGTCGTCGCGCTTGGCTACGTGCGGGCGGATGTGGAATTTCTCTACCCGGAGGCGGCGGAAGGGGTCGCGCTTGCAAGAGAACAGGCGGATGCACACATTCCCGCAGTCTATGTCTATAAGCCCGGGGAGGAGTGGTGCATCTGGGCGGTGGCGGATGAACTGATGCAGCATGAGAGGGTATATTTTGTCAGCGCGGCAAGCGAGGATCCTGTCACGGAGCCGGCGATTGCGGAGGCGGAAGCGGTGGTGTCGTATACGCCCCGTTATGATGACTTGAAGGACGAAGAGGCGCAGTATATGCGCATTCCATCCGGCAATGGGAAGCTGTCGGAAGGTCATCTGCAGCATTTGCACAAGTTTTGTGTTGAGTGGTATAATTGCGGTGACGGGGGCACATGGAGAGGCACAGGGGATTTGGCGGAATGAAGAAAATGCGGATGAGCATCGCAGATAGGAAGAATATCAGAATACCGCTGACATGGGCGGCGGTTGTTGTTTCTATTTTCAGCCTTTTTCCGATTCTCGCTCTGGCGGGTGTGGACAGGGCTTCGGCGGACGACTGGTCTTTCGGGCTGCTGACCCATCTGGCGTGGGTGGATACACACTCGGTCATCCGGGTTTTGCAGGCGGCGTTCGCAAGTGTGAAGAAGTATTATTTTTCATGGCAGGGAACATGGTTTTCCGTTTTCCTGTTTTCGCTGCAGCCGGAAGTTTTTTCGCATGATGCTTACTGGATTGTTCCCGTGCTGATGACGGGACTTATCATTGGCGGCGTATCTGATTTCCTATACTGTCTGCTGGTGCGGTTTCTGCATATATCCAGACAGGATTTTCTGTTGCTGGACGCGGTTCTTCTGCTGGTGCTGATTCAGTTTGTACCCTATCAGACTTCAGCGATTTTCTGGTATAACGGGGCGGCGCACTACACGGTGCCATTTGCGCTTGTCATGGCAGCCTGCGCCTGTTTTGTGCGTTATATGCTGGATTTCAGAAAAAGGGATCTGATTCTGGCGGCTTTCTGGATGACGCTTCTCGGAGGGACGAACTATCTGACGGCGATTTTCGGGCTTGGTCTGTTTTTACTGTTTACGGTTCTGTTTTTTCACAGGGATCGGAGAGCGCTCTTTATGCTGATTCCCATGGCGCTTGAAACGGCGGGGCTTCTGGTCAGTGCGCTCGCGCCGGGAAATGCGGTCCGGGGCGGTCCGCAGTATCACGTCACGGCGGCGGGGATGATCGGAGCGGCTGGCAGGTCGCTGGTGCAGGGAACGCAGGGAATATGCAGTTCTCTCCGGGAATACCCGGTGGCTATGGCTGCCATGCTTGTCATGGCGGTGTTTTTGTGGGACATTTTGCGGGAGAAAGTTTCCGCTCTCCGGCTGCATTTTCCCTGTCCGGGACTGGTGATTGTGTATTTGTGGGGACTGTACTGTGCGGTATACTGGCCGGTGGTGTTTGTGGGCGGATCGGTTTCTGACGGGTCGGTTTCCATGGGCGTTCCCAACACGGTATTCTGGGTATTTATCTTTGCGCTGGCAGGCAGCCTTCTTTACGGGCTGGGCTGGATCTGTGAAAAGTGTGGCGGCGGTAGGGAGGGTTTGCGCCTGCCCGTGTACGTGGCGGGGTTTGCCGTGGCGCTTCTGACGGTGGGCGTCTGCCGTATGGATCTGAAAAACAGTACGGATTATGTGTGCTATTATTATATCCGCTCGGGAAAGGCGGCTGTCTACAAGGAGCAGATGGATGAACTTACCGAAATCCTGACAGATGAGAGCATAGAGGACGCGGTGGTGCCTTTTATTGTGGGGGAGCAGGAGCCGCTTGTACATCTGCCGGTCACGCTTGAAAAGGATGAGTGGTCGAATCTGAAAATGGCGCAGTTTTTCAGAAAAAAGTCGCTGGTGGCAATACCCCGGGACGAGTGGGAGGCGCAGCGTGAAATACGTTGACACGTCTGCGGAAACTGCCTATAATAAACATATTGTAAGAGTAAGAGGGCAGGATATGGATGCTTTGAAATTGGACACAGTGCTTCTCTCCGGGGACAGAAGCTGTCTGGAAATACTGGACCAGACGCTTTTGCCGGGCACGGTGAAAGTGCTGCGGGTAGAGAAAATAGAAGATATCTTTGAGGCGATCCGCTTTTTGCGTGTCCGGGGCGCGCCGGCGATCGGTGTCTGCGCCGCTTACGGGATTGCGCTCACCGCGTCCCGCATTGAGACGCAGGATTACGGGACGTTTCTTTCGGCGTTCAGGGAGCAGAAAAACTATCTGGCATCCGCGCGTCCCACGGCGGTGAATCTGTTCTGGGCGCTGGACCGGATGGAACGCACATTGCTTTTGCACGCGGACCAGCCGGTGGCGGAGATCAAGGAAAGGCTTTTTGCGGAGGCGCAGGCGATCCGGGATGAGGACGTGGCGATCAGCCGCAGCATCGGGGAGATCGGCTTCGGACTGTTCAAGCCGGGTGACGGGATTCTCACCCACTGTAATGCGGGGACGCTGGCAACGGCGAAATACGGCACGGCGACGGCGCCCATGTATATGGCGCTGGAGCATGGAATGACGGATTTCCGGGTATACTGTGACGAGACGAGGCCGCTTTTGCAGGGAGCCAGACTGACAGCTTTCGAGCTGCACGGCGCGGGTATCGACACGACGCTGATCTGTGACAATATGGCGTCCACCGTGATGAAGAGCGGCCTTGTGAATCTGGTTTTTGTGGGCTGTGACCGGGTGGCGGCAAACGGCGATACCGCCAACAAAATCGGCACCTCGGGGGTGGCTGTGCTGGCGAAGCATTACGGGATTCCCTTTTATGTGTGCGCACCCAGCTCCACCATAGATATGTCGCTTGCGACGGGGGAACAGATTCCCATCGAGGAGCGGGAGGCGTCGGAGGTCACAGAGATGTGGTATAAGGAGCGGATGGCGCCCGAGGGCGTCAAGGTGTATAATCCCGCTTTTGACGTGACGGACCATTCGCTGATTACAGGAATCATTACGGAAAAGGGGCTTTGCAGGGCGCCGTATGAGAAGGCGTTCCGGGAACTTGGTATAGAGTGAAAGGAGATTTATGTTAAAAGATAAGACCATACTGATAACCGGGGGAACGGGTTCTTTCGGGAAATGCTTTACGAGATACGTCCTGACCAACTATGAGCCGAAGAAAATTATCATCTACTCAAGGGATGAGTTTAAACAGTGGATGATGGCGAACGAGTTTAAGGAGTATGAGGAGAAACTTCGGTTTTTCATCGGCGACGTGCGCGACGTGGAACGTCTCAAGCGCGCCTGCGAGGGCGTGGATTATATCATTCACGCGGCTGCTTTGAAGCAGGTGCCCGCCTGTGAATATAACCCGAACGAGGCAATTAAGACGAACATTCACGGCGCCATGAACGTGATCGACGCCGCGCTGGATACGGGGGTGCGCAAGGTGGTGGCGCTGTCCACGGACAAGGCGGTGAACCCGGTAAATCTTTACGGCGGGACGAAGCTTGTCTCGGATAAGCTCTTTGTGGCGGCGAATGCCTACGTGGGGATGAAGGATATTAACTTCTCCATCGTGAGATACGGAAATGTGGCGGGCAGCAGAGGCTCTGTCATTCCCTTCTTCCACAAACTGATTCAGGAGGGGGCGACGGAACTTCCCATCACGGATCTGCGCATGACCCGGTTCTGGATCAGTCTGACGCAGGGCGTGGAGCTGGTGATCAAGGCGCTGGCGGAGGCAAACGGCGGAGAAACCTTTATCAGCAAGATACCTTCTTTTAAGATCACGGATCTGGCGGAGGCAATGCTTCCCGGATGCAGACTTAAGGAGACCGGCATCAGACCGGGGGAGAAGCTGCATGAGATCATGGTGACGACGGAGGATTCAGCGACCACCTACGAGTATGACAAGCATTTTATTGTCTATCCGCAGATGACATGGAACAACAGGCAGCAGCCGGATCTGTCGGGAAAGAAAGTGATGGAAGGATTCCATTACAGCTCCGACAACAATACCGAGTGGATCGGCGTGGAAGAAATCCGCGCGCTGTTACAAGATGTAGAACTGGAAAAATAATAAGATAAAATAGGAGGACATGTGTGGAAATACGTGTCCTTTCTTAGCATATGAAGGGCACAAATTCGCAGGATGAGAAAGGAGCATGGTTTTAATATGGAAAAACCGGCGATTGAGGGCGGCACGCCCGTCAGGGAGACGCCCATTTATTATGGACACCAGTATATAGACGACGCGGACATCAAGGCTGTGGTGGACGTAATGAAGAGCGACTATCTGACGTGCGGACCGAAGATCGGAGAACTGGAAAAAAAGCTCTGCGCGCTGACGGGGGCGAAGTATGCGGTGGCCTGTGCCAACGGCACGGCGGCATTGCACATGGCGGCGCTGGCGGCTGGTGTAAAGGAGGGGGACGAGGTCATCACCACGCCCATTACCTTCGCGGCTTCTGCGAACTGCGCGCTCTATTGCGGGGCGAGACCTGTCTTTGCGGACATTGATTCCGGGACATACAATATTGACCCGGAGAAGGTGGAGGAAGCCATCACGCCTGCAACAAAAGCGGTGGTTGCGGTTGACTATACGGGTCAGTCCGTAGCGCTCGATCCGCTCAGGGAAATCTGTAAAGAGCACGGGCTGGTTCTGATTGAGGACGGCGCTCATGTGATCGGCACGAAATACAAGGGACAGCCAAGCGGCTCCCTCTCCGATATGACCACATTCAGCTTCCATCCCGTCAAGACGGTGACAGGCGGCGAGGGCGGTGCGGTACTGACCAATGACGAAACGTTTTACAAAAAATTGCTTTTGTATCGCGCCCATGGTATCACGAGGGATGAAAGTCTGATGGAACATGAGCCGGACGGTCCGTGGTATTACGAGCAGATTGCCCTCGGCTATAATTACCGCATGACGGACATGCAGGCGGCGCTGATTATCAGTCAGCTTGACAAACTGCCCATGTTCAGCCGCCGCAGAAAAGAGATTGTGAAGCGGTACGACGAGGCGTTTTCCGAAATGCCTGAACTTTTCGTCCAGCGCGAGATCCCGGAGTCTGACACGACGAGACATCTATATATCCTGCGCATCGTGCCAGAGAGATTAAGGATTGACAGAAAACAGTTTTTTGAGGCGCTGGCGGCGGAAAATGTGTGCTGTAACGTGCATTACATACCGACTTACTATTTCCCGTACTATGAGAAACTGGGCTATAGACGGGGACTGTGTCCGAACGCGGAAAAGCTTTATGAGGAAATCATTTCCCTGCCGCTCTACTATGCGATGAGCGACAAGGATGTGGAGAGCGTGATCGGGGCGGTGAGGAAGATTGTGGCTTTTTACCGTGTGTAGGCGGCACGAATATCTAAACGGAAGAATAAAGGAACAGAGACGGAAATGACCGAAGAAATATCACTGAAAGTAAAAATTATTTATACGGCGCTGGCGGCATTGTTTATAGCGCTTGTATGGGCGGGGGATGAGGGAAAACAGCCCATTGTTTACAGCGGTATTGATCTGCAGCATTCCGTGGGGCTGATTGATGTAGACAACGCGCTCGTATTTCAGGAGTCCGTGACAAAAAGCAGCGCAGTGGCAAACACGCCCGCCTATGTTATGAACAAGGGAAGCTACAGGGTCACGCTGCATTACAGCACGAATAAAAGTGGAAACGTACTGGAACTGTGGGAGCAGGGCGACAAGATTGCGGCATGGCAGATCAATTCGTGGGAGAATGAACTTACGGCGGATTTTACCATCTCCAAGGACGCGAAAGCGTTGGAAATTCGCATCAATTATGGGGGAGAGGGCTCCCTCAGACTCAGAGACCTTTCGCTTGCGCCGTATACCCTTTTTTATACGGATACGTATTTTCTGATCGCGGTGTTCCTGCTTCTGCATCTGGCGGCATGGCTTTATGTGAGGAGCGGGAAGAGACTGTCGCAGGAGAAACTTGTGGATTACGCTGTTATTGCAGGGGTGGCGCTTCTTGCCACCACGCCGATGATGCAGACGTATCTCTACAATGCGGATGACCTCTGTTACCATCTGGCGAGGCTGGAAGGGCTGAAGGACGGTATACTGGACGGACAGGTGATTCCTGTCAATATTCTGCCGGAGGGATTGCAGAATAACGGCTATATGAACGCCATGTACCCCTATCTGTTTTTGTACATAGGCGCCTTTTTGCGTATATGCAGGGTATCGCTGGCTTTTTCCTACAAGACGCTCGTTTTTCTGTCCAATCTGGGTTCGGCGGTCTGTGCCTATGTGGCGGTAAAGTCTGTGGTGAAATCCAGACGCAGCGTCATTCTATCGGTGGTTCTCTACACGCTGATGCCGTACCGCTTTACCAATATTCTCTCCAGAGGGGATCTGGGAGAGACGCTGGCGCTGGTTTTCTGGCCGCTGGTGATCGCGGGGCTTTATCATATTACTATGGGCGACCGGAAAAAATGGCATTATCTTGTGATCGGGTTTACCGGCGCGCTGCAGAGCCATATCCTGAGCGTGGTTTATGTGGCGGCAGTCTGTGTCATTACCGTGCTTTTATACTGTGTGCGCATCGCGCGGGAGCGGCGTTATGTGGAGCTTTTCAAGGCGGCAGGTCTCACCGTGCTGTTAAACGCATGGTTTGTGGTTCCTTTTCTGTATTACTATTTTAACGAAGAGCTGAATAAAGAGGTTCTGCGGTGGAGCGGTTACTTTGAGCAGTCGATCAACCTCTCCAATATGACCCAGTCATTAAGTCTTTACAACAAGCAGTATTTTTCACTGGGGCTTGCGCTTCTGGGCTGTCTGGGAATCGGAATCATATACCTGCTATGTGAAAAGCGCGGAAGGGTGGACGGAGCAGACGGATTCACGCTCTATATGCTGACCCTTGGCGGCATGTTTGTATTCCTGTCAACGGGGTATTTTCCGAGCAGGGCGCTTATGGCAAATGATCTGTTTGAAAATATAGCCACGATGCTGCAATTCCCATGGCGGTTTCTGGGGCCGGCGTCCGCGTGTTTTTTGTTTGTGGGAGCGGCGGGTCTGGCATGGTCAAAGATCCTGAAGCCCTATCGGAATCTGATTTTTGCCATGCTGGTGGGTCTTAATCTGCTGGTTGTCGTATCGGTGCCTGCGGACAACAACCATGTGCCTTATAAGAACGCGCAGTCCGTGGCGTCCAAGGGGCATGAGACAAAGCTTGGCGCCAGTGTGGGATTGTTCTATCCCCACGAGTGGAGACTGATGGATGCGTCTGACGACAGACTGACCAGAAGCGTGGTTATGTCCGATATCGGTTCCGTGTCCGTGCATGATTTCAAGAAAAAGGGGACGAAGGCGGCGGTATCCTATACGGCGTTTTCCGACAATGCCTTTCTTGAACTGCCCCTGCAGAATTATCTGGGTTATCGGGCGGAGGATGAACAGGGACAGCCTGTGCGGATCGAGCAGGGAGAGGGCGGCAGGATGCGGTTTTTTGTGAATGGGGACGGCGCAGAGCACAGGATCTATGTGCGCTATGGACCTGTGCCGGGATTTGTCATTGCAAATGCGGTGTCTGCGCTGACGATACTTTATTGTTTATACCGGGGCTGGCTTTATAAACGGTTTCCGATTCGCAGGGGAGAGGAGCTGACAGAGACGGATGCAACTTAGTATCATTGTGCCGGTCTATAATATGGCGGCGGAGAAAAAACTGGAATATTGTCTGGATTCGCTCGTGGCGCAGACGGTGGCGGACTATGAGATCATTGCGGTGGACGACTGTTCCACGGACGAGTCATGGGAGATACTGAAAAGTTATGAGGCGCGTTTCCCGGACAAATTCCGTGCGCTGCATCTGGAGGAAAACAGACATCAGGGCGGTGCAAAAAATGCAGGTTTAAGAATAGCGCAGGGCGAATGGATCGGGTTTATCGACAGTGACGACTGGATTACGCCGGACATGTATGAGCGTCTGATCGGACGGGCGATAAGCACGGGAGCCGATCTTGTGGGCTGTGATTACTGCCTGACTTCTGAGCACTCCATGAAGGTGGGGCAGGTGGTGCACAATAATAAGAGCAGCCAGACGGGCGTTCTGGATGACGGAAAGAGACGGAGTCTGATTCTGGACGGCGGCAGTCTGGTGGTGAAAATATTTCGCCGCGCCATGATTGTGGAGCACGAACTCTGGTTCCCGGAACATATTTTTTATGAGGACAATGCGCTGGGAAATTCCTATCTGGTGCTGGCGAATCATTTTGAGTATATCGAGGAGCCGCTGTATTACTATTATCAGCATGAATCCTCCACCGTGCACACCATTTCGGAGAAACGCTGTGAGGACCGCTGTGAGGCGGGCAGGCTCATGCTGGAGGAGGCAAAGCGGCATGATTTTCTCGATAGATACGGGGTGGAACTGGAGTACAGCTTTACCCTTCTCTTTTATGTGAATACCCTGTTTACCTATATGGCGGGGGTGAAACGGACAAAATACCAGTTTGTGAAGAAGCTGGGGGAGGAAATGCGGTGCCGCTTCCCGCATTTTCAGGAGAACCCATATTACCTGGAGCGGACCCATGCGGAGGAGAATAAACTGATCCGTATGCATATGAAATCCACCTTGTGGTTTATGGCATATTATAAACTGCTGTGGGCGTATCGGAATTTCAGAAAAAGACATGGGAGCAGACGGTGAGTGGAGAACGGTATCGAGCGGAGGGTTGCATATGGAAATCGGAAGTATCTTTGAAATAGATCCCGCTACAGTAAAAAGGGGCAGTCAGACGGCGGCGCTCCATCTTCCACAGGTGGATAAGTACGGGAAAAACCAGTGCTGCTTTACCGCTTCCGGCAGGGAGGCGATCGAACTGGCGCTGATCAGTATGGAACGGGAGCGCCCGGATACCCGGAAATGCTGCCTGCTGCCGGCATATATGTGCGACAGCGTGTTTCTGCCGTTTCTGCACCGGGGATGGGAACTGGTTTTCTATTCTGTGGACAGGGAACTTGAGTCAGCCGGGGAAGAGATCTTCAGACTGGCGCTTGCGCATGATCCCGGGCTTATTTTCATTCATCCGTATTACGGAACGGATACCTGTGCCGGTCTGCGCAGACAGATGTCCGCCCTCAGAAGGAGCGGTGTTCTGGTGATGGAGGACGTGACCCAGTCCTATTATCTGGAAGAGGCGGGGAAGGATGTGGATTTCGTTGTGGGCAGCCTGCGGAAGTGGTACGCGGTTCCCGACGGCGGATTTGTGGCATCCGATTTTCCGTTGGCGGAGGACGTACTGGAAACGGGAGAAGAGTATGCCAGAGAACGGCTGGTTCCCCTCGTTCAGAAATGGGAGTACCTGCGGGAAAAAGAGAGAAGGACAGGGGGAGCGCTGACGGCGGGGTGGCTCCCGAGAAAGTCGGAGTATCTGAAAAGGAACCGCTCTCTGGAGAATGCCCTTGACTGTTATCAGGGCGTGCGCCGTATTTCACGTATATCCGAGGAGATTCTTTCCAAGGTGGACGAGGAGGACGCACGCCGGCAAAGAGCGGAAAACTGTCACGCGTTGTATCAGCGTATACGCGGCATGAAGAGACTCTGGGCTGTGCTTCCGGAAAAGGAGGCGCAGGCGCCTCTCTATCTTCCTGTTTACGCGAGGGAACGTGACAGCTTGCAGAGATTTTTAGCCGGACACGGCATTTATGCCCCGATCCTCTGGCTGGTGGGGGAAGAGAACAGGGACTTTCTGGAGGGAGACGCGACTTATATATTTGAGCATATGCTGGCGCTGCCCATCGACCAGCGTTACCATGCCGGGGATATGGAACAGATCGCGGAGGTGCTTGCCCTGTATGAGAAGCAGCCCGTGATCGGTATTCGTGCCGACGCCAATGAGACGGTGGCGACAGGGCACATCATGCGCTGTATTACCATAGCGGAGCAGATTAAAAAAATGGGCGGACAGGTACTGTTTATCACGGCTGACGGGCAGGCGGAGGATCTGCTGGCACGGGCGGGGATGGAGCACGTCTGCCTGCAGACCCGGTGGGATCACATGGAGGAGGAGATGCCGGTTTTGCGGGAGATTTTGAAACTTGCCGGAATAAAGACGCTTCTGGTGGACTCTTATCAGGCGACCCCCGCCTATTTTGAGGAACTTCGCCCGTTTGTAAAACTGGTATGTATGGACGACTGTTTTGCGCATGTATTCCCGGTGGATGCGCTGATCAATTACAATGCCTATCATATCCGTTTTCCTTACAGAGAAACTTACGGCGGCAGGACCAGACTGCTTCTGGGAACGGATTATGTGCCCCTGCGGGAAGAATTTTCCGTGACCCAGATCGGAAATGCGCCAAGCGGGAAGAAGGAATTTTCCGTACTTTTGTCAAGCGGCGGAGGAGATGCCCAGAATGCCATTCTCGGCGTCCTGCAGCGCGCCATGCAGACAGAAGAGCTGAAATCCTTTGTGTTCCATGTGGTGGTGGGTGTGTACCATCCGCAGGGCGATGCCATTGAAGCGTTTGCCGGGAACTATGAAAATGTGAAGGTTTACCGCCCCTGTTCTGATATGGCAGGTCTGATGGCGGACTGTGACATAGCGGTTTCCGCGGCGGGCACCATGCTGTTTGAGCTCTGTGCCATGCGTGTTCCCACGGTATTTTTCCAGTCGGCGGACAACCAGCGTTATGACAGGGAATTTTTTGGAGCCGGGGAGCGGATGCTCTTTGCCGGGGATATCACGCAGGACAGGGACGCCTGCATTGACAGGATCTGCGAGGGTCTGAAGCGGCTGGCGGCGGACGGCACGCTCCGGGAGCGTATGAGGGAAAACTTAAGCCGTGTGACGGACGGCAGGGGCGCGGAGCGGATCGCGGGGGAGATTATGGGATTGTGAAGCGAAAGCAGCGATGCTAAAATAAATGTATCACTGGCTGGCAGGTTCGCAATGGAGGCAACGGTATGAAACGCAGATTTAATGTGACGGGTTCATGTATACCACAGAGACATTATATGGTAGGGCTCGACAGCAGGCTGAAAAAGATAAAGGAAGACTTTGTAGACTATGGCAGCTATTTTGTTATCAACAGGGGACGCCAGTACGGCAAGACGACGACGCTGAAAGCGCTGAAAAATTATTTGGCAGAGGAATACATTGTTGTTTCACTTGATTTTCAGATGCTTGGGACCGAGGATTTCGCGGATGAAGCAAGGTTTTCGTCTGCTTTTTTGGATGTGTTTGTCAGGGCGTGTGAAATTAGAGGCATTGACAGGGAGGACGAACTGTTAAAGCCGCTAAAGGAACTTGCCGGGGGAAAAGGGTATGGCTTAAAGGAAATGTTCGCGGTTCTTAGCGGCGTTTGCGGGAACAGCAAAAAACCGGTTGTTTTGATGATTGATGAGGTGGACAGCGCGTCAAACAATCAGGTATTCGTTGACTTTCTGGCACAGTTGAGGAGCTATTACCTGAACCGGGATGAGACGCCGATCTTCCATTCGGTCATCCTTGCAGGTGTATATGATATCAAAAATTTGAAGTTAAAACTCCGCCCCGACGCGGAACACCAGTATAACAGTCCGTGGAACGTGGCTGCAAAATTCAATATAGACATGAGTTTCTCCGTAAAACAGATATCCTCTATGCTGGCGGAATACGAATCTGATAAGCGGACGGGCATGGATATCGGTATGATAGCGGACGAAATTTATAGTTATACTTCCGGGTATCCTGTACTTGTTTCGTCCATATGTAAATGTATAGATGAGGAATTGTCCGGGGATGATGCGTCTTTAGATTCGGTGTCCGCATGGACAAAGGATGGTGTGGCAAAGGCGGTAAGCATTATCTTAAAAGAAAGTTCGCCGCTGTTTGAAAGTCTTGTCAAGCAGCTTGACATGTATAAAGACCTCCGCGATATGATCGAAGATATCATATACCGCGGGAGAAAAATAACATTCAGCCCGGAACAGAAGTCCATAAGCCTTGGGCTCATGTTTGGCTTTCTGAAGGAGGAAAATGGTCATGTGACGATAGCCAACAGAATGTTTGAGATGTGTCTGATTAATCTGTTTATGTCGGAGGAATCAGGAGGGGATGTCTACGCCCGGGGCGGCAGCGACAGGATTGGCTTTATCAGGGACGGTATGCTCGACATGGAACTTGTTCTCAGAAAGTTTTTGGAATATTTTACGGAAATCTGCGGGGATAAGGATGAAAGATTTATTGAAAAACAGGGGCGGAAGATTTTTCTGATCTATTTGAAGCCCATCATAAACGGTACGGGAAATTACTATATTGAGGCTGAGACGCGGGATGAGAGAAGGACTGACGTCATTGTGGATTATAAGGGCGAGCAGTTCATTGTAGAGTTAAAAATCTGGCATGGGAATGAGTACAACGAAAGAGGGGAACAACAGCTCACCGATTATCTCGATTACTACCAGAAGGACAAAGGCTATATGCTGAGTTTTAATTTCAACAAAAACAAGGAAACAGGGGTAAGAGAAGTAAAGGCGGGGAAAAAGACAATCGTGGAGGGCGTCGTGTAATGGGAACAGCGTTAAATGCGGTGGCGATCATCACCGCCCGGGGCGGCAGCAAACGGATCCCGGGGAAGAATATAAAACAGTTTATGGGAAAGCCGATGCTGGTATATGGCATTGAGGCGGCGCTTCAGTCCGGGATATTCAGGGAGGTCATGGTCTCCACTGACGACGGAGAGATTGCGCGGATTGCGCGGGACGCGGGCGCGGCGGTACCTTTTATGAGAAGCGCGGAGACGTCGGGCGACTTTGCCACCACGGATGATGTGCTGATGGAGGTGCTTCGGACTTATGAGGAGCGGGGCGAGACGTTTGACTATATGGCGTGCATTTATCCGACAGCGCCCTTTATAACGGCACAAAAGTTGAAAGAGGCTATGAGGCTTCTGGTGGAGCAGGACGCGTCGGGGGTGATGCCGGTGGTGCGCTATTCGTTTCCGCCGCAGCGGGGCATGGCGATCCGGGATGGAAAGCTTGCTTACTGTTATCCTGAAAACGCCATGAAACGGTCGCAGGATCTGGAGCCGGTGTACCATGACAGCGGGCAGTTTTACTGTTATCATGTAAAGCGCTATCTGTCCTGCGGGGGCGATCTGCCGGACGGGTATCTGCCCATTATCGTGCCGGAGACGGAGGTGCAGGATATTGACAATCCGTCGGATCTGGCGCTGGCGGAGATGAAATTTCGGATGATGCAGCCGAAAAATAAAAGTATGGGCAAAGCATGAAAAGCAGGGAACTTTTGTCGTGATTGATTATACGATACAGAGATCGCGGGTGGTGCCCGGAGAAGAAGAGGGACATGATATGAAACAGGATAAAATAAAAATCGGCAGCCGCCTGATCGGGGAAGGGGAGCCGACCTATATCGTGGCGGAGATGTCGGCAAACCACCTGCAGGACTATGACAGGGCGGAAGCGATCATACGTGCGGCAAAGGAAGCGGGCGCGGATGCGGTGAAGCTGCAGACTTACACGGCGGATACCATTACGATGGATTGTGATAACGAATACTTTCGGATCACGCAGGGAACGATCTGGGACGGCATGACCTGTTATGAATTATTTCGGGAAGCGTATACGCCGTGGGAGTGGCAGCCGAAGCTGATGAAGCTGGCGAATGATTTGGGCATGGACTGTTTTTCCGCCCCCTTTGATTTTACGGCGGTGGATTTTATGGAGGAGATGGGAATGCCGGCTTATAAAATCGCTTCTCCTGAAATCTGGGATATTCCCTTGATCCGTAAAGTCGCAAAAATGGGGAAACCCGTTATTATGGCTACGGGGCTGGCATATCTGGAGGATATCGAGAGGGCGGTGAGAACGTGCAGGGAAGAGGGGAATGAACAGATCATACTTCTGAAATGTACGGCTACTTATCCGGCGCCCTATGAGGACATGAACATCAAAGTAATTCCGCATATGGCGGAGGCGTTTGACTGCATAACGGGTCTTTCCGATCACAGCATGGGCGCAGCGGTTGCGGTTGCCTCGGTGGCGCTGGGCGCCCGGATGGTGGAAAAGCACTTTACGCTCTCCCGGGCGGACGGCGGACCCGACGGTGCCTTTTCCATGGAGCCGGCAGAGTTTAAGCAGATGGTAGACGAAATCCGCACTGTCGAGAAAGCGCTCGGCAGGGTGACCTACAGTCTGACCCAAAAGCAGGAGAGAAGCCGTGAGGAAGGGCGCTCCCTTTTTGTGACACAGGATATGAAAGCGGGCGAGGTTTTTACCCCGGAGAATCTGCGTTCCATCCGCCCGGCATTTGGCATGGCGCCGGTGCATTATGAGGAGCTGCTCGGCAAAAAGGCGCGCTGTGATATTTCCCGGGGGACGCCGATGGACTGGAAGTTTGTGGAGTGATTGCCATGTGACGGCATGTCGGGACTCTGTGGCTGGTTACTGTCGGTTGCGGTGCTGTCAGAGCAGGGTGTTTTTGTGTGTGATGATACTGTATGGCATGGATATGACTGACGGGGAAAAGAGAAGTGGAAAAAGAACGGAAAAAAATGATGATTCTGGGCGCAAGTGCGCTGCAGGTTCCGGCAATAAAAAAGTCAAAAGAGTTAGGCTACCAGATTATTCTGGTGGATTATGACGAAAACGCGGTCGGTTTTGCGCTGGCGGATGTAAAGCTGGTGGTGAGCACGCTGGATCAGGAGGAGGTTTACCGGCAGGCGCTTATTTACCAGCCGGACGTGGTGATTACCTCCACCAGCGACGGCCCTGTGCGGACGGCGGCATATGTCAATGAAAAGCTGGGGAAAAAGCCGGATCTGTCCTATGAGAACGCGCTGTGCGCCACGATAAAAAGCAAAATGCGGGACCGTTTAAAAACATGCGGCGTGCCGATACCGGAATACTATGCGGTCACAGAGTATGAGGCATTTTCGGAGGCGGTGGACAGGCTGGGCGGCGACTGTATCGTGAAGCCGGCGGACAATGCGGGGAGCCGGGGTGTGGTGCTGCTTGAGCGGGGGAATTTTGACGGGATGTCTTTTTTGCTAAAGGAGGATGTATACCGCTATAGCAGGGGCAATGCCAGAAACGGCACGGTGATGGTGGAGGAATACATGCACGGTCCGGAGGTCAGCGTGGAGATCATGGTGATAGCGGGCGAACCGCATATTCTCGCGATTACGGACAAGTATATCACGCCGCCGCCCTATTTTGTGGAACTGGCGCACTGTGAGCCGTGCAGACTGGATGACGGGACACAGAGCGAGATTCGGAAAGTGGCGGCGCAGGCGGTCCGGGCGATCGGCATTGAGAATGCGCCCGCCCATGTGGAGATCAAGGTGACGGAGGAAGGACCGAAAATCGTGGAACTGGCGGCGCGGCTGGGCGGCGACTTTATTACATCCAGACTGGTGCCGCTCTCGACGGGAATCGATATGGTGGGAGCGTCTGTTCTTCTCGCAACGGGAGAAGCGCCCGACCTGACGCCTAAGCGGAACCGCGGTGCGGCGATCCATTTTATCTCCGCGGGCAGCGGGCCAAATGCCTGTCACGCGGGGGACTGCGAGCCGCCGCATGGTCAGCGCGAAGCCGGAAGGGCGGGGGTGATAACCCGGATCACCGTGCCGGATGCGCTTTATGAACAGGAGGGTGTGGAGGAGATCAGTCTCTACAAAAAGCCCGGGGATCTGGTAGAGGGGACGCGTTCCAGCAATGACCGGCTGGGACATGTGATCACGACGGGAGAGACGCCGGAACAGGCTATGGAACTGGGGAAGCGGATACTGGCACAGATTCAGGTGGAGATAATGTGAATGCTTATGAAAGATAGAATCTACGTCTGCCACACGTACTATCACGTGTATGTGGCGTGTCTGAAAGAACTGAATCTGGAGCGGGAAAAACGGGGCAATGCGACGCTTGTCATGAGCACCATGTCCAACGATTTCGGGGACTTGAAGGAACGCGCCTTAAGCTGCGGGCTTTTTGAGGCGGTGTACATGTTCGAGGAGAAGGAGGATGTCAATTTCCCGGAGATTATGAAGTACCATGTGGACCGGGGAAATCTGCTCTTAAATCTGCTGGCGCGCATCCGTTACACGAAGCTTCTGGGAAAGGCGCAGGCGCCTTATGTGCCGGTGGACTTTAGGGAATATAAGGACATTTATGTGTTCTGCGATTCGGATCCGATCGGTTATTATCTAAGTTATAAAAAAATACAGTATCACGCGCTGGAGGACGGGCTTGACTGTATCAGCACCTATGATACCGCCCGCTACGACAACAGGGGACACTTTGGGCTGAAGGCGTTTCTCGCCTCGCTGAATCTGATTTTTATTCAGAACGGCTGGGGAAAGTACTGCCTCGATATGGAGGTCAACGACATTTCCGTCCTGCCTTATCCGTGCCCCAAATATATCGAAAAGTCCAGACAGGAGCTGGCGGATGCGCTTACCAAGGAGGACAAGGCGCTTCTGGTGCGGCTGTTTATCTCCAATATAGGGGAGATAGAAGAAAAACTCGCTACGGGAAAGGACAACGTGCTTCTCTTGACTGAGCCATTATGCGAACTGCCTGTGCGGGAAAAGATTTTCCGGGACTGCATTGACTTGTACGGTCAAATAGAGGGGGCGGAGTCTGTGATTCTGATTAAGCCCCACCCGAGGGACCTTCTGGACTATGAAGAAAAGTTTTCGGAGTACATTGTGCTCGACCGTAAATTTCCGATGGAAGTGCTAAACTTTATCGAGGGGCTGACGTTTCGCCGGGTGATTTCTGTCTTTACGGTGGTGCGCAACATTCGTTTTGCCGAGGAGATTGTCTATCTGGGCGAGGATTTTATGGACCAGTATGAGGACCCGAAGCTGCACCGGCAGAATGAAGAGATTTGAGCATGGAATTTGCGCGGCGTGCGCACTTGTGGTATACTCGATGGAAGTTAAACGGATGAATGCCCGGCACAGCGGGGTATTTCGGGTGTAGGGCAGAACAGACAGATACGGACGCGGGAGAAACTGCCGTCCGATTTTAAAAGGAACCTGACAATGGGAAAGATTTTAAGGAAAATGAATGTCCTGCTGGATGGCAGGCAGAAGCGCGCCATGGCAGCGCTTATCGTTATGATGCTGATCGGCGGCGTGCTGGAAAGTGTGGGCGTTTCCATGCTGGTGCCCATTGTGACTGTGGTGATGGACCCGGAATCGGTGAGGGAAAGCGAGCTTCTCTCTTCGGTTTACGAGATGTTTGGGATGGAGAGCAACACCCAGTTTGCCATGTTTTTATTGCTTTCATTTGTGGGAATGACGGTAATTAAGAATATCTATCTTTTCTTTCAGCAGAAGGCACAGCTTAAGTTTGTCTATACAAATCAGTTCGCGACTTCCAGACGCATGATGATCAATTTCATGCAGCGTCCTTATGAATATTATTTAAACGCGGACACGTCTGTGATTCAGCGCAATATCACATCCGATGTGAACAATATGTACGGGCTGATTTTGAGCTGTCTGCAGCTTTTCAGCGAGTGCATCGTTTTTATCTGTCTGGTGGTGGCGCTTTTTCTCTACTCTGACGCAATGATGATTGTGACGGTGGCGGCGCTTATGGTGGCGCTTCTGTTTGTGATCAAAAAGGTATTAAAGCCCATTATGATCAAGGCGGGGCAGGACAATCAGGACTATTACAGCGGGCTGTATAAATGGATCGAGCAGTCGGTGATGGGGATTAAGGAGATCAAGATCGGCTGCAAGGAAAATTATTTTATCAATGAGTATGCAAAGTGCGGGGCGGGCTATGTCAGTTCCGTGCAGAAATATAATCTCTTTAACGCGACCCCGAGGCTTTTGATTGAGACGGTATGTATCGCGGGCATGGTGGGATATTTCGTCATGTCCATCGGGCAGGGCACGCAGATGAAAGAACTCCTGCCGCAGCTTTCTGCTCTGGCGGCGGCGGCAATGCGCCTGCTTCCCAGCGTGAACCGCATCAACAACTATCAGACTTCCATTTCCTATTTTGAGCCGTTCTTTATGGGAGTCAGCGACAATCTGCAGGAGGAGATCCACGACGGCAGCGTGACTTATGACGCGGAAGCTTACAGACAGAGACAGAGCGTGGAAAAACTGCCGCTCGAAAAGGTGATCCGGCTGGAAGATATTACCTATAAATATCCGAACACGGCGACCTATATTTTTGATCATGCGGATATGGAGATCCCGATCGGGTCTTCCGTGGGTATCGTGGGCGTCACAGGCGCGGGAAAGACGACGATTGTGGATATTCTGCTGGGGCTCTTGCAGATGGAGAGCGGGCGGATTCTGGCGGACGGCACGGACGTAAGCGGGCACTATGCGGCGTGGCTGAAAAATATCGGCTATATCCCCCAGACCATTTTTATGATTGACGATTCCATCCGCAAGAATGTGGCTTTCGGCGTGCCGGAGGAGGAGATCGACGATGAGAAGGTCTGGCGCGCTTTGAAGGAAGCGGCGCTGGATGATTTTGTGAAGAGTCTGCCGGACGGCGTGGAAACCGGGATCGGCGAGCGCGGCATCCGCATTTCGGGCGGTCAGAGACAGCGGATCAGTATCGCCAGAGCGCTCTATGAAGACCCGGAGGTGCTTGTGCTGGATGAGGCGACCTCCGCGCTGGACAACGAGACGGAGGCGGCGATCATGGATTCCATCAACAGACTGCACGGGAGAAAGACGCTTGTGATCATCGCCCACAGACTGCAGACAATCGAGAAGTGCGATATGGTGTACCGCGTTCAGGCGGGCGCCATTTCCAGAGAGAGGTAGGGAAGTATGATAAAGAAGGTATGGGATTTCGGATGGGGCATGTATAAGAAGCATGAAGAGGGGATCAACTATCTGATTTTCGGATTTCTGGCATTTGTGCTGAATTATGTTTTATATTTCATATTTGCGGATACCATTGCCATGCACTATATGGCGGCTACGGTTCTGTCATGGGTGTTGACGGTGGTGTTTGCCTACTGGACAAACAGGACATTTGTATTTAAGAGCCAGAATAAGGCGGCGGCATCCGTCATGCGGGAGTTTGTCTCTTTTATCGGCGCGAGGGTTGCCACGGAAGTGCTGGAGATCGCCTTGATGTATGTGATGGTGGATGTCTGCTCGATCAATGATAAAATTTCCAAGCTGGTCTGCCAGACGATCGTGATTCTGGCGAACTATGTGCTCAGCAAAATCTGGATATTCAAGGACGTCTCCAAGAAGGCTGAGTGATATAAAGATTTTCGGAATCCGGCGATATGTTTGCGGAAAGGAAGCGGAAAAGAGGGAAATGAAATCGGGAAGTAAGAGACAGGCAAATTTTGAACTGCTGCGTATTGTGGCGATGTTTATGATTATCTCGCTCCACTATCTGGTGAAGGGCGGGATTGCCACGCCGTTTCCCTTTCCTGCGAAGGAAAATCCCGCCGGTGTTCTGGCGTGGCTGGTGGAGGCTTTCTGCATCGTGGCGGTAAACTGTTATGTGCTTATCAGCGGCTATTTTCTTGTAGAATCTGCGTGGAAGCCGGGGAGGGCGGTCTCTCTGGTTTTACAGGTTCTTTTTTATTCCCTGCTGGTTCCGCCTCTTCTCCTTCTGACCGGCGTAGTTTCCGCCGGGGATCTTGACATGTACGACTGGATCGGGTTTGCATTTCCCTTTGGGACAGAGCATTACTGGTTTGCCACGGCTTATCTTGTCATGTATCTGTTCGCGCCTTTTCTGGCGGCGGGCATAGAGAAGATGAAAAAGCGGGATTTGCAGATCCTTCTGGTATTTCTGTTTGCGGTTTTTTCGCTGGAAAAGACGGTTTTGCCGCTGTATCTGGCGACGGACAGGTATGGCTATGACTTCGGGTGGTTTTTGTGCCTGTTTGTGGCAGCGGGCTATATCAGACGCTACGGTATTTCATGGCTTGACAGGCAGTCCCATGCGGCGGGACTTTATGCGCTTTCCTGTGTGCTGATCTGGCTGTTTTCGCTTGCCGCCAATACGGTTGGCGGCAAAATGGAAACGTTTGTCCATTATGCGGATATGCTTTACACGTACAACCATCTGCTGTGCGTTACGGGAGCGGTTTCCCTGTTTTATGTGTTTAAAAATATGCGTGTCAGAGAGGGGCGTTTCGCGGAAACGGTGAGAAAGCTTGCGCCTTATACGTTCGGCGTGTACCTTTTGCACGAGCATATTCTGGTGCGGTACGAGTGGATGAAGTGGCTTGGCGCAGAGAAGGTGAAGGAAAGTTTTCTTTTTGTGCCGCATCTGCTTTTGTGCGTGGCGGCGGTCTATGCGGTGGGGACGGCGGTTGATTTTGTGCGGGCACGGATATTTTCCATGGCGGGGAAGAGGCGGCAGTAGTTTACAGAGAGGTATAAAATGGTGGCTATGTATAGGAAATACCATAATTTCATAGAAAATTGGCTGTTTCCGGCGATTCTTCTGCTCTATCCGTTTCTGACCGTGAATCAGGGACTGGATGTGGCGGATTCCACGTACAGTCTGACGAACTTCCAGTATTTTGGTTCCATGGACGGGACATGGATGGTGGCGACTTTTCTGTCCAATGCGGCGGGGTGGATGCTGATGCACCTTCCATCCGGGGGAATGCTGCTTGGCATGAAAGGGTACACGACGCTTCTGCAGTCGGCGACGGCGCTCATGGTCTATTTCGGGCTGAAAAGGCGGATAGCCGCGCCGCTTTTGTTTCTGGGGGAGTTTTTGGCGTTGGGGCTGTGCTGGTGCCCGTCCACGATTCTGTATAATTATCTGACTTATTTTTTGATGGCGGCGGCGGTTCTGCTCCTTTACCGGGGACTTGTGTCCGAAAGAAAACAGCGGTTGTGTTTTGTGGCGGCGGGCGTCTGTCTGGGAGCCAATGTGGCGGTGCGGATGCCCAATGTGGTGCAGGCGGCATTTATTCTGGCGGTGTGGTATGGGATTGTGCTGGTCAGCAGGCAGAATGACGGGAAGACTATGGGGCAGCAGGCGGGAGCGAAGGAGCCGGCGGCTGAGGGCGCTGCGGAAAAACAGACAGCAGGAAGGGCATACCGGGCAGGCAGAATGCGGTTGCCTTGGAGCGCGCATTTTCGCGTTACCGGGTGGTGTCTGCTGGGGTATGCCATTGGATTTGGCATTCCTCTGGCGGTGATTTGCGTCCGCTACGGGCTTTCGGCTTACCCGGATATGGTGCAGACCATGTTTGCCATGACGGAACAGGCGACAGACTACAAACCGGCATCCATGCTGACAGGCATGTTTGGAGGCTATATCAGGGGATTGTACTGGATGGCGTTTGCGGGCGTGTGTATCGCGGCGGCAGGTTTTGCGTTCTGGGTGCGGGAGCGGCTGTATGGAACGGGGATGCAGGCAGGGCGGCAGGATCAGGATATGGAAACGGTAGCTGTGGCTGCGTTGACCGGATTTTCACTGAAGAAGAATGCACATATAATAAGTGGTGTGATAATCAAAATTGTTTATATCCTGTTATTGTTCGTACTGCTCCGCTTTTACTGGGGCAGGGGCATGTTTCATTTTCGGTATTATGAGCACGGCAACGGATGTATTTACGATCCCACGGTGCTGCTGCTTCTGGTGATGATCGCGGCGGCGGTATATTGTCTGACCGGGAAAAAGGTGTGCGCAGAGCAGAAAATACTGGCGGCGCTTGTGCTGTTGCAGATCTTTCTGACGCCGCTTGGCAGCAACAACGACTTATATCCGATCATCAATAATCTGTTTGTGGCGGCGCCGTTTCTGCTGTGGGTGGTGTGGAGTCAAATTGCGGAAAAAGACGGACCTTATGAATTTGTCTGGCGTGCCCCGGTAGTGTTTCTTATCTTGTTTGTGACGGTGCAGAGTATCGGTTCCCATGCCTGCTTCGTTTTTCAGGACGGTATTTACGGGGAGTCCCGCGATATGCGTGTCAAGGCGCCGGAGAAGGCGGCGGGTGTATACACGAATCCGGAAAACGGCGCGCTTCTGGAAGAGCTGTCTGCTTTTATAGAGGAAGAGGGGCTGACGGGCAGGAAAATGATAACCTACGGCGAGCTGCCCGGCCTTCACTATCTGCTGGATATGCCGCCGGCGCTTTCCACAGGCTGGCTGGATCTGGATTCCTACCGCATGGCAGAGTACACGCGGGATCTGGCGGCGCTGGAAACGGAATGCGGGGCGGGAGAAGAAATGCCGGTGATTATCGTCTCCTCCGCGGTGGCGGCTTACTGGAGCGATGACGGCGAGGCGATCAACTGGTTCGGCGTGGACGTGGAAAAGATGGCAGCGGATGAAAAGCAGCGGATTCTGGCGGAATGGATCAGGGATTACGGCTATACGGAAGCGTTTGGGAACGCGCGGTATGTGGTATACTCTTCCTATAGGGATAAGCAGGGCGCTGGCTGTCTGTACGAGGAGCCACATTTTCTGTTACAGCAGGAACTTGCAGAAGGAAGGGACGATCTGATTTTGTCGGAGTAGGAATTTTGTCTGTAGTGTGGTATACTAGGTGCGTAACCGAGCGAAAGAGAAAGAGAGAAAACCATGATTAATTTTAATGTACCCCCTTTCACGGGGAAAGAATTTGAGTATATGAGAGAGGCTGTGGAGAACCAGAAGATTTGCGGCGACGGTCCTTTCACAAAGAAATGCGGAGAGTGGATTGAGAAGCAGACCGGCACGGCAAAATGTCTGCTCACCACTTCCTGCACCCATGCCACGGAGCTGGCGGCGCTGCTGGCGGATATTAAGCCGGGAGATGAGGTGATCATGCCCTCCTACACCTTTGTGTCCACAGCGGACGCTTTTGTGCTGCGAGGCGCTACGCCGGTGTTTGTGGACATCCGCCCCGACACCATGAACATAGACGAAAAACGGATTGAGGATGCCATCACGGAACGCACAAAGGTGATCGTGCCGGTGCACTATGCGGGCGTGGGATGCGAGATGGACGCCATCATGGACATTGCAGGGAAGCATCACCTGATGGTGGTGGAGGACGCCGCACAGGGCATTATGGCGTCCTATAAGGGAAAGCCGCTGGGAACGTTCGGTGAGTTTGGCTGTTTCAGCTTCCATGAGACGAAAAATTTAAGCATGGGTGAGGGCGGCGCGCTGCTGATCCGCGATGAGGAGAATATAGAGAGAGCGGAGATTTTCCGGGAAAAAGGGACGGACAGGAGCCGCTTTTTCAGAGGACAGGTGGACAAGTACCGCTGGCAGGAATACGGTTCCTCCTACCTGCCAAGCGATATGAACGCCGCCTATCTGTATGCGCAGCTGGAGCTTGCGGAGGAGATCACGCAGGCGCGGATGGACAGATGGAACCAGTACAGGGAGCAGCTTGCACCGCTGGCGGAGATGGGAAGGATTGCACTTCCCCATATTCCGGAGGGCTGTACGCACAATGCCCATATGTTTTATATCAAGACAAAGGATATGGAGGAGAGAAGCCGCCTGATTGCTTATTTGAAGGAAAAAGGCATTCTGTCGGTGTTCCACTATGTGCCGTTACACTCTGCCCCTGCGGGGAAAAAATACGGCAGATTCCATGGCGAGGATAAATTTACGACGAAGGAGAGCGAGAGACTGCTGCGTCTGCCGCTGTTCTATAAGCTTACGGCTGACGAAGCGGCATATATTGCGGAGCAGGTGAAGGCATTTTATGCTGCCAACTGACCGGGCGTTAAAGGGCTGGCGGCAGTAGGGGAACCAACTGCTGCAGGCGCGGAAGAAACATGACAGGGAAGCCGAAGCCTGAACTGTTACGATGATTCGGGGTATGTAGTTGATGAAACAGGATAGGAAACAGGGATGGAGAAACTGCATACTCACATTGGGTGCTATGGGAGCCAGCGCGCTTCTGATGGGCCTTTTCTTTGATTTCTATTTTGACATGAACGACGACACCATGATGCGGGACATCATGTCGGGTGTCTACAGCGGTGCGCCGGACGGGCACAACATGCAGACCCTCTATCCGCTTGGGGCGCTGATCGCGCTGTGCTATCGGATAAGCGGTTCTTTTCCGTGGTATGGGGCTTTTCTGTTTTTGTGCCAGTTCGGCTGTTTTTTTCTGGTGGGCGTCAGAATATGCGCGCGCCGTCGTTTTAAGGGGAAACTGTTCTGCCTTCTGGCGTTGGTTCTTTTTCAGTGGGGCATATGGCTGACCCATATGGTCAATGTGCAATATACGATAACATGCGGTATGCTTGTGGGAGCGGCTGTTTTTCTTTTTCTGACGATGCCGGATGGCGCGTTTTTATGGAAGGCATCAGAGACGCTTTCCGTGAAAGCTTTTCTTACGGGAAGTCTGCCGGCGCTGTTTCTCTTTCTGCTTGCCTTCCAGCTCCGGTCGGAGATGGCTCTTCTCACCCTGCCTTTTCTGGGGCTTGCGGGGCTTTTTCGCTGGTGGGAGGACAGACCTGTCTTTGAGAAAAAAAATCTGCTAAAGTATGGCGGTCTGCTGCTGCTTCTCCTTGCGGGCATGGGACTCTCTGTTGGGGTGGACAGCCTCGCCTACGGCGGCGAGTGGAGGACGTTTCGCCAGTTTTTTAACGATAGGACAACTATTTATGATTTCTATCCCGACGTGCTGCCGGGGCAGGATTTTGATGCGGATCTGGAGGAGCAGGGTGTTTCTTACGGCTCGCAGATTCTGCTGGACAATTATAACTTTGGTCTGGATGAGAGAATTGACGCGCAGATGCTCTCAGACGTGGCGGGGTACGCGAAGGCACATGTGGGCGGCGAGAGGGACTGGGGAGCGGTCTTAAAGGAGAAGCTGCGGCTCTACCGCTACAGAAGTTTTCACGGCGGCGATATGCCTTTCAACCTGTTGGTGATGGTGGGATATGGGATAAATTTGATAACGATTGTTCTTTTATTCCGGCGGGATGTCCGCAATCTGCTTGCCGCAGCGTTACAGCTTTTTTTGATTCTGGTGGTGAGAAGCGGGCTGTGGATGTTTGTCCTCATGCGGGGGCGCGATCCCGAGCGGATTACCCATCCCTTGTATCTGGTGGAATTTTGTCTGCTGGCGGGCTTTTTTTTGCGGTATCTGCAACGGGGGATGTCTCTTTTGCCTGTGGCGGGCGCGGCATTGTTTCTTCTTTGCCTTTGGGGGATGTGGAAGGGCTTTCCCGCGGTGCGCGCCGATCAGACGAAGCGGAGGGAAGTCAACCGTGACTGGGAGGCGATAGACGCATACTGCAGGGCGCACCCGGATACGTTTTATTTTGAGGACGTGTACTCCACCGTCGCTTTTTCGGGGAAACTGCTGGAGTGCAGGGACAATGCGCTGGCGAACTATGACATCGCCGGCGGCTGGATGTGCAAAAGCCCGCTGTATCGGGACAAACTGGCGGCGTTCGGTATCGGGAATGCGGCGGATGCCCTTGCGGAGGGGAAGGCGGACTTCATCATGTCGTGCGAGGAGGAAAGTATGCGGGGGCTTACATGGCTTACGGTTCTCTACGAGGAACATGGCAGGGACGTGCATATAGAAAAGTATGGCGAGATCAATGAAAACTATGGTTTATATCGGGTGATTCCCGATTCATAGAACGGACAGGGTCCGGAGACACAACGCAGGAGCGGAAAAAATGGGGAAACGGCACATGGAGAGAGGCGTATGAGCGTGGAGAAAGTATATCTGAGACCGATTAAGGCGGCGGACACGGCGAAGATTGTGGCGTGGCGCAACAAGGATTTTGTGAGAGGAAATTTTATATACCAGAAGCTTTTCACAGAGGAGAGCCATATGAAATGGCTCAGGGAACAGGTGGAGCCGGGGCATGTGGCGCAGTTCATTATCTGTGTGGAGAATCCGGGGAGAAGCAATGATGACGGCTTGTCCGATACGGTAAGAGCGCGCACAGAAGCGGGCGACAGGGAAATCGGAAGCGTCTATCTGAGAGATATCGACAGAGAGGAGAAAAAGGCGGAGTATGGCGTCTTTATCGGCGAGGAAGACGCGCTGGGGTGCGGGTACGGCGTTCAGGCGGCAAAACATATGCTGAAGTACGGATTTGAAACGCTTCGTCTGAAAAAAATTTTCCTGCGCGTTCTGGAAGATAACGCGGGAGCCAGAAAAAGCTATGAGAAAGCGGGATTCCAACGGATAGAGGACAAGAGGGAAAGCGTGAAACTGGAACAGGGCGTGCGGCATGTTCTCTTTATGGAGGTTAGACGCAGTACATGGGAAAGAACGAACGAAAATTGAGAAGCCCTCTGATTGCCGGCGTATTCTCATTTCTGTTTTCGGCTGCAATCCTGTTTGGCGAGCGGCTTGACAGCGTGGAAAATGTGGATGTGAAGGATATCACGCTCTGGCTGCAGTTGGCGGCGTTTACCGTTATTTTTGCGGGGCTTGTACTGCTTTTGTGGCGGTTTCCCGGCTTTTTGCAGAAAAGGGAGAGAAAAGGGAGCTGGAGATTCCCCAAATTCATAACGTATGTTATTAAAAGGGCGGACGGATATGAGGACGTCCTTTCCTTTCTTTTTCTGCTTCTGTGCTGGCTGCCCGTGTTTCTGGCAGTATATCCCGGTTTCTTTGTTTATGATGCGCAGGATGAATATATACAGGTGGCGACACGGACATTTTCCACCCATCATCCGCTCGTGCATGTGCTGCTTCTGGGCGGCGTGATCTGCGCTGTCCACAAACTGACGGATTCCTACAATCTGGGTATCGCCTGCTATACGGTGTTTCAGATGGCGGTGGCGGCAGGCGTTTTCACCTTTCTTTTCTCTTATCTCCGCAAAAAAAAGGTGTCCCGCGTGATACGGCTGACGGGGATTGCCTGGCTGGGTCTGTTTCCCACGGTGGTGATGTTTACCCTCTGCTCCGCGAAGGACGCGCTGTTTACGCTGGCGCTGCTTCTTCTGCTTATCTGTCTTTTAGAGATGGGCACGGGAAAGGCGTTTTTTGAAAAAAAGGGATGGCAGATCCTCTTTGTGCTTGCGGGGATGGGGATGATGCTTTTTCGCAACAACGGTTTTTACGCCTTTTTAGTGATGATACCGCTGCTGCTCATTCTGCAGAAAAAGGGGCGTGCGCGGCTGCTTTTTCTGGCAGTCTGCGCGGTGGCGGGATGTCTTGTCATAAACGGTGGTCTGAAACTGGCGCTCCATGCGGACGACTCCGAGTATCAAGAGCTTTTGACCGTGCCGATCCAGCAGCTCACCAGAACTTATAAGTATGCGCCGGAGGCGTTTTCCGGGGAGGATTTGGAAATACTCCACGAAGTGCTGGATGAGGAGGCGCTTTCCCTGTATACGCCGCGGCTTTCCGACCCGGTGAAATACCGCTTTGACAATGCGGCTTTCGCGCGGGATAAGGGGAGATACGCGAAACTCTGGCTGCGCGTCGGCATGAAGAAACCGCTGATTTATCTGAATGCGTGGTGGATGACTTCCTACGGATTCTGGTATCCCGACACGATCATCAATGTGTACGGGGGGAATACGGTTTTTACCTTTACCTATAAGGATAACTCTTATTTTGGATACGAGGTGGAACAGCCGGGGGTCAGGGAGAGCAAAATCCCATGGCTTGACGAGGTGTACCGCAGGCTGTCTCTGGAAGTCTGGAAGGAGAAGGTGCCCGTGATTTCATGGTTGTTTTCTCCGGGCGCCATGTTCTGGCTGTATGCGTTGCTGTTTGCGTGGTTTTTAAATAACAGGCGATATGAATTGTTGTATCCTTTTTTGCCGATTTTCCTCCTGTGGCTGACGGTGCTGCTGGGACCCACGTATCTGCCCCGGTATGTGCTGTTTTTCTGGTACTGCCTGCCGCTTTTTCTGGCGGTTGCGCAGATGGGTTTTGGCAAGGATGCAAAAAAGATTGATACACAGTGAGAAACGGTGTACAATTTACTGAAATCAACAATGGAAAGGAAGCGGCTTATGAGTAAGACAAAGGTGTTTATCGACGGAAGTGAGGGAACGACAGGACTGCGGATCAACGAACGTTTTCAGAAACGTGACGATATAGAACTGCTGCACATCAGTTCGGAACTGAGAAAAGACCCGGCGGAAAGAAAGAGACTGATTCACGAGTCGGATATCACGTTCTTATGCCTGCCGGATGAGGCGGCGAGAGAATCCGTCGCGCTGGCGCAAAATGAAAACACGGTCATTATTGATACGTCCACGGCGCATCGGACAGAAGCGGGGTGGGCATATGGGTTCCCGGAATTGTCGGAGGCACACAAAACCGCCATTGAACAGGGAAAGCGGATTGCAGTTCCGGGATGCTATGCCACCGGGTTTATCTCGCTTGTGTACCCGCTGATTGCGGGGGGGATTCTTCCCAAGGACTACCCGGTAAGCAGCTTTGCGATTTCGGGATACAGCGGCGCGGGAAAGAAAACGATCGCAGCTTACGAGGATGCGGGCAGACCGGGAGAGCTTTCGTCGGGAAGGGAATACGCGCTGACCCAGCAGCACAAGCACTTAAAGGAGATGCAGAAAATTACGGGGCTTGCGCGCACACCGCTGTTTTCGCCGATTATCGACGACTATTACTGCGGCATGGTGTTTTCCGTACAGTTGTACGCGGATATGCTGGCAAAGATGGAGACGCCGGAGTCGCTGCTGCAATATTACGCCGATTATTATAAGAACAAACAGTTCATCAAGGTGAGCGCCGCGGATGACGAGACTGCCGCGGGCGGTTTTCTGGCAGGAAACGGCTTGGCTGGCTGGGACGGGCTGAAGATTTACGCGACGGGGAACGAGGAGCGCATAGTTGTGTCCTCCCAGTTTGACAATCTGGGAAAAGGCGCGTCCGGCGCCGCGATCCAGTGCATGAATATCATTCTTGGGTGTGACGAGTCAAAAGGGCTTGATTTGTAAAAACATCCCAAACGTGGTAAACTAACTTGCGTGAGCGAGATGAAGCGAAGCGGAATCGAGCCACACTGCGAGATAAACAAGAGGAAACTTATGAACCGGATTTTAAATAAAAAACAGGCCATTTGCGGCACAGTCTGGATATTGGTGGCATGCGCGGCGCTTGTTCTCTGGCCGCTTCGTCTGATTCAGGAGGAAGTGCGGGCGGCAAGCAGCAGGCAGCAGGCGGTGGTTTCTGAAGAGGTCACCGCGGATTATGTGGTGCAGCAGAGATTTATTGCCCAGTATGACAGGCTGAAGGAAATAGAAATTTATCTGGCGGACAGAGTGGAGGGCGAGAAGCTGAATTTTGCCGTCCGGGACGCTTCCATGCAGACGCTGATGCAGCAGGTGATCGATACCGGGGATATGGAGACATTTCCCGGCTACCTTAAGGTGCAGGTGAACATCGACACGGAAGTGGGACGGGATTACTACTTTTTACTGCAGGGAGTGGAATCCGCTTTTCGCGTTGCCTACGCCGATAACACAGGGGATAACATCAATATTTATATCGGCGCGCTCTATTATGGCGATGTGGAGGACACGGAGCGGTGCATGATTGCGGACTATGTCTACGAGGTGCCCCTGCGCAAGGGAAAGACGCTCGTACTGTATGCGGCATTTCTTCTTGCGGGCGTGCTTGTGTCCTGCTTTACCACGCTTTATTATAAGAAACGTCCCGGGCGGAACACGCTGCTTACGGTGGAACGCGCCATGCGCTTTACCTTAAATCCGCTTATTGCGGCGGCGGCGGTGGCGGCGGCAGTTGCGATCGGACCGTGTCATCTTTTTACGACGGATATCTATTCCATCCTGTTTTATGAGACGGGGGTGGTTTTCGCGGCAGCGGCGGCGTTCTATGCGGTGAATCACGACAGAACGGGGCTTGCTTCAGACAGGACGGTTCTGGCGGTGATCAGGGAACGGTGGCAGGATGACCTGCAGTCCGTCATGTTTGCCGGAGCGATCTGGGGATGCTGTAATTACATGAATGCGCTGTATGAAATCCATCATACGGTGGCTTACAGACAGGTGCTCATTTTCTTCGCGCTTGCGCTGATTGTGACTTACCAGAAAAGGGAACTTTTCTGCTGGAGCAATCTGATCTACGGCGTGGCGGCTGCGGTGATTGCGCCCATGTATTACCGGGACGCGCTGGCGGCGCTGGTCGAAAAGAGTGTGCAGGCAGGACTGGCGGAGCCGGACGAGCTGGAGCTGAAGGCGCTTAAGCTGACAGTCTGGGCTGGTGTCCTCGCGGGAATTGTGATCCTGAACACCTTGAAACTGCTTTTTATGAGGAAAATAAAAAGGATTTCCATACCCTATGGCATTCTTGTCGCCGCGTTTTTCGCGCTGCTGATCCTTTACCGGAATACGAGAGGATGGTGCATTTTCCTCGTCTGCTGTTTTACGCTTTACTATATGCGGATGGCTGCGGGTGTAAAAAGGACAGTTTTGCTGCACAATATAGTAAACGGCATTCTGCTGCACTTTGTTCTGACGGTGGGTTATTGTCTGCTGCACAGACCTTATATGTATTTTCAGTATTACCGCTATCCGTTCCACTTCCATACGGTGACGATTTCAGCCGTATATCTGGCTCTGGCGGTGTGCGCGGCGCTGGTCAAATTTCTGGATGCCTACGGGCGGAAACCTTCTTTGGCAGGAACCTATAAGGAACTGGCGGTGCTTGGCATATCCGCCATGTATCTGCTGTTTACGCTTTCACGGACCGGGTATCTCGCCATCTTTGTGACGGCGGTTGTGGTGATTCCCGTTGCTTTCTTTTCCGGGAAGACGCTTTCGATGCGGGAGAAGGGGCGTCGTTTTTGGCGGGGCGTGGGGCTGATGGCGCTTGCCGTTATCATAAGTTTTCCCGTGATGTTTACGGCGCAGAGAACGCTTCCTGCCGTGGCGGCGGATATCAGGTCGCATGAGATCGAGGAGTTTCCTTCGGAGCTGGTGCACGGCAGAGATATGGATTCCTACTACTATATCACGGTGGAACGCTTCATCCAGACTTTTCAGATGAAGGTGCTTGGCATTCCGCAGGAAAAGTGTCTGAACGCGTTCCTTTATTTCAGCAAGGCGGACGGGGAGTCGGAGTACAGAAGTCCCTATCTGGAAAACGGTGGCAGGATACTGCTGGCGTCCGCGGAAGATCTGGCGGCGGCTGCGGAGGCGGAGGATGAAGAGTCCTACACAAACGGCAGGTTATATATATTTGCACGCTATTACGAAAGACTGAATAGAGTGGGGCATGACGATATGGGCGTTATGGAGCCGGACGGCAATTATCTGGCACATGCGCACAATATTTACTTACAAGTGGCATATGACCACGGTATTTTTGTGGGATGTGTGTTCCTTCTTCTGGGAATCGGGACGCTTGTGCAGGCGGTTTTCTATTATCGGAGACACAGGGAGGACCGGGAGTGCGCGCTGTTTCCGCTTGCGCTTCTGCTTCTCTTTGCGGTGGCAGGGCTGACGGAGTGGATTTTTCACCCGTGCTGTCCCATCGCGCACTGTCTGCTTCTCGTGATAGCGCCGCTGCTTGTGGATATACGAAAGGACGAAGCATAAAAACGGATAATACTATGGAAAAAACAAGAAAACCTTTTAACGCGAAACTGTTTTACAGACGGACATGCCTGATTATATACGATGTTATCAGTATTGTTCTGGCAAGCTATGTGGCGATTTTGTGGCGCTATGATTTTCATCTTGATGAGATTCCGAGACATTTCATGCAGCCCATCGAGCGTTTCCTGCCGGTCAACATTTTGATAACACTTGCTATTTTTTATGTGATGCGTCTTTACAACAGTCTGTGGGCTTTCGCGGGGGAGACGGAACTGCAGAATATCGTGGTGGGATGTGTGCTGTCCATGCTGGCGGGCGCGGTCGGACTGCAGTTTTTCAAGGTGACGACCCGGGCGGTGCCGAGGAGCTACTATCCGGCGTATATGGCGGTTCTGGTGGTCTGCATTTTCGCGAGCCGTTTCTCCTATCGGTTTTTCCGCGGTTTAAAGCATAAGCAGCAGAATAAGAAGAACCGGATTTCGGTTATGGTGATCGGCGCGGGCGAAGCGGCAAACCTGATCATCAAAGAGATCGTCAACAGCAATTTTTCCACCATGGTCATCAAATGTATCATCGATGACGACAAGGGCAAATGGGGGAGGTACATTCAGGGCATTAAGGTGGCGGGCGGCCGTGACAAAATCGTGGAGTGCGCGGACATCTATGATGTGGACGAGATCATTGTGGCGATGCCCTCCGCGCCGCGGACGGAGATCCGGGAAATATTGGAAATCTGTAAGGATACGAACTGCAAGCTGCGCTCCCTTCCCGGTATGTACCAGCTTGTAAACGGCGAGGTCAATGTGAGCAAACTCCGGGATGTGGAACTGGAAGACCTGCTCGGCAGGGATCCTGTCAGCGTCGATCTGGATTCCATTCTTGGCTATGTGCAGGGAAAGGTGGTGCTTGTCACCGGCGGCGGCGGCTCCATAGGCAGCGAGCTTTGCAGGCAGATTGCGACCCACAGACCGAAACAGCTTGTGATTGTGGATATTTATGAGAACTCGGTCTATGATGTGCAGCAGGAACTGAAACAGAAGTACCCGGAACTGAATCTGATGGTGCTCATTGCTTCCGTGCGCAACACGAACCGGATGAACTATATCTTTTCCAGATATAAGCCGGATATCGTATATCATGCTGCGGCGCACAAGCATGTACCGCTGATGGAGGACAGTCCCACTGAGGCGATCAAGAACAATGTGTTCGGCACCTTCAAGACCGCGCAGGCGGCGGCTATGAGCGGGGTGCGGCGGTTTGTTATGATCTCCACCGACAAGGCGGTGAACCCAACGAATATCATGGGTGCCAGCAAGCGTATCTGTGAGATGATCATCCAGACCTTTGACAAGCATTACGAGACAGAGTTTGTGGCTGTGCGCTTCGGCAATGTGCTGGGCAGCAACGGCAGCGTGATTCCACTTTTCCGCAAACAGATCGCGGCGGGCGGCCCGGTCACGGTCACCCACCCGGATATCATACGTTATTTTATGACCATACCCGAGGCGGTTTCGCTCGTCCTGCAGGCGGGGGCATACGCGAAGGGCGGGGAAATTTTCGTTCTGGATATGGGAGAACCTGTCAAAATTCTCTCACTGGCGGAGAATCTGATCAAGCTTTCGGGTTACCGCGTGGGGGAGGATATCAAGATTGAGTTTACGGGGCTTCGTCCCGGGGAAAAGCTCTATGAGGAGCTGCTGATGGACGAGGAGGGTATGAAAGACACGGCAAACCGCATGATCCATATCGGCAAGCCGATTGAAGTGGAAGAGCATAAATTTTTCACGCAGTTGAAGGAACTGAAGGACGAGTGCCAGATCGAAAACTCGGATATCAGACCTTTGATCAAAAAGATTGTACCGACATATCATTACACAGAGAGAAAAGGGGTGTGAATCATGGGGGAAAAAAGGATTTATCTCTCCTCTCCCACCATGCACGGGGATGAGCAGAGATTTGTGCAGGAGGCGTTCGATACGAACTGGGTGGCGCCTCTGGGGCCGAACGTAACGGCGTTTGAGAAAGAGATTGCGGCATATACGGGCTGCGGACATGCGGCGGCGCTGTCAGCGGGCACGGCGGCGATCCACATGGCGCTGCGGCTTCTGGGCGTAAAGCAGGGGGATGTGGTTTTTGTATCCGATCTGACGTTTTCAGCGTCCTGCAACCCGATTGTATATGAAAACGGCACGCCTGTGTTTATCGATGCGGAGCCGGATACATGGAATATGTCGCCCGAGGCTCTGAAGCGCGCCTACGAAAAATATCCGAATCCCAAGGCGGTGATCTGCGTACATCTGTATGGCACGCCCGCCAAGCTTGACGAGATCATGGAAATCTGCGAGGCGCACGGCACGCCGATGATAGAGGATGCGGCGGAGTCCCTCGCCAGCACCTACAAGGGGCGGCACACGGGCACGTTCGGGAAATATGGCATCTACTCGTTTAACGGCAATAAAATTATCACCACATCGGGAGGCGGGATGTTTGTGTCAGCCGATGAGGAGGCGGCGAAGAAGGTTACCTTTCTGGCGACGCAGGCGAGAGATCCGGCGAGGCACTATCAGCACTCACAGATCGGTTACAATTACCGCATGAGCAATGTGACGGCAGGAATCGGACGGGGGCAGCTTCTGCATCTGGAGGAGCACAAGGCGAAAAAGAAGGAGATTTATCGAAGGTACTGCGAGGCGTTTGCCGATATTCCCGCTATACAGATGAATCCCATGAACCCTGACGGGGACGCCAATAACTGGCTCTCCGGCATGGTGATTGCCGCGGACTCTGCGGTGACACCGGATATGGTTATGGATGCGCTCGAGGAGAAAGTGAATGCGGAGAGCAGACCGATCTGGAAACCGATGCATATGCAGCCCGTCTTTGCGGCATGTGATTTCTTTGCCCACAATGAGGACGGCAGCAGCGTGGGCGAGGATGTTTTCAAGAGAGGACTCTGTCTGCCCAGCGATATCAAGACCACAGATGAGGAGATGGAGGCGATTATCCGCACAGTGAGGGAGCTGTTTTAGCGTGCGGAGGGCAGGCAGATGGCGGTTTTATGACTGCCGTGCGTAAGGAGAGCGGAATGAGGGATATATTCGAGGAGAAAGACAGGACCCGGATGCGCGACGAGATTGCGGCTTTTTTTAAGGAGGAGCATGATCTGGAGCTGGGCGTGATCGGGACAGGAAAGATTCTGGACTTTTTTCAGGAGATGCTGGGGGATCGCATCTACAATAAGGCGCTGGACGACGCGAAACAGTTTTACGAAAGATACGCGGATAATATGGAGACGGATTATTATGCGCTGTATAAAGACATCAAGTAGACAGTAAAGCGGACAGCAGTCATTCATAAGGCGTCCCGTCTGATGGCGGGACGCCTTTGAAAATACCTTTTTTACTGTATCGCAGAATAGCCGAACGCGTTCGCAAACGCGTCAATGGGCTGTTTTTCTTTGCATAATGCGCATTCTTCCGAACTGTACGTCTTGTACTCGGGAATGTCCGAGGTGGTAAACAGCGCGTTGACCGGAATGCCTGCGACAGAGTTGGCGGCGCTGAAAATCGCGCTCACGCCGCTGATGGTCGCACCGTAATAGGTTAGGGTCTGCACCGCTTTGGTGACCGTGCGTCCCGTGGTTGCGCTTGCAAGGAGAAGCAGTACATTCTTGTCCTTGATCATGGGCAGGTAGTTGTCGCGGAACAGCATCTGCCCGGACGTGGAATACTCGGGAGTGACGATATAGATTGTCTGGTGCGCATTGCGGGAATAGACGCCGGCTCTTGTCAGCTCCTCCGCCAGAAATGCGCCTATGATCTCACAGCCGTCTATGCAGACGATCGTATCTACCACGGTGGACAGCATGATCTGTCTGCTCAGTTCCTTTGCGGCGGTAGATGCTTCGCTCAGTCTCGATTTCATCGTGGTCATATCCAGAAAGTAATTGATATGGGAGTTCGGGGTTACGAAATGTCCGTGGATTGCTTTTAATTCAATGTTGGGGTGGCTTTTGGAGTGAATCTTAATCAGTTCCTTCATGTGAGTACCTCCTTATCACGATACATTTTAGTTTTTGCACAATTTTCCCATAAGGAATTATCATGTTGTTGTGAATATTATACAGCCTGTGCGCATGTAAATCAATGTCGTATTGGAAAATATAGGGCGCATTTCGGGGACTGTTATAATTTAAACGGATGGGGAGACAATTGATTTTATATATGCTATAATAACCGCAAGCTGCTGAAAATGATAAAATATCCTCAGAGAGCAATTTGGTAAATAGTCAAGAGTTATTTTAAAAAGATTTTCAGGGAAAAGGGTAACCTTAATAAACCTACGGCTTGTTTCTCAAAAAAGACGTAAGTTAGGAATTCGATATGGATTACCTACTCTTTTCCGGAGAGTAGAGTTGGCCCTTGTCCAGCAGACCAAAGAGCAGACGTATAAATTTACGGGAAGTCAACGCGAGTGCTCGTTTATGCTGATGTGTTCTGGTTTCAGCATATTTCTTGTCATAGAATGTTCTGTATTCAGGACAGTGTCTTATAACACTTCCGGCAGCTTCTATGATATAGTAGCGCAGATATCTGTTGCCAGCTTTGCTCATGTGTTTGTCTTCGGCAACGAAGTCGCCAGAGTCATTATCGTTCCAAACGATACCACAGTATTTTGCGAGGGCATTGGCGTTAGGAAAAGCCTTAATGGAGCCCATCTCAGCTAAGATACCGGCTGAATAAACTTTACCGATTCCGGGAATGGAAGTCAGTACAGTGTACTCGCCAGGGTTTAATCCCTGAACTGTTTGAAGGATTGCTTTATCAATCGCTTTCAATTCTTTCTCAAAAGAACTGATACAGTTAAAGGAAGAAGCGATTGAGATAGTAAGCGGCTCGTAGAGACATTTATCAAGCCGGTATGAGTTACGGGCTGCAGCCTGTAAAATCTTTGCAGTTTCTTCCGGATCAGCGATGCGCGCTCTGCTCTTAGAGTTAATAAAAGCGACAAGGTCTTCCAGTGATGAATTAACGATAGCTTCGTTGGTTGTGTACTCGGTAAGAATAGCTTCGGCTGTGGCACCATACTTGTTTGCAAATGGATGTTGTCCATCACGCAGCAATGCGTATTCACTGAACTTGAGATAAATGTTGTTAAGCATGTACGTCTTTTCTCTTGCAATGCATTCAGTGATATGCATACGGTGTCTGGTAAGACGCTGCAGGGCAAGGTATTGGGAACCACGCCATGGTTTGATTGCAATACGTCCAACACGGGCAAAATCAGCAATCACATAAGAATCTATGCCATCATTCTTTCCGATGTCGTTAAAGGACTTCTTGTAGTTCTTAACTTCCTTTGGATTGAGACAATAAACTCTGACGGAGAATGGTGCAAGCAGGTCACTGGCAGAAAGATAGTTCGCCAGATGGACACCATAGAAGCCGGTGGCTTCCATACCAATAACAACGTATTTGAACTGATGGTTATGTTTTAACACATCAGAGATCATCTGTTCCATAAGAGCTGCGCCTTCCTGAGTGTTTTCTACAGGTTTCATCTTGATGTAGAATTCCTCGTTGAAATCAAGTGCAGAGATAACATGAATACGGGATGCAATGTCAATCCCAACAAACAGTGTTGAGAGGTAATCAATATGTTCTTTCACGGATCATCACCACCTTTCAATAAAAATGAAGAAGAGTAATCATGGCTTATCCCAGATCACTACGCCGCCCTAAACCTCGCGTTATGAGCATTACCTGGCAGAAATACCCTGCTGGTGGCTAGATACCAGGATGCAGCATTTGTGTAATAAGTCTTAGCGTAGCATTAGGGCTGCATGCTTTCTTGGCAATAGCATAAGCTTTGCTGGAGTTGCGAAGCAGTGACCATAGCTACAGTTCTTATGAACCTTATTGTAACATCTGGGGCCATGACTATAAAGTAACTTATTAACCAATAGACAGAGAATGGATGAACCAGCATGATTGAAGAAGAATCTTCGGAAAGGATGTTTAGAATTATCCTTCTGTCTAATCAAAAAAGAATAAGTCTGTAAGCTGTTTTTCTTGCTTACAAACTTATTATACGAGGAACGATATATGTATAGGAAATGTATCAAAAGATGTCTGGATTTTCTGCTGTCCCTGTGCGGGATCATTGTGCTTGGCCCCGTATTGGTCGTTCTGGCGGTTCTGGTGCGGGTGAAGCTGGGGAGCCCGGTTCTGTTTCATCAGGAAAGACCGGGCAGGCATGAAAAAATTTTCAAACTGTATAAGTTCCGTTCCATGACGGACGAGAAAGACGCGGAAGGGAATCTGCTGCCGGATGAAGTGCGGCTTACGAAGTTTGGCAGACTCCTGCGTTCTACCAGTCTCGACGAACTGCCGGAACTGTTCAATATCTTAAAGGGCGACATGAGTCTGATCGGACCGAGGCCCCTTCTGGTGCGCTATCTGCCCTATTACACGGAGGAGGAGCGCCACCGCCATGATGTGAGACCGGGACTGACGGGTCTTGCGCAGGTGAATGGGCGCAATGCGCTGGGGTGGGAAGACCGCTTCCGATACGATCTGGATTATGTAAACCATCTAAATTTCGGACTGGATCTGAAAATCATCGGTATGACGGTGGGAAAAGTGCTGAAGCGTTCCGGCACGCTTTCCGGCGCCGACCAGACGGTGGCGGATTTTGATGTGTACCGCAGGGGACAGGCTGAGACGGGAGACAGAGAATGAGAAAGATCGCGCTGTTTGAACAGGGGATTTCCCCCACGCCGATTGTGAAAATGTCCGGCGGTTATGGGGAAAACCAGTATTATATCAAGAGAGAGGATCTGATTCCTTTCAGCTTTGGGGGCAACAAAGCGCGCAAGGCAGCGGAATTTTATAAAGAAATCAAGGCGTGCGGGGCGGACATAGTGGTGACCTACGGCAGCAACAGCTCCAATCATTGCCGGATTATCGCAAATATGGCGGCAGCCATGGGCATCGCCTGCCATATTATTTCCCCGGAAGAAAATAGGGAGAGACTTTACAATACAAGGCTGGTTGAGGATTTTGGCGCGACAATTGAAACCTGTCCTGTGACCGAGGTGTCGGGTACGATTGACCGCCGTATGGAAACGTTGAGACAGGCGGGTCGGAACCCTTATTTTATTATGGGCGGGGGACATGGCAATCCCGGCACACGTGCCTGTGCAGATACCTATAGGGAGATTGCCGTTTACGAGGAACAGACGGGTATTTCCTTTGACTATATTTTTCACGCGTCGGGCACGGGAACGACGCAGGCGGGGCTTGTCAGCGGGAAACTGCAGGCGGATGCGGAGAAAAAGGAGAGCGGGCGGTGTGCCGGCGGACAGAAGATTATCGGCATCAGCATAGCGCGAAACGAGGCGCGAGGCAGGGAAGTGGTCAGACAGAGCATCGAGGATTATCTGGGCGCGCGCTACGAGGAGCTCTACCGGGATGAGGCGCTTATTTTCACGGACGAATACTGCATGGGCGGTTACGGAAAGTACACGCCGGAGGTGGCACAGACGATAGAGAAAGTGATGCAAAGCGACGGCATACCGATGGACACAACCTATGTGGGAAAGGCGTTTCATGGGATGATACAGTATGTGGAGGCGCATGGGCTGCAGGGGAAAAATATCCTGTTTGTCCACACGGGCGGGACGCCTCTGTATTTTGACTTTTTAGAACGGCGATGACAAGAATCTGTATCGGTGATTTGACGAGAAAGGGGCGGACATGAATATTCTGATCCTGAGCGCGGGCACCCGCGACAAAGTGGTGCAATATTTCAAGAAGGAACTGGCGGGTAAGGGCAGGGTGATCGCGACTGACTGTTCCAATCTGGCGCCAGCGGTGTACGAGGCGGACGCCTTTTATCTGGTGCCAAGAATCACGGCGCCGGATTATCTGGACGTGATACTGGATATCTGTGAAAAAGAAAAAATAACGGGTGTTTTTTCACTGATTGACCCGGAACTCTCCCTTCTGGCAAAGGAGCGGGAGCGGTTTCTGGCGGTAGGGACCACGCCCATTGTGTCGGATTACGGGCTGGTGGAAACCTGTTTTGACAAGTACAGAATGTTTGAGATGCTTCAGAAAATGCACATACCGACGGCGAAGTGCTATGCGGACAAGGAGTCCTTCTACCGGGCAGAAGAAGCCGGGGAGATATCTTATCCTGTCTTTGTGAAGCCGGTCCGCGGCAGCGCCAGCATCCATATCAATAAAGTGGGGAGCAAAAAGGAGATTGAGGTACTCTGTGACCTTTACGACGATCTGATGATTCAGGAGTATATGGACGGCACAGAGTTTGGGGCGGACGTGTATGTGGACATGCTTTCCGGCAAATGTACGGATATCTTCGTGAAAAAGAAGATCAAGATGCGGGCGGGGGAGACGGATAAGTCGGTTTCCTTTAAAGATGAAAAACTGTTTGCCCTGATCCGCGACTTTGCGGAAAAATGCGGTTTCCGCGGCATGATAGACATTGATATTTTTGAGATTGGCGGCGTTTATCATATTTCCGAGGTCAATCCCCGCTTCGGCGGCGGTTACCCCCATGCTTACGGCTGCGGCGTGAATATGGCTGCCGCGGTGGCGCGGAATTTGTCCGGGCAGGAGAACGAGGTGCGGATCGGCGCGTATAGAGAAGGGATCTGCATGATGAAGTTTAATGAAGTGATGATACGGGATATGGCGGGGGAGGAGATTGTGCCATAGACAGAGATCAATGAGGAAAGTGCAGGGATGGAAGTGCAATGAAGAAAGTTTTGATTTTGATCAATTCCTCCGGCGGTCTTTGCGATTTCCGGGGAGAATTTGTGGAGGCGCTCTGTGCGAAATACGAGGTCTGGGTGAGTATGCCGGACGACGTGAAGGAGAGGGAACTTGTGGATATGGGCTGTCATATTATCAAAACGCCCATCAACCGCAGGGGCATCAATCCACTGGAGGACTTGAAGTTATACCGCGCTTACGGTAAAATAATGAAGGATCTGCGGCCCTCGCTGGTGGTGACTTACACGATCAAGCCGAACATATACGGCGGATTTGCGGCGGGCGCAAGGAAGATTCCCTATATTGCCACGATCACGGGGCTTGGGGGCGCGTTTGACAGGACGGGCGTGCTGCTTAAACTGATTGTCGGGATGTACCGCGCGGGTCTGAAGCGGGCGTCCTGCGTGTTCTTCCAGAATGAGGAGAACAGAGGCATTTTTCAGAAGATGGGCATTACGGCGAAAAAGACGCGGATGGTTATGGGCTCTGGTGTGAGTCTGGAAAAACACACGTATGAGCCGTATCCGGCGAGGGAGAAAACACATTTCCTCTTTGTGGGCAGAGTGATGAAAGAGCGGGGAATCCTTGAGTATATCGAGGCGGCGAAGCGCTTACATAGCGACCGGATATTTTTCGATATCATGGGTTACTGTGACGAGGATTACGAGGAACTGCTGGACGATCTGGAGAAAGAGGGCGTGATCCGGCAGATCGGCTTTCACACACAGGTGCACGAATATCTGGCGGCGGCGGACGCCATTGTGGTTGCCTCCTTCCATGAGGGTATGTCGAACGCGCTGATCGAGGGCGCGGCTACGGGCAGACCGGTGATCGCCTCGAACATCAGCGGCTGTATGGAAGCATTTGAGGAGGGCGTGACAGGTTTCGGCTTCACGCCGGGTAAGCCGGAAGAGCTGATAGAGGCTATGAAAAAATTTCTTGCTCTCTCCGGGGAGGAGCGTGCCGCAATGGGGCGGCATGGCAGGGAAAAGATGGAGCGGGAATTTGACAGGAGGTTTGTGACGGCGGCGTACATGGATGAGGTCGGACAGATACTGGACGGCGGATGAAAGAAGTGACGCATTTGCTGTCAGGGCGGTACAGCAAAGATAGAGAGCGACAGCGTATGGGGGCATACGGGAAGGAGAAGTGGTAACAGATGGATTTATATGAAAAACTGGTAAGTGGTGAGGAAAAGCTTTCGCTGATCGGACTCGGCTACGTGGGGATGCCGATTGCGGTTGCTTTTGCGAGAAAGATCAAGGTGGTCGGTTTTGATTTAAATGAGGAGAAGATCGGACTGTACAAGAGCGGGATCGACCCCACGAACGAAGTGGGCGGCGAGGTGGTCCGGAATACGAAGGTGGATTTCACCGCTGACCCGGCAAAGCTCAGGGAGGCTAAGTTCCACATTGTGGCGGTGCCTACGCCTGTCAATGACGATCACACGCCGGATCTTTCCCCGGTGGAAGGGGCGAGCCGCATTCTGGGGCAGAATCTGACGAAGGGATCCGTGGTGGTGTTTGAGTCCACGGTGTACCCCGGCGTGACGGAAGATATCTGTGTGCCGATTCTGGAGAAAGAGTCCGGTCTGACATGCGGCGTGGATTTCAAGATCGGGTACTCCCCCGAGCGGATCAATCCGGGCGACAAAGTACATAGACTGGAGACGATCACGAAAATCGTGTCCGGCATGGACGAGGAGACGCTCGACACCGTGGCGAAAGTCTACGAACTGGTGGTGGAGGCGGGGGTTCACCGCGCGGAATCCATCAAAGTGGCGGAGGCGGCAAAAGTCATCGAGAACAGCCAGAGAGATATCAATATCGCGTTTATGAATGAACTTTCCATCATATTTCACAAGATGGAGATTGACACGAAGTCCGTGCTGGAAGCGGCGGGCACCAAGTGGAACTTCCTGCCTTTTATGCCGGGACTTGTGGGCGGCCACTGTATCGGCGTTGACCCCTATTATCTGACTTATAAGGCGGAGCAGCTCGGGTATCACTCCCAGATCATCCTTTCGGGCAGACGGATCAACGACGACATGGGCAAATATGTGGCGGAGAGTCTGGTGAAGGATCTGATCCGGGCGAATATTCCCGTGAAGCACGCAAAGGTGGCGATTCTGGGCTTTACGTTCAAGGAGAACTGCCCGGACACGAGAAACACCAAAGTGATTGATATTTACAAGGAACTGGGCGAGTACGGCATAGAACCGCTTGTGGTAGACCCGGCGGCGGACGCGGAGGAGGCGAAGCGTCTCTACGGGATCGGGTTTAAGACCATGGATGATATCCGGGATGTGGATGCACTGATTATCGCGGTGGCGCACGAGCAGTTCATGGATCTTGACAGAGAGAAGATTTCATCCTTCTTTAATCCGGCGCATAAGAGGAAGGTGCTGATGGATCTGAAGGGCATACTGGACCGCAAAGAATATCTGACAGAGGATTTTCTGTATTGGAGATTGTAGGATTGAATAGAGACAAAAAGAGAGCTCTGTGCCTTTTCGCAGGGCTTCTCGCCTTTTTTCTGGGGCTGCTTGCAGCCGGCGGAGTCGGTGTTTACAACGATTCCGAACAATATATCACGATGCATATCCACAGGGAACCGCTCTATCCCCTCTATCTCGCCGCCTTCCGGGCAGTTTTGGGAGAGGGGTACCTTATGGCGGCGATGGCAGGGCAGGGAATCCTCACGGCGGTGGGAATCACGGCGCTTTCGGAGTACCTGACGAGGCGTTTCGGGCTTAGGATGTGGGAGGAACTGACGGTTGTGGCATTGCAGCTTCTGCCGCATCTGATTACGCGGTATGTGTCTGCGCTCGGTATTTTTCTGGAAAATTCGGTTATGAGCGAAGGGCTGTGCATCCCGCTCTTTACCATTTTTGTGTATTTTCTTTTGCGGATGCTGTTTGAGGGGAAAGTGCGTGACGCCGTGTCCGCGCTGCTGTTCGCCTACCTGCTGTCCATGACCAGAGGACAGATGATGACAACGATTCTGTTGTGGGCGCTTCTTCTCGGGATCCGTCTGGTCGCGCACAAAAAATACCGACCGTTATTTTTATGCGCTTCGACGGTGCTTCTCGTCTTTCTTTTGCGGGATCTGACGGTTCATGTGTATAATTACGGCGTTACCGGCTATTTTATGGGCAATACTTATGGGCAGGTGAACACGCTGACCAACGTGATCTACGCCTGCGACGAGGAGGACAGGGAGGTTTTCGAGGAGGGAGATCTGGAACAGGCGTTTTTCGACAGCTTTTACAGCAAGGCGATGGAGCGTAAGCTGAACCATGTATACGCCGGAGACAGTTTTGGCGAGCGGGCGGCGTATCTGGAGGAGCACCATGACCTTTTAAAATTCCAGATTCTGGAAGCGCAGCTGTCGGCATACTATTTCGGTCTGGGAGAGGTGGATTATTACGAGCAGAGCAGCATGTCCGACGAGATGGCAGGAAAGATGATAAAGAAACTTCTGCCCGCCTGTTTCGGACAGTGGCTGTACGATTACATCCTCCTGTGCCGGGGCGGTTTTGTCAGGAGCATTGCGGTGGTGCATCCGCTGATCAATTTTGTCGCGCTTTTTCTGTATCTGTCGGCGATCGGACTTTTGCTCTGGCAGACGCTTGTCAAAAAGCGGTTTCAGGCGGCGGTCGTCATGGGAACGGCGCTGCTGTTTATTGCGGCGAACGTGTGCGCGACGTCAATCACGATTATGTGTCTGTCGCGTTATATGATATATGGATTTTCACTGTTTTATATTGCTTTTTATCTGTTGGTCAGGGAAGTGTGTGAGAACAAGCTGTTTTGGAAGAATCAGGGAGGTAAAACATGAGCTATCAGGACATCAAATTCGAGGAAGGTACGGTATTTCTGGTGACAGGGGGCGCGGGGTTTATCGGCTCAAATCTCTGTGAGGCGCTGCTTGACATGGGCTGCAACGTGCGCTGTCTGGACGATCTGTCCACGGGAAAGTACGAAAATATCGAACACTTTATGGGGAAAAAAGAATTTGCTTTTATAGAGGGGGATATCCGCGATTTTAAGACGTGCGAGTCCGCCTGTGAGGGTGTGGATTATGTGCTGCATCAGGCGGCATGGGGAAGCGTGCCGAGAAGCATGGAGATGCCGATTGTCTACGAGGAGATCAATATCCGCGGCACGTTAAATATGATGGAGGCGGCGACACAGTGCGGTGTGAAAAAGTTCGTCTATGCGTCGAGTTCCTCTGTCTACGGGGATTCCACGGAGCTTCCGAAGAGGGAAGGGCAGGAGGGAAAGGTGATTTCGCCCTATGCCCTGACGAAAAAGACGGACGAGGAGTACGGACGGCTCTACAAGGAGCTGTACGGGCTTGACACTTACGGTCTGCGCTATTTCAATGTATTTGGACGCAGACAGGACCCGGATGGCGCATATGCGGCGGTGATTCCGAAATTTATCAAACAGCTCCTTCACGGGGAGACGCCCACCATCAACGGGGACGGCAGACAGTCCCGGGATTTCACGTATATTGACAACGTGATCGAGGCGAATCTGCGCGCCTGCAAGGCGGAAAGCAGCGCAGCGGGAGAGGCTTTCAATATCGGCGCGGGGGGACGGCTTTTTCTGATTGATATGTACGAGCAGCTCTGTCAGGCGCTGGGCGTTTCGGTGGAGCCGGTTTTCGGTCCGCCGAGGGCAGGCGACGTGCGGGACTCCAACGCGGATATCAGCAAGGCAAAGAAACTTTTGGGGTATGATCCCTCTTATGATTTTGAGAGGGGGATCGGGCTGGCGATCGACTGGTATAGGGAATATTTGAAATGAAGGTGAGGACGTTCGGCAGTTATATATGATTCTTTGAAAGAGAAGGGAAAATAGCGGTTATGAGATATAAGGTTGTCGTGTTTGGGGTGAAAGATACGTCCGAGAATATCGTGGATTTTATACAGAAGGAAATCTGCCCGGTGGATCTGGTGATTACGATCAGCCCGGAGGTGACGAAGAAAAATCAGGTTTCGGGGTATAAGGGGCTGTCGGTTCTGACGGAAAGGTACGGGATTCCTGTGCATGAGGCGGACAGCTATTTTCTGACGGATGAGAAGACGCAGAAGCTGATGCGGGAGAATACGTTTGACGTCGGTATTTCCATGGGCTGGCAGAGACTGATTCCGGCTTCCGTGCTGGACTGCTTTCAGTACGGCATATACGGCTTCCACGGCAACAGCGGTTATCTGCCCTTCGGCAGGGGACGTTCGCCCTTAAACTGGTCCGTGATTCTGGGGGACACCCGTTTTAATCTGAATCTGTTCCGCTATGACGAGAAGGCGGACAGCCCCAACGTGTTTGCCACGGAGATGTTTTCCATCACGCCCCACGACGATATCCGCACGGCGCAGTATAAAAATATGATCTGCTCGAAACGGCTGATCCGTAAGCTGCTTGCCGCCTATGAGAGCGGGCATATCGAAATCCGCACGGATTCCAAGGATTTTGACTCATGGTATGAGAAACGCACGGCGGCGGACGGGAAAATTGACTTCCATAAAAGAACACGTGATATTTATAATCTGATCCGCGGTGTGGCGTCGCCTTTTCCGGGAGCCTTTGCCTGTTGCAACGGGCAGGAGGTGCGTGTCTGGGAGGCGCATCCCTTTGACGAGATGATTGATTTCTCCGCCTATGCGCCGGGCGAGGTGATCGACGTATTTGACGGAAAGCCTGTGGTGCGCACGGTGGACGGGTCGCTTCTGATTGGCCGCTATGAGAGCTGCCTGACGCTGGAAGCGGGGGATATTTTAGAATAGGCGACACAGGTATGAGAAACCGGGAGCGCAATGCTCGCAGGGAGGGCTGGGAAGGACAGAGTATGGAAAAACCGATACATGTGCTGCATGTGCTTGGCGGCGTAAGTCTGGGCGGCGCGGAAAGCCGCATCATGGATCTTTACCGGCAGATGGACCGGGAGGAGATCCAGTTTGATTTTCTGGTCCATCAGAGTGATGTGAGTGTCAGAAAATCGGAATTTTACGACGAAGAGATACATGCCATGGGCGGGCATATCTATGTGCTCCCCAAATTTAAAGTATATAATTACTTTGCTTACAGGAAAGCGGTGAAGGCATTTTTTGCGTCACACCGGGAATTTCGGGTGGTGCAGGGACATATGACCAGTACCGCCGGCATCTATCTGCCCATCGCGAAGAGAGCCGGTGTGCCCGTCGCTGTGGCGCACGCCAGAAACGCGGGCGTGGTGAAGGGATTAAAGGGGCTTGCGACCCGGTTTTTCAGAAGAGGACTTGCGAAGAAGGCGGATTACTGCTTTGCCTGCTCGCATCTTGCGGGGCAGGACGTGTTTGGCGAGGCGGCGATGAAGGCGGGACAGGTCAAAATCATTTACAATGCCATTGATGTGGGCAGATTTACCTATGATGAGAGCGCACACCAGGAGGCGCGGGCACAGCTTGGGCTTTCCGGGGAGCTTGTGCTCGGGCATGTGGGGCGTTTCCAGTATCAGAAAAATCATCCCTATCTGCTGGAAGTGTTTGCGGCGGTCCGTGAGAAGAGAAAGGATGCCGTGCTGCTTCTACTGGGGGACGGGGAGGACAGGCACGCCATGGAGGAAAAATGCAGACAGCTCGGCATTGACGGCAGCGTGCGGTTTATGGGAAACCGGAAGGACGCGGAGCGGTTTTATCAGGCAATGGATTTCTTTCTCCTGCCGTCTTTCTTTGAGGGGCTGCCGGGTGTGCTTGTGGAGGCGCAGGCGGCAGGGCTTCGCTGTCTGGTGTCGGATACAGTCACAAAGGAGGCGAAAGCCACGGATCTGGTCACTTACCTGAGTATAGAGGAACCACCCGCAAGATGGGCGGAGGAAATCATAAGGCAGGCGGATTATGCCCGCAGGGATACGGCGCAGGAGCTGCGTGAGGCGGGATTTGACGTGCGCACGCAGGCGCAGGGATATCGCCGGTTTTATCTGGGCGAAGACGATGCGTGTATCGGAAGCGGAGCAGCACAGTAAGGCGGCTGATGGGCGGACACCCGAAATGGAGTTGACTGATGATGAAAAAATTGTTACTGATCGTGCCTTCCCTGCATCAGGGCGGCTCGGAAAAAGTATGTGCAATGACGGCAGTTGCGTTAAAACCGTACTTCGATGTGCGGATTGCTATTTTTGATTCCAGAAACATTGACTTTGATGTGGAGGATGTTCCGGTGACCGATCTGGGTCTGCCCAGCCGTCCGGGAAAACTGGCAAAGGTCATCAATGTTTTCCGGCGGGGATACCGGCTTAAAAAGCTGAAAAAGAAGGAACAGATTGACATCGCCTACAGCTTTGGTCCCACGGCAAATCTGGCAAATATTTTTGCGGGACGGCTCTTTTCACGAAAGGGCGCAAAATGCTGGCTCGGCGTGATGAGTTACATGGATATGGACAGTTCGTGGCTGGGACTTTTCTGTAAGAAGGCGGACAGACTCTTGTGCTGTTCGGAAACGCTCCGCGGCATGATTGAAAAAAAGTATGCCTGCCGCTGTGCGTACACGCTGACAGGATTTTTTGATATTCCGCAGATTCAGGCGCGGGCTGCGGAGCGGGAGGCGCAGCTTCCATGGCAGGAGGGGCGCGTGATCGTCTCCATGGGACGGGAGGATGTGGTCAAGGGTTTCTGGCATCTGTTGAAAATCTTTTCTCTGGTGCACAGGGAACTGCCGGACACAAAACTGCTCATCATCGGCAAGGGAGAGTTTACGGAATACCGAAAACTTGCGGCTGATCTGGGCGTTGCGGAGGCGGTGCATTTTGCCGGACTGCAGAAAAATCCGTATCCGTATCTGAAAAAAGGCACGCTCTATCTGCTGACGTCTTACTGGGAGGGATTTCCCAATGCGCTGGTGGAGGCGATGGCAGTAGGGCTTCCGGCGGTGGCGACGGACTGCATGACCGGGCCTGCGGAAATTTTTGACGGCAAATACGGCATTCTGGTGCCAAACATGGGAAAAGAGCCGGATCTGGACGCCTCCCACTTTGAGGAGGAAGAGAAAAGTACCGCGGCGCAGGTGGCGGCGCTTCTGCAGGACGAGGAGGAACTGGCACGTTACAGAAGATTGTCGGTGGAGCGGGCAGGTGTCTTTTCCAGGGAGGCATACATTCAGAAGATCCGGGAGTGGTCACAGTAACAGGAGGAAGTATGGCAAGAAAGATTGCGTTTCACTTAAATTGTCTGGAGCAGGGCGGCGCGGAAAGGGTGGTTTCCAACCTGTCCAACCGCTTTGTGGAGAACGGCTATGAGGTGCTTGTCGCTACGGAGTGGCAGGGCGAGGATGAATTCTGGATTGACGAGAGGGTGCGCCGCGTGCATGTGGGGCTGCGTCCGGGGGATGAGAAGAAGGGGCGGCTGACCCAGTTTTTCCTGCGCATCCGCTATCTGAAGGAGTTTTTGAAGAAGGAAAAGCCGGATATTCTCATACCTTTTGCCAGAAAGGCGCTGTACCGCGGACTGACGGCGGCTTTTTTCCTGAAGATTCCTGTGCTGATTTCCATACGGACAGACCCGGTGGGGCACTACGACAGACCCTTTGACAAGGTGCAGATTCCTTTTCTGTTTCCGCGGGCGGACGGCTGCGTATTTCAGACGGAGGGGGCGAGGGAGTTCTTTGCGCCCAGACTGCAGAAAAATTCCCGCATTATCTTAAACCCGCTGAATCCCAAGTATATCGGCGTGCCGGAGCCGGAGAAGCGCACGAAAACGGTGGTGCAGTCGGGGCGGCTGGTGGACTTCAAAAATCAGGTGATGCTGATCCGGGCTTTCCACGAGGTGCATAAAAAGCACCCGGACTACGATCTGAAAATATATGGCAGGGACACGGAGGACGGCACGAAGGAACTGCTGGAGAAGACGATCGGGGAACTGCAGGCGCAGGATTATGTGCATCTGATGGGAGCCAGCGACAGTCTGGAAAAACAGCTCCCGGACGCGGCGCTCTTTGCTTTCAGCTCGGACTGGGAAGGGCTGCCGAACGCGCTGATGGAGGCGATGGCGCTGGGACTGCCCATTGTGGCGACGGACTGTCCCTGCGGCGGACCGCGCACGATTATGACCAATGAGGTGGACGGGCTGTTAATTCCCATCAAGAACCAGAAGGCGATGGAGGACGGCATCAACCGGCTGATTGAGGACCCGGCGCTCGCCAGACGGCTCGGGCGGGAGGCGAGAAAGATCGCGGAGAGGGCAAACGACGAGGCGATTTACGGTCAGTGGCGGGATTATATCGACGAAGTGTGCGAGGCGTACCAAAAGAAGCACGGAGGATAATGTATGGGACTTAACAGGGATATGAAAATACAGCGCCCCACGGGACGAAAGCTCCTGCTTCTGGTTCCCTTTGCACTCTGTTACGCCTGTTTTGTCGTGCTGGGGGACTGGCAGGGTTCGGTGGACTACAGCAATGCGCAGAATCTGGGGCGGCTTGTGCTCTGGGCGGCGGGAAGTTTCGCCGTACTGCTGGGGGCGGGTTTCCTTCTGGAAAACCGGGCGGCGTTATTCGCTCTGATGCCTTCCGGCGTGCGCGCGTTTTATGACAGGGTGTTTCCGCCAGTGAAAGAACGGCGGGGGCACTGGTGGATCTGGCTTGCTTTCTTTTTGTTTTGTCTGTTCTGCTATCTCCCTTACTTCTTAATGTATTACCCGACGTGGTTTAACAACGATGCGGTGTGGCAGATGGAGCAGGCGCTCGGTATGGCGGCAAAATCCAATCACCACCCCTATTTTCATACGCTCATCATCAAAGTGTTTCTGACGGTGGGGTATGGTCTCTTTCACGACTACACGGCGGCGGTGGCGCTTTATACCTTCTGTCAGATGGCGCTGACGGCGGCGGTGTTTGGTTTCTATCTGTATCTTTTGTACCGGCGGGGCACGAGGATTCTCTGGCTTGTTCTCGCGGTATTTTTCTATGCCCTGCTCCCCATAAACGGCATGTACAGTATCTGTATGGGCAAGGATGCGTGGTTTACGGCGGCGTTTCTGCTCTTTGTGTGGGCGGTACATAATTGTGCGGCAAAGACAGGGGCTGTGGATGGCGCAGCAGGGGGAACGGTGACGACAGAGGCGCTTGAAGGACGGGGGAAGGCTTTTGGCGCGCCGGGCGGACGTCGGTGGCTCTGGTTCTTTGTGACGGGAGCGTCAGTTTGTCTGCTCAGAAGTAACGGGATTTTTGTATTTCTGGGGACGGCGGTTCTGCTGATTTTGTCACAGCTTTTTTCGGGGAGAGCGTCGGATGGCGTCGGATGGAAAAGCAGGGGCAGCGGAGGAAAAAGGCAGAATTTGCAGAAAGAGAAAGATGGCGCGCAGAAGGAAAAAGACGTCGGACGGCGGAATCTTCCGGGGCAGGACAGGCAGGGCATGTACATTTCGGTTTTGGCGGTGCTGGTCTGCTATCTGCTCTGGCAGGGGCCGGTTCTCCACGCCCTGCAGGTACAGCCGCCGGACACCATCGAGAGCCTGACCATGCCGGTGCAGCATCTGCTCTGTGCCTATGCCAGAGGCGGGAGCCTTAAGCCGGAGGAAGTGGAGATGTTGGAGGCGGTTGTGCCGCTTTCGCAGATTGACGAGTATTACAATCCCTATCTGTTTGATATGACGAAGAATTATATACGAGAGCACGGAAACCAATCGGTCATTGCAAAAAACAAGGGGACATACGCAAAGCTCTGGCTGAAGGTGGGGCTTCGCAATCCCATGCTCTATCTGGAGGCAGAGATCCGGCAGACGGCGGGGTATTACGCCTTACATATTCCTCACGACCAGATTCTTTACAGTGAATATTTTATGGTGGATAATCCGTTCGGCATCGAGAACGAGCGCAAGGTTTTCAGCTATGACGATAGTCTGTCCATGGGCGAGTTCCTGCAACGGTTCCAGACTTTTTACAACAGGGTGTGGAGTCTGGGGCTGAATACGTGGCTGTTGTTGTTTGCGCTTGCCTGTGCGCTTTACAGAGGGCGGCGGGCGGTTGCTTTTGCGCCCTGCGTGATGCTTTTGGGGAGCCTGCTTCTGGCGGCGCCGGTGTACAATGAGTTTCGGTATGCGTATGGGGTGTTTGTGGCGCTGCCGGTTTTGTTTAGTGTGGGGGTGGGGGAGGCTAAATGGGACAGAATATAATGATGAGGAACAAACGATGAAAAAATGGTTAAAGGCGGCGCTCTTTCTCCTGCCGCTCCTTCTCTTGATAGGCTGGGTCAACTGGTATGTGGATTCCTACGCCCTTTTGCGTGTCACCTACGACGGGATCGCCGCGCAGATGGCGGCGGGAAAGAACGTGGAGGGGCTGGAGGACTCTGACTACAACGACAGAAATCTTCTGGCGGCGCGTCTGAAGGGGATGGAGGAGGCGCCGCAGGTCATGGTTCTCGGCTCCAGCCGGGTGTATACGTTCGACCATACCATGTTCGGGACGGCGTCCTTTTACAATGCGGGGCTGTCGGAGGCTACGATTTACGACCTTCTGGCGGTGACAGGCATTCTGTCTGCGGAGGAGAAGTTCCCGGAAACGGTTGTGATCGGTGTGGATGCTTTTCTCTTTAACAAAAGCCACGACAACGGGAAGTGGAAGGAACTGGAGAGCTATGCGGACTATATGTCGCTGACGCTGGACGGGAAGCTGTCGCCGGAACTGGCGAACCCACACAAAGATACGGGAAGGGAATTTTCCAAAGCCCTCTCTTTAGACTATTTCCGCTACAATGTCACCCTCCTTCCGGACAGAAAGAGGTTTGCCGTAAATTACACGGATGAATGGGAGACAGAAGGCTATCTCAAACATTGTGACGGAAGTGTCAGTTATCAGCGTGAACTTCGCGAGGTAAATCCGGCGGACGTGGAGGAGATGACCAGACAGGCGATGGAAGAGCATGTGGTCTATCGGATGACGGACTATGCGGAGATAGACGAAGGGCATTTTTCGCGGCTTTCCGAACTGGTGGATTATCTGTCGGGCGCGGGCGTGGAGGTCATTTTATACTTGCCACCCTATTCGCCCATGATGTATAATTACATAGAATCTGAGGAGGCATTTCAGATCACGCTGGAAGTGGAAAAAAAGGTGAAAAATCTGGCGGTGGAGAAAGACCTTGCGCTCTACGGTTCCTACGATCCGGCGGGATGCGGTCTTGAGATGACGGATTTGTATGACGTGTATCATGTGAAGACAGAAAAGACGGCGGACACTTACTATCCTGTGATTACTGGCAGACGATGATTAGCCTGCATGTCACATGGCCGGAAGCAGGGAAACCGGCGGTGGATGCTGTGAGCAGGAATGGCGAAAAGTCATGCCGGCTTATCAAGAATAAGGAAAAGACGATGAAAGCGAACGTTACCTACTGGCTGGACGAGACGGCGGCACGTTTCCCCGACAAGACAGCCTATGCGGATGAGAATAAGGAAATTACTTTCAGTAAATTGCGGGCACAGTCCAGAGCGATCGCCTGTGAGCTGACGGCGAGGGGACTGTTTAAAAAGCCTGTCGCTGTTTTTCTGGAAAAGGGTGTGGACGTGCTTGTCTCCTTTATGGGAGCTGCCTACAGCTGCAATTTTTACTCCCCGATCGACGTGGACATGCCGGGGAGCCGTGTCAATAAGATTCTGGAAGTATTGGAGCCGGCGGTGGTGATAACGACCGGGGCTTTGCGGGAAGTCTTTTCGGCGTATGATTACAAGGGAGACTTCCTTCTGCTGGAGGATGTTGTGACGGAGGATGCGGCGGCAGCGGAGCCCGCGCGGGAGGCGGCTTTGGAGGCGGCGAGAAAGCGCGGCATTGACACCGACCTTCTGTATGTGCTTTTTACGTCCGGCTCCACGGGCGTGCCAAAGGGCGTGACGATCAATCACCGGGCGGTGATCGACTACATAGACTGGGTGACGGAGACCTTTGCAATCACGGAGAAGGACAGCTTCGGCAATCAGGCGCCGTTTTATTTTGACAACTCCATTCTGGACATTTACAGCACCCTGAAAACGGGCGCGACCACTTATATTATTCCGAAAACGCTCTTTGCCCAGCCGGTGCCCCTTCTGGAATATCTGAAGGAAAAGAAGATCAACACCATTTTCTGGGTGCCGTCGGCGCTGATTGTGGTGGCGAAGCTGAAGGCGTTTAAAAACGTGGATCTGTCGGACACGCTGCGGCGGGTGCTATTCTGCGGCGAGGTCATGCCGAACAAGCAGCTTAATGTATGGCGGAAATTCCTGCCGGATGTACAGTACGCGAACCTGTACGGTCCCACGGAGATCACCGACGCCTGCACGTATTATATTGTAGACCGTGAATTTTCTGACGAGGAACCGCTCCCCATCGGCTTTCCCATGCCGAACACGGACATTCTGGTTTTAAACGAGAAAAACGAACCGGTGACAGGGGAGGAGCCTGGCGAACTCTGTGTCAGGGGCACATCCCTTTCCATGGGATATTACAAGAACCCGGAGAAGACGAGAGAGGCATTTGTGCAGAATCCGCTGAATCAAGCGGTGCCGGAGCTGATTTACCGGACCGGCGATGTGGTGAAATATAATGAGCGCGGGGAGATAATCTATCTTTCCCGGAAAGATTTCCAGATCAAGCACATGGGCCACAGGATTGAGCTGGGTGAGATTGAGACGGCGGTGTCCTCGCTGCCGGAAATTTCCCTGAACTGCTGTCTCTACGACGAAAAGCGTCAGAAGATCGTGCTTTTTATCGAGGAGGAGCTGGACAAGGCGTATATCAATGAAAAGATTTCCCATCTTGTGCCGGAGTACATGCTGCCGAATAAGGTGGTCCGGGTGGAAAAAATGCCAATGAATGCGAACGGGAAGATTGACCGGGTGAAACTGAAGGAATATATAAAATAGCGGGAAGCATCGGCAGCACATAAAATAACGCATGGCATGAAAAGGAGTTGTATGGAGACGGATTTTCGGCGGGTCGTGATAATCGGTTACGGCAAGGCGACCGGGGAAATATTGAAATATACGGCGGACAGGCGGGCGGATTATGGCTATACGCCGGAATTTATCGAGCATGAGCCTCACGCGCTGAGTGTCACGAAACAAATTTGTGAGGAGCGGGGCATTCCCTTCGCGTCCATGCCGGATAAGCGGGAGCTTGGCGGTTATCTCGATGAAATCCAGGAAAAAACGCTGATTGTCTCCGCCAGCAACAATTTTCTGTTTCCGGCGGTACTGGTGGAGCGGGAAAATATCACGATTATCAACTTTCACAATGCGCTTCTGCCGGATTATCCGGGAAGAAACGCGCCGAGCTGGGTGATTTACCGGGGCGAGGTGCAGACGGGTATTACCTGGCACTATGTGACGGCTGGGGTGGACGAGGGCAATATCATCATCCAGAAAAGTTGTGAGATCGGTCCCGATACGAAGGCGTATGAACTGACGGAAACGTTGATGGATCTGGCATATGAGGGATTTTGCGAGTGCTTTGACGGTGTTTTGCAGGAAAACGCTGTGGCGAGACCACAGGGCTTTTCGCCGGAGAGACGGATGTACCGTTCCTCCGAGATACCGGGAGATGGATTTCTCGATGTCAAAGAGCCGCCGGAGAAACTGTACTGTCTGCTCCGCAGCGTGGATTACGGGAAAAGCGGGATATTTCCCCCGCTGCAGATGGAAGTTTCAGGAAAACGGGCGGAAATTCTGCGGTATCGGAAGGTGGCGCCGGAAAAGAAAAAAGAGGGCGCGGACATGCTGTATCTGCCGTTTGCGGACGGAGAACTGTTGAAAATAAAATACCGATTGTTATGAAATGGCAGGAAGAGGAATGAAAAATCCGCGGATGCGGGTGTAAAATATAAGTATGGATGACGGATGGGAAAGGATATCAATTATGGAAGAAAAAGTATTGGAAATACTGGAAGAATACTGCGAGGAAGCGCTCGACTACGAGGGCGACAACATGATGGAGGAGGGTGTGATCGACTCCTTTACGGTGATTAATGTGGTGAGCGAACTGGAGGACGCTTTCGACATCGAGATTGATGCCAAGTACGTGGTGGCAGAGAATTTCAGGAACAAAGAGGCGATCATAGAACTGGTGGCACGTCTGTTAGAAGAGTAGAGTATATGCAGCTTATATCAACCAATTTTGTCATATTGTGGGTGATTTTCTTCGCCCTTTATTATCTGGTGCCTGCGAAACGACAGTGGATGATTTTAGCTGTGGCGAGCGGGCTGTTTTACGTGGCGGGCACGGGCGGGATTCCGGTGGGGATTGTCCTGACGGGAGCGGGCGCTTACGGCTGCGGCATTTATCTGGCGCGCAGTCTGGAGGCACAGAAACTGGCGCTTTCGGATATTGCGGAAAAAGAGCGGAAAAAGGCGGTGAAACAGGGATTTGAGAGGCGCAGGAGACGCGTTCAAATCCTTTATTTTGTGTACAGCCTCGGCATTTTGCTCTGTACGAAGTATATGGTTGTGATCCTGCCGTTTTTACAGAAGACGGGACTGACCACGCCGGAGGGGGACGCCTTCTTTGCGCGAGTGGTCATGCCTCTGGGGATATCCTTTTATACGCTGACGGCAATCGGCTATGTGGTGGATGTGGGGCGGGAACAGTGCACGGCGCAGGAAAATCCCGTAAAACTGTTCCTGTTTCTCGCCTATTTTCCGGCGATCACACAGGGACCTTTCAACCGCTATGGGAAACTGCAGGAAGAATTTGAGCGGGTGCATGTCTTTGACTATGGGAGAATGCTTTTCGGTGTGCAGCGGTTTGTCTGGGGCGCCTTCAAGAAGCTGGTGATTGCGGACAGGATCAATCTCTTTGTGGGAAATGTGTTCGGAAGTGTGAACGGGGGACTGCCCGGCAGTATTTACGCGCTGGCGACCGTTCTCTATATGCTGCAGCTCTACGCGGATTTTTCGGGATATATGGATATGGCGCTGGGCATCAGCGAAACCTTCGATATTTATCTGCCGGAGAACTTTAAAAGACCCTACTTTTCAAAATCAGTGGCGGAATTTTGGCGCAGATGGCATATAACGCTCGGGACGTGGTTTAAGGATTATGTGATGTTTTCCTTTGTGATGTCGGGGGCGGGACGGAAAATCGGCAAGGTGGCGAAAAAGAAAATGCCCCGTATGGGAAAGCATGTGACGGGCATCATCGGAACCATGCTTGTCTGGCTGCTGACGGGCATGTGGCACGGCAGGACGGCGAGCTATCTTTTGTGGGGCGTCTACTACGGCGTGATCATGTGTATTTCCCTCGTATTGGAATCGCAATATAGTGTATGGAAGGAAAAGCTTCACATCAAGGATGGAAAAGTCTACGGTTTCTTCACCATGGCAAGAACGTGGATGATCGTATTTGTGGCGGATGTGCTGATCCGCTCGGAGAGCCTTTCGCAGGCGGGGGAGATTTACCGGGCGCTTATTGCGGATTTCCGGCTGAAAGAGGGAATCCTTGGCGTGACAGACTACGGACTGAACAGGTACGGCTTTTTGCTGCTGGCGGCGGCATGTCTCTTGTGGCTTGCGGTTTCTGTCTGGGAGGAAAAGGGAAAAGATGTGCGGCGGCTGATAGCACAAAGCCCGATGGCGCTGAGGTGGTGCTGTTATTACGGGGTGGTGCTGCTTTTGCTGATTACGGGTATTTACGGTGGAAGTTATGATACGGCGGCGTTTTTGTACCAGAGTTTCTAGCGGCGCGGTCTTGCGAATGGGAGCGTGCCAAAGGGAAGGGGCGGCGGTGTGAGAGGAAAAAAAACTGTGGAAATTTTTATTACAATAGCATGTGTTATTATAATTGCGGTTACGATAGTAATCTTTGCGGCAGGTGCGGGTTATACGGTACTCAGCGGGGATGATTTTACCCACGGCGTGAGGGTGGGGGCGTTCCACGTCTCGCTGCCGCAGTATTTTGCGGCGTCTCTTCTGTACGTGCAGGATCTGTATATGGACTGGCAGGGGACGTGGTTTTCCATGTTTCTGCAGGCGTTCCTCTCACCCATCAATAATTTCGGACTGCCGCAGCTTCGGGCGGTGATGGTGGGAAACGCACTCTTGTTTCTCGGGTCTCTGGCGGCGCTTATATGGACAGGGCTTTCCTTTTTTCAGGCGGAGACGGGAAGCGGCGGGAAGTATGATGGTACGGCGGAGAGTCTTTTGTCTCTGCGCCTTGTGATCCTTGTGCTTTTCTTTCTGACCGTGGTAAATGCGGATGTCTATGCGGAGATTTATTTCTGGTTTTCCGGGGCGGTGGCGTACAGTATGCCCTTTTCCCTTTTGCTTCTTGCGCTGACGCTCTTTCTTCTTATGAATAAGGAAGGGGGGAGTCCCCGCAGAAAAAAAGTCTGGGCGGGAATTGCGGCGGTTCTTCTGTTTCTTTCTTCTGGCGGCTCTCTGGCGGTGGCTGGCGCGGGGTGCTATATGGCGCTGCTGCTGACGGCGGTATTTTTTCTCTCCACGGGGAAGGTATCCCGGTACAATCTGACTGTTTTTGCGGCAGGATTCGCCGGTGCCCTGATCAACGCGGCGGCGCCCGGCAACTTTTCCAGACATGACGGGACGGCGGGAGCGGGTCTGCATTTCGGGCAGGCGATCGGTTATACCGTGCGCATGTTTGCGGAGGAGACGAGCAGGCTGTTCAGGGAGACGATGCTGGGACTTTCATTTCTGCTGGTGATTGCGGCGGGCGTGTATCTGTCGGGAAGATGCCGGGTGGCACTTCGCACATATGGCATTGCCACGCTGCTTGCGCTCTTTGCCGGAGCTGTGGCATATTTTCCTGTGGCGCTGGGCTACGGCGGGTATTATGTGCCAAACAGATGTTATTTTATAATTGATACAGCGATGACGCTGGCATTTTTAAATCTGGCGCTGTTTCTGGGTGTCTGTGGTCACAGGCTCTGCAATCTGCCGTCTGACAGGCGCACGGTGGCGGTGCTGCTCTATGTCTGTCTGGCGGCGCTTGTTGTCACGCCCCTGTCCATGGAAGAACTGCCTCTTTACCGGGTGGCGCGGTATGTACACAACGGAAGTTATCGGGAGTATTATGAAAAATGTGCCGCGGTATATGCGTATCTGGAAACATGTACGGAGGAGGACGTGGTGCTGGAGATACCCGAGTATATCGAAGATTTTGAATGTTTTTATATTGACGAGGACGAAGAAGGCTGGGTGAATCAGGGGATCGCCGCATATTATGGGAAACGGTCTGTGCGGCGAAGGTAGTTCCGGTTCAGGACTTTGTATTTGTTGCAAAGTCCGTGAGCATAGGTAAGACTGGGAAAGAATCTGCTCCTCGCCGCAGGCGATCCGGAATGGGCAGATTCCATAACAGAGAAGCCGGAGACTGCGCTGTTATGTACGGCGGGCGCAGTAGCAGATTTTAGAAAAATGTGGTAAACTTACTTAAAAGCATAGGGGGCAGGCGCCTCAGAGCGGAGGGAAATATGTTTTCATACGACGATTATAGGGAAATGCTCAGGATTATAAAGGAAACGGGGCGTCAGTGCGGCTATGCGGAGGCGCTGGGGAGAGATTCGTTCGTTATCATGCGGCATGATGTGGAGTACAGCGTGGAGCGGGCGTGGCAGCTTGCAAAAGTGGAGCAGAGTATGGACTTTACATCCACTTTCTTTTTCCAGTGGACCAATAATTCCTATAACATTCTGTCCCGGAAAAATATGGATATCATCAAGGAAATGCACGAGAGAGGACAGCATATCGGGCTGCATTTCGCCCTGAACGGCATGACGGATATGGAGCAGATCAGAAAGCGCATCCGTAAGGAAGTCGATATTCTGAGCGAGATGTTTGGCTTTGCCATCACGGAATTTTCCGTGCACAGGCCTTCCAATGACGTGCTCAGGGAGAATATCAAGCTGGACGGTCTGCTCAACGCGTATCAGGATGACTTTTTTACGTATGCAGATAAAATAACGGATGATACGAAACTGGGTGTGAAATATATGTCGGATGCCAATCACATCTGGCGGTACGGTTATCCCGATGAGGCAAATATCACGGGCAATGACAAAGTGCAGATTCTGACGCACCCTTTTGCGTGGAGTAAAAAGGGATACAATAATTTTGAGAATTACAGGGCGCTTATACAGGAAAAGTATGAAGAGCTGGTGGACTCCGTGGACAATGAATGCAAGGATTTCGGGGAATATAGGGAATACTTTAAGGGTAAGGATGTGAAATAGAGGAGTATTGTATGTGTGGAATTTGCGGGTACATCAGAAGGCGGGAGGTCACGCCCGGTCAGCTTAAAAAGATGAATGATACGATGTATCACAGGGGTCCCGACGACAGCGGGGAAGCGTTTTACGAGATGGCGGGCGGCTATCACGTGGGGCTTGCGCAGAGACGGCTTTCCATTATGGATCTCTCGGCGCTGGGGCATCAGCCTATGCACTCGGCGGATGGCAGGGTTGTCGTGGTTTACAACGGGGAGATTTACAATTTCAGAGAACTGAGAGAAGAATTGGCGGACTATCCCTTCCGGTCGGACTGCGATACGGAAGTTATCATAGCCGCCTATTTAAAATGGGGCGTTTCCTGTGTGAACCGCTTTAACGGCATGTTTGCCATCGCGCTTTACGACAGGGAGGAGGAGGCGGTTTATCTGATACGTGACCGTATCGGCAAGAAGCCTCTCTATTACTGGTACGAGCGGGAGGAGCTTGTGTTTGCGTCGGAGTTAAAGCCGATCATGGCGTGCCCGGATTTTCATGCCGGGATAGACCGGGGCGTGCTCTCACGATATCTCTTCCAGCAGTATATCAATGCGCCGGACAGCGTTTACGAGCATGTGTATAAGCTGGCGCCGGGCGCGATTCTCAAGTTTCAGAACGGACAGATTGAAACATGGAATTACTGGAGCGTGCGGGAGGCATACGCGGAGGCGTCTAAAATGCCTGTCACGGGTTATGAGGAGGCGAAAGAGCAGCTGAAGGCGCTGCTGCAGCGCGCGGTTTCGCTTCGCATGATCGCGGACGTGCCCCTCGGGACGTTTCTGAGCGGCGGTTATGACTCCTCTCTGGTGACGGCAATGGCGCAGGCACATGCGGGGAAGCCTGTGAAGACTTTTTCCATCGGATTTTACGAGGAGAACTACAATGAGGCGCCCTACGCCAGAGCGGTGGCGGATTATCTTGGAACGGCGCACACGGAGCTGATGATCGGCGAGGCGGACATGCTTCAGATGGTGGAGAGCATCCCGGAATATTATGACGAGCCTTTTGCAGACCCGTCCCAGATTCCGACAATGCTGGTCTGTAAGCTGGCGAGAGAACAGGTGACGGTGGCGCTCTCGGGCGATGGCGGCGACGAGTTTTACTGTGGTTACAATATTTATGAGAAGGTGGCGCAGGCGCAGAAGCTCGATGTGCCGGGCAGTCTGGTGCATAGTCTGTGCGGAATGCCGGGCATAAGGCAGCTTGGTCTGGAGAAGAGGCTGCCCTTTAAGGTGCGTGTGATTGCCGGAAACAGGGACCGGGAGACGAAGACACAGTTCAGTGCGGGAAACTATCCGGGGATGGCGTGTGACATGGTGGGCAAACTGCCTTCCGGGAAGCGCGTGCTGCCGGTGCATTATCCCGTGGAGAGCAGTTATCCTGCCGGGGACTGGCAGGTGCGCAGGATGCTTCTGGATATGGACACTTACCTGCCGGGGGATATTCTCTGCAAGATGGACCGCGCTTCCATGAAATATTCGCTGGAAGCGAGATGTCCGATTCTGGATCCCGATGTGATGGATTTTTCTTACCGTATTCCCCACGCGTTCAAATACGCGGCAGGGGACAAAAAACATATTTTGAAAGAAATCGCTTACGACTATATACCGAGGGAACTGTTGGAGCGTCCGAAGAAAGGTTTCGGCGTTCCGCTCGACAAATGGCTTAGGGGTCCTCTCAAAGAACAACTGTTATGTTACATCGGGCATGACTTCTTGAAACGTCAAAACCTGTTCGACGAATCGTATGTGCAAAAGATGGTGGGAAGCTATCTTGAGACAGGAGACAGGGGGCGGGGGACGGGAGAAAACTACTCCGGGCTGGTCTGGGCGTTCTTTGTATTCCAACAGTGGTACACCCGTTTTCACGAAAAACAGTAACGGGTGAGATTTAAAAAAGCGAAGGTATTGCGGATGTTATTTTGAAGAAATTGAAAAAGAGTTTTCAGAAAATAATATGAATTGTCAACACATTCAGAGAGACGAAAATAAATGAGAATTTAATTAAGAAGGTAATTTTTGCCGGATTTTGGCGAAAATGCAGGAAAATCATTTGAAAACAGGTGTTTTTAGTCGAAAAATGAAGGAATTTATGCAAGCCTATGAATGAAAAAAACAAACGAAAAAAAATAGCCTTCTATATCGGCTCCCTCCGCAAGGGAGGAGCAGAACGTGTGTTTGTAAATCTGGCGGCATACTTTCGTGCGGAAGGATATCGTGTCGTGATGGTGACACAGTATGAGAGAGAGGACGAGTACGAACTGCCGGATGGAATTGAGAGAATCCTTTCCGATATCGGGGAAGAAAAAGTGTCCGCAAGCCGGGTCGTCAATTTTTTCAGACGGCTCAATAAATTACATGCGATATGGAAAGAGCAGGAAGCGGATCTGGTGTTGTCCTGCATCGGAAAAAATAATTTTATGGCGGTGGTCACCACTGTGGGGACAAAAACGAAAGCGGTCGTCTCGGTGGTCGGGGAGGCGAAGGAGGAATATCCCTCCAGAGGGATGCGCGTACTGGCGGATTTCCTCTTTTCCCGGGCGGCGGGGGTCATCTTACAGACGGAGCGTTCCCGGCGTTTCTTTTGCGGGAAGGTGGGGGAGAAGGCGGTGATCCTGCCAAACTCCCTGAATCCTGCCTTTATCAGACCGAGGTACGAGGGGGCGCGTGAGAAGAGAATCGTGTCCGTGGGGCGCATGGATGCCAACAAGAACCACGAGATGCAGCTTCGCGCTTTCGCAGCGCTGAAAGACAAGTATCCGGAATACACGCTTGAGATTTACGGGGACGGGGAGCTGCGCTCCCATATAGAAGAAACGGCGGCAGGGCTTGGCGTCGCAGAGAGGGTTTTCCTGCCCGGCGTGGTGCAGGATGTGGCGGCGCGGATAGAGCGGGCGTCATTGTTTTTGCTTACTTCCTATTCGGAGGGCGTTTCCAATGCCCTGATTGAGGCGCTGGCGCTTGGACTGCCCGTGGTCGCCACGGATGTGCCGAGCGGCGGAACGGAGGAACTGATGAAGGACGGTGTGAACGGTCTGGTGATCCCCGCGGGCGACCAGACGGCGCTTACGCGTGCGATGGACAGGCTTCTGGGGGATGCGGATTATGCGGACAGGCTTGGCAGGGAGGCGGCACACATTCAGCAAAGACTTGCGCCGGAGCGTGTCAATCCGATGTGGAAGACCTATTTTGAGAAAATTATGGATAAACAGTAAATGGGGATGACAGCACCATCGGAAAACGTAACGGTTGATAAAATAACAGGCGATATAGTGAGGAGAGATTCTGTGAATAAGGATAGACAGACGGCGGAAGGAAAGCCTGGTATTTCGGAGGAAAAGCGGCATAACGGCAGGCAGTCCGGCAGATGGCGCGATGCGTTGCAGGCGGCTGTTTTTGTGCTGCTGTTTTTCGCCATTCTTCTGCCCGTGTCCTATATGGTGCGGACAAACGGCGACGTGAAGGACCGCTTTGCAGGCTTTTACGCGGAAAAGAAGGATTCGCTGGACGTTGTGATGATCGGTTCCAGCCCGGTATTTCCCTATTATGCGGCGCCCAAGCTGTGGGGGGAGGCGGGGATTGCGATGTATCCGCTCTCTACCAACGTGCAGCGCCCTGCCGCCATGCGGTATCTGGCGGAGGAGGCGGAGAAAACCCAGTCGCCAGCCCTCTATATTTTTGAGATGCGCATGTTTACCATGGAAGAGGCGGGACTGATGGAAAATATGGCATATACCCGTGGTGTGACGGACAATCTGAGGTATTCGCCCCAGCGGATCAGGACGATACGGGGACTGGTGCCGGCGGACGACGAGGAAGGGCGTCTCAGCTATTATATAGATATTATGAAGTATCACACAAACTGGAAAATGCTGGCGCTCCCCTCCGAGTGGGCGAATATGTTCTACCATCACAGCCATCCGTTCAAGGGCTACACATTCCGGGACGAGGTGGGACCGCAGCCACAGCCTCTCTGTGGCGGTATGGAGGGCGTTCTGGCGATTCCCGGGGAGCAGGAGGCGTATCTGCGGGAGCTTATCGCTTATTTAAAGGAGAACGGGCAGGAGGCGCTGTTTATCGTCTCTCCCTATGGGGAATCGGCAGAGGAACAGCAGATGTTCAACTATATGGCAGGGATCGTGGAGGAAAGCGGCTATGCCTTCCTGAACATGAATGATTACTATGACGAGATTGGCATTGTCTTTGAGGAGGATTTTGCGGATTACGGCAGCCACACCAACGCGGTGGGGGCGGAGAAGTGCACGGCATTTCTGGAAACGTATCTGTCGGCGCACTATACGCTTCCTGACCACCGTGGAGACGCTTCCTACGCTTCGTGGGATAAATCCTATGAGCTGTGGAAAACGAGGCAGGATGAGGCTGTCACGACGATCAGGGAGCGGATTGCGAAGGAAGAGTACGCGGAGATTGCGGAAGAGTAGAAAGGATAAATAACATATGTGTGGAATTGCGGGCTTTTGTAATTTCAAGGGGGACTGGCAGAAGAATATCGAGCGGATGTGCGACAGGATGCACCACCGGGGGCCGGATGCTTCGGGCGTGTGGGCGTCGGACGACCACAGGGTGGTTCTGGGGCACAGGCGGCTTTCGATCGTGGATCTGTCGCCTGCGGGCGCGCAGCCCATGGTATCCCGCGACGGCAGGTATGTGATTGCTTACAACGGAGAGATCTATAATCACGGGGCGATCCGGAAGAAACTGCTGGCGGAGAAAAAGGTGCCTGCCTTCCGCGGCACTTCCGATACAGAAACGCTTCTGGAGGCGATTGCCATGTACGGCTTGAAGGATACACTGAAAATGGCAAAGGGAATGTTTGCCATTGCGTTGTATGACAGGGAAGAACATGCGTTATTTCTCGCCCGGGACAGAGTCGGAGAGAAGCCGTTATTTTATGGAAAATTAAAGGATGATATAAATAACAGCAGAGATGATGGCGCATTTGTTTTTGCCTCAGACCTCGGTTCGATTGCCTCGCTGGATGGATTTACCAATTCGGTCAACGTAGAAATTATGGGCGATTACATGCGTTATGGTTACATTTCGGCGCCCTATACCGTATACCGGGGAATCTGGAAGCTGGAACCGGGGAAAATATTAAAGGTTAAAGCACCATTTGACAAACCGGAAATTGAGAGCTACTGGTCCATGTCAGAAACGGCTGTCTGGGGGCAGAAAAACCGCTTTCGTGGAAGTGAGGCGGAAGCGTCGGAGGAACTGGAGCGTCTTTTGCGGGAATCCATAGCGGGACAGATGGTGGCGGATGTGCCGGTGGGCGCATTTTTGTCCGCCGGGATCGACAGCAGCACGGTGGTATCGCTGATGCAGGCGCAGAGCGCGCAGAAAGTCAGAACGTTCACTGTTGGCATGTGGGAAGAGCAGTACAACGAGGCGCCGGTGGCAAAGGAGATCGCCGCCCGGCTGGGGACGGAGCATACGGAGGTCTATATTACGGAGGCGGATGCCAAGGGCGTGATTCCGAAGCTCGCCGGGATGTTTGGGGAACCGTTTGCGGATTCTTCCCAGATTCCCACCTACCTTGTAAGCCGGATCACCCGGGAACATGTGACGGTATCCCTGAGCGGTGACGGCGGGGACGAGCTTTTCTGCGGATATAACACCTATTATTCTATTGACCGTATCTGGAATAAGGTGAGGAAAATACCGGGCATCCTCCGGCAGCCGGCAAGCGCTTTGGCGGGACTCGCCGCCGCACTGGGAAAGGATTCGCTGGCTACCCGCGCAAGGCTTCTGGGTGCCAGATCCATAGAGGACATGTATCTGCGCTCGGAGATCGGCGAGGGGCTCGAGCTGGTCAGACAGGGGCTGCAGGACAATTCTTCGGATTTTGGCGTCTGGGATGCCATACAGCCCCGCAGGGCGGGACAAACATGGATGGACACCTATCCTGCCGGGCTTCTGGAGGACGGACAGCACAATCTGATGCTGATGGATCTGCTGATGTACCATCCCGATGATATCCTGACGAAGGTGGACAGGACGGCGATGGCGGTGTCGCTGGAGACGCGCGTGCCGATGCTGGACAAGGACGTGGTGGAATTTGCGTGGACCCTGCCCCTGTCTTACCTGCAGAGCGGAGGCAGCAAAAAGATTCTGCGGGATATTCTTTACCGTTATGTGCCCCGGGAATTGATGGAGCGCCCGAAAAAAGGGTTCTCAATTCCGCTTTGCCAGTGGCTGAGGGAGAAGGAACTGCGGGAGTGGGCAGAGAGCCTTCTGACACCCTCGCTTCTGGAGGAGCAGGGGCTGTTTGATACGGCGGCTGTAAGGAAGTTATGGGATGATTATATTATGAATGGACGCTGGAGACCGCAGATTTGGTACATTCTGATGTTTCAGGAGTGGCGGAGTGGTTCAAAAGTTAAATGATGATTTGTTTATTTGAATAAGAGAAGCGCAAGGAAACAGCCGTTACGAAGCGAAATCCATTTTGTGGAATTATATTTAATAACAGGCGACTAGCGTTATTTATTACGGATAATAGAGTAATAATCTGACTGGAATAAAGAATAGCACATGATACAGGAGGGGCGACAGTGGAAATATTAGAGCGTTACCATCCGCCTAAATTGCAGGAGGCGGAGCAGACGGAATTGATCTCTGTGATCATTGCCGCCTACAATATAGAAGCTTATATCGAGAGAGGTGTCCGCTCGGTCTGCGAACAGACTTATGCCAATCTGGAAATTATCGTGGTGGACGACGGCTCCACGGATGCGACGGGAAGGATTTTGGATGCACTTGCGCAAAAGGACGCCCGCATACAAGTCATACATCAGGACAACGGCGGTCTGGCACATGCGAGAAATATGGGGATTGCGAGGGCGACGGGAGACTATATCGGTTTTGTGGACGGAGACGACTGGATCGATACGGATATGTACGAGAAGCTGTTTTCCGCACTGAAAGATAAAAGGGCGGATCTGGCGGTCTGCCGCTACCGTCAGATTTCCCGCTCATGCACGCTGGACGGGTCGGTGGACCGCGCCATCCTCTTTGAAAGGCAGGAGGCGCTTCAGGTCTATGTGGAAGAGCGGGAGGAGTACGCCATTCAGAATGCGGCATGGAACAAGCTCTACCGCAGGGAACTGCTGCCGGGAAATCTGTTTCCCGAGGGGCGCTGGTATGAGGATATTGTCTTTGCCACAGAGGCGCTTGCGCGCGCCGGACGTTGCATTTACCTTGACATTGCCTTGTATAACTATATAATAGACAGAGAGGACAGCATTATGAACTGCCGGATCAATTCCCGTACTTTTACGGACCAGATTCCGGCATATTATGAAAAGACAGAGCTGCTGAAAAGTCTTGGCAGGGAGGATCTGGCGCTGACGCACGACTACTTCTTCTATAAAAGACTCCTGTTATTTTATTGGGGGCTTTCCCAAACGGAGGATGGCGGGAGCTATATGATGCGGCTTGCGGAGATTCTCGGGAAGGACAGGGGACGGGCGGAGGAGGCGTTCGGGTCTCCGGCGGCGGATCCGCGTGACCGCAGGAAACTGAAGCTCTTTTACAAGTCACCAGCCGCATACTGCAGAAAGATGCGATGGGACGAGCAGGTGGTCATCCCATGCAAGGTGCAGGTGAAGCGGCTTCTCAGGAAATTTAAATAACACTTGTTTTATAAAGGATAAAGATGGTAATTATACAACTTGCGGGCGGCTTGGGCAACCAGATGTTCCAGTACGCCCTATATTTGCAACTGAAAGACCTTGGCAGGGAGGTAAAAATCGACGATGTCTCCGGGTTCGCGGAAGATCCCCAGAGGATGCCGGCGCTTGCGCCGTTCGGCGTCTCCTATGACAGACCTTCCGGGGAGGAAATGATCAGAATGCTGGATTCTTCCATGCTGTTCTGGCATCGCGTGAGACGGAAACTGTTCGGCAGGCACAAAAAGTCGTATTTTGAGCAGGGAAAACTTTTTATCCCGGATGTGCTGACCTGGGATGATATTTATCTGGAAGGGTACTGGCAGACGGAAAAATATTTTCGGCAGGTGGAGCGGCAGGTGCGGGAAGCATACGATACGGACAGGCTGGCGGCATATCTGGAACGTGTGGGCGCGTGGAAAAAATCTGCCGGACAGTATCTGGAAGAAATAGATAGCGGGTGTTCTGTAAGCATACACATCCGCAGGGGTGATTATCTGACGCCCGGGAACCAGAAGCTTTACGGCGGGATCTGTACGGACGCCTATTATATAGAAGGAATCCGTCAGATGCGGGAGAGATTTCCGGGGTGCCGGTTCTTTCTTTTTACCAATGACAGGGCGTGGGCGGCGGGTGATGGGGCGCGCATGTTCTCCGCGCCGGATACCACATGGATCGATTTGTCCGGCGGCGACAACGACTATACGGAATTTGTTCTTATGAGCCGTTGCAAACACCATATTCTCGCCAACAGCAGTTTTAGCTGGTGGGCGTCCTATCTGAATAAAAATCCCGGGAAAACGGTTCTGGCGCCGCAGCGCTGGCTGAACGGCGTGGATAACAGCGATTTTTACCGGGCGGATATGCAGAAGGTCACGCTTTTGCAGGAGCCGTAACATCTTTTTGGAAGGAACCTATATATATTATGGAGAAACAGAGTCAGACGCAGGTGGGTCTGCTGCAGAAAATCGCATATCTTTTTGACCGGAAGCAGCTCTGGCAGCTTAGTGGTCTCGCCGTTCTCATTCTGATCGGCGGTATTCTGGAGACGCTCGGTGTTTCCATGATGCTGCCCGTGGCGGAGGCGGTTATGGCGCCGGATAAAGTCATGGAGAATGAGCTGGTGGGCAGGATCACGGCGCTTCTGGGGATTACTTCTCCGAGGCAGCTCATTGTCTGGATGCTGGGCGCACTGATCGCCATTTTCATATTTAAAAATGCGTATCTTCTGTTTCTGACGTTTGTGCAGAATACGTTTGTGACTAGAAACCGCAACAGGATGATCAGCCGGGTGATGCGGGAGTTCCTGAACCGCCCTTATGAGGATTATCTGGGAGCCGATATTCCCACAGTTTTCCGGCTGACGGACAGCGATATCCCCAACGCGTTCCAGCTTGTGCTTGTGCTGATCCAGATGACCACGGAGATCGTGGTGGCGGTGTCGATCTGTATTGTGCTGCTGGTGTGGGTGAGCCCGCTGATCTCCATCGGCTGCGGCGTGCTGTTTCTGGGTATGACGCTGGTGATCACCAGAGTGCTAAAACCCCGGCTGAACGCCATCGGGCGAAAGAACCAGTCGATCCAGTCGCGGATCGCCAAGTGGAGAATCCAGTCCATCTACGGTCTGAAGGATGTCAAGGTGCTGCACAGGGAAGAGTTCTTTGTGCGCAATTATTATGAGAGCGGAGCCATCGGCGCCAATGTGGCGAGAAACTATGCGGTGATGAACAATACGCCGAGACTCCTGATTGAGACGGTGTTTATCGCGGCAATGTTGTCGTTTATTCTCGTATATATGCTGGAGGACGGCGATATCACTGTGCTGATGCCCCAGCTTATGGCGTTTGCGGCGGCGGCGGTGCGCGTGATGCCGGCGACGAACCGCATCAACACCTATCTGTCGGAGATCGCCTACGCGCAGCCTTGTCTGGACTATCTGTACGAGAATCTGACGGAGAATATGAAGCAGGATGTGAACGGCAGCGTGACGGGGCTTACGGGAGAGGCGAAGGAGGAGATGCCGGAACTTGCGCTGACGGATAAGATCGTGCTGGATCATATCAGCTTTACCTATCCGAATACGGAAAAGCCCATCTTTACGGACACCCATATGGAAGTGCAAAAAGGGCAGTCGGTGGGGATCATGGGACCGTCGGGTGCGGGTAAATCTACCATTGTGGACATTCTGCTCGGGCTTTTGCATGTGCAGGAAGGAACCATCACCTGCGACGGCAGGGATATTTTTGAGAATTATCCTTCGTGGCTTTTAAAGATCGGCTACATTCCCCAGTCCATCTATCTGATCGACGAGTCCATCCGGGACAATATCGCCTTCGGCATAGACGCGGATCAGATCGACGATCAGCGCATCTGGGAGGTTCTGGAGGAAGCGCAGCTTAAGAGTTTTGTGGAGGAACTGCCGGACGGTCTGGAAACGACGATAGGTGACAGAGGTGTCAGAATTTCCGGCGGACAGAGACAGCGTCTGGGAATCGCCAGAGCGCTCTACCACAATCCGGAGATTCTTGTCTTTGACGAGGCAACCTCCGCGCTGGACGGGGATACGGAGTCGGCGGTGATGGAGGCCGTCAACAGCTTCCACGGCAAAAAGACGATGGTGATTATCGCCCACCGTCTGAATACCATTGCCAAGTGCGACGTGATCTATAAGGTCGAAGACGGGAAAATCACAAAGACAAGTCTGGAGGAGTAAATGTTAGGAATTGAGACACAGGAAGGCTTCGGGCTGGGGAATCAGCTTTTTTTCTACGTGACGGCAAGGTGCATCGCGAAGGATAAGGGATTTCAGTTCAGCGTGCTTGACCCGGAGCACTTTGCCAACAATATGCACAGCGACTGCGGGCTGTATTTTATGGATCTGGATATGGGCGTCCCCTCCAAAAAGGAGGATTACAGAAAGGTCTTTTATGAGAAAGAGACCCGGCTTTTTGCGGGAAATTCCAGACATGACCTCACCCACGGGGTCTATGTGACGGATGTGGACAGGCAGCTTTTTGAGGTGGAGGACGACACACTCCTCTACGGCAACCTGCAGGCGGAAAGCTATTTCATCTCCCATAAAGCGGAGATCAGGGAGTGGCTTAAGGTAAAGCCCGCGTATGACTGCAAAGAGTACAGCCGGGACAATCTCTGCATCCTGCATCTTCGCTGCAGCGACTATATGGGCTCGCCCGAACTTTATCTGCGCAAAAGCTACTGGATACAGGGAATGCGGCAGATGCGCAGGATCAATCCGGACATGCAGTTTATGATTATCACAAACGACGTGCGGGAGGCGGAGAAGTTCCTGCCCGGCGTTCCGGCTTATAATTTTGATCTGGCAAAGGATTACTCCATATTAAAAAACGCTCGTTATTTATTGCTGGCAAACTCCTCTTTTGCGTATTTTCCGGCGTTTACGAGCGATACGGTGCAGTATATTCTGGCGCCGAAGTATTGGGCGAGACACAATGTGTCCGACGGTTACTGGGCCTCGGAGCAGAACATTTATGAGGGCTGGCATTATATGGACCGGAAGGGCAGGGTCTTTACGGACAAAGAGTGCCGGGAGGAACTGGCGGCATATAAAAAGCGGTCAAAAAAGTATGCGGAAGTAAACAAAAAGCCTGCGGGCATGAGGCTGCAGCTTATGAAGCTTCGCGCGTGGTATATCTATAAGAAGGCTTATCTGTGCAGGATTGCGCGGGGCGTGGCGCGCCGGGTAAAAAAGCTTTCGCATCGCGGGTGAATATAGGATAAAGGCGGATTTGCATGAAGGTTTGGGAAAAGGCGGAAAAATATCTGAGCGGCAGGCGGGCGGTAGTTCTGGCGGCGGGGCTTTTACTGGCGTCTCTGCTTCCGCTGCTCTGGCTTGGAAAATATAACGTGATGTGCATCGACGATTACGATTACGGGCGGCGGGTGCATGACGTCTGGCAGGAGACAGGGTCTTTCGCGGCTTCCGCACAGGAGGCGTGGCGGCAGAACATGGACTTTTATCAGGAATGGCAGGGGACTTATATCTCCTGTTTCCTGATGGGCATGTGTCCCATGAATTTTAATTACCATATTGCGTGGATCGTGCCGGTTCTGATGATTGGCATGTTCGCATCCTCTTCCTTCCTGCTGGGGCGTCATATTCTGGTCAGATGGCTCGGCTGTGAAAAGGCGGGCGCGTCCTTTGCCATGGCGCTTCTGCTGTTTGGGTTTTATCAGGTGATGGAAGCGCCCTTTGAGGGCATTTACTGGTACAACGGCTCCACCCACTATGTGCTGATGCAGTCCGTCTGGTTCTTTCTGCTGGCGCTTGCTTCGGGCAGTCTCTGGGCGGAGAAGAAAAGGCGGGCGTATGTATGCTGCGGGGCGGCGGCAGTTCTTTCCGTGATCGTGGGCGGCGGCAATCTCGTGACGGGTCTGCAGGCTGAGATACTCATGGCTTTTCTCGTCTGCTATGCTTTCTTTCAGAAGAGAGAGAGACTGGCTTGTGTCATCGTTCCGTTTCTGACGGGGAGCGCCGGGTTTCTGGTGAATGTTCTCGCCCCCGGCAACGGCAGGCGGGGAAGCATTGATATGGATGAAGGATACTCTGCCGTGAAGGCGATTGTCCTGTCTTTCTACAATACAGCGGTGTTTGCGATCCGCTGGACCCCGGTGTTTATGGTGCTTTTGTGGTTTCTGCTTTTGCCGCTTTTGTGGAAATGGATGAAAGCGTCCGACCGGGAATTTTCCCATCCCGCGCTGGTGACGGCGGGGGCGTACTGCGTGATTTCCGCCATGTTTACCCCGACTCTCTACGCGGTAGGTATGACGGGGCTTTCCCGGGTGGATAATATTATTCAGATGACTTATTATCTGGCGGTTCTGTTTGTGACGGCGTACTGGCTGGGGTATTTTTCCCACAGGGCGCGGCGTGGGGACAGTGCGGCGGAGGCGTTCGGGCTGTTTCTGGAGCGGGCGGGCAGCCGGATGACCGCGGTCTGCCTGTTGCTTCTGATGGCAGTCTGGGTGCTTACGGCGGACAAGAATACTTACACGAGCATTTCCGCCCTGCGTTCCGTGGCATACGGTGAGGCGCAGACTTTTTACCGGGAGGCGCTGGCGCGCTATGAGATTTATACGGATGAGAGCATTGCGGATGCGGTGGTCACTCCCTACAGCGAAAGACCGGCTCTCTTTGATTTCACCGATCTGAGCGAGGACGAGGGGAACTGGATGAATCTGGCGGTTGCAAGATACTATCACAAAGACAGTGTAAAAAACGTGAAAAGGGATACACAATGAATCGAACTGCGGAAGGAAAACGGAAACTCCCAAATGTGACGCTGGCGGCGATGACGAGCGTAAATGTGTATGAGACGATCCGCGCCATGGAGTACAGTATGCGGGGGATCGAATTTGGCGACGTGGTGCTGATTACGCACAGAAAACCGCTGACGCTGCCGAAGGAGATCCGTTATTCTCATACATCAAAACTGGATGATATTGACAAGTTTAACTACAAAATGGTGTACGAACTCGGGGAACACATCCACACGGATTTTGCGCTGATTGTCCATGCCGACGGCTTTGTGGTGCACCCGGAAAGCTGGCAGGACGCGTTTCTGGATTATGACTATATCGGCTCTCCGTGGCCGCTGCCGCAAAACGATTACTCTTACCGGGATGCGAAGGGACAGCTTGTCCGGGTGGGAAACAGCGTGTCGATCCGCAGCAAAAGGCTGATGGATTTTCCGGCGAAGGCGGGACTTAAATGGGAAAAGATTGAGGAGGAAGACGAGTACAACGAGGACATTTTTCTCTGCTGCAAATACCGCAACGTGATCGAGGAGGCGGGAATGCGCTTTGCCCCGATCGAGGTGGCGAAGTATTTCGGGCACGAGCATATGATACCCGAGATCATGGATGTGGAGAAGCCTTTTCTCTTCCATAAGTGGCGCGGCAGAAACGCGCGGTACCCGCAGTTTAAAAATCCGTGGAAAGTCAGATGGCAGAAATGCAAAGATGTATTGCGCCCCCTGCTTTTCTGGAGAAGAAAGTGAGAAGTGCTTCTAAAGACGTCCCGCCATAGGACGGGACGCCAAGAAGCACTAAGTCTCACTTGGAAAGGATAAGATAACGGATGATATTTGATTGTGTTCCCTTTTTCAACGAACTGGATATTCTGAAGCTCAGAATGCAGATTATGGCGCCCTATGTGGATTTTTTTGTGATCGAGGAAGCTTCCGTCACGTTTTCGGGGGAGCCGAAGCAGATGATTTTCGCGGAGAACAGGCATCTGTTTGCGGAGTATGAGAAAAAGATACGGTATGTGGCGGTGGAGGATTCGCCCATGGAGGGGGTCACCACCCACGAGCGGGACAAGTACCAGAAAAACCAACTGCTCCGCGCCCTGTCAGACTGCAGACCGGACGATATCATCATTTTCAGCGACGTGGATGAGATACCGAACCCGGAGACTCTTGTCAGGCTGATCGAGGCGTTTGAGCCGGGAAACATATACCATCTGGCGCAGCGGATGTTTTACTGCTTTTTAAATATGGAGGAAGTGTCCGGGAATCTTCTGTCCATTACGGGGGAATTTCCGGGCGTGGAGAGAAGACAGTGGCTCGGCACGAAGATCTGCAGTTTCTCACAACTGCCGGAGGAAGGGATCGTGTACTTGCGGGAGGTATCGCCGGAAGATAAGCGCAGCGTGCGCGTCGCGGACGGCGGCTGGCATTTTGGCTATATGGGCGGCGACGGGGAGCGGGATGTGGCGAAACGCATCGGCGTGAAGGTGCAGGCGGCTGCCCATTCAGAATATAATAGCAAGCGTTATTTAAATGAGGCGGTGGACAGGCTGCTCTGCGGCGAGGATATTTTCGACCGGGACGCAAAATTTGTGCGGGTGGAGATCGACGAAAGCTTTCCCGCTTATCTGCGGGCGCACAGGGAAGAGTACGATTTTCTGATTGCCCCCGAGATCAGCCCGGCTGGCATTTTATGGAAGCGGGCGCTCCTTGCGGCAAAACAGTGGCTGCGCAGGGCGCATGGCATGGCGGCGCGGGTGCTGCGGCGTTAACAGTGTGAGAAAGAAGCGGCACATTTTCGGTGCGGTACGCTTCGGAATGGAAGGAAATATGCGGAAGAACATTTACAGGCGGCTGCGGGAGGAAAGCCCGGTTCCCCGCCTTGCTTTCTATATCGGACTGACCATAGAGCTTTTGATGGTGATGATCGACAAGAGCAATTATATCAATCCCATCGAGGGGTATCTGTTTCGGCTGACGTTCCTTCTGTTTGCGTGCAAACTCCTGCTTACCCGCTATGAGAGGCGTGAGTGGGCGCTTATATTTGTGATGGAGGCGGTGGGCTTTGTTTCCTACCGGGTGACCGGCGCCAACGATATCATCCGCGTGGTGACTTTTGTGGCGGCGTGTAAAGGTATGCCTTTGAAAGAAGTGTTGAAGTATACGTTTTATGTGACACTGGCAGGGTGTCTTGTCATTGTTGCCCTCTCCGTGACGGGGATATACGGGGATATCAGCCTGACGCAGGCTTTCGGGCATGAGTCGCTGGAGGATACGGTCTATATCGGGGAGGAGGCGACGCCGGAAACCCGCTATACGCTTGGCATGGGACATCCGAACGCACTTTCCTGCATGTTTTTTATGCTGGCGGCTCTGGGCGTTTATGTCTGGTTTGACCGGATGAAATGGTACAGTTATCTGTTTCTGATGCTGTTAAACGTGGGCGTTTATCTGCTGACCCGCTCCAAGACCAGTATGCTGATCACGGCGGCATTCCTCCTCGGCGCCTGTCTTTTTACCTTTGCGAAAAGTCTGGGGAAGATGACGGTTTTCTATGTCTGCGGTCTGCTCGTGTTCCTTCTGTGCATCGCTTTTTCCGTGGACGCGGCGGTATGTGCCGAACGGGTGAGGGAAGCGAAGTGGAATGAGTTTTTCTATCTGAATCCGGGAGATAATGAACATATCGTCATGCTTGGCAGAATCGACCGCCATATCAGCGGCAGGATCGTTTCCCTGACGGACTCTGCCAACAACGACGGCATGATACAGACATGGTCGGCTTTTTCCTGTGAAAACAATATGAATTATTATTTTGACATGGGCTGGGTTAAGGTGTTTTACCGTTACGGTGTGATTCCGGGTATCTTGTATGTGGCGGCGAACCTGCTTCTTCTGTGGCAGATCTGGCGCAGGAGAGACGCCTGCGGGCTGACGCTTTTTGTCATGTTTGCGGTATATACGGTGGTGGAGGCGCATCTGATTTCTGTCTATATCGGCAGGAATTATCTGCTGATGATGCTGGGGTGCGAGGCGGCGCTTCCGAAGAACGGCAAAAGCTGAGGACTGCGGATTTTAACCGTCGGTGGCGGGAAAAGGAAGTTTGTGGTAAAATATATACCGAAATCAAAACTTGAGGTATTTTTATGAATCGTAGAATGAAATTGATCGAGAGCTACCTGCTGCTCTTAACGGACCTGTGCAGCATAGCTTTTGCCTACATCATAGCCATCCTGATACGTTACCAGAAATTTTCCAGAGTCATGGAGCCGGAACTTCACTTCGTGGTGTGTATCGGATTTCTGCTGTTCTGTACGATTTACAGCTTCCTGTTTGACTGGAACAGGGAGTTTATAAAAAGAGGCGTTCTCGTCGAATTTATAGCGGTTACCAAATTCAACGTCTTTATGGAGCTGTCCGTGATGGCGCTTCTTTTCATGCTGCAAAAGAGTGCGGCTGTTTCCCGTCTGGTCATGGGATATTTTGCCATTCTGAATATTTTTATCGTATGGCTTGTCAGACTCGCCATGAAGAAAGCGCTGCGGGTCTGGTTCACAGCCAAGTCCAACATTGTCAAAATTATGATTGTCACGAAAGACGCGGTGATGGAAAAGACGCTGTCCAAGCTGAAGGCGTCCATGGACATCAACTATGAGATTGTGGCGCTGGCATGTGTGGACAAGGACAGGAAGGGCGAAACGGTGGAGGGCGTTCCCGTAAACGCGAACCGGGATAATGTGCTTCCCCTGGCAAGGCAGATGCCTCTCGACGAGGTATTTATCAGCCTGCCGGACGAGGATATGGCTTATGTGAAGCATATCATCTATGATCTGGAGTCGATGGGCGTGGCGTGCCACTACAATATTGACATCATAGAAAGACCGAGCAAGGAAGTGCGGGTGGGAAATTTCGCCGGGTTTACGGTGGTGACTTACTCCATCAATCATTTTGACTACAGACGTATGATTGTGAAGCGTCTGATCGACATTGTGGGCGGTCTGGTGGGGTGTCTTTTGACGATTGTCATCACGCCTTTTGTGGCGGCTGCCATCAAGCTGGACTCGCCGGGACCTGTTCTCTTCGCGCAGACCAGAATCGGCAAAAACGGGCGCCGTTTCAAGATTTACAAGTTCCGTTCCATGTATACGGACGCGGAGGCGAGAAAAAAAGAGCTGGAGACGCAGAATGAAATGCAGGGGCTTATGTTTAAGATGGAGAACGATCCGCGCATCACGAAGGTGGGCAGATTCATCAGAAAGACAAGCATAGACGAACTGCCGCAGTTTTTTAATATTGTAAAGGGTGATATGAGTCTGGTGGGGACAAGGCCGCCCACGGAGGGCGAGTTTGAGCAGTACAATTCCCACTACAGGCGCAGGATCAGCATGACGCCGGGACTCACGGGGCTTTGGCAGATCAGCGGCAGAAGCGAGATCGTGGATTTTGACGAGGTCGTGAAGCTGGATCTGGAATATATCGACAACTGGACGCTGGGACTGGATATCAAAATTCTGTTCCGCACGGTGTGGGTCGTGCTGACGGGCAGGGGGTCTAAGTAAGAATCCGCTGTTCAGGCGCCGGCGGCATCGGTTTCATGTGCCAGAGGGAGGTCAGACGTTGCATGTATGTATGATTGTGCCGGACGGGGCGGTGAAGGGCGGTATCGCTTCCGTGGTGAACGGCTATCGGGGAAGCAGTCTGGAAAAACGTTACCGCGTCACCTATATCGAATCCTACCGGAACGGCAGCAGGTGGGACAAGTTCAGAAAAGCACTGCAAGGGTATGCGGCATTTCTCAGACTGCTTGGAAAAGACCGTCCCGATCTGGTGCATATCCACTCCTCTTTCGGACCCAGCTTTTATCGGAAGATGCCGTTTATCTATTTGAGCCGGCTTGCTGCAATTCCGGTGGTGAATCATATTCACGGGGCGGAGTTTGACAGGTTCTATGAGAGGGCGTCTGCCGCCAAAAAGAGGAGGGTGCGCAGGGTTTATCGGAAGTGTACAAGGTTCATCGTGTTATCGGAGGAATGGAAAGAAAAAATAGCGCAGATTGTTCCGGCGGACAGAATCGACGTGATAGAGAATTATTGTGCCCTGCCCGGGAAACGGGATCATGTGGAGCGGCGAAAGAACCAGATTCTGTTTCTGGGCGCTCTGGAAGAAAGAAAAGGATGTTATGACATACCTGTCATATTTGAAAGCGTAAAGAAGAAATGCCCGGACGCCCGGCTTGTGATGGCGGGAGATGGGCAGATGGAGCAGATAAAAGAGGCGTTTCGCAAAAAAAATCTTCTATCCGACGTGGCGTTCACGGGGTGGGTGCGCGGGCGGGAGAAAGAAAAGCTGCTGGCGCAAAGTGCGGTCTTTCTTTTTCCGAGTTATAATGAAGGTATGCCGATGGCGGTTCTGGAGGCGATGGGCTGTGGACTGGGCATTGTGACAACTACCGTAGGCGGCATCCCGCAGTTGATCACCCACAAAAAGAGTGGTTTTCTGGAAGCGCCCGGCGATCTGGGCGCTATGGCGGAAGATGTCGGCGCGCTCCTGCAGGACGGGGAGTTATGCCGCAGTATGGGAGAGCTGGCAGGGAAGACGGTAGAGCAGAAATATAGTTTGAAGATTCATCTGCAGAAACTGGAAGAGACTTACAGAAAGGCATGTCTGAAAAAATGAATGTGATGGTAAAGGCTGCAAAAAGTCTGTTTAAAATAGCGTATTGGAAATGCCGCTACGGATCCCGGCTGAAGATGCCGTGGATACAGGGATTTGATCGTGTCTATCTGGAACTGTCCAAAAATGGACATATGAGTTTCGGAGAGAGAAACGAGAACCGGGGCAAGATGCATTTCATCTGCGCAGGGGATGGCAGGCTGGAAATCGGAAACCATGTCATCTATGCGATAGGCGGCTGTATTACGTGTATGGGGCATATCAAAATAGGGGATTACTGCAGATTGGGCAACAATGTCGTCATTGTTGACCACGACCATAATTTTAAAAGTCAGGACGAGGAGTTTCTGATCGGTGAGATCACAATCGGAAACCGTGTCTGGATCGGCGCAAACTGCACCATCTTAAAAGGCGTGCATATCGGGGACGACAGTGTGATCGCGGCGGGAAGCGTTATCAATAAAGATGTGCCGGCTCATACAATCTGTTACCAGAAAAGAGAAACCGTGTGCGTTCCGATTGCATCAGAGAAAAAGGGAGTATGACGAGAAAGTGGATCAAATCAGCGTGATTGTCCCGGTTCACAACGGGGCGTCCTATCTGGAGGAATGTATCGACAGCATTCTGGCGCAAGGCTATGAAGTGCTGGAAGTGCTTATTATAAACGACGGTTCTACGGATGCTACGGCGGAGGTCTGTGAGCGGCTGAGCGGACAGCATGACTGCCTGCGGGTGATCACGCTGCCGGATCTGGGCGTTTCCGTGGCGCGAAACCGTGGAATTGAGCAGGCACGGGGCTCCTATATTATGTTTGTGGACGCTGACGACAGGCTTCGCCCGGGGGTGCTTAAGAGCCTGCACCGGCTGTTGATCCAGACGGACAGCGATATGGCGGGCTGCAGCTTTGCCGCATGGGGGACGCCCGGGGAGTGGGAAAAGCTCCGCTTTGGAAAAGAGATGCCGGAAGAGCTGGCAGGCGCCTATGCGGGGAAAATATACGACAGGAACTGTTATTTAAAAGAGAATATTCTGCGGGGAAATACCCGCTGCTGGAGTAAGCTCTACAGACGGGAGCTGATCGGTCAGGTTCGGTTCCGGGAAGGACTGACCATCGGTGAGGACATGCTGTTTCTTGTGGAGCTTCTGCCGCGTATGAGACAGGCGGCGGAGACGGCTTATCCCGGTTACGGGTATTATCGGAATCCCTCCGGCGCGATGCAAAGACCCTTCACGCCGGACTACATGGACCAGATTTACTGCTGGGAGATGGCGCGCGGACTGATCGTGAAAAGAGAGCCGGATCTGTCGGTGCAGGCGGACGCACAGATCATGGTGGCGGTCATGCTGACGGTGGGAAAGATCGCCCTGCTTTCCGGGAGGGAGCGCCGGCAGGCGAAAGCGTACCTGCGGGTCTGTCACAGAAAGCTCAGAGGAATCGAGGACAGGAGGGCGTGCGATCCTTATCTGCCTGCAGGCTATGGAATGAAGGTGCGGCTGTTTGGCGCTCTGCCGTGGCTGTATGTGTGGCTGTATGGATGCCGTAAATTCTTTCGGAATGGAGAAAGTAAATGAAGAGGACAAATCCGTTGATCAGCGTAATTGTGCCGGTCTACAACAAAGAGGCGTATCTGCGGGAGTGTGTGGACAGTATTCTGGAGCAGACTTACCGGCGGATCGAGGTGATTCTTGTGGATGATGCGTCCACGGACCAAAGCGGCGCGATCTGCGATGAATTCGGGCAGGCGGATACGCGGGTGCGGGTCATCCACCAGAAGAACGGCGGACCTACGGCGGCGTGCGCGGCAGGCATGGCGGCGGCGTCCGGCGGATACTATATGTTTGTGGACAGCGACGATTATCTGGAGCCGGAGACGCTTGCCGAGATGGCGGAGCGTCTGGCGGGCGTGCCGGGCGAGGTCGTCTGCTGTGATCATCTGGTGGAGAAACAGCGGGGCACCGAGCGGGTAAAAAACGGCATCACGCCCGGCATCTACGAGGGCGACAGACTGCGGGAGCAGATTAAGGCGAGGCTGATCGGCGAGGAGAGGAAAGTCATTCCCCTGTCGCGCTGCATGAAGCTGTGCGAAAAATCCCTGTTTGCGGGCAATGAAGTGTATTATGACTACAGCCTCCGCTTCGGGGACGATACGAATCTGATGTATCCGGCTCTGCTCGAAAGCAGCCGGGTGGTTATTATGAAGGATGCCTTCTATTATCATTACCGCTATGTGGAAGGGTCGCTGGTGCATGGCTATGACGCGGGGCTTTTCGCCGGCGTGGAGCGGCTGATGGCGGCTGTTGGGCGGACGGCGGAGGAGAAAAAAGCGCCGGATGCCGCAGAGGCGGTGGCACGCGAATACTGCTACATGCTTCTGTATGTGATGAAGAATGAACTGCGCGCGCCCGGAAAGGACTATCGGAAACGGATTCAGACCATTTTCGGTGAGGGGAAGATCAGGACGATGCTGCAGAATACGCCGGTTGCGGTGACGGAGCGTTCCAACCAGCTCCTGTATATGGGCATGATGTATCCCGGCGGCGTGCTGCTTCGGGTGCTGCGGCTGATATTGCGCGTCTATGACCGAAAGTGACTGGACAGGAAATGATACGATACGGCAACGCGCTTTATGGGGGAATCAGTGGGGGACAAAACGGAGGCAGACATGATTATTGTAAGGGTCATGGGCGGGCTGGGCAACCAGCTGCAGCAGTACGCGCTGTGCAGAAAATTCCAGAGTCTGGGTGTGGAGGCAAAGCTGGATCTTTCGTGGTTTTCGCAAAAATCACAGGAGGAGGCTGCGGCGCCCAGAAAGTATGCGCTCCCCGATTTTGAAGGGCTGCCGTTACAGACAGCTTCCGCGGAGGAAGTGCGGTCGCTTCTCGGGAGAGCTTACGAGGAGCGGGCAGGGCTGGCGGAAAAAGTGAAAAAGAGACTTTTGCCGGAAAAAGCGCCTCTGTTTGAGGAATCGGAGATGTATCACCCGCAGATTTTCTCATGGCGGAACCGTTATCTGGCTGGATATTGGGCTTGTGAGGCATACTATGCGGATATTCTGGGCAGGCTCCGGGAGGAGATCCGTTTTCCCGGGAGCGGTGACGCAAGGAACGGGGAGATTATGGCGGAAATGGCGGCGCAGCCTTCCGTCAGCATTCACGTCCGCAGGGGGGATTATCTGGACGATGCCAATGCGGCAATGTTCGGCGGGATCTGTACGGAAGCTTATTATGACAGTTGTGTCAATTATATAAAAGAGAAGTGCCCCGGCGCGGTTTTCTATGTGTTCTCGGACGACGCGGATTATGTGCGGGCGCATTTTTCCGGCGGGGAATTTCACGTTGTGGACTGGAACAGGGGAGCGGACAGTTTTTACGATATGCTGCTGATGAGCTGCTGTAAGCACAATATATGCGCCAACAGCACGTTCAGTTTCTGGGGGGCGCGGCTAAACGGAAATCCCGGCAGGATCATGCTGCGGCCGTCCATTCACAAAAATACCCAGACCTGCGTCCCGGAACAGATGAAAAAGCTGTGGGCGGGATGGACCCTTGTCACCCCGGCGGGCGTGGTCATTTGATATAAAGGGGAAATAATGATATACTTTTCGTAAAGAAAATCTGAAAGGCATTTATATGGCGTACGACAACGACAAAATTGTGATGTATTTGCATGGCGGCAGCGGCAATCACGGCTGTGAGGCGATTGTCAACAGCACCTGTCATATGTTAGAAGAAATCCCGAAGCTCCTTGTGACCAACAGCGAGCAGGAGGACAGGCACTACTCGGTGGAATCTCTCTGCGATATTTTACAGGAGCGCAAGATCGCGGAGCATTTTTTTGCACATGTCTGGTACTATGTCTGGCGGAAGGTTTTTCACGACCCCGAATCCTTTATGCGCTATCGGTTCCGCGAGGTGATGGGCAAAAATCTGGCGCCGCTCTATCTCTCCATCGGCGGGGATATGTACTGCTACGAACTCTCGATGCGGGAGGCGATTACGGCGAACAGCGCGTTTAACAGGGCGGGGGCGAAGACGGTTCTCTGGGGCTGTTCCCTTGAGCCGGAACTTCTGGAGAAGCCGGAAGTGGTGGAGGACATGAAGCGGTACGTGCTCATTACCCCGCGGGAATCGATCACGACAGCGGCGCTTGCGGCAGCCGGGGTGAAGGAGAATGTGAAGCAGTTTCCCGATCCCGCCTTTGCGCTGGAGCCGGAAGAGACAAAACTGCCTTACGGTTTCAGCGAGGGAAATACCATCGGTATCAACATCAGCCCCATGATTCTCAAATATGAGGAAAAAAGCGGCATCACTATTATGAACTACAGGAAGCTGATCGACCATATTCTGGAGACGACGGACTGCCATATCGCGCTGGTTCCCCATGTCATGTGGAAAAACAATGACGACAGACTGACGATACATGAACTGTACGGCGTCTATCAAGGGAATGACCGGGTGGTGAAGTTTGAGGATATGTCCTGTCAGAAGATCAAATATGTGATTTCCAAGTGCCGTGCCTTTATCGGGGCGAGGACGCACGCCACCATTGCGGCATACTCTTCCATGGTTCCTACGCTGGTGGTGGGCTATTCCGTGAAGGCGAAAGGGATCGCGCAGGATATTTTTGGCACATGGGAAAACTATGTGCTGCCCGTGCAGACGCTTTTAAGCCCGGAGGAGCTGATCGGCGCCTTTGAGTGGATGATGGAGAGAGAGGATGAAATCCGGACACAACTGCAGAAGGTGATGCCGGACTACTGCAAAAAGGCAGCCGGGGCGGGGGAGGAGATCCGAAAGCTATGGAATGACTTGCACGTAGCTTTGAAACCACAGCAGCCAGAGTGAAAACCGCGGATTTTGCCGGGAGCGATGCACAAGCCGGAAAGCGCGGAAAACGACGGGAGGCAGCAGCCGACACGCAGGATGGCATGAAAGTGAACAAACTATGGGCAGAATACAGAAAGCCGGAAAAAACATTATATTCGGATATATCAGCAATCTGGTGATCCTGCTGGTGAACTTTATCCAGAAAACAGTTTTTATCTATGTGCTGGGAAGGACGCTCTCGGGGGTAAACGGCGTTTATACAGACGTACTAAGCGTCCTGTCACTGACTGAGCTGGGGATCGGTACGGCGTTAAACTACAGTCTCTATAAGCCGGTGGCGGAGCGCGACATCGAGAAGGTCAAGTCCTACATGCGCTTCTACAAAAAGGCGTACCTGACGATTGCCGGTGTGATTGCGGTTCTGGGATTGGCGATTTCCCCGTTTTTGAAGTTCATTTTGAAAAATCCGGGCAATCTGACGGTGAGGGAACTGACGCTGTACTATTATCTGTTCCTGTTTAACACGGTGATCAGCTATTTTGTCACCTATAAATACAGTCTGGTGAACGCGGAGCAGAAAAACTATATCCAGACGAATATTACCACCCTGACGAAGCTGGCGACGGCAACGGTACAGATCGCGGTTCTGCTGCTCTTCAGGAATTTTTTGTTTTATCTGCTGGCGCAGTCCGCGGTGGAGCTTTTGCAGAAAATTTTCGTGACGGTATATCTGAACAGGATGTACCCTTACCTGCGCGATAAAGACGTAAAAAAGCTTACGGCGCAGGAGACACAGGTCGTTGCGACGAAAACGAAAGCGTTGATCTGCCACAAGGTCGGCGACGTGGCGAGACTGCAGACGGACAAGATCATTATCTCGTCCTTTGTCAGCGTAGACACGGCGGCTGTTGTGGACAACTATGTCTACATCATCACTTACGTGGGCAACTTTGTGAATATCATTTTTGATTCCGTGATCGCGGGTTTTGGAAATGTGGTGGCAACGGAGTCGAAGGAGAAACAGTATCTTCTTTTTAAGGTGTACCGCTTTTTCGCCTGCTGGCTTTTCGGCTTTGGCGCGGTGGGGTTCTTTCATCTGCTCACGCCTTTTATAGGAAGCGTGTGGCTGAGGGATGAGAGCTGGACGCTGCCGGGGATCACGGTGACGCTTCTGGTGATGGACTTTTATCTGAAAGGCGGGCGCACGGTGCTCCTCAATTTCAAGATTGCGTCGGGGCTTTTCGAGCAGGACAGGTTTCTGCCGCTGATACAGGGTGCCGTCAATCTGGTGGTTTCGGTCGTACTGGTGATGAAAATCGGCGTGACGGGGGTCTATGTGGGGACGCTTGTATCTGGCATTCTGGCAAACCTCATCCGTCCCGGGATTATCTACCGGGTCTGTTTTGATAGAAAGGCGGGAGCTTATTTTAAGGACTCCGTGAAATATATCGGAGTGATTCTGGCGGTGGGGGCGGCGATTACACCGCTCCGTCATGTGGTCATGGGGGAGGTTACGATTTTTACCTTCGCCTTGATGGTGGTTTTGATCACGCTGCTTTATAATCTGGTCTTTCTGGCGGTATTCCACAAAGCGGAGGAGTTTTCCTACCTGTGGGACGCGGTGGCAGCGAGGATTCCGGCGCTGGGGAGAATATCCCGGAAGGGAGGTCCGCATGAATAAGATTCCTCTGATAGAGAATGCTTGTAAGGAACTGCTGGAGTACGGTGTCCGGGGCTGGCAGGAAAAGGGTAAGGATCTGGCAAAACGCCTGCTTCTGCGGCGTAAGACACCGGAGGAGGATCCCATTTTCTGGACCACAGGGATTCTGGCAGCAGGATTGTGGGCGTGCCGGGCAAAGAGCGCGATGGCTGGCGGGCATGTGGAGACTGCGGGAGCTTCGGATGGGGCTGTCCCGGTGGAAAGAATCGACCGGGCGCTTGCGGCATATTATGAGAGATGGCTGAAAAAAGGAATGCCCCTTAGGTATGTGGACGATCTGCTTGCCGGGGAGACTTTGCTGAATATGTATCGGAGTGTGCGGGAAAAGGGGACGGATTTCGGGGTGAATCTGTCCGAAGACCGGCTTAAGGGCGCAGCGGACAGGCTGGCTTCCTATGCTGCCGACCACGCCGTGGACGGGGCGGGGAGCTTCCTCTACCGTCCGGCGGGCGGGGAAAAGACGGTTTTTGTGGACGGGATCGGTCTGGCATGTCCATATCTTTATCAGTACGGCGAGGCTTTTGACAGGCAGGAATATAGGGAACTGGCGGTTTTGCAGATTGTAAATTTCCTTTCCTACGGCATGGACGGCAAAACAGGGCTGCCTTACCACGGTTATGATATGACGGACGGCTGCAAATACGGCATTATCGGCTGGGGAAGGGCTGCCGGCTGGCTGATCCGCGGCATGACGGGCTGCATGACTTCGGCATATGGCAGGGAAAGGATTGCCGTGCCCTGCACCGCGCTTGCGGATGCCGTGATTGCCTGTCAGAGACAGGACGGCTATTTTTCATGGCAGCTCGAGGCGATGGAAGGACCTGCCGATACTTCCGCTACCGGGATGATCTGCGCCGGCTTGAAGCGGGGAATGTCGCTCGGCGTTCTTGCGGGTGAAACATATGAAAAGGCACTGACAGCGGGGCGGCGTGCGTTGGAACGGTCTGTCCGGGACGGGCAGGTGTATCAGTGCTCCGGGGAATGCGAGGGGTTTTCACAGTATCCCCAGCGTTACGGCGCGTATCCGTGGTCTCTCGGTCCGGCGCTTGAAGTGCTGCAGGCGGACGGTGCAGGGAATGCGGGGGTGCATAAAAGGTAATCTGGCGGCAGCATTTGAGGAATGAAATGATGGAGCATATCAAAGAATACGAAGAAACGATTACCATACAGGAGGCGTGCTTTTACGGCTTTTTTATTCTCCTGTCTCTGGCGAAGGGATTTGGCTTTTACGAGGGGCAGAAGGTGTTTTATCTGCTTGTGGCGCCTGCGCTTGTTTTAGGCTTTTTGAAAATTCTCCTGACGCCGTATACGAAAAGGCAGGCGGTTGTGCAGGTTTTACTTCTGGCTCTTGTGGCGGTGGTGTATTTTGAGTCGCGGCAGATTGCCATTTTTTTTGTGGCTTTCACTGTGCTTGGCATGAAGGATATTCCGATGAAAAAGGTACTCCACATTGCGCTGTGGGTGTGGGCTGTCTGTGCGGTCCTGCTGTCCGCGGTTTCTTTTTTCTTTCTGGAACATACGGTCTACCGGGTGCACGCGAAGCTGGGGCTGGGGCATATTTTCCGATGGAGTCTGGGCTTTACGCACCCTAATATACTGCATATCACTTATCTGATGCTCTGCGCGCTGACGATACTCACGATGGAGAAACGGTATGGATGGAAGGCGTATTTTCTTCTGATGCTCGGCAATTTTCTGGTGTTTTTTTACTCCGTCAGCTACACGGGTTTTGGCATGGTGGCGGTGCTGCTGACAGGAGGACTCTATGTCAGGCTGCGTCCCCGGTTTTGTTTTGTGGAGAAGCTGCTGGCGAATCTGGTTCTGCCGGCATGTCTGCTTCTGTCCTTTGTTCTGCCGTATTTTCTGTATGATTATTTTTCACTGATCAGGTTTTTTGGTATGCCATGGATCGGCATCTGGACGCACCAGTTAAACAGACTGCTCAACACAAGAATCTGGCTTGCGGAGCAGTTTTTGAAATCGGGGTACACAAGTCTGTTTGGGACGGATGTGTCTCAGGTCGTCAACGCGTCCATGAACATGGACTGTTCGTATATCTGGTGCTATATCAATTACGGACTGGTCTTTACGGCAGTAATTATGCTTGGGTACTTTGTACTTCTGATCTACGATACGCGCAGGCAGCGGACGAGAGAACTGGTGGTTCTGGTCTGTTTTCTGGCGGCGGGATGGACGGAGCAGCTTCTGTTTAACAGCTCCTTTAAAAATATCACTCTGTTGTTTCTGGGAGAAGTCCTGTTCCTGCAGAAAGAGGGCGAAACGGAGTACAGCCTGTTATCTCTGGTCCCGGAGCGGTGGCGGATGATCACCATTCCTCTGGCAAAGTTGCCGGACTGGCTTCTGGCGGTTACATGCACGGCTTTTAGAGGAAATAAAGGGAAACTGTATGTCTGCGCAGCAGGCGGTGCGTTAGCGGGGCTTCTTCTCTGTGCCCTGCTGTACAGTGCGCCCGAGGGTTATGTGGTGCAGCGTTTTTATACGGATGCGCAGGAGGAAACGTCGGTCTATCTGGAGAGCGAGGACGATCCGGCATATGACGGATACCGGGTCATGAACTACCGGGATGCCCAGACGCCCATGCAGATCGTGTCGGGGAAAGCCGTGAAACTGGAGACGGCGCGTTATTACGTGGGAAGCGCGCTGCTCGGCGCCCTGTCCGGCGCGGGACTGGCGGTTTTGTGGCATATGGGAAGGTGGCGGAAAAAATCAGCTCTTGCTGTTACAAAGATTTCCGGCTACGATCAATGACTGCGGGTGCGGATGAAACATGCCGGCAGCGTGGACGAACAGGAAACGGGCATCAGGAACACAACGGGATGGAGAACTGTATGAAAAACGAATTGACTTACTGTAAGATTCTGGGAACCAACATCAATGTCACGAATATGGAGGACACGATCGCATATCTGACGGGCAATCTGGAGCAGCTGAAGGGGGATTACATCTGTGTTTCCAACGTGCACACCACGGTGATGGCTTACCGGGACAAGGCGTACCGGCGGGTGCAGAACAGCGCGGCGATGGCGCTTCCGGACGGACAGCCTCTTTCCATTGTCAGCAGAAAACGTGGCTTTTCGGAGGCGAGGAGAGTGCCGGGGCCGGATCTGATGCCGGCGATTCTTGACCTGTCGCAGAAGACGGGGTACCGTCATTATTTTTACGGCAGTACGGAGGCGACGCTGGAGGCGCTGCGCACGGCGCTGCTGCGGCGGTATCCGAAGCTGCAGATTGCGGGCATGTATTCTCCGCCCTTCAGGGAACTGACGCAGGCGGAGGATGAGGAGGTCGTCAGACGGATTAACGACAGCGGCGCCGATTTTGTCTGGGTGGCGCTCGGCGCGCCGAAGCAGGAGTGGTGGATGTATGAGCACCGCCACAGAATAAAGGCGCTGATGCTCGGCGTGGGTGCGGCGTTTGACTTTACGGCGGGCACGGTGAAGCGCGCGCCCATGTGGATGCAGAAACTGTGTCTGGAATGGGTGTTCCGGATTCTGCGCGATCCCAGACGGATGCTGCCCAGATATCTGAACACGAATTTTGCCTTTTTATATTATGTAAACCGAGAGGGGAAAGCGCGGCGGCAGGCGGCGAAGAACGGACTGCGTATCGCCATGATCGGTCATAAACGGATTCCGTCCAGAGAGGGCGGCGTGGAAGTCGTGGTGGATGAACTTTCCGTGCGCATGGCGCAGATGGGTCATCATGTGGAGGCATACAACCGCTTCGGGCACCACGTCTCCGGGAAAAAGTATGATCAGGAGTACGGCTGGAAAGGACGGAAGTTTTACAAGGGCGTCCGCATCTATATTGTGCCCACGTTTCGCAGGAGCAGCCTGAACGCGATCGTATATACGTTTTTTGCCACGATTATGGCGCTCTTCCACCATTACGATGTGATCCACTATCACGCGGAAGGTCCGTGTGCCATGCTCTGGCTGCCGCATTTTCTGAAAAGAAAGGTTGTGGTGACGATCCACGGGCTTGACTGGCAGCGTGCCAAATGGGGAAATTTTGCCTCCTTTGTGATCAAATTCGGTGAGCGGATGGCGGCAAAATACGCGGATGACGTGATTGTGCTGTCGGACAACGTAAAGCAGTATTTCGCGGATGTTTACCACAGGGAGGTCACTTACATTCCAAACGGAATCAACCGTCCGAAGCCGCAGGGACAGACCGTGATTGAGGAAAAGTATGGGCTGAAAAAGGACGGCTATTTCCTGTTTCTTGCGCGGATTGTGCCGGAGAAGGGGCTGCACTATCTGATCGAGGCGTTTTCCGGGCTGGAGACGGACAAAAAGCTGGTGATCGCCGGGGGCAGTTCACAGGCGATGGACTATATGGAACGGATTCACCGCATGGCGGCAGAGGATGAGAGAATCCTAATGACGGATTTTGTGCAGGGACAGGTTCTGGAAGAACTGTATGCCAATGCCTATGCTTTCGTGCTGCCAAGCGATGTGGAGGGGATGGCGCTCACGCTGCTGGAGGCGATGAGTTACGGAGACTGCTGTCTGGTCAGTGATATCCGCGAGAATACGGAAGTGGTGGAGGACATGGCGCTGACCTTCAAAAAGGGGGATGTGAGGGACCTGAGAAGGCAGCTTGTCTGGATGCTCGCCCATCCCGAAGAGGTGCGCCGCATGGGGGAGGCGAGCGTGGATTACATCTGTGGAAAGTATGACTGGGATGATGTGACGAGGCGGACGATAGCCGTGTATGAGAAGGCGGCAGGTCAGAAGGGACGGCAGGAGTAAAGACGGCGGATGTAGCCGGACGGTAGAGAAGAAAATGTCAGCCGCGGTAAGCGGGAGAGTGGGAAAAGGAAGGAAGCTGCTGATGCGCAAAAGAACAGGTCTGGGTATCATGCTGGCTGTCGCTGTGGTGGCAGCGGTATGCTGTCTTACTGTCAAAGAAAGAAATAACGTCATGCTCCATGTGGAGAACGGGCAGCCTTGTATCCGTGTCCGCACGGCGCAGAGTGAAAACAGGGTAGTTTTGTGGCAGGATGGAGAAGCGGATGAGGAAGCCGGGGAAGGGCAGGCAGGCTGGTTTTTCCTGCCGTCCTGTGTGACGAGCCACAAGCTCCGTCTGGGCGAAACGGGTGGAAGCAGCGTGAGGATAGACGGACAGCTTTATGAGGAGGGAGACACCTTTACGTGGGAGGAGGGGCGCAAGTACGCCTTTCAGATTACGGACGCTTCCTATGATTCGCATACTTACGGAGCCGGCTTTATGAAATCCGCGAATATTCCGTCCCTGTTTATCGACACCGCAAGCGGCGGGCTGGATTATCTGCACGAGAACAAGGAAAACGAGGAGGCGGGACGGATCTGCGTGCTGCAGGCGGACGGTGTCACGGCATATCAGGACGAGCTGCCCCGGATTTCCGGAAGGGGTAACTCCACATGGGAGTTTGAAAAGAAGCCCTACGCCTTGAAACTGAAGGACGATCAGCCCCTCTGCGGTCTGCGGAAGAGCGATCGGTGGCGGCTTCTGGCTCTCTGGAACGAGGGCAGCAGGCTGGGCGATAAGATTGCAATGGATCTGGCGCAGGAACTTGGACTTTCCTACACCACACAGGGAACATGGGTGGATTTGTATCTGAACGGAGAGTACCGGGGAATCTATCTTCTGACGGAATCCGTGACAGTGGGACCGGGCCGCGTTGATATATACGATACCGAAAAGGAAAATAAACAAAAAAACGCTTCAATAGAAGCGGGAACGGCGGAACACTACGGGGAGGAGGACAACAAAGGATTTCTTCTGGAAAATGGGTCTGAGACAGACGCCGGTTATCTGATTGAGAAAGACCACCCGAAACACTGGGAGGCGGAGGACAGCGGTTTTTGCCTTTCCCGCGGGGATCTCTTTACCATCAATGCGCCGCGCCATGCGTCGAAGGAGCAGGTGGCATATATACAGAATTATGTGGAAGAGATTGACGCCCTTGTACAGAGCGGGGATCCGGCGGTCTGGGAAAAGCTGGATATGACAAGTTTTGCCGGAAGGTTTCTGGTGGATGAGATTGCGCTGGAGATGGATACGGGTTCCACCAGCATGTATTTTTATAAGGACAGGGGAGATGAAAAGCTTTATTCCGGCCCGGCGTGGGATTACGATAACGCGTTTGGGGAGGACAGCAAAAGCGATGGCTTTTTTGTGAATTACGGCGAGACCATAGTAAATAATAACGAACAGCTGGCAATCGCCATCAACTGGTACCAGAAACTTTACGATACGCCGGAACTGTATCAGTGTATTGTGGAGGAGTATACGGGAACGCTGCCCTTCTTTGAAAAACTCTTAAATAACGGCATCGACAGGTATGCGGACCAGATCAGGGCATCCGTTTCGATGGATGATGCCAGATGGGACAGCGTCCGGGTTTCCGATAACGATCATCCGCGGTATGCAAGTTATGACGCGAATGTGAACTATACAAAATTCTTTATCGCCAACCGTCTGAACTGTCTGTGCGCGAGATGGGGCGTACAGCACGAAGCTTTTGCCGCGCCTGCGAACGGGGAGACGCATACGGTCACCTTTTCCGTTTACGAGGGCGTGGTGGAGACGGTGGAAGCGCCGGACGGAGAGCCGCTTTCCTACACGCCGGACTATGACAGCGGTGTGTATCAGGGATGGGTATACAGGCGGAGCAGGGAGCCTTACAGCAGTTATATTCCCATTTATGAGGATATGGAGCTGTACAATGCGAAGTGGGAGTAGAAAACATATGAAAATTCTGATGGTGAATAAATTTTTATATCCCAACGGCGGATCGGAGACTTATATTTTTCAGCTTGGGGAAGAATTACAGAGAAGAGGGCACGAGGTGCAGTATTTCGGTATGGAACACGAGGGGCGTATTGTGGGAAACCGGGCTGGCTGCTACACGTCCGATATGGATTTCCATACGGGAAAACTGCAAAAGCTGCTCTATCCTTTTAAAATCATCTATTCCCTCGAGGCAAAACGCGGCATGGGAAGGGTGCTCGAGGACATGAACCCCGATGTGGTTCATCTCAACAACATCAATTTCCAACTGACGCCCTCCGTGATTTACGCGGTGCGCGCCCACGAAAAGAAAACCGGGCGAAAGGTGAAGCTTGTGTATACGGCGCACGATTATCAGTGGGTGTGTCCCAACCATATGATGCGCATTCCCGCTACGGGAAAAATCTGTTTCGACTGCCGGGGCGGGTATTTTGGCATGTGTACAAAAAACCGCTGCATTCACAACTCGCGTGTGAAGAGCCTGCTGGGGACCATCGAGGCAAAATATTATATGCGGCGCAGGACTTATGGCATGGTGGACGTTATTATCTGTCCCAGCGAATTTATGAAAAGGCAGCTTGACACCAGTCCCCTTCTGGAGGAAAAAACCGTGATGATGCGGAATTTCGTGGAGAAGGCGGCGGATGTGGAAAAGCCGGGCGTCACAGATGCGGACGTGAAACAGTCTGTCAGAGCCGGTGATGGGAAACCGGACAGCGCAGACACGGTAAATCGGAAAGGCGCACGGCAGGGAGAGTATGTGCTTTACTTCGGGCGGTTTTCCGAGGAAAAGGGAATCAAAACGCTCCTTGCGGCATGTGAAGCGCTGCCGGATATTCCCTTTGTTTTTGCCGGATCGGGTCCCTTGGAGGATCGGGTTTCAAAAGTAAAAAATGTTGAGAATAAAGGGTTTGTCACAGGGGAGGCGCTGCACAGGCTGATCGCGGGGGCACGGTTTTCCGTCTACCCTTCCGAGTGGTATGAGAACTGTCCGTTTTCCGTCATGGAATCCCAGATCTATGGCACGCCGGTGCTCGTCTCAGACCTTGGCGGTGCGCCGGAACTGGTGCAGGCAGGACGGACGGGAGAACTTTTCCGGGGCGGGGACGCGGAGGAGCTGACGGCGCATATCAGGGAACTGTGGGAGCAGCCCATGCTGTGCCGGACGTACCGGGAAAACTGTAAAGAGATAAAATTTGATACAATTGGGGAATATTGTGATAAAATAGTGAAGAATGTATATCAGACAGGAGAATAGACGGAATGTCCAGACGAACGCTTTATGGTACGGTTATAGTGACATATAGATGTAACGCACGCTGTAATATGTGCGATTGTTTTAAGGATCCGACGAAGCCGGACGAGGAGATCACGCTGGAGGATATCAAGAAGCTGCCGGAGATGGCGTTTACGAACATCACGGGCGGGGAGCCTTTTATCAGGCAGGATATCCCGGATATCGTGCGGGAGCTTTACAAGAAATCTGACAGGATTGTCATATCTACCAACGGTTACTTTACGGACCGCATTATTGCGCTGTGCCGGGAGTTTCCGAAGGTGGGAATCCGCATCAGCATTGAGGGGCTGCAGGAGACGAACGATAAGATACGCGGGATCCCGGACGGCTTTAACAGGGGCTACAAAACCCTTAAGACGCTGGTGGAGATGGGGCATCCCGACGTGGGATTTGGCATGACGGTGCAGGATATGAACTGCGAAGATCTGGTGCCGCTTTACAATATCGCCAACGATATGGGGATGGAGTTTGCCACGGCGACTTTGCACAATTCCTTCTATTTCCGCAAGACGGACAATAAGATCGACGACAAATACAAGGTGGCGCAGAATTTTGAAAAGCTGATCAACGAGCTGTTAAAGAGCAGATCTCCCAAGAAGTGGTTCCGCGCTTACTTTAATCACGGGCTGATCAATTATATTTATGGAAATAAAAGGCTTCTGCCCTGCGACATGTCGAAAAACGCCTTTTTTATCGACCCGTTCTGTGATGTGATTCCCTGCAACGGCATGGAGAAGAAGGCGGTGATGGGGAATCTGCGGGAACAAAGCTGGGAGGAGCTGTGGAACTCCGAGCAGGCGCAGAAGGTGCGGGAGTGCACGAGGAAATGTGACAGAAACTGCTGGATGATCGGCTCCGCGTCCCCGGCGATGCACAAGTATATCTGGGTGCCCGGATGGTGGGTGATCAGGCATAAATTCCTAAAGGGCGGGAAGTACAGTCTGAAAGAGAATAAATATATCGAACGGAAATAAGCAGGGGAGGATTGTATGAGGTTTCTGTATGTGGCGCCGCGGTACCATACCAATCAGATGGATATTATGAAGGGACTCACGAAGAACGGGCATGAGGTGCGCTTTATCAGCCACTATGCCGCCGTGATCGAGGACTATTCCTGCGTGACTCCCATTGTGCTCGGGTATTCGCGGCTGTACAGACTCATTGATTTTTTGTATGTGAAGGTGATTCACAGAAAAGACCCGACAGCGATTGTGTTTAAAATACAGCACGGTTTCCCGCCGCTTAAGAGGCTGAAAAAGCTGGTCTGCGGATTTGAACCGGATCTGGTCATTTTGCGGGAACGCTCTTTGTATTCCATGGCGGCTTACCACATTTGTAAGAAGAAGGGCTATCCCTGCATTCTTTACAACCAGAATCCGCTCTGGTCGGAGCCTGCAAAGAAAGATCTGAAACACCGTCTGGTGGACCGCATGACGCCGCCGCTTCGCATGACCCCTGTGATGGGAGAGAAAAAACCGGGGCTGACGGTGAGGGACAACGACTATTTTGTGCCTTTTGTGGTGGATCCGCAAAGAGCGCCTGAAGAGCGGACATATTTTGAGGGAGGCGGGGTACATATCCTCTGCATAGGCAAGTATGAGATCAGAAAACACCATCTGGAGCTTCTGCGCGCAGCAGAGCTTCTGCGGGATAAATATGAGATCCGGCTGACGCTTGTGGGCGAAGCGACGAATCATTTCCAGAAGGAATACTGCGGGCAGGTGAAAAAATATGTGCGGGAACACCGCATGGAAAATATGGTTACGGTGAAAACAAATGTGCCAAAGCGCGATATGGAGCGGGAGTATCTGGCGGCGGATCTGTATGTGATTCCGAGTACGCTGGAGATGGCGTCGGTATCGCAGCTTGAGGCTATGAGCTATTCCCTGCCGGTGATCTGCAGCGATACGAACGGTACGGCATGTTATGTGGAGGACGGCGTGACGGGGTTCCTTTTCAGGGACTGCGACGAGGCGGATCTTCTGGACAGGCTGGATGCCATGTTGTCGGACCGCAGGCGGATGCTGTCCATGGGAGAGGCGGGCTACCGCGCGGTGGTGGAAAAGTATAACTTTGAGAGCTATTTTGATACGTTGACAGGGATGCGGGAGAAAATTCTGCGGGAGAATTTGCGTTGAAACAAAAATTTAAGGATATTCTGGCGGCGATTGCCTACTTTCTGTATGAAAAAGGCATCCTGCACAACCGAATAAAGGTGCACTCCATCGACGAGACCATCGACGTACTTTTAAATACCGAAAAGAGCATGGTACGTTTCGGGGATGGGGAGATCGTGATGATAAAGGGCGGCGATCTGATGCTGCAGAAGGCGGACCCGGAGATTGCGGAGGGGCTTGCAGAGATACTCGCCTACGCTTACGACGATCTGATCGTGACGATACCGGGCATTTTTGAAACCCTTTCCGACCATCACAAAAAAAGCAGACAGTTCTGGAAAGACCACCTGCTTTTCAACAGAAAAACGTACGAGACATACTGCAATCCCGGCAGAGTCTATTACAGCACCTTCGTTTCCCGCTGCTATTATTATGCCGCCGATCGGAGCGGCTGCGGCGCACAGTTTGCTAAAATCAGAAAAATATGGGAGAATAGAGACATTGTTGTGGTGGAGGGTGAGAGGACGCACAACGGCGTCGGTAACGATCTGCTCGATACGGCGCGCAGCATAGAGCGCATCATCTGCCCGCCCAGCAATGCGTATGAAGCGATTCCCGCCATTCTGGACGCCTGCACGGCTTACGGTAAGGACAGGCTCTTTGTGCTGTCGGTGGGTGTGGCTGCGAAGTTTCTGACAGTGAAGCTGTTTGAGCAGGGATACCGCGTGCTGGATATCGGGAATCTTGACATGGAGTATGAGTGGTTTGTGAGGAATGCCCCCGGGAAGATGAAATTGGAAAAGCACGGGTTTGTCAGTGAGGAGGCGAACCGTGCCGCGGGATATACGGCGTATCTGGAGCAGATTAAGGTGAGAATATGATAAACAGTAAGCAGCAATACCGGGAATATGTCAGGCAGGACCAGCTCGCCCTCGGGCGGCGGCATGATGCGCATCCCCGGCTGTTCGGGGACGAGATCTGGAAATTTGAGATTCTGCTCAGGAAGGTGGAGTACGATCTGAACTGCCGTCATGGAGTCATCGGGAAACTGGTTGGGAAATGGCACAAAATGCGGTTTCACCGTCTGAGTGTCAGACTCGCCTTTACGATTCCGCCGAATGTGTTCGGACCGGGACTTTCGATCCCGCATTACGGGACGATTGTGGTGCACGGAAATGTGCGTGCCGGAAAAAATTGCCGCCTGCAGGAGGGCGTGACCATCGGCGCCACGAACGGGAGCCATGAGGCGGCTGTGATCGGGGATAACTGTTATTTCGGAAGCGGCGTGAAGGTGATCGGCGCGGTGCGCATCGCGGATGATGTGGCTGTGGGTGCGAACGCTGTGGTGACGAGGGATATTGTGGAGCCCGGCACCACGTGGGCGGGGATTCCGGCGAGGAAGATAAGCGGACAGGATTCACACAGCAATCTGTGCGGCGCGCTGTTTGAGTGAGGCGGATATTTGAGAAACAGAACAGAAAGGCAAATGGCAGTATGAGAGAAACAGGAGAAAAAAAGCAGGCGTCCTTGCTTTCCAAGCTTGGATATATATTTGATAAAAGAGATAAGTGGAAACTCGTCCTTCTCACGGCTGCCATTGTGGTCGGCAGCTTCCTTGAGCTTCTGGCGGTCATGGTGTTTGTGCCTTTTATAGATGTACTGCAAAACCAGAACATCATTCGGGATAAATGGTATCTGAAATTTGTTTTTGATTTTTTCCACTTCCAATCAAACAAGAGTTTTGTCGTATTTATTGCGGTTGTCATTATCGGGATCTATGTGATTAAAAATGTATATCTGATTCTGGAGAAGGACTATATTTTCCGCTTTTCCTACAACACGCAGATGAAGCTGTCCACAAGACTGCTTGCCGCGTATATGAAAGAGCCTTACACTTTTCATCTGAATCATAATATTGCGATTTTGCAGAGAAGCCTTCACGAGGATACGTCGCGGTTTATGCAGGTTGTTCTCTACGCGCTGGAGCTGGGCGCCGAGTTCGCGGTGTCCGGCGTGCTGGTGATTTATCTGCTGGTTGTCAGCAAGTCCATCACCATCATCGTGCTCGGATTTCTGGCGGTGTTTGTAGGCGCTTTTCTGATGATAAGCAGAAAATACAGTAGGCGGCTGGGGTTTGAAAATCAGGGCTATCAGGGGAAAATCTTTCAGTGGATGAATCAGGCGCTGGGCGGCATCAAGGAGATCAAGATTCTGGAGCGGGAGACTTACTTTACCGACGAATTTCAGAAATATTGGGAAAAATATGCCAGAGGGCTGCGCATTGCCAGAACCATTTCGATTCTGCCCAAATATACCGTGGAAGCTGTCGCCATGACGGGACTTCTGGTTGCCGTCATTGTGAAACTTCTTTTTGGCGAGGCGGATTCGGTCTACTTTATCTCACAGCTTGCCGCTTTTGCGGTGGCTGCCATGCGGCTGATGCCAAGCGTGGGGCGGATTAACGAGCACGCTTCAAATATGCTCTATGCCCTGCCGTCCGTGGATCTTGTGTATCACGATCTGGTGAGGATTGAGGGTCTGACCGCGAAGGGGGAAAATGGGCGGAAAGAGGATTGGAAACTGCAAAAGGAAATTCGGGTGCAGGGGGTGTCCTATCGCTATCCAGATACGGAGGAGTGGGTGCTCGACAATGTGAATTTTGCGATAAAAAGGGGTACGACCGTGGCTTTTATCGGTTCCACCGGATCAGGGAAAACTACCATGGTGGATATTATTCTCGGTCTCCTGACGCCTGTCAAGGGCAGAGTGCTGGCGGATGAGATCAATGTGCACGAACATGCAAAGACATTTCATACGCAGGTGGGTTATATTCCCCAGACCATTTATCTCTCCGATGATACGATCCGAAACAACATCGCTTTTGGTATGCGGGAAGAGCTGATCGACGAGGATGCGGTGTGTGCGGCTGTAGAAAAGGCACAGCTTACGGACTTTATTAACAGCCTTCCATACGGGCTTGACACGATTGTAGGAGACAGAGGTGTCAGATTGTCCGGCGGGCAGAGACAGCGGATCGGCATTGCCAGAGCGCTCTACCATGACCCGGAAATTCTGGTGCTTGACGAGGCGACTTCCGCGCTGGATAATGAGACGGAGGCGGCAGTCATGGAGGCGATCGAGCATCTGCAGGGCATGAAAACCATGATCATCATCGCGCACAGGCTTACCACGATCCGCAACGTGGACGTCATCTACGAGGTGGGGGACGGCGAGGTAGTGGAGCGCAGTAAGGATGCGGTGTTTGGAGAGTAAGACGGAGAGAGGCATGGCGGAAAAAGAAAAGAGCTTGCAACTGAATACGTCGCAGAGGAACTGGTTATTTTACGGTTCCCTGATTTTGCTTGCGCTTGTTGCGTTTCTGTTTGTCGGTTCGGGTGAGCCGGTTCTGTTTGATGACAGCGGCGCTTATACAAAAATAAAGAGAGTCGAGGGCGTTATGCCTCTCTATCCGCTCTTTTTGCTGATCAATCAGTGTCTTTTCGGTCTGGAAAGATATCTGGATGTGGTGATCGTCGAACAGGCGGTTCTGGCGGCGGTGTGTGTGATTCTTTTTGTTAAGACGTTAAGGGATGAGTTCCACTTACTTTATTGGGAATCGTATCTGATTTTTTTCTTATCCCTGATGCCTTTCACAACAGAGATGCCGCAGTCCATGTCTACCCAGCAGATTTTGACGGAAGGGTTGTCGTATGCCCTGTTTTATCTGTTTGTGATTGTTTTGCTCAAGACGGTATGGACGAAGAAATACGAGTGGTTTATGGGCAGTCTGGCGATGGCGTTTCTATTGACGGCGCTCCGCTCCCAGCTCCAGATTATGTTTGCCGTCTGCGGTGTCATTTTTATATATGTGGTATGCAGACGAAGGCAGAATGACAAAAAAGCGTATGGATGGATCCGTGCGGTGGCTGGAATGGCTGGTGGGATCTGCATCTGCCTTGCCGGTATTTTTGTTACGGCAAAAGTAACTGCCGGATATATGAATGCGATAAAAGAAAACGAAAAAATTTCCTTGTTTGTGATGAAGGTGCAGGAGCCGGAGGCTTATGAAGCGCACCTATTAAGCCGGACTGGTGGTGAAGCAGATGCCGGGGATCAGGCTTTGGAGGAGAAGGCGGAAGAAAACGGGGAAATTTCCGCGGAGGAGCTGGCAAAAAAGAGATTTACAACAAGCCAGTATGTCAGTCTGATCTTTTCGCGCGGTATGTATGAGGCGGACAGGGACGATGCGTATCTGTTTGAAGATGAAGTTGTGAGGGGACTGTATCTGGCGTTGTACGAGGCGGCTGATGCGGAAGAACAGCGGTATGCCTATGCCCAGAGCGGTCTGTGGATGTGGCGCGATATTGTGGGCGGAGTAGGGCAGGTGGGCAAAACGTGCCTCAGTGTTCCGTCGCTTTATTATGCGGAATACTATCCGGAGATTATTATGTCAGACCAGTTCAGTGAAATCCGCAACGCGCATCTGACGTCAATAGGTCTGACTCTGCTGAAGGCGCATTTCGGACGGTTTCTGTACCATACGTTTATGATGCTGCCGCAGGCGTTTATCTGCACTGTGTTTTTTCAGATTCAGCCGATTTATCTTCTGTGTCATCTGGTGACCCTTTTCCTCTATTTGTCGGCGGCGGCTCTGATGATATGGGGATTCGGGGCAAAGCAGACCGACAACAGGCACGCGGAGTTTATGGCGCTCGTTCTGGGGAGCAATGTGGTGATGGTGGTTGTGATATCGCTTGTCTTTTTCGGGCAGCAGAGGTATCTTGTGTACCATTTCGGTACTTTCTATAGTGCGTATTATCTGCTGCTGCGGAAGCTGTGGAACTGCCGCATCCGCGATAAGGTGATAAAATGGAGAAGAGCATGAAGCAGGAAAAACGGGTGCTGGTTATCATACCGGCATATAATGAAGCCGAAAACATTGTACATGTGGTGAGGCATATGATGGAGGAGGCGCCGCAGTACGATTATCTGGTAATCAACGACGGTTCCACCGACAACACGCTGGATTTGTGCCGGGGAGAGAATTTTCATTATCTGGATCTGCCCATCAATATGGGGATCGGCGGCGCGGTACAGGCGGGATATGTCTATGCACGCAAATATGATTACGATATTGCGGTGCAGATGGACGGCGACGGACAGCACGACATCGCCTATCTGGACAGGCTGCTGGAACCGCTCATCAACAGGGAGGCGGACGTGGTGATCGGCTCCCGTTTTCTGGAAAAAGAGGGATTCCAGTCTTCGGCAAGCCGCAGGATGGGCATTCATATCTTAAGCGCCTTGATCTGGCTGACGACAGGAAAGCATATTATGGATGTGACAAGCGGGTATCGTGCAGTCAATAAAATGTTTATCAAAATATACAGCGAGGACTACCCCATGGACTACCCGGAGCCGGAGGCTATCGTGGCTGCGTTCATGCATCTGGGCAGGGTGAAAGAAGTGCCGGTGCAGATGCGCGCGCGGGCGGGCGGGATAAGTTCTATCAACTTTAAGAAATCCATTTACTATATGATAAAAGTTACTTTGGCAATTGTGATCTGCCGTATGGGATACGGGATACGCAGAGGAAAAAGGGACGATATTTAGAGGGTTCAAGGGAAGGAGTAAGGTATATGATACCTGCTACACTCAGAGTAACGCTGATCGCCGCGGTGATCTGTTATTTTGTGATTATCTTATATTTTTTGAAACAGAAGGCGCTAAATCTGAAATATACGCTGCTGTGGCTGGTGGCAGGTCTGGTAATGGGTATTCTGGTTGCCGTGCCGGAACTTCTCGTGAGGATTATCCATATCTTTGGCATACAGGATAACATGAACGGTCTGTTTATCTTTGCGATCGGATTTATCATTATGATCCTGCTTTCCCTGACCTCGATTGCGTCGCGGCAGAATCGGAAGATCAGGACGCTGACGCAGGAGCTTGCGATTCTGGACAAGCGGGTGCGTGACCTGGAGGAGAATGATGTGGAATAGACGACGCGGGATACTCGTTTTTATAGCGGTTTTTCTGATTGCGGTCGTGGCATGGATGCAGAGAGAGGAATACCGTCAGATACAGAAAAACGGCGAATATATACAAAACCTTCACTTTGTGTTGGGCAATTCCGCGTCAGAGCAGGAAATCTACTGTTTTACGGATAAGGCGGAACAGATCAACTATCTGTTTCTCCCTTCTTACGCCAGGATGGATGAAGTGCGGATCTTTTTTGCGGGAGCGGAAACTGTGGTCTTTGCGGGGACGGATGAAGAGGCATCGTTCGTAAGCGGCGAGGGAATCGGCACGCTTCGCTGCAAAGAAAAATACGATATGTATTTTTGCAGCAAAAAGGGGGAAAAACTGGAAAAGCAGGAAATGGTCATTATGCATTCCGAAGGACTTCCGGCGCTTTTTCTGGAGACGGACAGCGGCTCCATGGAACAGCTTAATGCGGACAAAAATTTTGCGGAAAAAGGCAGAATTGTTCTGTTCGACACTGACGGGAACATAGTATGCGCGGACAGATTGGACCGCATTTCGGGAAGAGGAAATTCCACGTGGGCTTACCCGAAGAAATCATATGGCATCCGGCTGAAAAACAGGACGGATCTCTTTGATATGGGCAGCGCTGACAGGTGGATCCTTTTAAGCAATGCGGATGACCGTGCCTATATACGCAATAAAATCACTTACGATATGGCTGTGGCGGCAGGAATGCCGGGGTCGCCGGAGTCGCGCTACATCGATCTCTATGTAAATCACAGATATCACGGCATGTATCAGCTCTGCGAGAAGGTGGAAATTGACCCGGAGAGGGTACCGATTACCGATCTGGAGGCGGAGAACAAAAAGCTGAACAGAGATATAGAAAGCTGCGGGCGTTTTGTGACAGATAGGAAGAAAGGCGTGGTGCTTTCCGCTGAGCCCCGTGATCTGACAGGAGGATATCTTCTGGAGCGGGATGTGGTTGAAAAATTTAACGAGGAAATCAGCGGGTTTTATACGGAGACGTTTAAGGATCTGTATACGGTGAAAGAGCCGGCATATGCTTCGGAGGCGCAGGTTGACTATATCAGCGGTCTGGTAAACGGCATGGAGCGTGCCGTTTTCGCGGCGGATGGCGTCGATCCCGAAACCGGGATGCACTATAGCGATTATATCGATATGCGCTCCTTCGCGCAGAAATATATTGTCGAGGAGCTGTGCAAGAATAACGGCGCGGGGGCGACCAGCTCTTTTTTCTATAAGCCGGACGATGCGGTCAGCCGGAAACTGTTTGCGGGACCAGTGTGGGATTACGACAAGGCGTATGCCAATCTGGACGGGATCAATGAGTCTGCGAGGGATCTGTGCTATCTGATGCAGAGGGGCACGGACCCGACGCCGCTCTTCTGGCAGCTTTACAGACACCCGGAGTTCAGGCAGACGGTGTCCGCGTGTTACGGGGAATTTTTTGCAGGTTATATGCAGACGATTCAGGAGGAAAAGATCGACGAATATGTGTCGGAGATTGATGCCGCCAAGGATATGGATCTGATCAGATGGAAGGAAATCTATGGGGAATCGCTGGATTATGAGAGTGAAGTACAGCGCATCCGGGATTTCCTCTCGGCGCGCAAACCTTTTTTGGATGAGGTATGGACAGAGCAGAAGGAGACAGTCACGGTATCTTTTGTCTCGGAGGACGGCGGGATCCATAATTGCATAGGTGTGATAAAAGGGGAGTGTCTGGAAAAGCTGCCCGGCGGGGAGCCGGGAACGGTCAGCGGCGGCAGGGTGTTTGACGGCTGGTACACGGAGGAAGGAATGCCGTTTGATGACACGACCCCTGTTATGGAAGATATTCTGGTGTACGAAAGGAAATCTGATGTTGGATATAGCGATAGATCTGCTGTGGCTTCGCCCTAAGAAGGTGGGGGGCACCGAATTTTATATCAGAAATCTGCTGGACGGTTTTTTGCGGCTGGAGGAGTCTTATCATTTCTGGCTGATGGTATCGAAGGACAACCGGGAGACATTTCTTCATTATACGGAGGATGAAAGGATTTCACTTCTGGAGACGGAAGTGGTTTCCGCCAACATCGCGGGGAGAATTTTGTGGAATTTTTTCTGTCAGAACCGTTTTCTGCGAAAAAGAGGGATTCGGAAATGTTTTATTCCCGTGTACTGCAGGCCGCTTTTTAACGGCGGCGTAACCTATGTCAATGTGATCCACGATCTGCAGGCGGCGCATTATCCCGAGTATCATCCCTTCCACGAGATTGCCTATTCCAGACTCTGCTGGTGGCTGGACGCACATTTTTCCAGACATCTTGTGGCGATATCCGACTGGGTGAGGGATGACGTCAGGGAAAAGTATCATGTAAAGGACGGGAAAATCACAACCATCTACAATCCGATCACGGTGGACAAAAACGAGAGCGTTTCTTTTGAGCGGATTGCGGAAAAATATCAGGTAGGACAGAAGGAGTTTTATTATACGGTGGCGCAGTTGATTCCGCACAAGAATCTGGATACGCTGATCGCCGTGATGGAGCAGATTAAAAATACAGGGACGGATCTGCCGTGCCGGCTGTTGATTTCCGGGGTGAACGGGGAGAGCAGGGAGAAACTGGAGAGACAGATCAGGGAGAGAGGTCTGGCGCGGGAGGTGACGCTCACGGGATTTGTGGAAAATGCCGAGAGGAATGCGCTGTACAAGTATTGCCGCGCCTTTCTCTTTCCGAGCGTATTTGAAGGCTTTGGTATGCCGCCGATCGAGGCGATGCTTTTCGGCGCGGTGGTGATTGCCACGGACAGGGCGTGTATTCCCGAAGTAACGCAGGGGAAGGCGAACTATGTGAAGGATCCCTTTGATGTGGAGGAATGGATCAGCGTGATGCAAAACCCGGTTGACAGGATCGCGGAGATGGATTTCGGGCAGTATGACCAGATGAAACTGAGCCGGAAATACCTTGACCTTTTGCGAAAGCAGCTGGAATAGAAAAGGAGCGGCTTTAGGCAGCGTGGAAACGGCAGCAAAGAAAGGAAGAGCAGGAACAGTGCAATTATGAAGCTTGCGGTAATACTGGTAAATTATAACGGAGAAAAATATAATACGGCATGTATCGATTCTGTACTTGCAAGCGCCGCCATGGAGGAGCTGGAGGTCATCGTGGTGGACAACGCTTCACAGGATGATTCCATGCGCCTGCTGGAAGAGCGGTATGCGCAGGATAAGCGGCTCGTGCTGCTCCGGCTGGACGACAATTACGGTTTTTCCTATGCCAACAATGTGGGGATTGGCAGGGCGCGGGAATGGGGCGCTGATCATGTGCTGCTTTTGAATAACGACACAGAGATCTTGCCGGATATGCTGCGTCAGATGTGGGAGTGTGCCGGAAGGCATCCGGGCAGCATGATTGCGCCAAAGATTTATTACAGCGGCGACAGAAAGTGTCTCTGGTCTGCCGGAGGGGATTTTTCTACAGTCATAAAAAAAGCAAAGCATACGGGCTTAAATGAGACGGATGTGGGGCAGTATGACGGGGAGAGGGAGATTGGCTTTGCGACAGGATGCTGTCTGTGGATTCCCATGGAAGTGATTGAAGAGGCAGGCACGCTGGATGAGCGGTTCTTTCTTTACTACGAGGACACCGAATACAGTTTCCGCCTGCATAAGCGGGGCATCCCCATCTATTACTGTCCTCAGGCGGTGATGTATCACAAGGTGGGAGCAAGCTCGAAGGGAGCGGACAGTCCTCTGTGCGCCTACTATATAGCGCGGAACTGGCTTTTGTGCAACAGGCTGCATCTGGGATGGCGCTATCCGCTGTTTCTCCTGTATTACGCGCTCAATCGGACGGCGTGCTGCCTTTTGTGGCTGCTGCGGGGAAAGAGCGCGCTTGTCCGGGCAACGCGGCTGGGGATCAGGGATTATTTTCACGGAGATTTTGGCAGGTCAGCGCATTACCGCTGAGAAGCCCCGATATAATCGACGATGGGCTTCATGGCGGAATCCATGCTCACATGGGATTCTGCAAACTGGCGGATGGTGCTTATAACCGCATGTTTGTCCGTTTTTTTCTGTTTTATGTTGTCGTAGAATGCGATGACTTCATTGATATCGACAGGCACCGCGTTATTTGGGAAATTGCGGACAAATTCATACCGGCTGTCCAGAACGTCGATCTCGCAGCCTGTGATGATGGGCATACCTTTCGCCAGATACTCTCGTGTTTTCAGCGCGGATAACCTCGTGTATACGCCTTTTTTATAGGTGCCGAAAGAGGCAAGCGCAATATCGCTGATATCGTACATCTCATCCAGCGCATCGCCGGACATGGTCTGGTAAAACCGCACATAGTTTTCCAGATGATATTTCTGGACGAGGGACTGGTAAAAAGGTTTCTCGGGTCCGTCGCCGATTAACAAAAGTTCTACCGTGTATTTATTGTCCGGTTTCTGATAATAACGATGCAGACCTTCGATGATCCGCTCATAACCGTGGTGGCTCTGCATGTAGGCAACCGCCATCATGGTGATTTTATTTTCCTGATAAGCTCCCTTTGCGGGAGAAATGGTTTCCAGCTGGATGCCGTTTATCGTGCGAATGGTGGGAACGCCGAAAATTTCCGTATCCTCCGAATAGGTCACAAAAGCGTCAACGTATTTTTTCAGCTTTCCGCGGTACAGCAGTTCTTTGATATAGAAAGGCCATGCGTCCCAGCGGGCAAAATCGTCCTTGTCATATGGATAGGTGAACACTTCTATGATGAGTTTGCAGTTGGGGTACTTTTCTTTTACCTGTTTCCAGAAATGGACGTAAGCGCGGTCTGCGACTGCGCGGCGGACATATAAAAAATCCGGGCTGTCCAGTTTGGCAAGAGCGCTTTTATAGTCTCTTTTGATGGAAGCGGTGGGAAACAGCCCGATGATTCTCTGAAGAAGGGATCTTTTAACCGTGCGGACCTCCACTTCCCCCATATCGAAATATCTGGAAAGGGATGCCGTCTGCATGTCGATTTTTTTGCTGATTCCGATGGAACTTCTCCCCTCAAAATGTATATAGTAGCCCTTTTTCATACGCCCTCCTGATCGGATGCCTGTTGCATGATCCGTTCAATTTCTGCTCTTTTCAGTTCCGCATCCATGTCTCTGAAATTGTCGTCCAGATTATCATAATGGTTTAAAGATGCCTGCAATATGGCGTTTCGCAGCGTATCTTTCAGAGAGAGTTCCTGACCCTGCATATACCAGAAAGGATGTGTCAAAATGTGCAGTCTCTCATAAAGTCTGTCCGATATAATTTCATCCACATTTTCGCGCCAGTGCCGGCGGGAATCGGAAAGATATTTCATACTCTTGAAAAAGGTCTCGCTGTAAGAATTGATCATACCCGGAAATTCCATATTGGAAGCCAGAAACTTTTCAGAAGGCCGGTGCATGGATACCACATTTACTTGTTCCCCGATGGCGGATGATAATACATCTGTTTCTTCACGCACGTATTTTAGCATGGTATGCCCGTCGGGAATGTCATACTGCGTTTCATCAAAATGCAGACCGATGATGCCGCCGTTTTCGATAATTCGGCGCATCTGATTTCTGGAAGTTCTGGTATGGATATTATAGAAACTGGTAGATACCAGTACAAAATAAGTCGCCTGCACGCCGCCGGGAAAGGCGGATTTTTCAATTTCCGATAAAAGAACGGCTTTTTCCAGACTGAAATCTACATCGTGCCGCAGAATGACAGAGCAGTCTGTCTCCTGCCAGTCGCCGTAGTTTTTGAAAGGATAGCCTTTTTTATGCAGTTCTTTTAGCATTGCAGCATAGGATTCACAGGTAAATTGCATGGTATACGCCTCTAAAGTTTTTCCTTTCCACTGTTTTCCCTGATAACTCTGGCGGGAGCGCCAACGACCACCTTGTTTTCTTCCACATCCGCAGTCACGACGGATCCCATGCCGACGATGGCATCCTTCCCGATCTCTGCCTGATTTCTGACAGTGCTTGCGGAAATATAGGCATTTTCACCGACGGTTACGCTGCCAAACAGTTTTGAACAAACGACGGAGGCATTTTTGCCAATGTAATTATTATGTCCTATATGTGTGGAGGGCGCAATTTTCGTCCCGCTTTCAATGACAGTGTCGTCAATGGTGCCTCTCGCGATATTAGTATGGCTTCCGATGAAAACGTTATCCCCGATGGACACGCCGCCGAAATGTTTTATCATGGTTTTTATGTGATGCGCATCCTCGGAATAGCCGTACCCGTCCTCACCGATCACGGTCAATGACTGTACGGTGCAGTCAGAACCGATTTTGACCCGGTTTCTGATCACGACGTTATCTGCTATGACGGTTCCAGAGCCAATTGTGATATTGCCTGTGATGGAACAGTTGCAGCCGATTTTCACGTCTTTGCCGATACGGACATCTGGACCAATCACAGTGCCGGGACCAATGTCCGGCATATTGTCCTCACAGGTATCAGACCAGAAATGCTCCAGTATAGAAAAAAATACCGCCTTGGACTGCGGGGTGATAATTTTTGCCGCCGCTTGTAAGTCCGCGCCTTCCTGAACGACACAGACGGAGACGGGGACGGATGGCTGAAAACTTTTTTCGGGGGAGTTAACCCATGTGATCGTATCCTCCCGGTAGCGGGACAACGAAGAAAAACCGCAGACAGCCTCATCGGCATTCCCCTGTATGGCATGGGGAAGTTTCTTCTCTTTCAGATATGCGGCGATTTGCCTTACAGTAATTAAACGGTCCATTTTATAACAGATTCTCCATCAAGTACAATTTCATTTTTCTGGTTGGTGCAGACTGTGGTCAGCACATATTTGTCTCCGTCAAGAATATCCTTTACGGTGACGGTAGTTTCAATCGTATCATCAATATATACGGGTTTCCGGTAACGGAAATTCTGTGAGAGCAAAATGGCGCCGGAGCCGGGCAGATGATTTCCGATAATCATGGAGATGATATTCTGACAAAAGAGCGCGTGCGCGATTCTGCGTCCAAATACGGTCTGCTTTGCGTATTCGTCGTCCAGATGGATCGGATTGATGTCACCGGATAGTCTGGCAATATCCCGGATCGTCTGATCTTCTGCGACGACAGATTTGGAAAAGCTGCTGCCAACGTTTAACATGTTTGCCCTTTCTCTCATTTTCTGGATGGAGCTGCCTCTCGCCAGACAGCATTTTTGCATACAAAATCAGTATAGCAAACATTATATGAAATGACAAGCAGGAGGAATTTCCGGGAGGAATTCAGAGATAGATATGTTTGCATTGAAAATGGGGATATGCTATTATAAAAAGAGTTGTTTATACCAAGTTTTGGATGGAGAATAATATGATTATGCATATTGTGGGGAACAGACCCCAGTTCATAAAACTGGCGCCGCTTTATCAGGCGCTGGCGCTTGCCGGCTATCAGCAGAATATTATACACAGCGGGCAGCATTATGATGAGAATATGTCGGACATTTTTTTTGAGGAACTGGGGATTCCGGCTCCCTGTGTGAATCTGGCGGCAGGCGGCGGCAGTCACGCGCAGATGACGGCAAAAGCCATGATCGGGCTGGAGGAACAACTGCTCAAAAGCAAGCCGGAACTGGTGATTCTTTACGGGGATACCAATACCACATTGGCGGGGGCGGTTGTGGCATCGAAACTGTGTATTCCCATCGCGCATGTGGAGGCGGGACCGAGAACGCGGGATAAGAGGAATCCGGAGGAATGTAACCGCATTGCCACGGACCATCTCTCCGATATTTTGTTCTGCCCGGATTCGGAATCGCTGGCAAATTTGCAGAGGGAAGGGCTGGGGGACAAGGCGTACATGACGGGCGATATCATGTACGACACGTATCTTTCCATATCCGGGCGCATGGCGAAAGACGATATGCCGGCGGATGCGGAAGAAATTGTCTTGATGACGTGGCACAGGCAGGAGAACACGGCAGACAAGGAGCGCATGGCGTGTATTCTGGACTTGGTGGAGCGGCTGGAAAGCAAAGTGGTGTGTCCTCTGCATCCGCGCACCAGAAAATGTCTGGCGCAGTTCGGACTGCTGGAGCGGGCACAGTCCGTTCCGAATCTGGAAATGATTGAACCAGTGGGATATGTGGAGATGGTGAAGCTTATGAACCGCGCCAGACTGATCCTGACAGATTCGGGCGGCGTGTCGAAGGAGTCCTCCTTTGCGGGAGCGAAGTGCCTGTTTATGCTGAAGCTGGAAGTCTGGAAGGATCTTCTGCGGGAAGACTGGATTCATCAGGTAAATCCGACGGATCCAGAGAGTGTGGAGGAGGCGGTTTCCTTTGCAAAGAAGGCAGCGCATGTTGCGCCGGCGGAGCGACCCAGATATTACGGGGACGGTCATGCGGCGGAGAAGATGATAAAGGCGTTAGAAGAGAACAGGCTGATTGGAAAATAGGAAAAAGACCGGGGTGGGACTTATGGAATTCAGGGATTTGAAGCGGCAGTACCAGATTCACAAAAAAGAGATAGATCACGCGGTGCAGGCAGTCATGGAAGGCGCGCATTTTATCAGTGGCCCGCAGGTAGGACAGCTCGAGAAGGAGCTGGCGGCGTATGTGGGAGCGGGACACTGTATTGCCTGTGCCAACGGCACCGACGCTTTACAGCTTGCGCTGATGGCGTGGGAGATCGGGGCGGGGGATGTGGTATTTGTGCCGGATTTCACCTTTTTTTCCAGCGGAGAAGTTGTCCCGCTTGTGGGAGCTGTCCCGGTGTTTGTGGATATCGACAAGGATACCTTTAACATCAGCGCGGACAGCCTGCAAAATGCCGTGGAATATGTGCTTCGTCACACAGATCTGAAACCCAGGGCGGTGGTGGCGGTGGATCTGTTCGGACAGCCCGCGGACTATGAGGCGGTGCGACGTGTTGCGGATGCCTATGGTCTGCTTGTCCTCGAGGACGCGGCGCAGGGGTTCGGCGGTATGACGGGGGAGCGGAAGGCGTGCAGTTTCGGAGATATTTCCATCACTTCATTTTTCCCGGCGAAACCGCTCGGATGTTACGGGGATGGCGGCGCGGTTTTCACGGACAACGAAGAGTGGGCAAAAAGGCTTACGTCCCTGCACGTACACGGCAAGGGAAGCGACAAATATGACAATGTCCGCATCGGATTAAATTCCCGTCTGGACACGCTGCAGGCGGCGGTGCTGATAGAGAAGTTAAAGTTCTTTGAGGAGGAGATCGTGGCGTGCGGTCGCGTGGCAGCTGCTTACGACGAGCGTCTGCGCGATGTTGTGAAGACGCCGGTTATCCTTCCGGGGAACCGTTCCGGCTGGGCACAGTATACGATATGCCTTAAGGACGCGCGGGAGCGCGAAGAAGTGATGGCGCAGATGAAGGCGGACGGTATTCCGAATGCGGTCTACTACAGGAAACCGATGCACAGGCAGACGGCGTTTGCGGGGATGCTCTGCGGCGCGGAGCGCTGTGAGAACACGGAGTATATCTGCGACAGATGCCTGTCCCTGCCGATGCATCCCTATCTGGAAGCGAAAGAGATCGACGCGGTGTGCAGTTGCGTGAAGAAGGCTGTAGGATGAGAGAAAAAATGGAGTTAAAAGGCTGGCTTGCCGCCAGCCGGAATCTGAAAATCACCTGTCTTGGTAAATATATAGATCTGGGGGTCTGCGTGCAGTATCAGAATCTGCTGGGCAAATTTCCCCGGGATCAGATTTCGATATCAAATGCGGAGTATGTCTGTTTTCTGGACGGCTATGTTTACAATAAGGAGGCGTTTCTCTGTCCCGAGGGATTTGGACGGTGGCAGGAGTCCTTCGCCTGCTCCCTTTCCAAAGATCCGGCGTCTCATTTTGGCAGGCTGAGAGGGGCGTTTGGCGGGTATTTTTACGACAAGGAAACGAACCGGGTTACCGCCTATACGGATCATGTCTCCAACAAAGCGTTATACTATTATGTGGATGGGGACCGTTGGATCCTCTCCAACTATGTGGATTTTATCGTGCGTGTTCTGCGTGCGAACGGCATAGCCGGTCATTTCGACGAGACGGCTGCCAGGTATATGCTCTCCTACGGCTATATGCTGGATGACAGCACCTATGTGAAAGAGATACGCCGTCTGCTTCCGGGCTGCTATATAACGATCACGCCGGACGGGGCGGACATCACACAGTATTACAAACTCCGGTGCCATGAGCAGCCCATGACGGAGGATGAGGCGCTCGAGAAGCTGGACGCAGCATTCCGGCAGGCAGTTGCAAGGGAGTTTGAGAAGGACAAAGAATATGGCTACAGACATCTTGTGGACTTAAGCGCGGGACTGGACAGCCGTATGGTCTGCTGGGTTGCGCACGACATGGGCTACACCGAACAGACCAACATAGCCTACAGCAAGCTGGGGTACCGCGATGACATCATATCGGGAAAAATCGCAAAGAAACTGGGGCACGAATATTTGTTCCGGGCGCTTGACGATGTGCGGTGGATGTACGATGTGGACGAGATGACGCTGAAGAATAACGGCGCGGCGATCTGCCACGGCATGACCGGCGGTAATCGGATGTTACAGTCCATCAATATGGAGCGGTACGGCATAGAGCATACGGGAATTATCGTTGGGGCGACTATGACGAGTTACTGCAGGGACCGGGCGGCAGCTTACGCGAAACCGCGGTACGGGCTGAATACCTACTCTACGAAGCTGGGGTATACTTTCGATGAAAAGGTGCTTGCGCAATATGAGACACAGGAGGAGTTCGCCATGAACACGCGCGGACTGCTGGGGATGCAGGTTTCCTATATGACCCGCCAGAATTATATCGAGTGTACAGCGCCTTCTGCGGATGTGGACTTGCTGGAAACGGCATTTTCCATCCCGTTTGAATACCGTATGGATAACAGATTATATCTGCGGTGGATCGAGGAAAAATATCCCGGCGCGGCGGCGTTCGGCTGGGAAAAATGGGGCGGGGTAAAGCCCAAAAGGAGCCACATTTTTTTCAGAAAGGTGAAGACGACGCAGCGGCTGGTTGCCGGGTACTTCAGCAGACTGCTCCACAGACCGGATCCCGACTCCATGAATCCCATGGATTACTGGTATGAACGAGACGAAAAGGTCAGGACATATCTGGACGGCATGTATGAGAAACGGATTGGGAGCGCCGTACTGCCCCGGGAGCTGGCGGATGATATGCGCAGGCTCTATGAGGAGGGAAATTTTGTAGAGAAAAGTCTGGTGCTGACGGTACTGAGCGCGGTATATCTGTATTTTGAGGACGGAACGGTAAACGGATAGCGCACGGCGGTATGCTTCGGCATGGAGGATTGAGCATGAAAAGACAGGTGGAAGAAGTAGATTTTCTTATGATTTATGAGCATAAGGTGAGGGAGCTGGAAAACCTGTGCCTGATTAAGTACGAGCTGGAAAGACGGGGATATAAAGTCGTCATCAAGCACATCGAGGACGAGGAGGCGCTCGATGCGGTCAAGCCCATCTATCACGCGAAGGTGGTCACTACGATGGCGTGTTACCAGAACGCGTCGCTGGAATGGCATACAAAGGATTTCGTCTCGTTCGACAAGGTTATCGATATGCAGTGGGAGAACATCGTCTATCCCAAGGATGAGCGGGCAGGCGTTTTCAAGAACTATACGGGAATCGGCAGGGAAGTCGTCCGGGTATCGTGGGGCGAGGCAAATAAACGGCGGCTGCTGAAGGCAGCGCACATGGATGAGCGCAATATCAAAGTGGTGGGGCATGTGGGGATGGATTTTTTGAGAGACAGCCTCAGAGGATATTATATGAGCCGGGAAGCGCTGTTCAAAGAGTACGGTTTGCCGACGGATAAAAAAGTACTGCTGTTTGCTTCACCGTTTTATGCGGACAATCTTTCCGAACAGTATATCGCCGGCATGTGTAAAAAGCACGGGGATGACTGGCGCGATTACTACGCGTTTATGATGCGGTCCGAGAAAACGATTCTGGAGTGGATGGAAAAGCTGTGTAATGACAGGGATGATATTGTGGTGATCTACAGACCCCATCCCGGTCATATCGGAAAGCATATGTCGGAGGTGGCTGACAGGTGTCCGAATTTTAAAGTGATCAGCGAGAAGTCCGTGAAACAGTGGATTCTGGCTTGCGATCTTATCTATACCGGCAACAGTTCCACGATCGTGGAGGCGTTCTTTGCGGACAAGATGTGTTATCTGCTGTTCCCCTACGAGGTGACGGACGGCTTTGAACTGAAACTGGTCAGCAAAGGCGAAAAGATCCGGGATTATGAACAGTTCTATCAGTCCGCCGCGGAGCAGGGAGGGACGTTCCCGATTTCGCAGGAGGCGATCAATGATATTTACCTCGTGGATGATGTGCCAAGCTACGTGAAATTTGCGGATATGGCGGAAGAAGTGATCAAGGATCCTTCCTATGCGCTGACGAGGGAGCAGCTGAGTTCCTATCGGAAAAAACAGCCGGTGACTGTTAAAGTGCAGAAAATGCTCCAGCGGCAGGACTGGTTTTACGACAGATACAGAAAGATGCTGGCGGATGAGAACTGTCACAATAAATGGATTGAGAGACAGCGCGTCCTGCGGCGGCAGAAGGTGGAGCGGAATAAGCGGTTTGCCATCGAGAGAGCAGGCGAGCAGGAAATCGCGGCGATCGTGCAGAAGATTGCGGCACAGTTAGAGGGAAATGATAAGAAGTAGACGGTTACAGATAAAAGTATAAGAGGCGAAACGGAGGAAAAGAACATGAGCGATAAGATTACAGCAGTTGTACCGGTGAAGGGCAACAGCACGAGACTGCCCAACAAAAACATTTTACCATTCGGGGATTCCAATTTGTTACAGCACAAGATCGAGCAGCTCAAGCAGGTGAAGGGGCTCCATGAAATTATCGTGTCCTCGGATTCTGACGAGATGCTTGCCATTGGCGAGAAATGTGGTGTGAAGGCGATCAAACGACCCGAGCAGTACGCCAATGAGTCCGTGCCCTTTGGCATGTTTCTGGAGTATCTGTGCGACACGATCGAGGGAGACCATCTCCTGTATGCCTGCGCCACATCTCCCTGTGTGGAGCCTTATCTGTACGAGAAGGCGATCAAGGTATATTTTGAGAAACTGAAGGAGGGATATGATTCCCTGATTACGGTGTCCCCCTATCAGACTTATCTGATGGACGACAACGGGCCCATGAACTTCAAGATGGGACTGGAGCATAAAAATTCCGAGCAGCTTCCGATGATGTATCATTTTACGAACGGCATTGATCTGGCGCCCACCGAGAAGGTGCGGGAGTGGCATTACAATTACGGACCGAAATATTACCAGCTCGTTATCAATAAACGGGAAGCCGCGGATATCGACGATCTGTACGATTATGAGATGGCGAAGGCGCTGTATGCCATGAAGGATCCGAATCCGACGGTGTAGCAGACAGGTAAAAGGAGCGTTATGTCAGAGATTAAACTATTAGACTGTACCCTCCGCGACGGCGGGTATATCAATGACTGGAATTTCGGAGAATATACAATCCGGGACATCCTGTCAAAATTGATTGAGTCCGGCGTGGACTATATCGAAGTGGGGTTTCTGCGCGACTGCGCCTATGAGCCGAACAGATCCCTCTACAATAACTGTGCCGAGATCGCACGCATTCTGCCGGAGAACTGCGGCAATACGAAGTTTACCGCCATGTCCCTGCACAATAAATACAGCATTGACAAGCTGGAGCCTTATGACGGGAAAACGATAGATGCGCTGCGGGTGACTTTCCATGACTATGACATCGACGAGGGGCTGGAATACATCCGAAAAGTGAAGGATAAGGGCTACAAGGTGTTTGCCAATCCCATCAATATCATGGGCTACTCGGATGAGATGATTCTGCGCCTGCTGCAGAAGATCAACGAGATACAGCCCTATGCCTTTTCTATCGTGGACACCTTCGGTTCCATGATGAAGGACGATCTGCAGCGGATTTATTCCCTGATCGAGCACAATCTGAGAAAGGATATTGTGATCGGTCTGCATCTGCATGAGAATCTGGCGCTGTCCTACTCGCTGGCGCAGGATTTTATCGGCATGAAGGCGAGCGACAGGGACTGCGTGATCGACGCGTCCATGCTGGGCATGGGGCGTTCGCCGGGCAATCTCTGCATGGAGCTTATCATGGATTATATGAATAAGCGGCAGTCCGGGCACTATGATGTGAATCCCGTATTGGACGGCATCGACGATCATATCACAAGGCTGAAGCAGATAGAACCTTGGGGCTACAGCACGGCGTATGCACTGTCGGCGAAGTATAATCTCCATCGCAACTACGCGGAGTTTCTGCTGGATAAGGGCAGGCTTCGCGCGAAGCAGATCAACCAGATCCTCGGAAGCATTGAGGAACACAAGAAAACTGCCTATGATGAGGCGTATATAGAGGGGCTGTATCAGGATTTCCAGAACAAGGCGGTTGACGATGCCGGGACGCTTAAGGACTTGGCAGGAAAACTGGCGGGAAAGAAATGTCTGATTCTGGCGCCGGGCTCGAGTATTCTCGGGGAAAAAGAGAGGATTGACCGCTATATTGCGGAGGAAGATCCGATTGTATTCTCGGCAAATTTCGTGCCGGAGACGTATGTGGCGGATTATGTTTTCTGCTGTAACGCCATGCGGTTTGAGATGCTGCTTGGCAAAAAAACGATGCCGGCGCTTGTGGTCACATCTAATCTGCTGGAGATGTGTGAGGATGAAAGACTTGGCGGCAGGCAGCCCTTGATTGTGAATTATACAGATTTGCATTTTGACGAGGAAAGATCATATGACAATAGTGTCATAATGCTGCTGCGCCTTTTAAAGAAGCTGGAAGTATCCGATGTGGTGCTTGCCGGATTTGACGGATATCGGGCGGGCAGCAGGGAGAACTATGTAGCGGACTATATGGCGAGCCAGCATACGAAGGGCGATGAAGAAAATAAGCGGATTAAGGAGCGTATGGGGCAGATGGAGAAGCAGATGAACATCTGCTATCTGACGAAATCGCTGTATCAGCGTGAGAAGAGTTTCTAAAGACGTCCCGCCATAGGTCGGGACGCCAAGAAACTCTAGGAGTTGCGTTGCAACTCCGTCTCACGCAGGAGAATGCCTGAAATACGGCATTCTCCGCACGGATTGTGCAGGCAAAAGGAAATGGGCAGTACATCGGTATGCGGCATGAATCAGAAAGGAAATAGAACGTGGGAGACTGGCAAAAGATCAGATACCTTGTCATAGATGTGGACGGCACCATGACGGATGCGGGCATTTATTATGATGAGCACGGCAATGAACTGAAAAAATTCTGCACTAAGGATGCGGCGGGATTTTTTGCGGCGCGCAGGGCGGGGATTAAGATTCTCGTTCTGACAGGGCGGGAGTGTGCCGCTACGACCAGACGTATGGGTGAGATGAAGGTAGATTTTCTCGTGCAGAACTGTAAGGATAAAGTGCCTTATCTGGAAAAATTTCTGCGCGAACAGGACGCTTCATGGGATGAGATCGGTTATCTGGGAGACGATCTGAACGATCTGCCGGGTATGAGCCGCTGCGGATTTGCGGGATGCCCCGAGGACGCCTGCGCGGAGGTGAAGGCATCCGCAGATTATGTGTCCACGATCAAGGGGGGCTATGGCGCGGTGCGGGATATTGTGGAGCATCTGCTGCGCGCGCGGGGCGAATGGGAAAAGGTTACGGCGGAGATTTACGGGATCGGCGTATAGAAACGGGAGGAAGCGGCATGAAAATTATGTTTCTGGCAAGTTCCTACTTTCCGGCACAGGACGGGGTCTCTCAGGTGACGCAGTATCTGGCGGAGGGATTGGCAAAAAAGCATGAGGTGTTTGTGATTGCTACCCGAAAAGACTATGGGGAGACAGAGGAGCGAAACGGTGTCAGAATAGAGCGTATCCGTGCCAGACGCAATCGGTTTACATGCCGCTGCCAAGGGGAGAGAAAGCGGGTCAGGGACAGTATTTTGCGCTATCAGCCGGATGTTTTGATTATAGTTGGCGTTCAGGTCTGGGGATATGACTGGTTTAAAAGAAAGCTGGATCAGTTGTCTGGCAAAAAAGTGCTGATGACACACGGCTGTTCCTGTCTGGGAGAATATCATGTCTGGGAACAGGTCAGACAGGTGCGCTTCAGGAGACAGATTGTTGCAGATTTACTCCGGGTGAACAATGAATGGTATTGGAAGAAGTATCAGAAAACTTTGGCAAAAGATATGGCACGGTTTCATCTGGTGTCCTATCTTTTTGAAGGGGAGGACTTGTACGGATATTCAAAGCGTGCAGGTCTTCAAAATGCCATGATTCTGGAAAATGCGACGGAGGACTTTTTCTTTGAAAGAAAAGCTTATGTGGTGGACGAGAAGAAGGAGATTGTATTTATTAATGTCTCGACCTATGAGGAGCGTAAGAACCAGAAGATGATTCTGCAGGCATATCACAAGGCGAATCTGCCAAACACCAGACTGGTATTGATTGGTTCAAAAGAGACGGAATACTACAGAGAGCTTGCCGGCATGAAGGAGAAGATAGAAGGAGATTCCGAATGGAAAGGCTGTGTTGATATCTACGCGGGACTGACAAGGGGTCAGGTGCTGGAACTCTATAAGAGCGCTGATATCTATGTTTCCGCCAGCAGTTGGGAGGCAATGTCCATCTCTATCTGCGAGGCCGCCGCTGCGGGACTATTGATTCTCTCGACGAATGTCGGGCATGTCGCCCAGATCCCGGGGGTTTTGTTTTTCGACAGTGTGGAAGAACTCCGGGAACTGATGGAGAGGGCATACCGGGAACCTGATGTCCGGAGGGAAAACGGTATGTGCGCGTATGCGTATGCGGAGGAGAACTATCGGACGCAAAAGAAGGTTGATCAGTTGGAGAGCGCACTGATCGGGCTGGTGGGCGAGTGATGACAAAACTTATTTTGGCAACAGAAAATTTTCCCTACGGCAAAGGGGAGACGAGTTTTATTATTCCGGAACTCCTGCGTTTAAGGCAGCACTATGATATTACGGTCATTTCCCATGCGGACGAGGAGCAGATTCGCGGCGGAATGACTGCCAAAATGCCCGACGGCATAAAGCTGATTTGTTTTGGGAGACCGAACCTGACTCTTGCGGATAAGATCAAGGCTCCTGTCCTGTTTATTCTGGACAGAAACGCGAGGCGGGAAATCCGGGAAATATGGAGAGAAAAAGAGGACAGGAAGGAGCGGTTATACCAATCAATATCCTTTTTTGCACAGACGCTGTCAGATCAGAAAAAGCTGCGTAAGAGCGGCATTTTTTCCATGCAGGAACCGATCGTTTACTATTCCTTCTGGTACACGTATTTCTGCTACAGCGCGGTGCGGGAGTGTGGAAAAGACAGATATCCGAATATCAGACTGGTTACGCGCACCCATGGCGTTGACCTCTACCACGAGAGAATACCGGGGAAGCGGCAGCCTTTTAAACATCGTATGGAGGAGGGACTTGATGCGATACTCTTCGCCTGCGACTACGGAAAAAGATATTATATAGAGCGGATCAGACAGAATATAGACGAAACAAAGCTGTATCTGTGCAGGCTGGGGACAGAGCCGGTCAGTGCGCCGGATCGCTGTGGGGGGCAGGACGTATGGCATGTGATAAGCTGTTCCAATGTGATCGGCTTAAAAAGGATTCCGCTTATTATTGACGGTCTTTCACTGATCCGTGATAAAAAGATACACTGGACGCATATCGGGGATGGCGCGGATCTGGAAAAGGTGAAAGATTATGCCCGGGAAAAACTGGGAGAGAAAGAGAATATCAAGTACACGTTTCAGGGATATATGGAGAATGCGCAGGTCATCCAATATTACAGAGAGCATCCGGCTGACTGTTTCATAACAACTTCTTCCACGGAAGGCGGCTGCCCGGTGTCCATACAGGAGGCGATGAAATTCGGGATACCTGTAATCGGAACGGATGTAGGCGGTATCACGGAGATGATCGGAGAAAACGGGATTCTTTTGCCGGCGGATCCGAACGGGGAGGAAGTGGCTGCGGCAATCAGGAAAATGATGTCATTGGACGTAGAGACAGTTAACATGATGAGAAATGTAAGTCGGCGGTTGTGGGAGAAAGACTATAATATTGATGTAAATATGATAAGTTTGCTGGAAATCTTAAATAGTCTTGAAAATGCGGGATGATATGGCACAGCGGCTGACAACGGTTAAGAAGTGTGTTATAATCTACGGGTCGAAAGATGGCGCTGTATGGGAAATATAAGTAAGGATGAAGTGGTGCGAGGTTAGCTTATGATATATCGAAATTTGAGAAGAAGAATGGACTATATTCTGGCGTCGGATGGATCCAGAAGAAAAAGAGAACTGCGAATGAAAATAGACTTGTTCAGTCCCGGATGCAAATACCGTGACGAGTATTTGGAAGAGATAACGTACATGAAAGCAAGGGATATCATTACAATGTTTCCGTATGCTTTCAGGGAGAGGTATCGCGAACTTGCGATAGATGTTAAGCGGGACGAAGAGAAAAAAATGTTTTATGTGGTGCATGACGGTAAGCGGTTATATTACCCATCTGACATTTCCGGGGAAGGAGTCAGAAACATGTACAGGGCAATAAGGCTGGAGCAGGATATAGAATCTCCACATCGGTATTTTTCTGATGGCTTTGAATTTATGCAGAATGGTATTTTCTGTGATGTGGGGTGCGCGGAGGCGAATATCGCATTGGAGGTCGTAGACCGGGCGAAGGCGGTTGTGCTGTTTGAAGCTTCTTCGCGTTGGCTGCCTGCGCTGGAGGCGACTTTTGAACCTTATCGGGATAAGGTCCATATTATTAACAAGTTTGCGGGAAATAAAATAAATGATGAGATGACGACGATTGACTATGAATTGGAACAGAGAGGTCTTGACGGAGAAGTGTATATCAAGATTGATGCAGAAGGTTCAGAGGAAAAAATACTTGATGGAGGAATGGATACGCTGAAAAAGAGAAGGGTGCGTGGCGCAGTTTGTACCTATCACAGACAGGAAGATGCTAAAAAGTTTGAAAAGGTATTTAAGGATCTGAAATTTCAAACACAGTTCAGCAATGGCTGGTGCATCTATATGGGATCAGAGAAACTGGAGCCGCCATATTTCAGAAAAGGGTTACTCAGAATATCTAATTTTTAGCGTAATTGTATAGATTTCAGGATAGTGATTTAGGGGAAACGGTAATGATAAAAAGAGGGGTCATAAAGAAGAAATTAGATAGTATTTTAAGAACAATTGTATGGTATAATAAGCCGATTATCAGAAAGTGCATTAAAAATCCTGTTGTTATTTTTAAGATGGATGGGGGGACGTGCTCTCAGATCAACAATTATGTCAGTATGAAAATGCTGGCAGAAAAAACGGGATATCATCTTATCATGGATGTTTCATGGTACGACAGATACGGAGAAGGGGAGGACAGTGTGATTGCCAGACCCTATAATATAGATAAACTGTTTTATTTAGAAGAGTATCAGACGGCAGGGAAGGTGCAGGCGTGGTTATACAAGGTACTGTTTGCCTGTTTTACGCCAGAGGATAAAATTGAAAAAGGGCTATTCGGGCTTGATTTAAATACTTTTACGATACCTCCGGCACCATGCTATCTGCATGGTTATTTTAAGTATAAACTGTCTGAAATAGAGAAAAATATAGGGAAATACTGTTCTTTTAAGGATAAAGAAGAAATACTGGATTCCCAAAATCTGACTGTATATCAAGAGATTGTTTCCTGTGCAAATCCTGTCGGTGTACATGTCAGACGTGGAGATATGTCTGTGGAAGGAAGGTATTGGAAAGTTTTGCCGGAACAGTATTTTATTAATGTATGCGAGGACTTAAACGAACAGGGCACGATATTTTTTTTCTTTTCTGAAGAGCCACAGTGGGTTTTGGAGAAAATTATTCCCTTCATAAATGCTCGTAGCAGAGTTGTGAACAATGCATCCTATTATGGGTATCGGGATTTATATTTATTGAGTCAGTGCAGATATACGGTTAAGAGTCAGGGAAGCTTCGGTGAATATGCCTATATGTTAAATAAAAGGCAGGATAAGAAGTTGGTTGCCTATAATGGGGAAAAGCCCAGATTGTGGGAATGGAGATCTTATTATGAAGCATGAGATTGAGAAAATAAAAGATTTGGTCCAAAAATTCGGCGTGATATTGTCGAAACAGCAGAAACTCTACGGCGGTATGATCCTAATCTGTACAGTGTTTGCCGCATTTTTGGAAACAATCGGGATATCTGCCATCCTTCCGATTATCGAGGGACTTATGTCTCCCGACGGACTGGAGGATAAATGGTATCTGAGACCGTTTATCAGTATATTCCATATTCAGGAAACGCAGACGCTTGTTCTGATCGTCTGTGGGGAAGTTATTGTCCTATATGTAGTCAAAAATTTATACTTTATTCTGCATACATGGCTTGTTCATAAATATACATACAAGATTAAGCGGGAACTGGGCAGTCTTGTGATGCAGTCCTACATGAAACAGGGATACATTTTTTTTGTCAATAATAATACCAGTAAACTGATACAGGGTATTACAAATGATATAAATGCCTTAAATGTTATCTTAAGCGGCATTTTTAATCTGGTTACGAAAGTGATGACAATGGCAGCGATCAGTGCGTTTATGTTTATAAAGACACCTGTCATAGCGTTTGTGCTGGTCATTCTTGCGGTGGTAAGCGTATTTGCAATTCAGTTGTTTTACAAGAAATCGCTCCGTAAATACGGAGTGCTTCTCCGCATTGCAGAGCGGGAAAATTCTCAGGTTTCCATGGAAGCGATACACGGGAACAAAGAGATTCAAGTTGCCAGAAGACAGGATTATTATATAAAAAAATATAGAGAAACTGCCAATACTCACATAAAAGCAAGTATGAAACTTGAGATGGCAGCTTTGACGCCGGGATATATTATTGAGATGATCTGTGTGACCGGTCTGTTACTGGTAATCGCTTTGCAGACACGGGCAAGTGGGGCATCGGAAGAAATGATAGCGTCTTTATCGGTAGTTGCTCTCTCCGCTTTCCGGATTTTTCCTAGTATTGCCACTGTCAGCAGTACGCTGAACACGATAAGGGGGCGTATGCCGTCTTTCAATGCGGCATATGAAAATATAAAACGGATAAAGGAGGACAAATCCGAGGGTGTACAAGCTATATCGGAGAACAATTTGGAATGGGAAAAAGAGAATATTGATTTTAGAGAGGAAATCAGATTTAACAATGTTTCCTATCGCTATCCCAATACCGAAAAATATATATTAAAAAATATGGATTTTACAATTAGGGCAAGAACATCTATCGGTCTGATTGGTCCGTCGGGAGCGGGTAAATCCACTTTGGTTGATGTTTTGCTGGGACTTTTGGTTCCCGAGCAGGGAAATATTACTATGGATGGTGCGGATATTCGGGAACTGGGAATAAAATGGAATCGAAATATAGGTTATGTACCACAGAGCGTATACCTGACGGATTCCAACATACGCAATAATATTGCGTTCGGAATTGTGGAAGAGCAGATTGACGATAACAGGGTCTGGAATGCCTTGGAGATGGCTCAATTATCTGAATTTGTAAGCAAATTGCCCAAGGGTCTGGATACGCAGGTAGGGGAGCGGGGTGTAAAGTTTTCCGGGGGACAAAGACAAAGGGTTGCAATTGCGAGAGCGCTGTATCTGAATCCGGATATCCTCATTTTGGACGAGGCAACCGCCGCGTTAGACAATGAAACGGAGCGAACGCTGATGGAAGCCATAGAGTCCCTGCAGGGAAGGAAGACGCTGGTGATTGTTGCCCACAGGCTTACTACAATTAAAAATTGTGATTATATTTATGAGGTAGTAGACGGGAAGATTATGGAGAGGGATAAAGCGGAAGTTTTTGGCGAATTGTATAGTGGATGAAAGGATAAAAAGGAATGGCTGGAGCAAATACACCAATCAGGCTATCCTGTTTGATTACGAACTATAATCAGATTGCGTGGATTGAAGAAGCGGTCGAATCAATTCTGAATCAGAATATGGATTTTGCATATGAAATTCTGATCGGGGACGATGGGTCAAACGATGGTTCGCTGGAGCTGCTGAAAAGAAAATATGGCGAAAGAGAGCAGATCAGAATACTGGTACAGGACAGGGCGGACGGCGTCCGGGAATTTTCAAATTGGAGGCACAGCAGACTCATTTTCCGCCTTATTGACGAGGCTCGTGGAGAATACATTTCCATTTTGGATGGAGACGATTATTTTTGTGATAGGAACCATTTCCAGCAAAAGATAGAATTTCTGGATAGGAATGAAAACCGGGACTGTGTTGCATACTATGGGAACATGTATAGATTAACGGAGGACAGATTGGAGCTGTATACATGTGTCCCTTATCCCAGAGGAAAGTATCAATGGCAGAAGGATATGATATATATCCATCTGGCGGCAGGAGTCTATCGTAGAAAGGCGCTGGAGAACGTTCCCAGAAATATTTATTATGAGGAATTTGCTGATTGGCAGATCACAACATGGCTGGCACATCAAGGGCTGATTTACTACGATCCGAAACCATGCTTTGTTTACCGTGTTTTACCGAATTCCATATGGCATAAGGCATCGACAGAATTAAATGCGCTGCGGCAGGTGATTGTATGTGATTTAAATTATCAGGCATATGGAGGAAGGCGAACTGCTGCCTATAAAACGCGTAGGAATTGCTTCATTAAATTGTATGAAAAAAGGAATCTGGCAGATGCTGTTGATTATGAAATGTGGAACGGCTTTACAGTAAAGTATCATGCCAGAGTCGCACATATGCTGCTAAACAGAGAATCTCTAAAACCCTCAGAAAAGCTGTGGCTGTTTATTTTCTATGTGCGAATGAAAACGCCGTTGAAGAAATTGGGGCGCACACTTTTAGGGTATTGTATAGGTGTAGGGCAGATATGTAATCCTAAGGTGCCTATGGAAAAAAAGAGAGCATTGGTTGGTAACTGGCTGGGGCGTATCAGAAAATACTGAATCAAATGTGGGGAGAATGGTGGGAAATGAAAAGATTACTGGAATATTTGCGTGGCTGCACAGCTGGTAAAATAGATGCGCGGAGAAAAGCGCTGTTATTTTGGACAGGTGTAATCACGTTATGTGCAAATGGATATGCTTTTGTAAACTATATGCCTTTGCATGATGCAATAAACCATATGTTTTCGTCGGCGGGAGAGTGGGAAGTGCAGCTGGGCAGATTTTTCCAGCCATATTATGTCTATTTGCGCGGCAATGTGGCGTCTCCGTGGCTGATAGGAATAATCGGCACCGTTTTTACAGTGATGAGCGCTTACATAATAGCGGATATTATAAAGATGCAAAATCCTGTCTGTGAAATTCTGGCATGTGGTTTTTTAGCGGCTAATCTGTCTGTAACCGAATTGTGCGGGATTTATATATACATATATGATTGTTGTATGATTGCCGTGTTCTTTTCCTGTTTATCCGTCTGGTGCTGTCAGCATGTCGGCCATCCATGGAATATAATTTGCGGAGGGGGCTGCCTGATGCTCTCCATGGGCTTTTATCAGGCATATATCAGTGTGGCTATTGCCTTGTGTGCGGTTGTACTGCTTCAGAAAGCATTTGCAGATGCGTCATGGAAAGAAGAGGTGCGAAGTGTATTTAACATGGTATTGATGGGTATCATCGGTGTTGCCGGCTATTTGCTGCTGTATAAGATATCGCTGATCATGTGGCACACGACGTCCACAGGCGGGTCTAACGGTATGGGGCGTCTGACTGAACTGTCAGTGCGTGTGATCTTTCAGAATAGTATAAAAACATATGGCGACATATGGAAATTCTTTCTGGGAGACAGCAGATATTTTGGAAAGATTGTCTGTGGACTGCATGGCATGTTATTGCTGATTATGCTGGCAGGATTTATTATATTTCTGATTCAGAAAAAATTGAAAATTTACAATATGACAGGCGCTGTAGTTATTTTTATGACATTACCGCTGTGGTGTAATTTTACCAGTATCATACAGGGCGAAAATATTGTTTTAAGAAGTTCCTATGCACTGTATCTGCTTTTCTTCATATGTATAATGATCGTGGATCGTCTTTCGCATATCCCGGTCGGAAAAGCAATGCGGTATATGACGTGTTTTATATGTCTTTTTCTCTTGGTCAGAAATATGCAGTACAGCAATACGTCGTATATGTATGCCAGACTGACATACGACAGAACCGTTAGTATTATGACAAGGATATTGGAAGACATGGAGGGGCAGGAAGGCTATGAGGGCGGGGTAACGCCGGTAGCTGTCATAGGACAGTTTAATAAAAATGATTATGTCGAGGTTTATCACGATGATTATAAATTTGTAAACGGACGCAGCAAGGCATCGACAACTTATCCGCAGACAACGTACAATTTTTGGAGAAGTCTGGGAAGCCCGGTTAACGGCATACAGGATAACGATATTCTGGAGACATATGCGGCGTCAAGCCGGGTAAAACAGATGCCGTGCTATCCATATGCGGGATATTGTCAGATGATAGATGATGTAATGGTTGTTAAAATTGCTGACAGGAAATAAATATTGGGATTGAGGGGCATTGCTGATGACAAAAGGAGAACTCTGTTCCCGGCGCAAAGAAATCAAATATATCGTGCCTTATGGTAAGGCTTTGGCGATAGGAGAACAACTGGACAAGCTGCTGCAAAGAGACGAGCATTGCGCGGATGGTCCCTATCTGGTGAGAAGCCTGTATTTTGATTCGGTGAATCAGATTGATTTTACAGAAAAGCTTGCAGGTGTGATCCAACGCAAAAAGGTGCGCCTTCGTATCTACGATGGGGATGAATCTTTGTGTAAGTTGGAAATCAAAATGAAAACGGATGACCGACAGCAGAAATTGAGTCTGGTCATATCGGCATCCGATGCGGCAGAACTATCGCGTGGAAATCTGAATGTACTGAAAAAATATTTTGATACTTCACCAACAAGTCTGAAGGCTTATGGTATTATGACACAGGGACAGTACCGTCCCGTTGTACAGATCGCATACGACAGGCTTGCTTACAAATATTCCATGTACGATACGCGTGTTACGCTGGATATGAACGTCAGAGCCTCGGAATCCAATATGGATCTTTTTTCACGGGATGTTCGCTATACGCCTATTTTGTGTGAGAATGTGGTTTTGGAAGTGAAATACAGCGGAAAACTCATGGGGTTTTTATCTGCCTTGTTTGCAGGGTTTGATTTGACACAGGGCACGTACAGTAAATATTGCGCCGGACGTCCGGTTTATTATGACTTCAATTTTTAAAGGAGAAGACTTATTATGTCAAAGGAAGAGGTTCTGGGATATTTTTACACAAACAGTAATCAATATGGGGTGAAGACAACACTGCTTATTCTGATGTGCGGTCTGGCAGTAGGGATGGTTATCTATCTGACGTATTACATTTCCTCGGAAAAAATTGCATATAACAGGAAATTTAACTGGTCATTGGTAACGATGCATCTGATTACTGTGGTGGTCATGCTGATGATCAGCAGCAATATTGCTGTGTCGCTTGGTATGGTGGGTGCGCTGTCCATTGTTCGTTTCAGGACGGCGGTGAAAGACAGCCGGGACACCATGTTCATTTTCTGGGCGATGGCGGAAGGACTTTGTGTGAGCTCCCAAAACTGGCGGATGACATTTACGACGGTGCTGTTTATTGCCGCTATTCTGATTTTGTCCAGTAAAGTACCGGGAATCAGAAATAAATATATGCTGGTCGTAAACGGCGGAGGAGAGGCGATTGACAGGAAACAGTTTGAGGAAAAGCTGAAACCTTACGTCGTAAGTTTCCGGGTGCGGACAGTTAATAAGGATGCCGGGCATGAGGAGATGATCTGCGAAGTCGGGACGAAGGGAGAACTCAACCTTGATGTGCTGGATGTGCTTCTGACTGTGCCCGGTATAGAGTCTGTAAACTGGGTTGCGCAGTCTGGGGAAACAGTAGGATGATGAGTCGAAAACGTGTGTTGCTTTGTCTGTTATTCATATGTGGCGCTATATGCCTTCTTCTTTTGTACGACAGGCACAGCCCTGCGGGGCTGTGCTTTTCAAGAGAGTCTGGATTTTATGAAGATTCCTTTGAATTGAAGCTTTCGGCTCCTTTTGGGGCAAGAATCTATTATACACTGGATGGTTCTTTGCCGGATGAAGATGCTTTTCTGTACACAACTCCTATTTTGATAGACGATGCGACTTCGCAGCCGAATTTGCATTCCATGAGAACGGATACTTCTCCATGGTTTTTTTATGAGAAGCCTGTGTATAAGCTGCCGGATTACCCGGTTGATAAATGTACCGTTGTCAGGGCGGCTTATCAGGACGCGGATGGAAATTTCAGCGAGGTAAAAACGGAAAGTTATTTTGTGGGGTATGGGGAAAAGAAAGGCTATAAGGACATCAATGTCATTTCGATCGTAACAGACCCTGGGAATCTTTTTGATTATGATACGGGAATTTATGTCCTGGGTCGTAAATACGACGAGTATCTGGATCGCATGGAGAATGCAGAGAGTGTGGAAAATTTACCAGAGGAGGACGCAAACTCTTACCAGCATGGCAGGGAGTGGGAGCGCCCGGTGGATATTCAGATTTTTAATACAGAACGGGAGGTGCTTTTAAAACAGTCTTGCGGTGTCCGGATTCAGGGAGGTGGCAGCAGAACGAATCTGCCCAAGAGCCTGAATCTTTATGCGAGAGAAAACTATAGCAGAGCGGCACGGTTCTATGTGGACCTGTTTGGTACCGGCTATATGCCGGACACGGTAACACTCACGGCAGGCGGACAGGATACGATTGCCAAATTCCGGGATATGTTTGTATCCACGCTGACAAAAGACAGGGCTTTTAGCACGATGAACTATGAACCGTACACCATGTTTCTGAATGGAGAGTACTGGGGAGTATATTGGCTTACGGAACGCTATAACGATACGTACCTTGGCTATTATTATGATGCGGATGCCGATAATATTATTATGATGAAAAATAATGAGCTGACACGGGAGAGCGATGAGGACTGGGGACTTTATGTCAGTATGACAAATTTTTTGCAGGATACGGATTTTACCAAAGCGGAGAATTATGAGTCGGTCAGCTATGTCATTGATTTGCAAAGTTATATAGACTACTATGCCACAGAGATTTACATCGGCAGCTATGCGGACTGGCCCGGTACAAACGAGGCTTTTTGGAGAGTGCGCAAACCTGCAGAAAATACAGGAGCGGGGGTAGGGTACGAAGACGGAAGATGGCGCTGGATGCTGTTTGACGTCAATACCAGCGCGCTGCGGGAAAGTGTGGTGGAGAAGGATGTGCTGGCTCATACCATGGAGCGGAGTCCCGTGTTTCACAATTTATGTCAGAGCGATGCGTTCAAAAAGCAGTTTACACTTACACTGATGGATCTTGCCAATGAAACATTTTCTGAGAGAAATACAGAGCCGGTGATTGAGGAATGGCTTGCGCTGATGAAGGAGCCGACGGAGACACATCTGCGGCGGTTTTACGGAGAAGAAAGTCTGTACCGTTTTGATGAGGAGGTAGCGGATATCCGAGCTTTTCTGGAACATAGAAAGCCATATGCCGTGAAGTATCTGAAGGAGAATTTCGGACTGGAAGGTGTGTCTGCGCCCGTTGAAATAGAAACGACGAATGTTCTCGCAGGGCGCATTGTTTTAAATACGATAACGCCGACTTTTGACGGACAGGGAGAATGGAAAGGGGAATACTTTACGGATTATCCAGTCACACTTTCGGTAGCTGTCAATGAGGGGTATCGTTTTGTGGGATGGGAGATCAGCAAGGGGCAGGAGAAGGAAACAAGCATGGAAACCTCGCTGGAATTGGAGGTACCGGAAAACGGTCTTCGGCTCAGGGCGGTGTTTGAGAAAATATGAAATACAGGGGATATGATTTTATGCGGAAACGAATGAATGTATACCTTACAACGGGCAGAAAAAACTATAAATATGCGTATGTTGCAATACGTTCATTATTTGAGCAGAATCGTGATTCAGAGATCTACTTATATATTGTATCAGAGGATCTGGAGGAATCTGATTTAAAATATGAGATGGAGCTGGCTGAAACATACGGAAATCACATTGTCATATTGCGGTTTGATGAACGGGAAGCCGAAAAATATATTACATTTGGGGAAAAGGATCACTGGCAGGTGGGAGCCATGTCCAGCTATTGGATGTTCCATGAATTGCTGCCAAGTGAAGTGGACCGGATTATTGTGATTGAATCGGATACGGTAGTGGTGGGAGACTTGTCAGAAATCTACAACATGGATTTTGAGGACGCCTATGTCATCTGTCCGGGAGAAGAGCATAAGCCCGAAAATCATAGGAAGTTTATGAGGCGTATAGGGGGAGAGTGTCTTACCTTTGTACTTTCTCTTTACAATGTGAATCAGATTAGAAGCGACTTTACGCTGGAAGACTTTTTACGGACAGACGGTGATATTAGAAAGAAATATGGGAATTCCATGATGGAACTTACTTTTGGGCTTCTGTTTGCGGGAAGGATTAAATATGTTCCGGGTGCGGTTTCATGTATTGATGAAAATGAAAGATATATGGAAGAACTGGGCTATGATTATATAGCAGAATGTGAACGGACAGCAAAGATTATTCATTTTTCGTCTTATAGTGATTACAGTAAACCATGGAATCCGGTATTTCTGGTTCCGGGCTATGCGGTCTGGTGGAAATATGCGGTAGACAGTCCTTATTATAGGGACTATATACAAAATCAGTGGCAGATTTACGGAAAGACCAGAAAAAAGCAGGAGCAGATTGCCCGGAACGTTACCTACCGCAATATACTTATATTTACGCTTTTGTTTATGACTGCCGGATTGACTATAATGGGATTGATCTGGGGGAATGGGATAACAGATGCCATTATTATAATTCTGACGGCAGGTGTTTCGGCAGGCATGGCGATTCTGGCTCGCAAATTGTCAATTATTGCGGCGAATTTATGTCAGCTTCGTGAAAAGCGATAATGATTTTATCGCCGTTCACATAGCAGGAGTAGAGCGAATTTGCCATAACCGGCACAGCGGATGCAACAATTTCCCTGTCTGCATCCGTGTCTTTTTCGATGGTTAAATCATCCTGTAAATAGTGCAGGACATAGGCACCGCCGATCCACCCATCATTTGTAAAATATTCGGGGAGCAATGCCCCGGTCAGGGGATATTTATCGCGAAACATTTGTGTACGCTGGGAAACCGGCATTTTTCCAATGAAAGAGACACAGGAGAAGTCTCCGTCTGCATTGATCGTTTCCAGATCATGCGCTACATGATATACGATGTATTTTGCGTATTCATTATTGTTATTCACGGCATTTCCATAAGAGTAAATATTTGTGTAATGATAAAGGTTGCATAAAATGAGCAGCCATAACAGAGGGCGCATTAAGACAGGCTTCTTTTTTGCGAAATGCAACAGAAGGATTCCGAGATAAAACAGAAAGCCTCCCAGCGCTATAAATATTCTGAGTTTCAAAGTCTGCTGCTTAAGGAGCATCAAGGGCAAAAAGGAAGAAATAAGGACACAGAAAGGGGAAAGGAGCAGAAAGGCAATATCAACAGCCCTGCGCCATCCTCTGTTTTCCTCTTTCCGGCAGTGCAGCACGACAGATAAAGTCAGGATCAATATAATGAATAGTGCCAGTATCATTCGGTACCACAGGGCGGTTTCCGAAAGGAATTCCGCTATATAACGGCAGGTGGCAAAAATATTCTGGAAGATCAGCATGATAGATTCGGGCTTCAGCTCAAGTGTCTGGGAGGCTGCGTGGCGCCAGTCAGAATGGCTGACATAGTGATTGGCAATAACCAGTTTATAGACAACGGCACCTCCACCAATACCAAAAATCCGAAGCCCTTCATGGGCATAACTCACTCTTTTTTGTTGAAATAATACAAAAAAGACGTTGATGATGAACAAAATGAGACACATTCCGAGGGCGGCCTGGTATAGTGACATCAGAGCCATACTCAGAAGCGATGAATAAATAAACATCTTTGCTTTTGAAACGGTATCCGGTATGGAAAAAATGAGAAACGGAATACCGAGAGCAGCGAACATTACCATGGAACCGTATCGATAAGACAGGCATTCCAGTGCAAAGGGATTGCCTATAATGAACAACAGTACGGTTAACAGGGCATAGCGGTTAGATATGAAGTCCAAGTTTGTTTTGGCGTACAGGATCAGTGTATAGGATAAAAATAAGACTGCCAGAATTAGTGGAAGGGGCGCGGTATCTGTGACTGGCCCGCCGCCGCACAGTGCAAGAACAAGATACTCTCCTAAAGGACGACCGTCGCCTTTCAGACCGATGCTCCCCCGTAAAGACCATCCCTGATCGTCTTTAAAATACAAATTGATCAAAATAATGGGAAAGATGTATAATAAACTCAGCATTGATAAGAGCAGATAATTTATTATATTTTTTTTGTCAAGCTGATACCATTTCATCGCCGGCTCCTCTGGGTAAAACATGCGAAATCCTAAACTAATTGTTATGTTACAAAATATTACACAATATTTTATAAGATATCTATTGGAGTGTCAAGACTGGTTTGCTGTTGCGTCTGGGGCGCGTATACATTATAATGTCAATGGCAGCGGTTCATGCAGATTTAACTGGAAGCGGAGAGGGGATTATATAGATGAACATAAGGAATATAAGGAACATAAGAGATATAAGGGACAGACACAGGCTGCTATTTTCGGTTGTTCTGGTTACTGTATTGCTGATGTTGACATGGGCGTTTATCCCGGTCACATTTGAGTCGAACGACGATGCATTTTTGATGAGTTTTTTATCGGGGGCAAAGACAGGGAGGCCGGAAGCGGATACGGTATTCAACCTGTTTTTGTGGGGAAAGATTGTATCCTCCTTGTATCTTTTAAATGCCGGAATCCCGTGGTACCCTCTTGTTTTTTCACTTCTTATCGCATTGTCTCTGATTACAGTCTGTTACTGCGTTGTGGTATCTTTTCCTAAGTGGGGTGGGAGTTTGTTCTGCCTGCTGTATTTTTGTATGTTTTCATATTATTCTGTTATTTTTCAGTATACAGTGGTATCTGCGTATTGTGGAGTAGCCGCCGCATCTTTGTTGTTAACTGATCAAAAGGCGGAAGATAGAAAACATGTCATTGGAAAAAATATTATGATTTTTTCTTTCACATTTTTTGCAGCTAATCTGCGAAAAAAGGTAGGTGTATATTTACTGCTGGGCAATGCGGTGTTTATAATTTGTCTGGAAATACTTAGGTACTTTATCAAGGCTGCTGACAGACAGAAAATAAAAAAAATGCTGTTCTCTTTTCTTACAATGTGCGCTGCGGCAGGCATTGCTGTTGTTGCCCATGATATTCGGTATAAAACGGGGGAATGGGAGACGTTTCAGGAATATAAATCAGAAAGAGTGCAATTCACAGATTATGCCAAATTAGATTATGAGTCAAATAAAGACTTGTTTGATAAAATTGGATGGTCGGAAGATTTTTATGAGTTGGTAAAGCGTTGGTTTTTTATGGATGAGTCAGTGAATGCCGAAACGCTTGGGCAGATAAATGAACACAATGTGAAGGGGTCCATTCGTGTAGGCAGAAGTCTTTTGCACGAATGGTTTCCGGCGATAGAGTTTCAGGTTAAGGTGTGGGTGCTGCTGTTGGCATTTCTTTTGGCGGATGCAGTCATACATCGGGAAAAAAGAGGCAGGAGGAGTATTGTTTCTTTCTTGTGGCTGTTTATATGGTTTGCAGAGACACAATATTTTGGCTATTCCGGCAGAATTATAGAGCGGGCTTTTGAGACCTGGACATTGTTTGCGGTGGTTGCGTCGGTTTTGGGATCAGCGGCGGAATGCCGGATGGAGGAGGATGGGAAAAAATATATTGCAGAGAGTATTGCAATACCTGTTATATTTCTGGCACTTTGTGTAGCATGTACGCAGTATCCAAGCGGGGGATATCGTAGGGCAAAAGCATTCTCATCGGCGAGGGATGCAGTAAAAATAACGCAGGCGAATATGGAAGACTATGTGATGGAGCATCCTGAAAATATTTATATATATGGGACGTCTCTGCCGGGAGAAGGAGACCCGTGGAGAGTGTATAAAAAGGGACAACCATATAATTTGATGTTCTGGGGTGGGGCTTTCTACAATTCTCCTCTTTACTATGCGCAGCTAAACAGGAACGGGCGGGATCATTTATTTACGGATGATTTTTTTGGGGACAATGTTTATTTCATTGCGAGAAAGGAACCCGATGAGAATTTGCGCAATGTGATGGAAGAAAAATTTCCGGGCTGTACTTATGAGGTTACAGATGAAAAGGACGGATTTATAGTTTATAAGTATTTGAAATAGGATGGGGCGACAGGCATATGGAAAAGAAACTATCATTTGTGATTCCCTGTTATAAGTCACAGAAAACGGTAGGAATCGTGATTGAAGAAATAAGGGAAATGCTTAATAAAGAGGCGAAATATGATTATGAGATCATTCTGGTAAATGACGGTTCACCCGACGACGTGTGGGACGTCATCAAGGAATATGCAGATCAGGACAATCATATTTTAGGTGTGAATCTGGCGAAAAATTTCGGGCAGCACAGTGCAGTTCTGGCAGGATATCATTATTGTACGGGGGACTATGTCATTTCGCTTGATGATGACGGACAGACACCTGCAGGGGAAGTGCCTAAATTGCTGGACGAGCTGGAAAAGGGATATGATGTTGTCTACGCGAAGTATGAGGAGATGCATCAGAAAGCGTTCAGGCGATGGGGTTCTGACTTTGCCAGACGTATGTCCGATTATATATTTGGTGTGAAGGGTTATTATACGGGCAGTTTTTTTGTGGCACGCAAATATGTGATCGAAGAGATGATACGATACAACAATTGTTATCCATACCTTGGGGGCCTGGTTCTCAGAACCACCAGAAATATCGGATATGTTTCCGTACAGCACAATGACAGAATGACGGGAGTATCTGGATATAATCTGAAAAAGCTTTTCTCACTCTGGTTTAATGGATTTACGGCATTTTCGGTGAAACCGTTGGAAATCAGTACCTATATTGGATTTTTTATTGCATTTATCGGCTTTGTCTACACGATTGTCATTATAGTGAGGAGACTGTTTATCCCGGAACTGGAAGCGCTTATTCCTTACGGATGGAGTTCCCAGACGTCCATAATACTCGTGATAGGCGGGCTGATATTAATTAATATGGGACTGATGGGTGAGTACATTGGGCGTATCTATATATGTATCAACAACGCCCCGCAATTTGTTGTAAAAGAAGTGTGTGGAAAGCCCGGAGAGAAGGAGAAATAGATGTACCGCGTAGAAGATAAATACAACTGTACAGACGCGCAGCTTGTGACGCTCCAGTCGCGCATGGAGGCGGTGTTAAAGCCGGATGTCAACGAGGGTGGGGCGGAAGGGTACCGTGTCACGAGTCTGTATTTTGACGATCTGACGGATTCCTGTCTGCAGGACACGGTGGACGGCGTAAATCGGAGAAGCAAATATCGGATCAGGATTTACAATGACTCGCTGGATGTGATTAAGCTGGAGGTAAAAACTAAGCGGGATAACCGCATTATGAAAAGATCCAAGACGGTCACGAGGGCACAGATGGAGAGTCTGATGCGCGGAGAGTGCATAGAGGACAGCGCTTCTGACAGCGATCCGGCGACGCTCTTCAATCTGGCGATCCGGACGCAGGGGCTTCATCCGAAAGTGATTGTCGCCTACGAGCGGAAGGCTTATGTGTATGAGCCGGGCAATGTGCGGATTACCTTTGACCGCAATGTGCGCGCGAGCAGCCGGGTGGAGGCGTTCGGACAGAAAAATATCAGCTATGATTTTTTGCGGGAATATGATAAAGTGTTAGAGGTAAAGTACGATGCGTTCATACCAGACTTTTTGCTGCAGCTTCTGGAGACGGGCAACATGCAGCAGTCGGCGTATTCAAAGTACCAGTTATGCCGGGAGTGTGCGGCGCTATAAATACCATACATAAAAGGAGAACGACCATGTCAATCAAGGATGTAATTAAAAACAGTGTATATGAAAGTCTGGGAGGCGGCACGAATCTCTCCGCGAAAAGTATTTTGCTGCTTCTTGTCATTGCAGCGCTTGTGGGGCTTTATGTTTTTGCCGTGTACAAGTTTTCTTCCAAGTCAGCCTTTTATTCCAAGGATCTGAATGTGACACTTGCGGGTATGCCGATTATCGTGGCGGCGATTATGATTGCCATGCAGTCGAATCTGCTTGTTTCGCTCGGTATGGTGGGTGCGCTGTCCATTGTCCGTTTTCGTAACGCGGTAAAGAATCCGATAGATCTTTTATATCTGTTCTGGTCAATCAGCGCCGGTATTATTGTGGGCGTCGGGTTATATGTGCTCGCGTTTGTGCTGTGTATTGTAATGACGATCCTGCTTCTGGCGCTTGATCTGGTGCCGAATGCGAAAGCCCCCGATCTGCTTGTGCTCCGGGCGTCAGCGATGGATATTGACTACGAAGAGCTGGAGAAGCTCTTAAAGGGAAACTGCAGGTATCATAAAGAAAAATCAAGATGTATCAAAAACGGCGAGGCGGAAATGATTATTGAAGTGAAGACTGCGAAGAAGGAAGAACTGCTGGAGTCGCTTTCCAGAGTGAAGTGTCTGACGCAGATTAATTGTATTTCCCACGACGGAGAGTGCAGGGTATGATTTTAGATTTTGTCGGAGCTCTGTTTTATATTGGCGTTGTTTATCTTGCCGGACAGTGGACGGTTACATGGCTTTATAAAAACAGGGATGAGGAATCGGCAGACTGGCTTTCCTTTGCGGTGGGATTCGCGGAAATGACAGTGATGTCAACTTTCCTGTATTTTACGTGCCGTATGCCGGTCTGGGGGATACGGACTGTCTGGCTGCTGCTGGGAGCGGTGTCAGCTTTTCTTCTCGTAAAACAAAAACGCTTTTCAAGATCGGGAATAGCGGTTCTGGGATGCGTGACAGGGTTATGGCTGGTCATGCTTCTTCCCGGACTGATCGGGGGAGACCAGTATTATGTGTATAGGGGAAACTGTACTGACCAGCAGACATATGTCGAGGAAACGGTGGCAATGTCAATGCATCCGATTGGCTGGTATGAGAGCCGGACAGAGGCACAGATAGGAGAAGTCAGTGATGTCCTGTGGCGTGGATACCGATGGATGCTTAAGGACAGACCATCTGCAGGGCTGATGATTGCCTTGTTGCGGTGGAACAGCCGAGGAGAAATTTACTGGGTAGTTTATCTGTTCAGAATGTTCGTACAAGCGATGATTCTGCCGTCGCTTTTCTTTCTGCTTCAGGTGACAGTTCAGAGGCGGGCAGGAAAACAGTGGCTGCGAAATGTCTTGGGAATTGTGGCGGCGGCATTGTACTGCGTGGGTTTCTGGGGGCAGATTCAGTATGATATTGACGCTGTGTCGCAAATGTCTTCCATAGCAGTTCTGGTTGCGCTCACAGCAGTCTTTTTTCAATATATGCAGGGAATGGCAGATGGAGAGACGTGCAGCAGGAGACAGTATGCGCTGCTTGTACTGCTTGCGTCTGCAGGGCTGGCGCTCTATCTGGAAAGCGCTCTTGTACACGGGGCGCTGTTTCTGCTGTGTGGTCTGGTTCTTTTTGCGCGCGAAAGGAAAATGCCCGGGTGGAAGCAGGGTATACAGACAGTTTGTATACCGGTTCTGTCACTTTTGATTACCGTTGCGTCCAATTACAGGATTACGGTATTTCTGAAGAGTCAGATTTACTCGTCGGTTGACGACGGGCGGCAGGCATGGGCAGACTATTTTAACAAATGGTGGCTGGGCAGATACGGACTTGATGACGGGCGGATTACCGGACCTGTCAGCAGGCTGACAAACTGGATTTTATCTGTTTCCGGCATGTATAATATGACAGTTAATTACGACAGGTATTACGGGGCGGTGGCGCTGATTCTGACGGGGCTGGCAGTATTACTTGCATGTCTCGTTTTATTCTGTCTGGTCAGACCTGTTTTTGAAAAGATGGAACGGTCCGTATGGATGCTTTGGATTGCCGTGCTGACGGGAATTGCGATTGTGATAGGCATGTGTCTGTGCGAAAAATATTGGAGCGCCGGGAAATTGCTGTATTATGTATCTCCCTATTTGTATGTCTTTTTTTGTATGCCGGTGCTGCAACTGGAAAATTTCCGTAAGGTGACGGCTAAACTGGCGATTTTCCTCACGGCGCTGATGCTGTTTTCCAACGCCAGAATGGTTCTGGCAAGAGCCTACGATATGAAAGTGAACTGGGCGTGCTCGGGTTACCGTGGGAATTATCCGTCAGACATGATTCCGGGGCTGAAGCACTGGGCAAAATTTACTTTTGACACAGAGGAGATAAAGGAAGCTGACGGCGTCGTCATCCGCGATTTAGGAATGGTGTCGGATCACCAGTTTTACCTCCAATATCTGAAGGTGAAGCTGACCTGTGCGGATATTCCGTTTATTCCCGAGAATGATGTCAACTACTATGGAAATAAAGTTGAGGCGTCAGAAAAACGGTCTCTGGAGGGGAATATATTGACATTGGAAGCGGTGGCGGATGAGAACGGAAGATATGAAATCAGACAGACTGCGGATCAGTGAGCGGATGGTGAAGACAGTCCGGGACATTTTTAGAGAATTGGGATGAAAGCGCAAAAAATCCTTGCAAAAACAGGGCTTTTGTTGTAAGATAGGCTTGGCCTGCTGTATGTAGAAAAATCCGAAAAAAGGTAAAGGAATTTTACGGCAAATAATGGCACAAACGATTACAAAAAAAGAATTGAACAGAAAGACGGTTGTTGCAGGATTTTTCTTTGTTTTTATGCAGCTTCTGGTACGTGGCGTTACTTTCCTCATAACGCCTTTTTATACAAGACTCGTATCGGTATCACAGTATGGGGAAATTCGTGTCTATGAGTCGTGGCTGCTGATCATTGTTCCAGTGCTTTCACTTTCCCTGTACAGAAGCGTTGAGAGGGCAAAATATGATTTTGAAGAGGATTTTGAAAAATTTGTCGCTTCTGTGCAAACGCTGTCTTATCTGTTAACTATTTGCTGTTTCATGCTCATCAGCATTTTTATGAGAAATGCGTTTATGGATTTTTGCGGAATGGATGGGCTGATGTACATTTTTGCAATTATGTATACGGTTTCGCACACAGGGGTTAACTTTTTTCAGCGCAGGGAGAAACAACTGCTCAGATACAAAAGCAGCGTGACGTTAACTGCCTGCATGATGCTTCCAGCCATTATTCTTTCCGTTTTTCTGCTGTACTGGGGAAACATAAGCGGAAGGCAGAATGACCTTGTAGACCTCAGAATAATTGGATATTTTACACCGCAGATTATAGGCGGTGTTCTTGTGGCATTTATTATGTGGAGGCAGGGAGGCTTTAAAATTAATACAAGGTATTGGAAATATGCCGTGGTGTTTAGCCTTCCCTTGATTCCGGAAACGCTCTCTATCCAGATCATGAACCAGTCGGACAAAATTATGGTTCAAAAGATGGTAAGTTCTGAATGCGCGGGGATTTTTACACTTGCGACTACAGTATCTTTCATCATCTGGATTATAGAGAATGCCGTTTGGGATGCATGGCTTCCGTGGCTTTATGAGAAGATATCAAGAAGTGAGATAAAGGACATTCAGAAGCCTTGGGATTACATCGTTTATACTTTCGGTTTTATTTCGTGGGCATTGGTCATACTTGCTCCCGAAATAATTTTGATTTTAGGGGATGCAAAATATAAAGAAGCGGTGTATCTGGTGGCACCTATGGTGACGGGCACCTTATTCCGCTTTTTCAGTAACAGCTTTACGGCGGTTGAAAATTATCAAAAAAAAACGCTTTATTCCGCAGCAGGCACGATGGCAGCCATGTTGGTGAATGTCTTGCTCAATCTGATTTTTATAAGATATGTGGGATATCAGGCAGCGGCATATACGACGGCGTTCAGCTATTTTATCCTGCTTGTTTTGCAGGGAATCATTGAAAAAAGAATATGCGGCATGAGATGTGTGTCAATGAGCAGGCTTGTTATGCTTGCAATTCTCTTTTTTGTACTGAACGTAGCAACAATGGGACTGTACAGGGTAGATACTCATTTGCGATGGATAGTGTTCATGGCTGTAAGTGTTCTGGCAGTATGGAAATTATGGCCATCAACAAAAACTTTATTGGAACAGTTTAAGAAAGGGTAGGCGTCTGTAAATGCTAATATCAATATGCATACCATGCTACAAATCCTCTAAGATTCTTCCGGTTGTGGTTGAAGGGATTAAGCATGAGTTTGAAAAGCGGGAAGAGGATTATCAGATCGTGCTTGTCAATGACGGCTCCCCGGACGGCACGTTCGGCGTTATTTTAGAAATGTGCCAAAAAGACAGCAGAATAACGGGTGTAAACCTATCCAAGAATTATGGGCAGCCATCAGCAAAACTTGCTGCACTGAAGCAGGCAAAGGGGGATGTTATCGTATTCATGGACGATGATGGGCAGCATCCGGCAGAAGGTATCTTCAAGCTCGTGGACAAGCTGAAGGAAGGATACGATGTAGTATATGCGGATTTTAAGAACAAACAGCATAGCGCCTTTAAGCGGTTTACAAGTAATCTTCATAACTCAATAGCGGAATTTATGGGAAATAAGCCAAAGGGTGTAAAGAGATCTTCTTTTACGGCGTGGACGAGGACGGTTGTGGATGCGATGCTGACTTATAAAAGCCCGTTTATATCCATTGGCTCTTTTCTGATGACTGTAACGAGCAGGTATGCAAATGTGGAAGTGGAGCACCAGAAAAGATTGGAAGGCTCATCGGGATATACGCTGAAAAAACTGGTTAGGATGTGGATGAATATTTTTATAAGTTTTTCCATGATGCCTTTACGTGTAGCTACCTATCTGGGGTTTCTGTTTTCGGGATGCAGCTTTCTGGGGATTATCTATCTTTTTGCCCGCAGGTTCATACACCCGATTAGGGTATCGGGATATACAAGTACCATGCTTGTGATACTTTTTGTGGGAGGAGTGCTGATGGTAATCCTCGGGATCATGGGGGAGTACCTCGGCAGAATATATATGACGGTGAGCGGTATGCCACAATACTATGTTCGAGAGGTAATCAATGGAACGGACGATAACGAATGAGTTTATAGATGTCATGTGGGATTTTTCTCATAAAGAGATTCCGCGGGAAATAATAGATGAATGCAAGGTAAGTCTTTTGGACTATATTGCCTGTGCTAATTTGGGAGCAAAGCTGCTGTATAAGGAAAACAGGGAATGGCTCAATTCATTTGGCAGGAATAGTGGATGGTCATCCGTGATTGGCATGAAAGAAAAGGTTAATGCAGGCTGTGCAGCCATGTTAAATGGGGTCAATGCCCATTATATCGAGCTGGATGACGGTCATCGTTACGCAATGCTTCATCCCGGAGTGCCCGTGATAAGCGCCCTGCTTGCCGCAGCGCAGGACAAAGGACTTGATGGCAAGAGTCTGGTGCGGGGAATTGCGGCTGGATATGAGGCCACAATCCGATTGGCAAAGGCAGTCCAGCCGGAGCATAAGCTGAGAGGCTACCACGCAACAGGAACATGCGGGACAATAGGAGCTGCAATCGGTGTTATTTCTGCTCTTGGCTTTCCCAAGGAGTTGTGGAACACTGTGATTGGAGCTGCAGCGACGTCAGCTGCGGGATTGCTGCAGGTGATAGACGACGGATCAGAATTAAAGCCTTTCAATGCCGGAAGGGCTGCGGCATCGGCGGTAGAGGCTGCGTATTTTGGAATGAGCGGGCTTAAGGGACCGACGGATGTGCTGGGAGGAAAGAGAGGGTTCTTCACGGTAGCAGGCGGAAAACTTGACAGGGATGTGCTTTTGGAAAGAAATGACGCATATGCGATAAAGGGTATTTACAGAAAACCCTATGCCGCCTGCCGCCATAGTCATGCTGCAATAGAGGCAATGCTGAATATATGTGGTGTAAACGACGTAAAGTTTGGGGATATACAGAAGATTGAGGTGCTGACATACGGTCTTGCAGTAAAGGGGCATGAGCATACGGAGATTATAGGAGCAGGTTCCGCAAAGATGAGCATCCCCTATGCGGTCTGTGCAGCTGCGAAGTATGGAAAGGTTAATTTTCAGGAGTATGAGAGCAGCTGTCTGAATGACAGAGATATTCTCAACTTGATGAAATGTGTGTCGGTAAGAGAAGACGAGGAGCTTTCGGGACTTGTCCCGAAGAAGCGGGCAGCGATTGTAAAAGTTATCACGGCTGGCGGTGAGTATAAAAGCAGGGTTGATTATCCGCTTGGTGAACCGGAAAATCCAATGAGTAAACCGATGATGGAAGAAAAATACCGGTCAATGATGGATGCGGCGGACAAAACAAAGGCTGAAACAGAAGATATTTTGGATGATGTTTATCATTTGGAATCAAGGCTTGGCAATTTATTAGAAAGCATTTAAGGATGGTGCAGGATGGAAAAGACAAGAGAGTTTCTGAAATCTATCGGGATGCCGGGTGGCGATGCATATGATTTGAAGCGATCGGAAAGACGATTTAATGACGGAGGCCAGTATCGGTTTGAGGTGCCGGGCATACAGGGTCCGGGCGTAATGAAAGCGCTGCTTGAAACCCTTGACAGCTACGGGACGCCCATACATCGTGTAACGCAGACAAAGGGTATATGGACTTTGCTGGATAATGAAATCGAAGAAATGGTGAATCTGTCCAGAGCGTATCATGTGCAGCTGATTCTTGCCATAGGGCCAAGGGCAACCACGGATACGAGTGCATCCGTACACACTCCGGAAGGACAGAGGATGGGCTACCGCCTGCGTGGGCAGGAACAGATTGTGCGTGCGGTAGAGGATGTCAAGAGGGCAGCAGGACTTGGATGCCGTGGATTTATGGTATATGACGAGGGCTGCCTCTGGCTGCTGAATGAAATGCGCAAAGCCGGCGAACTGCCTGAGGACTGTCATTTCAAAGTGTCGGCTCACACGGGACATGGGAATCCATGTTCGGCACATTTGCTTGAATCCATCGGTGCAAATTCTTTTAATCCCGTGAGGGACATACAGATACAGATGCTTGGGGCGATACGCCAGGCGATCAGTATACCGATAGACATACATACGGAGAACCCCGATTCATCGGGAGGGTTTATCCGTCATTATGAGGTGCCGGATATGATAAAGGTAGCTGCTCCGATCTATCTGAAAACGGGTGGCTCTGTGGCAAAAACACATAGCTGGGACACATCTGTGGATGATGCGAAGAAGAGGGCGAAACAGATTGTTCTGGTTAAGAGGGTTATAGATCAATATTATCCGGATGCAGTGATGTCGCCGACAGAATGGAAGAGTTGAGGGAGAACTGATGAAGTACACGGAAAATAACAATAATCATGTGGCGGTCATTTTAGGAGGAACAGTTCCACATGCGGAACTGATAAGACAGCTGAAAGACAGGGGGTACAGGACAGTACTGATAGATTATTTTGTCAATCCGCCTGCCGCGGCATTCGCGGATGTCCATTTGCGGGATTCTGCGATGGATTATGATGCCGTGCTTCGCATTGCAAAAGAATATCATGCGGATCTGATCCTGAGCTCCTGTCTGGATCAGCAGATCAATGTTGCGATGCGGGCTGCAGAAGAACTTGGCATAGCGCATCCTTTTTCATCGGAGACGGCGCGCAAGGTGACGGACAAAAAAATGATGAAAAAAATCATGATGGATAATGATATCCCTACGGCAAGATACCGTCTGGTTGACGATCAAGTGGATATAGCATCTATCAATCTTAATTTTCCGCTTATAGTGAAGCCTGCTGACAGCTGCGGTTCTGCCGGAATCTATCGCATTGATACAGACGATAAAGAGAAGTTTGACGCGGCAGTTCAAAAGGCAGCCCGGTTCAGCCCGACAAACAATGTATTGGTTGAGGAATATATTACAGGGACGGAAATGAGTGTTCACGGCTATGTTGAAGCGGGGGAAGCAAGAATTCTTTTCGGCACGTGTAAGATTTCGACGTTGGCCGGAGGGATAACGATGCAGCTTTCCAACCTATATATCCCCAGGCTGAAAGACAGTCTTCAGACCAAGCTGGAAACGATTGCCAACAAGATTGTGAAAGCCTTTGCCCTGCCTGCGTATACACCGTTGTTCATGCAATGTATCGTAAAGGGTGATGACATATATGTAATTGAGTTTTCGCCCAGAGTAGCAGGCGGCACAAGTTCGGAAGTGGCGAGAATATATACGGGTTTCGATTTGATCGGCTATTCCATTGATTCATACCTTGGGAAACAGACCACATATCAAGGTCGCAAATTAAGTAAGTATGTGTGTTGCTTTCCGATTTACGCCAGAGACGGCATTTTCGATCATATCACGGGTGCCGAAGAACTTCGCAGGGATGGAACAGTACATCACGAGATCCTCTTAAAAAGCAAAGGGGATCATATTGAATGGAGCAAACCGAGCAGTGCAAATGTGATGAAATACCTCATTGATGGAGACAGCGTTGATGAATGCTTTGATAAGTTGAAAAAAGCTGACGCGGCAACGGACATTATAGACAAAGATGGCAAATCCATGAGGGGAGGGGCATCACCACGATTGACGCACGAACATTTTTTGGAACGCTTGAGCGAATTGATATGAGGTGACGAGTAATGAAACATCATTATAACCAGCCGGATTCAAAATTCATGACAAAGCCTGTACATTTCGATAAATATACAGACTTAAAAATGCTCCGTTACTGTCTCGGAGCTACCATGTATATGCCCGGGACAAAGGATTTTTACGAAGCAATCGTAACAAAGAAATATCCGGGACTGACATCTTTTGTACTCTGTTTTGAGGATGCCTGCAGGGAAGAGGATGTGCCTGCGGCGGAAAATAATGTGATAAGGCTTCTTGACGCCTTAAATGAAGACATAAAAAGCGGAATGCTTCATCAGGAGGATATTCCTCTGTTTATTATTCGTGTAAGGAGTCTGGAAGAATTTCGGGGGTTTGCTGAGAGACTCACACTTGACAGGATAAAACTGATTACAGCATTTAATTTTCCGAAATTCAACAAAGAAAATGGCGATGCCTATTTCTCATACCTAAGAGAGCTGAATGATAAATACGGAGAAATTATTTATGGTATGCCAATTCTTGAAAGCAGGGAAATGGCGTATATAGAGACGCGGCTGCCGGAACTGATGGGGGTCAAGGAAATATTGGACAAGTACCGGTCTCTTGTACTCAATGTTCGTGTAGGCGGAACAGACTGGTCGTCGGTATTTGGGGTAAGGCGGGGTATAAACTATACCATATACGACATTCTTCCGGTGGCAGACTGTCTGAAGGATGTGCTGAATGTATTTGCGAGAAATAATGATTACAGTGTGTCGGGACCTGTGTGGGAATATTTCAGGGCTGAGCGGAGCATGAAGTTTTCGGAGCTGCCTGAGAGCGTAAATGCTTCCATATTCCGCCGGGAAAGGATGATTAACGATGCGGTTGATGGTTTGCTGAGAGAACTGCTTTTGGATAAGGCAAATGGCTTTATCGGAAAGACGATCATTCATCCTACGCATATCCCCTATGTAAACGGGATGCTTGCGGTAACACAGGAGGTGTACCGTGATGCATGCCAGATACTGGAGACGGATGGAGGCGTGATGAAGAGTGATAATGCAAATAAAATGAACGAGGTGGGGCCGCATAGGAATTGGGCTGAGAAGCTGTATATGAGGGCACAGGTCTATGGCGTCATAAAGGATGAGTCCTGCTATAAAAACTTATTTACTTTGGAGTAATTGTGGATGAAAACGATTTTGTTGTCAAACCATTACGAGGGAAAGCCAGTACAGATTTTGGAGGATGCTGTTGGAGGAGACTTTATCTTAAAGGTACTTAAGAGTGTCAGTCAGACGGAGTTATTGGAATCCATTTGTGAAGCGGATTATCTGATAAGCAGCGGCAGGCTGAAAATTGACAGCACTGTAATAGATCGGGCAGATAATTTATGTATGATACAAAGGACAGGCGTTGGTGTGGATCACATTGATTTGCAATGTCTGAAGGATGCTGGAATACCTTTGTATGTCAATGCGGGTGTGAATGCAAACAGTGTGGCTGAATATACGATCATGCTGATGCTCTCGGTATTAAAGAGAAGTTATGCGGTAAACTGTCAGATGAGGAATGGTATATGGAAAAAGCAGGAGACGGCTTTGAACACACATGAGCTGAAGGGTAGGATAATAGGCATTGTTGGCATGGGAAATATTGGCAGACGGGTGGCACAGATGCTGTCGGTATTCGGGGTGAAAATAATTTACGCCAGCAGAAGAAGGTTATCTCAGGAAGAGGAAAAAGCTCTGAACGCTTCTCATGTTGAATTAGAAGAATTGCTGGAGCAGGCAGATATTGTAACTTTGCACTGTCCATATAATGCGGCTGACGGATATTTGATAGCAGAAAAAGAAATTGCAAGGATGAAAGATGGTGCAATCTTAATAAATACTGCAAGGGGCAAACTTGTTAAGCAAAATGTTGTAGCACACGCACTCGCAACAGGTAAGCTGGCAGGTGTCGGGATAGATGTGTTTGAAGAAGAACCGCTGCAAGGCATTAGTGAGTATGCGGCCTTCGAGAGTGCGGTTCTTTCGCCGCACATTGCAGGACTTCCTTTTGAAACCTTTGTAAACATGATGAAAATGGCGGTGGATAATATCAGGGCATTCGACAGGGGAGATAAGGAGAGCATAGCGTCATCGCTTTATATGATTTAGTGATTGAAAGGATAGATTGATGAAGAACAGGCAGATGCAGTTTTGGAGGATTGTGTTTACCTATGTAATAACCTACTATCATTTGAATAATGCTTACGGGAAGACCACTTCGTGGTATATAGGAGTGGAGTTTTTCTTTATTGTATCCGGGTTTCTGCTTGCAAATAAGCTCCTGACATTGAAAGAGAACGGGAAACTGGAAGAGTTTACGGCATGGAGGTATACATGGACAAAGTACAGAAAATTCTTTCCGCATTGTCTGTTTTCGTTTCTTGTGGCTTTTGCAATAAAGGGAGTGTACCGTGGATTTGGTTTTAGAGATTGGGGCAGGGAATTTCTATTCCATATACCAGAGATTTTTCTTGTGCAAATGAGCGGGTTGAATTATGGACCTGATTATCCAATGAACAGCCCAACATGGTATCTGTCGGTAATGCTTATAGTGGGATATTTTATCTGGCTGTTTATGCGAAATGGGGCGGAAAGATACATAGAGGTAGTATGCCCGCTATCCATATTTCTGATTTACCCGTATCTATATCGGACATACGGTTTTATTGGAGAGCATTGGGAAGTAAACAACTTCATCCTCAACAGTGCCATATTAAGAGGAATAGCAGATATGAACCTCGGTGTTCTTGCCTGCGTATTTGTAAGGAAATTTAAGCTGGTGGGTAAAATCCGTATGGAGCTGATATCTGATACATGTTTGCTGTTTGGTGGGATACTTATGCCATACCTGTATTATAAAAGTTATTATGATTATTTGTTTACGATTCTTATATTCATTGGTGTTGCGGCAGGATTTTCCGGCAAGGAGATCAAAGTAAAAAGATTTGGAGGCAGCCTTATTGATAAGTGGGCGATGATTACCCCGGCAATTTATTTAAATCACAAGGTATTCAGGTCATTATTTGTAATGCAATGGCCGGAATGTAATATATGGGTCTATATTGTATGGTTTGTGTTTATAACGGTATATTCCATCTTCACATATTGGCTTGTAGGTAAAATTGTTGAAATCGTAAAGAAACACTTACCAGTGGGAATTGAGAAGGTTTAGCGACAGTGAATGTGACATTTCAATCCTGCGGAAGAAATGGAAGCAGTGATGGATGACGGGGCAGTTCTGATACTGGATGCAAAGAGGGAGTTATATCAGGAAAGCCGCAAATATCGGCGGGGCGAGAGGAAATATATGATACATTTGGAATTTCCCATAACGGCAGAGGAGACAGATAAACTTCATATTTTTGACCGGGTGCTTATATCGGGAAAAATATTTTGTGGGCGCGACGCGGTACTGCCGAAGCTGTGTGAAATGATAGAAGGCGGTGAAATACAGAAAGCACCGTTTTCTATGGAGGGGGGACTGATATTTCATACGGCAGTATCACGTGCTGGAGTGGGACCGACATCCAGCAATAAATATGAGATTGAGAGTACAATGGAAACACTGTCAAAATACGGGATAAGAATGCATCTTGGAAAGGGAGAACTGAAGCCGGAAACGGTGGAGGCATTAAGGCGTAATCATTCTGTATATGCGGTCATCCCTCCTGTTACGGCTTTATTGAATAGCAAGACAAAAAGCAGAAAATGTATAGCGTTCCCGGAATTGGGCATGGAGGCACTGTATGAACTTGATGTAGAGGATTATCCAGCAGTGATTGCAATCGCGCATGGAGAATCCATTTTTGGGAAGCATAACGAATAGCGGAGTTTTGAATATGACGACAGATGAACGAAAAACCATCGTTAACAGAATAAGGGAAACCGTGATTGATGCCGGCTCTACGTTTTCGGCGGATAAATTTACATGCTATCGTGAGGCGGGAGCGGATGAAGATATGGAATTATCAAAATGGGCGATGGAAACGATTGTCGATAATGCCATGATTGCCCAAAGGGATAGATCCCCGCTTTGTGATGATACCGGAATACCGCATGTGATTATTGAGATTGGAAGAGACAGGAGTATTTCAGGAGAGTTCTTAGATGCTGTGTATGAGGGGATTATGGAAGGGTTAAGGAATCTTCCGGGGCGCCCTATGGCAATTAAGGGAAATGACACGGAGCGTATAAGTCAGTCCGGTGGTCTGGATGAGCGGTCGGAGGCGGTATGTCCGGCACCTTTGATGCTGGAGAAATCAAAGGAAGCTGACAGGCTTAAGGTGACAATTCTGATGCAGGGCGGCGGACCGGAAATTCGCGCAAAAACTTACAGAGTCTTTCATAAGCACAGTATGGATGCGGTTATTGATGAAATTGTTTCATGGGCAGAAGAAGCTGTTGGCCAGCTCGGATGTTCTCCCTGTACCCTTGCTGTGGGCATAGGCAGGTCGCATTATGAGGCAAGTTCGCTAATGCTGCAGGCGATGCAGGAGGGGGACTATGGTGTGCAGTCGGAATATGAGAAAAGGATTACGGAAAGGGTAAATGAAACAGGTGTAGGCGCCTTGGGACTGGGCGGCAGGCATTCCGTAATTGCTACGTTTCTGAAGGTCGGTCCGCAGAGAGCGAGTGGGGTGAGGATTGTATGTATGCGTCCCTGTTGCTGTTTTGAACCGAGGAAAGCGAGTGCAGAGTTTTGAGTACAGCAGGATAAGGGACGGGTTTATGAGAAGGTGGCTGACAAATGAATAAAAAATTTCGGGCAGCACAGTGCGATTCTGGCCGGATATCACTATTTAAATACAACTGTACAGACGCGCAGCTTGTGACGCTCCAGTCGCGCATGGAGGCAGTATCGGACGAGAGCGGGAGATTTGAGATCAGACTGGCGGAAAATTAAACAGGAAGCGGGAGAATTGTAGGGAATTTTAGGGAATTGACAAGTATTTACTTGTGTCAATTCTCTTTTTTATGGTATGATAGGGGTCAGACTGGTAGACATAACTTTGCAACCAAATAACAGGAGATGAGATATATGGCGTTTCATTTGATGGGACGGGACATAAAAAAACGGAGAAAAAATCGCGGCAGAGCCTTGGCACTGTTGCTTGGTCTTGTGCTTTGCGTGGCGGACGTGCCTCTGGCGGCTCTGGCGGCGGAGCCGGATGTGGAGACGTCTCTTTCTGAAAATCATATTGAGCCGGGCGAAGGCGGTGAACCCATGGAAGGAGAAGAGCAGAAGCCGGGCGAAGGCGGTGAACCCATGGAAGGAGAAGAGCAGAAGCCGGGCGAAGGCGGTGAACCCGTGGAAGGGGAAGGGCAGAAGCCGGGCGAAGGCGGTGAACCTGTGGAAGGGGAAGGGCAGAAGCCGGGCGAAGGCGGTGAACCCGTGGAAGGGGAAGAGCAGAAGCCGGGCGAAGGCGGTGAACCTGTGGAAGGGGAAGAGCAGAAGCCGGGCGAGGGCGGTGAACCCGTGGAAGGGGAAGAGCAGGAACCGGAGAAAGAAACGCCCGGTGATAAGGAAGACGAAGTGGAGGAGCCGGAGCAGGTTTCAGGGAATAATGTGGATTCGGTCTCGGAGAACGATGTATCTTCCGTCTCTGAAAATGACCTGTCTTCCATCTCGGAGAACAGTCTCGACGCAGAGCGGGAGACGCTGATCCGGCAGGCGCAGGAGGCTTTTGAGGCGCTGCTTTCAGAGAAACCGCTGATGGCGCTGCTTTATCATGCGGACGCCTATGACATCCGCAAAAAGGCGGATGCAAAGAGCGGCAAGGCGGCAACGCTGGAGAGCGGGCAGACTTTATATATACGGGGCGTGGAGATCACAGAAAATGACGTCTGGTACCGGGTGCAGTATTTTCTGGACGGTGCGGAGGGCACAGGGTACGCGCAGAGCTACTATCTGGCTTACGCCGATGAGGACTGGATTGCATGGGAGGAAGAATATCTGCTTCCGATTCTGGAACTGGGGGCGGAGACTTACGAAAATACGGCATATGGAATGCGGACGTATTCCATGATGACTTACGCGGCGGACACTTCGGATATCAGTGCGTTTCCGGGGTCTTACCAGTCTGCCCTGCGGAGTCTGAAAAACGCTCATCCGAACTGGACCTTTGTGCCGATGAAGACGGGGCTTGACTTTAATACGTCCGTGTCCAAAGAGATGGGAGACAAGAGTCTGATCCAGAAGACGACAGACAACGCGTCAAAGGGATGGGTGGGATCATTGTGTCCCAGCGAGAAAGGCTGGTATTATGCGACGCAGCCCGCGGTGGCTTATCATATGGATCCACGCAATTTTTTGACGGAAACCTATATTTTCCAGTTCGAGCAGTTGACGTTTAATGCGTCCTATCACACGGAATCCGCGGTGCAGTCCTTCCTGAACGGCACTTTTATGAAGGGAAAACTGCCGGATGACTCCGCGGGGCGTACTTATGCAAAGGCGTTCTATGAGATCGGCAGCGGCAGGAAGTTAAGCCCGATCCACCTTGCATCCCGCGTATATCAGGAGCAGGGACAGGGAACGTCAGGGCTGATTTCCGGCACCTACCCGGGCTATGTGGGATACTATAATTTTTTCAACGTGGGTGTGAACGGCGCCACTGACGCGGAGAAGATCAGAAAGGGTCTGGAGTACGCGAAAAGTAAGGGCTGGAATACCCGTTATAAATCTCTGGAGGGCGGCGCCGCTACGATTGGAAACGGATATATTCTGAAGGGGCAGGACACCCTTTATCTGCAAAAATTTAACGTGAATAAGAACAGCCCGCATGGCGTTTACAATCATCAGTATATGCAGAATATTCAGGCGCCCCGGAGCGAAGCGATCACCACGAAGAAAATGTATGCCAATGCCGGTTCTTTAAACAGTCCGTTTGTATTCAAGATACCGGTGTTCGACAATATGCCGAACGAGAGCGGTGGGACGGGGGAACCTGTGGATCCGGGCAAACCCTTGCGGAATATTTCTCTGGACAAGGAGACCGTCACCCTGCGCAGACCCGACACGGTGGTGGAGGATACGAAGAACTTAACCGCACAGGAAAAGGCGGAAAATGTTTCTACAGCGGATTTGCAGGTGCGTTTTGACCCGGCGGACACCACGGAGGACAAAACAATTGTGTGGTCGTCCTCCAATCCAAAGATCGCCACGGTCAAGGCGGATCCCGCAGATTCTTCCAGAGCGGTGGTGACCGCTGTGGGCACGGGTGAGGTGAAGATTACGGCGAAGGCGTCGAAGGCGGGGAACAGGACCGCAGTCTGCGTGGTCACGGTAATTGCGCCCATTTACAAACTGGAATTGTCGGATCCCGGTGCGGAGGAGGGCGCCACAGGGACGAATCTGTTTAAAGGGCAGAGCATCAGTCTGAATGCGGAATACTGGCCCAAAGATACCACCTCGGATCATGTCATTACATGGGGCAGTTCCAACGATAACGTGGCGACGGTGAAAAACGGCAGAGTGACGGCGCAGGGATCGGGAACGGCGAAAATTACGGCAAAAGTGGCAGGATATGAGGCGTCCCATGACGTGGCGGTGGAAGTCTGCAGCGTTATTTTCCATGACGAGAAGGGAACCGCGGGAAAGCAACTGTCCTTAGGCTACGGGGAAAGTGTAGGCAGGGAAAATATGCCGGAGGAGAAAGCGATTCCCGGCACGATTTTCCGGGGATGGTACACCAGAGCCGGCGGGCAGGGAAGCGTGTTTCTGGCGGATCAGCCTGTCTATGCGTCACAGACCCATGTCTATCCCCACTATCAGGATATCGGGTCGGACAAGGGATTTTATGTGATTCCCGTGGGCGACCAGACTTACACAGGCAGCGCGATCAAGCCGAAAGTGCATGTATATGACAGCACGGTGGCGCCGGACGGCAGTCTGCTCGTTCAGGGCGGCGGTCGGGCGGAGGCGCTGGAACTTGTGGAAGGCAGGGATTATACGCTGTCTTACAAAAACAACAGGAATGTGAATGCGGAGGGTGGCGCCCGCCCGACGATTGTTGTGAAGGGAAAAGGGAATTACACAGGGACAGAGTATGTCTATTTCGATATTCTTCCGAAAGCATTGACCGACCGCGATATCACAGCGGAGGACATCACGGTGGCTTACAGCGGCAGGACGATCAAGAGCGCGCCCGTTGTGTACCGTGACGGCAAAAAACTGGCGGTGAACAGGGATTATACGAGAAGCTACCCCCAGACAGGAACGGGAGCTTACTGCAAGACGGGTGTTTATCCGATCGTGATTACGGGCAAGGGCGGCTATACGGGCACAATTACGATTTATGAGACAATTACGTCGGACGTGCTTCTTGGCAAGGTCAGTGTGGCGAAAATTCCGAACCAGACTTACACCAATGAGCAGATGGAAAAAGAGGGAGGCATCCGCCCGGCGTCCCTGACAGTGACTTATAAAAAGCAGCCCCTTGTGGAGGGGGAACACTATACGGTTTCCTACAGCAACAACCAGAGTGTCGGCATGGCGACGGTCACGCTGACGGCAAAAGAGAACAGTGGTTATGCGGGAAGTAAGAGCGTGACTTATCGGATCGTCGGAACGTCCATTGCCAGAGCCAAGGTAGAGGGACTGGAAAATAAGGAGTATGTGGCAATCGATAAGGAACTGGATGTGGAAGGAGCGGCTTACGGGAAAGAATATGAAAAAATGCTGCAGACATCCGGCGCGTACAGACTGATACTGAACGACCGCGTTCTCACGGAGAGCAGAGACGGCAGGACGGGAGACTATGTTGTGTCTTACGAGGGCGCGGCGAAAAGAGGCGCGGTCAAAGCAGGGACGGCGACCATGGTATTCCGGGGAATCAATGAATTCAGCGGACAGCTTAAGAAATCCTATAAAATCCTGCCCTGTGAGATGGGCGAAGACAGGGTGGGAAGCGACTTTACGCTTTCCTACTATACCCAGGATGAGCCGGAAAATGTGAAAAAGCTGGCGGACCCGGACGGGATCACAGCGCCCTATGTGAAGGGCGGGAGCAAGCCGGTGGTTCTTCTGGCATACCGGGGCATACCGATGGAGCTGAACAAGGATTACCGGATCAGTTACAAAAATAATAATGCGCTGACTTCGGCGGACATGGAGGAGAAGAAACTGCCTGTATGGACCATTACCGGGAAGGGAAGTTTTAAGGGAAAACTGACGGGAACTTTCACCATCACGGACGGGCAGTTTGCCAAAGTAAGCGGTGACGGGCAGCAGAAGATTACCATGACACTCAAGGACGTGGTCTACCGGGAGAAGAAGGACGCTTATAAGACAAGGGCGACGCTCAGGGATGTGAGCGGTTCGGCGCTGTCGGCGGGCAGGGATTATGACAAAAATCTGCGGTATACTTACGAGGAAGCCGTCAGGATACTGGTTCTGGAAGATAAAACGCTGGTTGAGAAAGAGCGGAAAGAGGGAGAGCCGGTGGGAGAAACGGATATTCCGCCCGCGGACACTTCCATACGCGTGACGGTGCAGGGTGCAGGAAACTATGCGGGCAGCAAAGAGACGCCGCCGGAAATCTCGGCAGTTTACCGTATCGTATCGGCGGATATCGCGAAAGCGAAGGTGAAAGTGGCGGCGAAAAACTATCAGGATGGCAGACCTGTCACTTTGACGGCGGATGATCTGACCGTGACGATAAACGGCGCAGCCGAACCCCTTGTCTGCGGGAAGGATTATATCATAAAGGAAGAAAGTTATGTAAACCACACAAAAAAAGGCAAAGCGAAAGTCACCCTGCAGGGAATCGGAAATTACGGCGGGGAAAAAACCATTACCTATACCATCGGGGCAAAGACGATTTTGTGGTGGATCGGGCAGTAACTGACAAAGAGAGTCATGGAGTAAAATCTGTGGCTCTTTTTTTATTTGAAAGATTATCGTGTGTAGATTAAGATTTTCTTAAAACACAAGATGTAGTGTATTTTTTTCTTGCATAATACAATTACAGATGTTATAATCAAAACCATCATAGGGTGACATAATAAAATATTATGCAACTCACTGTGCAGATGACAACATGGAAGTGTGGAAAAACACGGCAGAAACAACTGATGTACGCATGGGGAAAAGGTGGAAAGCAATGAGAAAGAGAAGAGTATTGGCATTATTACTGGCGCTCAGTCTTGTGGTGAGCGGAAATGGCATGACGGTTCTTGCGGCGGAGCAGGGAGCGGACATGCCTGTTTCTGTGTCACAGGAAGAAACACAGGACATTGAAGATAATTCGGAAGAGAAGGAGGACGCTTCCGGCAGCACGGAAGAGGCGTCGGGAACAGAAGACACATCAGGGGAGACGAATACGCCGGAAGAGGGCAGTCCTTCTGATGAGGAAGGAAAGAACGAGGAGGGGGATACCTCGCAGAATCCAGAGAATCCCGATAACGCAGGGGAAGAAGAGCCTTCTGCACCGAAGGATGAGGATGGTGAACAGGACGGCGACAAACCTTCCACAGAGGATGGAGAGCAGAACGGCGACCAGCCTTCCACAGAGGATGGAGAGCAGAACGACGACCAGCCTTCCACAGAGGACGGTGAGGATGGAAAGCAGGATGAGGCACCCGACGCAGAGACGCAGGATCCCGCGGAGGATGTACAGGAACCCTCTGTCTCCGAAAATGATGTGGAAGAGGCGGAAGAGCCGGAGGAGGAATTAGAGGAGATGCCGGGCGAGGTCAGGATGATGACTTTTACCGACGCTTCGGGGATGCAGATTACTTTTGACGCTACGGCGGCGGAAGAGAATGCGGATAAGGTGACCATTACAGAGGATGGCGTGCTGACAGCGGTGGATGCCAGCGTAAAGGGCGTCATCGATCTGCGGAAAAAAGAGTTTACGGCGATTGGAGAAGGGGCTTTTTCCGGGAGAGCAATAACATATGTTATGCTCCCTAAGACTGTTACGAGTATAGGCAAGAGTGGATTTTCGGGATGTGCGAGTCTGAAAGGCATATCCATTCCTTCCAAGCTTTTGACAATCGGAGAGAGTGCATTTGAGAATTGTAGGATTCTGACGCAGCTGGCGATACCAAACAGTGTTACGTCTATTGGAGCGAACGCTTTTAAGGGCGATGTCAGATTGTTTATGGTAAATATGTCGAGCGCAGATTATTCCAGACTGGAGAGCATATGGGACAGTGCGTTTGAAGGCTGTTCCGTTCTGGAGTTTTTCTGTTCGGATGATGACTATGACCTGCCGGATAGCCTTAAGACCATCGGTGCAAGTGCGTTTAAGAACTGTGCGAACATAAGGGAAGTGGATATGCCAGACGGAATCACTTCTCTGGGAATATCTGCATATCAGGGATGTATGGGGCTTCGGGAAGTGGAGATAGGAAGCAGTCTCGTTACGGTGCCGGAAAAAGCTTTTGCGGACTGCCCTAATTTGATTGAACTGGAATTTAATACGTCGGTGCTAGGCATCTACAAAACAATAAAAACATTGGCATTTGAAAATTGCAGCAGTCTGGCGAGTGTGGACCTTCCGCAGAAAGTATCCGCCGTAGAGACGGATGCTTTTAAAGGGTGCGCGAAGCTCTTGAGAATTTATATCAGGAAAGATGATGCCGAATTGGCGAATGGGGCATTCCCGAATAATAAAGAGAAAGGTATGTGCATTATTGGCTTCAAGGATTCGACTGCCGCAATCTATGCGAGGGAAAATGGTGAAATCCGGTTTATTCCCATTGATGAAACAGGGAGAGGAGACTATTATACCTATACTGCTGACTTGAAGTATCCGGCAGGAAAAATTGAAATCACTGTCACAAAGGAAAACAGTGCTTCGGCGACAGATATTAACAAGATTACCAACAAGGATGGGGTGGAGCCTTACAATGTGGGTGTAAAAGCCGGCACAGAGTGTTTTGTTATGATTAACTGGGGGCAGTATAGGGAGACAATGCGTCTTGTGCCCGGGTCACTCAGATGTAATGGGGAAGAGATTGATTATGATAAGTCCCGCGGTGTTTATCACTTTAACATGCCTGATGGCGGTGCTGCGATTACAGCGGAGTTTGAATTCATCGATAAAGAAAACATTGTTGAAGGTAATAAAGATACCATTGAGGGGCGGCTTTCCTCCGACGTGGATTATGATTTTGAAAGAAATATCGCTTACATGCAGGAGGGAAAATCTGCTAAATTCTATTTGATTAACATCAACAGTGGGAAGGTGACAAGAATCCCCGCTTCCAAAGTTACCTACCGCATTGCGCAAGGTTCCACAAAAGGGATTGTGTCGGTCGATAGCGAGGGCGAGGTAAAAGCGCTGAAGGAAGGAACTGCTATTGTGGAAGCGGTGGTCAGGACGAACAGCGGGGAGGTCATAAAGGATGTGACTGTTGTGGTAAAGGCATCGACCGGTATTGACCACATCAGAGTGCAATTAGACGAGAATAAATATAAGACGACACTGGTGGTAGAGAAGGACGAAAACGGATTAATTGACGGTGTTTCTCTTGCGACGACGAGAGTGGACGCAAAGGAATTTAAGTTTGAAATTGAGGCGGATGCGTTCAGCGCGGAAGATGACGACAAGATGAAAGTGGCGTTCAACTGGGTCAGCAGCGACACGAAGGTAGCCAGACTAAAGAAATCCTCTACGGCTGCCGGGGATTCCGATAATGAGATTACCATTCCGCGCGGCGCAGACGGCGAGGCGACGATCACTGTGTCGGCTAAGGGCAGCGATAACAGAAAGGTAACCAAGAAGTTTGTTGTCAGCGTACAGAATTATGCGCCGCGTCTGGCGGAGTCTAAGATTGTAGTCAACCCGAAGCAGACGGAAAGTGTGGCGACGCTGGGGATCATCGACGCATATGGTCATGACGTTGATACGACTAAGATAGTCGAAGCGTATGAAAATAAGCCGGGCGGGAATAAAGTCAGCGGTTTTACTTTTGAATTTGTAAAGAAAGACGGAGTGGTTTCTACCTATAAAGTAAAGGCGCAGGGCAGAGAGCAGGGCACCTATGATGTGAAGCTGAAGGTGTATGTAAAAGTCGGCACGGTATCAACTCTCTATGAGACGCCGCTTACGATTGTGATTAAGGAGTCCCAGCCGAAACCGACGGTGAGCTTTGACAAAAAGGCGGAGAAAATCAATCTGTTCCTTGCCAATGACGGAGTAGAGATTCAGCCGGTGATTGGCAAGCTGGGTGAGGATGTTGTCTCAGAGTTCAGTCTGGAGCCGTTGACGGAGAGCGGTCACAATAACTACGAGGACGATAAGAAGTTTACGGAAAATTTCCAGATTGATCCGAAGAAAGGGACGATTACCCAGAAGGCGGATAACCTGCTCAAAAACAAAGCGGGCAAGCCGGTGCTGACGGGTTATCTGGTACTCAAGTTTGAGGGATACGGGGATTTAAAGAAAAAGTATAAGATTACGATTCCGACAAAGACGACGGCTCCGGCGTATGTTTTAGACAGAACGACGGATACTTTCGGAACAGGATTCAGTACGGAACAAACTGTGTATCTGCAGCTTCTGGATAAGAAGACGAAAAAGCCGATTGAGTGGGACGACGGGTTTGCGGATGGCGTAACCGTGAATACAGATGCGACTACGTTCCTGTTCGCGAAACCGAAGATGGTTTCTGATGAGAGTGGGAAGTATGTCAATATTGAAGTGAAGATACCCGCCAACTCTGCGAACAAAACAGGTAAGCTGGTTATGCAGGTACGCAACAGTAAGTGGGCTGAGGGTAAGTCATTTAAGTATACCTACAATATCAAGATTGACAATAAGCCCCATAAGCTGAGCCTGAAGAAATCAACAATTACGCTGAATGCAAATTATCCCGAGCGGGCGGAGTCCTTTAAGCTAGTATCCAATCATCGTGATGTGGCGCTTACGGGAAAACAGTCGTTTGTACCGCAGCCGACGAAAAAGAATGCGGACGGATTCCAGAAATTGTCCGTTACCTGTGAGGATGGAGAGGGTACTATTTCCTTTAAATCCGGAGGACAGGACGTTGCGGCAGGCAATTATAAATACGTTTATACATATAATGATACTGCAGGCAAGGAAAATAAAGTGGCGTTGACGGTTAAGGTCAGCAAAGGGGCGCCGACGGTTTCGCTCAAAGGGACGAATGCCCTTAATCTACATGCGAAAGACGGAGAGCGGTATGTGGAAACTTCAGAAATGACCATGACCGTGAAAAATCTTCCGAATACGCAGAAGTACCTGCCGGGGACGGAACCCTCAGACAAGCCGGATGAAGGCAATACGGGTGACGACGGAAATCAGGGCGGTGAAAACCAAGGCGGCGACAACACGGGTGACGGCGGCAATCAGGGCGGTGAAAACCAAGGCGGCGACAATACGGGTGACGACGGCAGTCAGGGCGGCGAAAACCAAGGCGGCGACAATACGGGTGACGGCAGCAATCAAGGCGGTGAAAACCAAGGCGGTGACAATACGGGTGACGGCAGCAATCAAGGCGGTGAAAACCAAGATGGCGACAATGGCAGTCAGGGCGGCGGTACGACGGAAGGCGGTACAGGTACAGGAAATGAAAGTATAGGTTCCGATCAGACACAGCAGCCGGCAATGGTTTCTGCGCTGGCGCAGGCAGAGACAGTAAAGACGACATACGAGGCGACGAACCCGGAGTTTTACAGTCTTAATGCGGAGAAGACATTTAAGAGTATCCTGTTTACAACAAAGGGATATGAATCGAAGAACCCGTTGGAATATTTTGACTTCGAGTGGGTGGAGGATAAGGACGGCGCAGGCGGTAAGATCAGAATTTCTCTGAAAAAAGCGATAGAGACGAAGACCTATACCTTGACGATGAATCCTGTTTATCAGAACGGTGAGACGGGCAGCAGGAAAAATGAGATGCAGATGACCAAAGCTGTCAGCTTTAAGATCAAGGTATACGACAGCCCGATTTCATCTGTCAGGCTGAGCGCGAAAGGAAAGATAAATCTTCTGGACCGGCGTGCAGGGGATGCTAAGCCCGAAGAGTTTGAGTATACAGAGAAGAACGGTATCTGCTATACGCCTACGGTAGCCAATCTGAAGGATACGCTGAAAGAGGTCAGACTGCTTAGCGATTATCCGGGGATGGGTGATTATGCGGATGATGCAAAACGCAGTACACTGTTTGAGACACATATCACGGAGGACAAGAAATCTTTCTATATCGTACCGAAGGAAGGCGTTGATCTGGAAAAAGGCAAGACATATAAGGTGTATGCATGGTTGCTGATGGATGGTTATAAATTTGGATCCGCAACAGGGGACGGCATTTATACACTAACCCCGATTAAAGTCAAAACCGCGGAAATTTTACCAAAGGTGAAGACAGATAAGACGGCGGTGAACCTGTATTTGTCCAGCAAGGCATATGAGGCGACCTTTATTGTGGAGAAGAGCGATGAGAAGTCTATCGGCGCGATAGAGAGTGTCGCATTCGGTGAAAAAGATGAGAAGGCGAACGATTCCTTTACTGTCTGGGGCGTGCCGCGTGATGACGGCTCGCTGGAAGTCCATCTGAAACTGAAAAATGGGGTATCCTATGGATGCAACACTACGAATAGAATTAAAATGTATATTCAGTTTACGGGACAGGGAACGAATACGGCTGGTACGCCGATTACTATGAATGTAAAGATCAACAAGTAACGTGATGCGGCGGCCGGTTTCCGACCGCCGTATTGTTTTCCGGACTTTACGGGTTGAGAGGAGCGTGGTGAGGTTATGAAAAAGAAGAAGGTTGCGGCTCTGTTACTGACGCTGGGACTGGCTGTCAGTGGAAACGGAATGGTGACTCTTGCGGCGGAGCAGGGAACAGAGGCGCCCGCGGCTGAAACAAAGCAGGAACCGGCGGCTGTGGAAAAGGACGAAATGGCTGTGAGCAGAATCGTCAGCTTCACGGATTATACAGGAATGGAAGTGACCTATGATGCGAATATTTCCCTCGGCTATATATATGAGGTAGAGGACGCCGTGCTGACAGGGGTCAAATGCAGGACAGTGGACGATAATGGCAGGGAGACGCTGACGGCGGTTTCCTTTGAGGGCAATGTGGAACTGAAGCAGCCGGAGGAGGGCGAAAGGTATGAGACAATTGCGCCGGATGTTTTTGGAGGCAATGAGCTGATTACTTATGTGAAACTGCCTGCCGGAGTGACGGTGATTGCGGAGGAGGGTTTTAAAGGCTGTACTGCCTTGAAAAGCGTTTATCTGCCTTCCACAGTAGAGAAAATAGGTGCGGGCGCATTTGAGAACTGTACGGCAATGACGCAAATTTGCTTGCCGAGGACGATAACGGTTATCGGTGACAGGGCTTTTAAGGGGGATGGGAAACTGCAGACCGTACAGATCAAGGATGCCGTGGACAGCGATCAGATTTCTGTCGGGGCACATGCTTTTGAGGAGGGCACACAGTTCCAGAAATAGATTTAGCCGAGGGGCTTTCATAAGGAAACCCCTCGGCTACATAGATGCAGAACGTTTAACGGCGCTGTTTTACATTTCTTATATAAACACTTATCACCACTTAGATGTTCTTGAAGCATTTTGCATACTTCTGCTTCGCATAACCTCATTTGCAATTATCTGTGCGGAAATTTCTTGCTCCAAACTCTTTAATGTTTCAGATGTGGGGCGCCTGTTGGCAGGAACTTTGACCAATCTGGCAGTTCCTCCGCTTTTGCTCATTTCTTTACTTAATATGCTGCTTATGCTCATGATTATTACCTCTCTGTCGTGCAAACGATTTTGTAAATCTCCGACATCTTTCCGAGATACCTTTATTTCTCAAAACTTATGCCACGGAGTGTTATTATAACACAAAGCTCGACTGATGTCAAAATACTTGAGAAACAAAAAAGAGAAATACATCGTTTCAATATTAATATATGAAAAAATCTATAAATACTTCAAGGAACTTTCAGGTTATTTTTTGTAAATTTTTTCTGTATCCCTCAAACAAACCATCATTCTCCAATTCTATCATTTCATCAAACTCTGGAGTGGTCTGCTCCGGATAGCGTATACCTATTACATTTGGATAATGCATTAATATTAAACTACATGCACTATGCCCTCGTCCGAATGCAGATGTGGCATCAATAACAATTTCCCCAAAAGCCTTTAAATCTTCATAATTCTCTACTCGATATAATTCACAGACCCATACAAACCTCGGCATAGGAACAATGACATATGCTTCTTTCGCATAAATATTTTCAAGCGTATTTAAACGGAAGTTTTTTAAGCTGCGTGATGATGCCATAAATAATCTTATAATGACATCTTCTTTCTCATTTAGGAAATTATCGGACCATACATCAATACCGAACTGCTTATGATGCAAAATGGATCTGACAATTGCAGCGGCATCAGATGCATCTAAAAACATTCTCTTATATAAAGGTACGGCAATATTTTCAACTCGCATATCTGGATATAAAGAAAGATGTTGAAACGGTCTGACTTGGTAAACTGGTTGATTATCATCAACGACAACATAGTCTTCGTAAAAATCAGCAGAGTTTATCAGTGGATGACAATGTTCTTTGTTATCCCATGAAATCCACTTATTTCGTCGTGCTTTCTTTACTAATTCTTTGCTTACACTTCCATGTCCAATGCAAACCATGGAATGCCCCGAACCATTATTTCCAATTGGCAGAAGATTTAATGCGACAGGAATTCCTGATTCTATATAATAGTGCAGGCATCTTTTCAATTCATCCTCTTGCGTAATTTGAGACAGACTGTATTTGTCTATAGAAGACAAGTTATATAGTCTCGGAGAAAAGCCAAATTCCGATAATACTTTTGTAAGGATCGGATATGAAATGCCTCTGGACGGCAATACACGTTCATGGCTATGCCTTTTTTCGTTTTCCAATATTTCGCTGGGAACTACGCTCCTATAATCATGATAACTATTGGCATAGTATTCTAACAAATTTAACAAGGATACTTCAGCGCATCTCATCGTTTCTTCATCTTGCATTCGATATGGGAAAGCATCTACATTAAATTTTTTCCCATAAATGTTCAACTCAAACTGAGATAACCGCATATACACAGATGATTTTAAATTTAGTATATATCGGGGATTTATAAGTGTACGACCAATAACACCTGTTGTTAACGGGTTAATAACACAGGCTCCCATAAAGTGGTCCGCCACTCTCTCCTGTTCTTCTTCATCTTGTGTAAAAAACTCTTTTTCACTTAATTTAATAGCAAAAAAGAATAGCCTCCGAGAATATCTTTTTACTTGAAAATGCTGATTGGAAAAATATGTATAATAAGTATCCCTGAAGCTCCGGTCAATATGATAAAATTCCTGCACTATAGTATATGGTCTGGGCAATTGCTTTAATAGCTTATTTACATCAAGCATGTAGGTATCTATAACATCATTGCTTGTATTGGATGCCTCAAACACACTGTTTTTGAAAATGGCTTCACAAAAATCCGAAACCATTTCCTCATAATTCTCGTCTGTTATAATTGTAAAAATCTCTTCTTCATAATCTGATTTGTCTATGGGCAGTTTGTTTCCAGAGCTATCTAAAGCACTTTGTTTTTTTGTTTCTACCATTGTAATTTTCCCCTTGTATCAGCTGACTTTACTTTTTAAACTTGAAACCATATTTGAGGTTTTCTTTTATTGGCAAAAGAAGTCCCTTACCATATAATGATTTTAAGGCTTCTTCTATTTTGGGAGTTTGATTAAAGGTACAATTTCCCGCAACTAAATAATCACAATGCCAAGTGCTATTATGCATATTGCAATCTGGATGTGCTACACTTGGGAGCCAACTTTTTAATTCATCAATCGTAAACTCACTATATTCCCTAAAGTGTGTTGCTGCCTGCATATATACACAAAAATCCCAGTCATCAAGCTTTTTAACAGTTGTAAATAATTCCCACAATGCTACGGCAATGCCTGTTCCGACAGAAACTGTAAATCCCGTAAAACTTCCTTGCGAGACATATACTATTAATGCATCAATTAACCCCGATGTACAAGACACTTTTAGGAAATCCAACATAATTTGTTGCACTCGAATGTATCTTGACCCCAATAGTAATTGACTTGGTTTATCTATCTGATTTTCCCACAAGGAGATCATTTCATTTGCAGAATCCCAATTTCCTTGTTCATAGTCCCCCGTCAATGCAGCTAATATCTCTGCCTTATGTTCCAATAATTGAGAATTATTAGGCGTTTCCGCTATATACTGGTCAAAAAGCTTTTCTAGCTCTCTATAAGAAATATAATATTCAGCCATGCTATCTTTCCAATCTTTCCATAATAATTTTCAGTATATCGCATCAGACGAATTTTGTCGATATCAATGCTGAATAAAAAGATAAAGTTTGGTTACTTTTGCCTATATACAGAATCGCGAATTTGGATATAATATAACTAGAACACGAAAGAGAGTACGAAGGCGTTTATAAGCGAACACTCATTGCAGGCTTTGGGTATATAATTTTGTATTTACATGGGCACAAGATTAAGAGGGGTTGAATCCTGTATGATATAGGAGACGATCCCTTTTATGCTTTTTCAACATAAAGTGCGGCAGGACATAAGAGAAGTGGTGGAGGAGTTATGAAACAGGACCATATATTTTACCGGATTGTCAACGGTATGATCCGGCTGTTGCTTGCGGGGGCGGTGTTTCTCCTGTTTCTGCACAGCATATACAGCACCAGTTTTGTGGGTAAATTGATTCTGGAGGACGGGAGCGAACAGGAGAGAACGCTGAACATAGCCGACAGCCCCCTGCGACATCTTCTGGCATTCTTTTTATTGACGGTGGCGCTGCTTGCGGGACGGAAACTGTGGCATGTTTTCAGCGGGAGAAAAAACGGGAATACGGGTGTGGACAGCGGGAAAGCGCAGGCAGGGCGGAGCAATCTGGTCTTCTGGGGACTGACCCTTCTCACCGTGATTCTCGCCGCTTCCTATGTGGGTATGACACAGCTTACCCCGGGATCCGATCCGGCGAAGGTGTACAGCGTGGCAATGCAGTGGCGGCAGGGAGATTTCTCTGCCTTTGAGGAGGACGCGTATCTGTTCCGCTATCCGTTCCAGTCGGGAATTGTTCTGTTTTTCTATCTGCTCAGTTTCATTTTCGGAGAGGGAAACTTTGTGGGAATCCAACTGGTGAACGTGGTTTTTCTGGTGGTGATTTACGGTTTGCTTGTGAAGCTTTCCGGGCTTTTTGGTGTGGCTGCCACAGAGGGCACGGAAGGATTTGAAAAGAAGAGAACCGGATTACAGACGGCGGTGTATCTGGGGCTTCTGGTCTGGGTGCCGCTCGCCTTTTATGTGACATATCTGTATGGTATACTGCCGGGGATGGCGTTATCTCTGGGGGCGGTTTATTTTGCGCAGCGGTATCTGGCTCTCAGGCGCCTGCGCTATGTGGCGGCGGCGTCTCTCTGTATGGGACTTGCCACGGTCATAAAGATGAACTGTCTGATTTATCTGATCGCCATTGCCTGCTTTCTCGTCTATGACGCCATTTCCCTGTTCTTTTTTTCCGGGGAAAAGCGGTGGAAGGAGGCTGTGACTTCCCTCGCGTTCATTGTATGTATGGGACTGGGTACAGCGCTTTGCACAGGGGTTTCCAATGCTGTAGTGGAGCGGATCGCAGATCAGGAGCTGCCGGAGGGAGAGGCGATGCTTTCGTGGGTGGTTATGGGAATGCAGGAAGCGCCCCTCGGACCGGGTGGCTATAACGGCTATATTGGCAATGTATTCGCGGAAAATCATTATGATCAGAAGCTGGCGGCACAGGCGTCTTTGGAAGAACTTCAGAAAATTATAACAAGGATGCTGGAATATCCGGTGGATGAGGGGATTCCGTTTCTGGCGCGAAAGACGGCGTTTCAGTGGAACGATCCGACCTTTATCTGTCTGGACCGGACCCGCGGGAGAAAATCGGTGACGCATATGCCGGAATGGCTGAAAGATGTGATTTACGGCAGGGGCGGCGTGCGGCTTTCGGTTGCGCTCAATTATATGCAGACATGGATTCTGCTTGGAATGCTGCTCTATCTCTTTTTGCGGTGGAGAAGGGGAACTCTTTTTGAACTGATGGGCGCTGTGGTTTTTCTGGGCGGTTATCTCTTTCATCTGTTCTGGGAGTCCAGCGCTTCCTATACGATCCCGTATTTTGTCCTGCTGATCCCCTATGCGGTGTGCGGGCTGGCGGAGTGGGCTGCATTTCTGGAAAAGGCGGCTGAGAGGCTGCGCAGAGCCGGGGACAGCGGCATGGAGGAGAAGGGTTCTGTTCTGACGGGATTAAGGGAGAAGCCGTGCCGGGTTCTGACTGCGGCGGCGGTTCTCGTATTCTGTCTGCTCGTCCTTGCATTTACGCGGACAAATCTCTTTCATCGGACGCTTGCGCTCAACGACGATCTGCAGGGAATTGACGCCAGCGCGCAGTTCTACCAGACGGGGATCAATGTGCCATAAAAAATCGGAACAAGCCGTACAGTCTGTGGCGGATACAGAGGACGTAAGCTTTGTTATGCAGCCCGGAGATATCTCGTATTCTGACGGCGCGGAATGCCCTTTTGACAGGCGGATAACCGCATTCTTCCCGGAAGGCTTTTCTGACGCCGCCTTCGTTTTTCATGGCGTTAAACACGGGTGGGAAAGTCAGAAGGCACTGGTAGGCATAATAATACAGAAGCTGTTTTTCCATGCAGGGGTGCGCGGCGAGGTCGGTCAGTCTGTCGTAGGTGTCAAAGAGCAGACGGTTTTCCGCAAGCCGTCCGCGATCCATAGTGTGGGTGAGGGAGCCGCTGTTGCTCCGATAATAATAGAAGGACTCCGGGAGAAAGTAAGCGGAGGAAGCTTTCAGCAGGCAGGGATACGCGGCAAGCCCGTCCTCCCCCAGTCTGATTGTCAGGGGGACATGGAAAAGATGTTTTTCCAGAAGTGTCCGGCGAAACAGCTTGTTACAGAGGCTGGGGGAAACCCCGTAATGAAAAAAGACGCCGGAATAGAGCAACGCCGGATAGACCTGCTCTTCCAGCTGGCTGCGGTTATAGAATCCGGGGCGGCATATGTCCTTACGCTCAATTTTCTTTTCGGGGGTGACGGCAGTATAATTGCAGCATACCACGTCTGCGTCCGATTCCCTTGCGGCGGTGCACATGCGCCCGTACATGGCGGGATCGATCCAGTCGTCGCTGTCCACAAAGGCGATATAGGTGCCGGACGCGTTTCGGAAACCTTCCTGCCTGGCTGACATATGACCGCCGTTTTCCTTATGGAAACAGCGGATGCGGGAATCCCTGCCGGCATACTCGTCGCAGAGCGCGGACGAGCCGTCCGTGGAGCCGTCGTCTACGAGAAGGACCTCGAAATCCGTGAACGTCTGTGCCAGAATGCTGTCCAGACATGCGGCGAGGTAAGGTTTTACATTGTATACGGGGACGATAACGCTTAAAAAGGGCATGGTGTAACTCCTTTTAGAGACTGGTTGGTGTAAGTATCTTTTATATTATAGCATATTGGAAATGACGGAGGCTATAAAAGAGGAAACGCGTGATGGAAAAAATTGTATTTGTCATACCCGATATGCCGGGGGGCGGCACGGAACGGGTTGTGGCGCTTCTTGCAAATGAATACAGCAGGCGCGGGATACCGGTGGCGGTCCTTCTCTTTGCGGGCGACGAGAGGGCATATCCGCTGGATTCCGGGATTGAGGTTCTGAGTGTGGGCGGTCCCTCCGGCGGCAGTCTTTCGGCACGGCTTGGGAGGCTTCGCAGGATGCGGCAGTTTTACCGGGAAAATAAGCACTGTCAGATATGGGCTTTCAGCGCGATGGGCGCGGTATTTTCCACGGTGGCGTCGTTTGGGCAGAGGCATTTCTTCCTCGTCTCCGAGCGCAATGACCCCACCCGGTACGATCACAGACGGATCCGCGATCTGTGTTACCGCCGGGCGCAGGTGGTGGTGTGCCAGACTGCGGATGCGGTGAAAAGTTTTCCGGCGGGAATCCGCAAGAAGAGCGTGGTGATCCCCAACCCGCTGGAGCCGGAGGAAGCGCCTTATACGGGGGAGCGGGAGAAGCGGATCGTTGCGGTCGGACGGCTGAACGCACAGAAAAACCACAAGCTGCTGCTGCGCGCTTTTACCTCTTTTGCCAAGAGCCGCACAGACTATATATTGGAGCTGTACGGACAGGGGGAACTGGAGCCGGAACTTCGGACGCTTGCGAAAGAACTTGGAATTGACAGTTGTGTCATCTTTAAGGGCTTTTCTTCGCATGTCCTTGCCGACATCAGGACGGCTGCCATGTATGTGCTTTCCTCGGATTATGAGGGGATTTCCAATTCCATGCTGGAGGCGATGGCGCTGGGACTGCCTGTGATCGCGACGGATTGTCCGATCGGCGGTTCCCGCATGTATATCCGGGACGGCGTAAACGGTCTGCTTGTGCCTGTGGGGGACGAGCAGAGGCTTGTTCACGCCATGGAGCGGCTTGCCGACGAGCCGGCTTACGGGGAAAGGCTGGGCAGGGAGGCGGTAAAACTGAGAGGAGAGCTGGCGACGGCGAAGATCGCCGACAAATTTCTCGCGTTGGTACGGAGGTAACGATGAGTAAGGTGCTGGTAATTAATCCGATACTATATACAGCGGAAACGAACCGGATTCCCCGGGTGGATTCCATAAAGGACACGATGATTTACACAATGTGTCTGGGTTTTCTGCGTGCCGGGCACGAGGTGACGCTGATTGCCGCGGAGGACTACAGGCCGGTCCGCGGGGAGAAGTACGACTTCCCGGTGCTCTGGTTCCGCACAGTCTGGCGCAGACTGTTTATGCCCCGCTGTTTTCCCTATATGCCGGCCATCCGCACCTATCTGAGAGACCACAAAGAATATGACATTATTGTCACAAGTGAAGTCTTTGCCACATGGTCCTTTACGGCGGCGCGGGTGGCGCCGGAGAAAACGGTCATCTGGCATGAACTGGCGGCTTACAACCACATGCTGCATCAGATTCCCGCGAAAGTCTGGTATCGGTTTGTGGCAGGGGGGTTGATGCGGCGCGCGCGGGTGGCGCCGCGGTCTGAGGAGGCGGGCGCTTTTATCCGGCGGTTTATGCCGAGGGTGGAGGCGGAACCGATCGACCACGGTGTGGATCTGGAAAAGTTTCCGGTTTCCGAAAACGGGGAGAGGGATGCCTGCTTTGCGGTGGTGTCGCAACTGATTCCACGCAAGCGGATTGCGCATACCATAGAGGCTTTTGACAGTTTTGTGAAGGCGGGGCACGGGGCATATGTGCTGCATGTCATTGGCGGGGGCGAGGAGGAAATGTTCCTCAGACAGCTCGTGCGCAGGCTGGGACTGGAGGAGAAGGTGACGTTCCACGGAAAGCTTTCCCACGAAAAACTGCTGCCTCTCGTTGCGGCGTCCAAGGCGCTTTTGGTTTCTACGGAAAAGGACAACAATATGGTATCCATTGTGGAGAGTATCGCGCTGGGGACCCCGGTTGTGACGACTTCCGTCCCCTATAACGCGGCTTATATCAGGCGGGAAGAGCTGGGGATTGTGGAGGACGGCTGGTCGGCGGATGCGCTTGCGCGGATCGTTTCGGAAAACGACAGATATGTGTCGAACTGTCTCGCCTACAGAGACCGGCTTTCCAACGTGGCGTGCGCGGGGCGGTTTCTTGCGCTTGTGGAGTGAGGTCCCTGCCTTCTGTGCCAGAACCGCGTGTTTGCCGCATGACGCCGAAAGCCGATGCGATAGACTTTGCATCCGGGTTGTGATATACTTATGTCGTAATACGGGGAGAAGCTGAAAGAAAGATATATAGACTTAAAAGTGGTACTGGCAGCTTCCGGCGTAAATCTTACGGAAATTGACCGTATAAAAGAATAATTTAAGGGGTATGGAAACACTGAGGGTAGTTTTTTGTTTTGATGAAAATCTGGTGACACAGGTGCAGGTGGCGGCGGCTTCTCTTCTCGACAGCCGCGGTCCGGGCGAGCATTTTGAGATGCACTGTGTCTGTACGAAAAAGGCTGGGATTGCAGAGCCGGCGCTGAAACAGATTATAGAAAAGAGGGATCCGGCTTCCACGCTTTTGATGCACTGTATGGAAAACCCTTACGAGAACGCGTATCAGGTGAGGGATATTTCCGCGGGCACATATCTGCGACTGGCGCTGCCGGGACTTTTGACGGAGACAGATAAAATTCTCTATATGGACGCGGACGTGCTGGTGCGGGAAAGCCTCGCGCCGGTCTGGGAAACGCCCATGGAGAACATGGCGCTCGCCGCCGTGAAGGGCGCGGTGAATCTTTCCGAAAAATGGGAGTGGAACAGCGACAGACCGTACTGGCATCTGTTGTCGGGGATGAAAGGCGGGTATATCAACGCCGGCGTTACGCTTCTTAATCTCGCCGAAGTGAGAAGAAGAGGTCTGGACGCGCGCTGGCACGAGCTGGCGGGAGAGCGGTTTTACTATCAGGATCAGGATATTCTGAATATCACCTGCCAGGGGGCTGTCGCCTATCTGCCGCCGAAATATAACAGGCTGGCATATCTGGAGGACAAGGATTTCGGGCAGTTTGTCACGGAAGGCATTTATACGCAGGAAGAGGAGCGGGAGGCATTGCGGTCGCCGGCGATCATCCACTATGCCGGGGACAAGCCGTGGAAACGCTATGACACGAATCTGGGGAGTCTCTGGTGGGACTATGTGAATGGACAGCCCGATTTAAAGGATTTGTTTGACGAGGAAAGAGCGCGCCGGTATCATGGACCGACTTTAGGGCAGCGGGCGGTGCGGAAAGTGAAGAGTTTGTTGAGCAGGGAAAAACTGTGAGAAATGGGAAAGGGATAAGGTACCAGAATATGAAGATTGCGGTGGCAGGAACCGGGTATGTCGGTCTGGTGGCAGGCGTGTGTTTTGCGGAAAAAGGGCACGATGTCACATGCGTGGATGTGGATGAAAAGAAAGTAAAAATGATGGAGGCGGGAAACAGTCCCATCTTTGAGGAAGGTCTCGAGGAGCTGATGCAGAAGAACAACGCGGCGGGACGGCTTCACTATACCACGGACTACGCCGGGGCTTACCGGGACAAGGACGCCATTTTTATCGGCGTGGGCACGCCGGAGCAGCCGGACGGCTCCGCCAATCTGAACTATATCGCCACGGTTTCCAGACAGATCGCGGAATCCGTTGAGCGGGACTGTCTGGTGGTGGTGAAATCCACGGTGCCGGTGGGAACGAACGACAAAGTAGAGCAGTTTATCCACGATTTTCTGACGCGGGATGTGAAGGTGGAGGTTGCCTCCAACCCGGAGTTTCTGGCGCAAGGTTCCGCGGTGCACGATACGCTCCATGCGGCGCGGATCATTATCGGTACGGAGAGCAGGGAGGCGGAGGAGACCTTAAAGAAAATTTATGAGCCTTTCGGTCTGCCCATTGTATCGGTGAACAGACGGTCCGCGGAGATGATCAAGTATGCCTGCAACGATTTCCTTGCCCTTAAAATTTCCTATATGAATGATATTGCGAATCTCTGCGAGCTGGTGGGGGCGGATATTGATGCGGTGGCGGAAGGCATGAGCTACGACGCGCGTATCGGCGCAAATTTCCTGAAGGCGGGTATCGGATACGGCGGAAGCTGTTTTCCCAAGGACACTAAGGCGCTCAAATATCTGGCGGGGCAGTACGGCTACCAGCTTAAGACCGTGGAGGCCGCGGTGGATGTGAATGCCATGCAGAAGACAAGGCTTTACCAGAAGGCGTGCAAGCGGATGATTACTTTTGAGGGGCTTAAGGTGGCAGTATTGGGGCTGGCATTTAAACCGGGGACGGACGATCTCAGGGAGGCGCCCTCTCTGGATAATGTGAAGCTGCTTCTGGACAACGGCGCGCAGATTGTCGCCTACGATCCTGTGGCGGCTGACAATTTCCGCAAAGTGTACCCCGAAGGGGCGGCGGGCAGAGGCTCCATTGTCTATGTGGACACGCCGGAGGAGACGCTTAAGGATGCCAATATCTGTTTCGTGTTTACGGAGTGGGAACAGATCCGTTCGCTGCAGCCGGAAACCTTTAAGGAACAGATGCGCATTCCGCTCGTATATGACGGGCGCAATGTCTATGACGTGAAGCGGATGAAGGAAGCGGGAATTGAGTATTACAGTATTGGGCGTTAAGAAGCGGAAAGGAGCGACAGTGAAAGAGTTAGATCCCTCGAAGACATATCTGATTACCGGCGGCGCTGGCTTTATCGGATTTCATTTATCCAAAAGCCTTCTGGAGAAAGGTGCGCGGGTGATCGGCTTTGACAATATGAACGACTATTATGACGTGAGCCTGAAAGAGGACCGGCTGGCAAAGCTGTATTATTATGATAAATACACGTTTGTCAAAGGAGATCTGGCGGACAATGCGGATGTGTTCCGGGTATTTCAGGAGTATCGTCCGAATATCGTGGTGAATCTGGGGGCGCAGGCGGGCGTCCGATACAGCATTGACAATCCGTCCGCCTATATGGAATCCAATATGATGGGATTTTTTCATATTCTGGAGGGCTGCCGTTATTTCCCGGTGGAGCATCTGGTGTATGCTTCGTCCAGTTCTGTTTACGGCGGCAATGAAAAAGTGCCTTTTTCCACGGGGGATAAGGTGGATGAGCCGGTGAGTCTCTACGCCGCAACAAAGAAATCCAACGAACTGATGGCGCACGCGTACAGCAAGCTGTATCAGATTCCGGCGACGGGGCTTCGCTTTTTCACGGTTTACGGGCCGTTCGGCAGACCGGACATGGCATATTTCAAATTTACGAAAAAGATTCTCGCGGGAGAGCCGATTCAGGTATATAACAAGGGCGATATGATGCGGGATTTCACCTATATTGACGATATCGTGCGGGGTGTGGAAAACATCCTCTGCAATCCGCCCGAAAAAAATGAAAAGGGCGCCTTCTATAAGCTTTACAATATCGGCAATAATAAGCCTGTGAAGCTGATGGATTATATAGAGACGCTGGAGCGCTGTCTTGGTGTGGAGGCAAAGAAAGAGTATCTGCCCATGCAGCCCGGCGACGTGTACCAGACCTACGCGGACGTCACGGATCTGATGCAGGATTATGACTTTAAGCCGGATACGTCCATCGAGGAAGGGCTGCAGAAGTTTGTGGACTGGTACCGGGAATATTATCATTAAACAGTTTGGCCGGATCGATTATGACTGACAAATCGGGCTTGCACGGAACACATTGGGGAAGAGAAAATGAGAGAAATTCCGATTTTATATCTGGTAGTGCCCTGCTATAACGAGGAGGAAGTGGTGGAGAAAACCGCCTCTGTTATGGCGGAGAAACTGGGTCGTCTGGAGCGGGAAGAAAAGATAGCGAAAGGCTCCAAAGTTATGTTTGTCAATGACGGCAGCAGGGACAAAACCCTGCAGCTGCTCCATGGGATCGCGGCGAAAGACAGGCGGTTTTGTGTAGTGAGTCTGGCGGGGAATTACGGTCACCAGAGCGCGATTTTAGCCGGGATGATGACGGCGAGAAAATACGCGGATGTGGTGGTGACCATCGACGCGGACTTGCAGCAGGATATCGAGGCGCTGGACTCGTTTCTGGCGTGTTACATGGATGGCTGTGAGGTGGTTTACGGTGTGCGCAACGACAGGCATTCCGACGGCTTCTTTAAGAAAGCTACGGCGACCGCTTACTATAAGCTGATGCACATGCTGGGAAGTACGGTTATGACGAACCACGCAGACTACCGTCTGATGTCGAAGAAGGCGCTCGACGCGCTCTCAGAGTACAAGGAGGCAAACCTTTTTCTGCGCGGGCTGATTCCCACCATGGGATTTCCTTCCGACGTGGTGTATTTTGACGTGAAGGCAAGGGAGGCGGGGCATTCCAAGTATACGCTCAGCAAGATGATGACGCTGGCGCTGGACGGCATTACCTCCATGAGTGTGCGCCCGCTCAGACTGATCGGCGGTCTCGGCTTTCTGATGTTTCTGTTCAGCATGGTGATGTGTGTGATCGGTCTGGTGGACTGGGCGAGAGGGAACAACGTGCCGGGCTACACCACGACGCTCATTGTGTCGCTGGTGATCGGCGGGATCACGCTTTTGTCGCTGGGAATTATCGGGGAGTATGTCGGCAAGATTTATATGGAAACCAAGCACAGACCCCGGTACATCATTGATACGCTCGTATGGCGTGAAGATGGCGGGGAGGAAAAGTAAGGATGTTAATGGTGCTTTTTTCATGGGTGATTATGTGCGGGGCTGCCCTGCTCTTTGGAAAGGCGGTTACGGATTGCATTTATCGGAACCGTCTTGAGAAGATGGGACGTCCCGATGTTTATATTGTGACAGGACTCATTGTTCTGACTATCTATGCCCAGCTTTTCAGTCTCTTTTATAAGGTGGCGGGAATTGCCGACACCATTCTCGGGACAGTGGGCATTCTTTTATTTCTGGTGTGGGTAATCCGGCATTTCAGACGAAAAAAACCGTTTGTGCTTTTTCCCGGCTGTACATGGGGAAAACCTGCCGTCTGGCGGATTGTGGCGGTTCTGTTCTGCTTTTTTCTTACGCTGGTCTGGACAACCCGCAGTCCGGGGCAATACGACACGGGGCTTTATCACGCGCAGGCGATTCGCTGGATTGAGGAATATGGCGTTGTTCCGGGGCTTGGGAATCTTCATATGCGGCTGGCATATAACAGCGCGTTTATGTCCCTGCAGGCGCTTTTCAGTCTGGGATGGCTTGTGGGGCAGTCGATACACAGTCTGAACGGCTTTTTTTGTCTGGCGGCGCTTGTCTATGTATGCTCGACCGTCCGCCTGTGGGGAGAGGGGAGCTTGCGGACTTCGGATTTCCTGAAATGCGCGATGCTCATTTTCGTGGTGCAGAAGCGGTACGACATTGCCTCCTCCGGCACGGACATCTGGGCGATGCTTCTGGTTTTTTATATTATGATCAAGTGGAGTGAATTTGGGGAGAACGGCTGTGAGGACGGCGTCATGTACGGCTGGCTGTGTCTGGTCGGCGTGTATGCCGCGACGGTGAAACTGTCCGCAGCCTCTGTAGTGATTCTGGCGCTGTACCCGCTTTACCGGTTTGTCAAGGACAAGAACGGGAAAGCTGTTTTCGCCCATGTTGCGGCGGGGCTGTTCCTGTTAATGCCCTATCTGATCCGAAATGTGATTATTTCCGGCTATCTGGTCTATCCATACGGCGGGCTGGATCTGTTCAATCCCGACTGGAAGATGGATAAGGCGGTGCTTGAGAGGGACAGTCTGGATATCAAGATGTTCGCCAGGGGTATCACAAATGCGGCGGAATACGACAATTCTTTTTTCAGATGGATTCCCGGATGGTTTACAAGACAGGAAATGGGGAACCGCGTTCTGATTGTGGTGAGTCTTGTCTGCATTCCCGTGATTTTGTATCTGCTGATCACATGTTTTCGCAGAAAAGAATATGTCCGTGCGGCACTTCTGGGAACGGGCATGGTGAATCTGGTATTCTGGATCGTGACCGCGCCCCATATGCGTTACGGTGGACCGTATATTACTATGCTCGTGGCGTTGACCCTCGGAGCAGCGGCAGGCTTGCAGGGAGGCGGCAGGACGGCAGGTCTGAGGAAGGATGCTGCGGTCTGCACGGGACAGGAGCCTGTGTGGGAAAAGGCGCTTCGTGTGGCGTTGGTGGCAGTCGTGGTGGTATTCCTGCTGCAATATGGGGAGCGGGTTACCAAATTACCCGAGATGGAGGCAAAAGATTTTGTAAAACAGCCCGATTACCTTTCGTGGCAGTCTACCCAGTATCCGGTGGACAATGTGCATATCTGGAAGCCGGATGAAGGGGATTTGTCGGGGTATTTTGCCTTCCCCGCCACGCCGCAGGGCAAACAGCTTAAAGCGCTGCGGCTGAGGGGAGAGAGTTTCCGGGAGGGATTTCGACATGAGTAAACCAGATATTCACGCGGACGATTACGCGCTTACTTTAAATACGTCAAAGGACATGCTGGAATGTATGCGGGCGGGCAGGCTTGACAGCATCAGTATTGTGCCGAACATGAGCTGTTTTGAGGCGTGCATGGAGTTGTTTTACGGGGCGATACCGGGACTTCCGTTTTTGCCGCTTCTGTCGGTGCATCTGGATTTTGTGGAGGGAAGAAGTCTGGCGGGGAGAGAGAAAACGCCGGGTTTGACAAAGCCGGACAGCGATCTGATGGGGCTTGGCTGGGGCGGGCTTTTCGCGGCGTCCTATCTGCCCCATAAAAGAAAGACGATCAAGGCGCAGCTAAAGTGTGAAATTAAGGCGCAGCTTGCGAAGGCGCAGGGGGCGGTGAAAAAGTGTATGGAAATTGCCGCCGGAAGCGGTGTTCCCTGCGGGCAGAAGGGGCTTCGGATCGACAGCCACCAACATGCCCACATGATTCCCGTGGTGTGGGAGGCGCTTCTGGAAGTGGTGCGCGAGGAAGGGTATCCGTTAGAGTATATCCGCAATTCCAAAGAGGTGCTGGGCGTATTTATGACGGAAGTGTCACTTTATAGGACGTACCGTCCCGTGAACTTTGTGAAAAACAGGCTCTTATCCCTCTACTCCCACAAGGCGGACCGTTTCTGCAAGGCGAACGGGATGAGGCAGATGTATCTCTGGGGGCTTGTGATGAGCGGCAGGATGGACCGGGAAAGAATAGAAAAGCTTTACGGGAAAATGCAGCGCAAGGCAAAGCGGGACGGGAGAACGCTTGAAATTCTCTTCCATCCGGGCATTACGCTGCCGGAAGAAGTCACCCCCGAGATCGCGAAGGAGGCGGCGGAGGATTTTTATATGCGTCAGGACAGACATGTGGAGAAAGAGGCGGTGCTCGGCGTTAAGTGGTGACAGCCGGGGCTCAAATGGTATACAACGCGCTCCGGCGGCATCATTTGCTGAGGACGTCTCTAAGTTCCGGCACTTCCTCCGCAATAATCTCCATGAAATATGCCGCTCCCTCCGCATTCAGATGGTCGGAGTCGGAAAAGTAAGTCAGATTTTCGCCAAAGCGCGCGTCATGGGAGTAGTCATAATAACTGACGCCTGTGTCAGATGAAATGCGGTTGACCGTACTGTAAAACTGGTCGAAAAACGCTTCGGATACCGGCGCGTTGTAGTAGGAAGAAAAAGGCGTGGTGATGAGCACGGGCGTAAGCCCGTGTTTTTTACAGTAGTCGATCAGGGAGAGGAGCTGCTCTTCCCGCTCGGGCAAAAAGAGAGCTTCCTTGTTGTTAAAATGGCGGTCATAGCGCATAGCTGCACGGTTTGCGAACTCCGCCACGGCGGCTTCGTCCATCCCGGGCGCAGTCTGGCTTTCTGCGGTGGCGCCATCCATCCCGGATGCCTCCGGGTTCTGTGCGGCAGTTTCAGAGTTTTCTTCCGCGGCGAATACTTTGAGGGAAGGCGTAAACGTGGGCAGCAGCTTTAGCAGATCCTCCCCGGCGGAGAGAATCGGCAGTCTGGTCGTCACGATATCCGTGTAGAGATCGTAGTCCGGCACATTTTTTGGGGAAAGACAGTGATAGTATTTTACCGACAATGCCTGCGCTTCGGTCTCATTTACCGTCTCGTTGTTGAAGGAAAAGTAGGAAACGGGAATAAACAGCACACACCCCTCGTCCAGATGCTTTCCGTACTCTTTTAACAGCGCCAGATCATACTGGTAAGTCTGGCTTACGCTTCCGAAATTAAAGCAGGAATACCCGTCCTCCTCCAGCCCGTCATAGATAAAGTCATACGCGCCGTGGGAACTGCCCACATTGGCAATCTCCACATCCGCAATCTGGTTTCCCAGCATCCGCAGATTCCACATATCCATATATTTTTCATCGTCGATCTTCCGATATGGAATATTTAGCAAAAAGAGAATGAACACCGCCGCCGCGGGGATGGCGATACATTTTATGATAAATACGAAGACTGCTCTGTTTTTGCTCATACAGGATTCCTTTCCATAAAACGCGGAATATTTTATAACTTAATATGAATCATTCCTTTGCGCAACCTGAATAAATAAAAAATCTTAGAACTGGAAATAAATAAACTCCGTCGCAATCCCCTTATGGGAAAACAGCGCGATCACCACCAGCAGCAGTACATAGACACCAAAGCGGATGGGAGCTTTCTGTCTTGAAACCAGCGCAATGACATCCTGCTTTAAGGATACCAGATCATAGAGCAGCAGAAGCGCCGCCGACAGCATCATGCCACACATGGATAAATAGGGCATGTCCAGACAGATCACAGCAGTTTTCAGATAATTTACGGGTCTGCCGATATCCCAGAACAGCCTTGAAATGATCCAGAATGCGTCCTGAATGGTGTTTGCCCGGAAAAAGATCCATGTAAAGCAGAGCAGGGCAAAAGTGACGGGAAGCTGCCACCAGTGTTTTTTGCGGGTGACGGGAACGCCCCGTCTTGTTTTCGGGTAAATAAAAACTTCGGCAATCTGCAAAAGACCGTGAACCGCGCCCCAGAGAATATAGGTCAGGCTGCTGCCGTGCCAGAATCCGCTCACCAGAAAGGTGATAAGGAGATTCAGGCAATTACGCCATTTCGGCACCCGGTTGCCGCCGAGGGGAATATAGACATAGTCCCTGAACCACGTGGACAGCGAAATATGCCAGCGGCTCCAGAATTCCCTGACGGAAAAAGAGAGGTAGGGGCTTTTGAAGTTTGTCGTAAGTTCCATGCCAAAAAGTTTCGCGCAGCCGATGGCGATATCCGAATAGCCCGAGAAATCACAGTAAATCTCAATCGCAAACATCACCGTGACAATGATAAAGACCAGTCCCACATAGCTGTAAGGGTTGTTGTATATTTTGTTCACGACATCCGCAAAGACATCCGCGATCACCAGCTTTTTGAAATACCCCCACGCCATCAGTTTCAGCCCGTAGGTCACATTTTCATAATCAAAGCGACGCTCCTTTTTGAACTGCGGCAAAAGCGCGTCCGCCCTGCCTATGGGACCGGCAAGGAGCTGCGGAAAAAAGGAGACGAAGAGAGCATAGTAGCCAAAGTGCCGCTCCGCACGGATTTTTCCCTTGTACACGTCGATCAGGTACCCCATGGACTGGAAAAAATAGAAGGAAACGCCCGCAGGCAGCAGGATTTTCAAAGTAAGCGGCTGCAGAGCCAGACGTCCGGCGCCGATCAGGGCATTGATGCGGTCGATGACGGGCGCGCCCAGTTTGAACAGCAGAAGTACCGCCACAAGGGGCAGGACGCCGCCCAGAAGGCAGAGCCTTTTCTTTGCGTGATCCGGCGTCTTTTCGAGTCCGAGAGCAAGAACGTAAGTGAGAACCGTTGTAAAAAGGAGCAGAAGTCCGTAGGCGATATGCAGATTCATGTAAAAGGCATAGCTTGCCGCCAGAAGGAAAACCCATCGGAATCTGACAGGCACGATATGGTAGAGAATGAATACCGCCAGCAAAAAGACGGCGAAAGTCATGGAATTAAATAGCATGGTACCCTCCGTTTCTGCTAATTATTTTACTGTATTGTGGAAATATTTACAACCATGTGCTATAGTGAAAGCGGAGGCGGATAAAATATGGGTATCACTTCCTTTTATTTTTTGTGTTTTTTTGCCGTTTTATTAGTCGTATACTATTGTATCCCCCGTAAGTTCCAGTGGGGATTTCTTTTGCTGGCAAGCGTCACGTATAGTCTGCTTGCGGGACAGGGCGCACTTCTTCTCTACCCGCTCGCGTCGGTGACTGCCTGTTACGCGGGGGCGCGGCTGCTTTCCGGGACGCCTGCGGAGGCGGAGAGGAAACGCAGAGGCATTCTGCTAGTGACTATATTGGTCAATATTGGTATTCTCTTTGCCCTCAAGTATGTCAATTTCCTGATTAATACGCTGGACGGTGTGGTTGCCCTGTTCGGCGGTCCGGGTGAACTGGTTTCCGGCGTTGATTTTCTGGCGCCCCTCGGCGTAAGTTTTTATACCTTTTCCCTGCTGGGCTATGTGATCGACGTTTACTACGGGCTTTCGGACGCGCAGAAAAATTTCGGCAGACTCGCGCTCTACGGGCTGTATTTTCCGAATCTGATTTCGGGACCGATCCTGAAGTACAGAGAGCACGCGGCACAGTTTTTTGTGCCCCACGACTTTGACTATAGGCGGGTGACGCAGGGGCTGCAGCGCATGGTCTGGGGCTTTTTTAAGAAGCTGGTGATTGCCGAGCGGCTGGGCGTTCTGGTAAATACGGTTTACGGGGACTACGAAGGCTATCCGGGCATGTATATCTGGGTGGCGACTGTCTGCTACGCGCTGCAGCTTTACACGGATTTTTCCGGCTGCATGGACATCGTGCTGGGGCTGTCGCAAAGTCTGGGTATCGCATTGCCGGAGAATTTCCAGACGCCTTTTTTTGCGAAGAGCGTGGCGGAATACTGGCGCAGATGGCACATTACGCTTGGCGTGTGGATGAAGGATTATGTTTTTTATCCGCTTCTCAGGTCAAAACTCTTTACGAACCTCAACCAGTCCCTGAAAAAGAAATGTGGGAAAAAGCGCGGAAAACAGTACGCCACTTTCGCGGCAATGTTCATCCTGTGGCTGACGGTGGGCGTCTGGCACGGCGGCGACTGGAAGTTTGTGATCGGTTCCGGGCTTCTGCACTGGTTTTATATTGTGATGGAGGAGCTGCTCGCGCCGCCCTTTGCGCGTCTGAATGCTCGGCTCCATCTAAGCGGGGAGGGACGGTTTTTGAGCGGTGTCCGCATTCTCAGGACGTTCTTTCTGGTGTGTATCGGCGACTTGTTTTTCCGTGCCGCCTCTCTGGGCGACGCGTTCGCCATGCTGGGAGAATCGGTGCGTGTGTGGAATCCGCAGATTCTCTGGGACGGCTCTTTGTTACAGCTCGGCCTTGACGGGATCGAGACGGCGGTGGCGGTTGTCTCACTTCTTCTTCTGTGGGCGGTGTCCCTGCGGCAGAGAAAGGAAGCGGTGCGGGAGTCCATCGCAAAAAAGGCGCTTCCCCTCCGCTGGATTTTGTGGTACGCGCTCCTGTTCGCGGTCATCCTGCTGGGATATTACGGACCCGGATACAGCGCGGCGGAGTTCATCTATCAGGGCTTTTGATAAATCAGTGGAAAATCCGATAGTAAACACTGGAAAACTGTGGTAAACTTAAATGTAAGATTATGAGTACGGGAGATGGAGAATGGATAAGATAGCGGTATTGATTCCCTGTTATAATGAAGAAAAGACCATTGCGAAGGTGGTTAGGGATGCCAGAGAGGCGCTGCCCGAGGCGGTAGTCTATGTCTATGACAACAATTCCACCGACCGCACGGTAGAGCTTGCGAAGGACGCCGGTGCGGTGATCCGGTATGAGCATATGCAGGGAAAAGGAAATGTGATGCGCAGGATGTTCCGCGAGATAGAGGCGGAGTGCTATATCATGGTGGACGGGGACGACACCTATCCCATGGAGTATGCGAGGGAGATGGCGGACAAGGTGCTTCTTCACAGCGCGGACATGGTGGTGGGAGACAGGCTTTCCTCCACTTACTTTACGGAGAATAAAAGACCGTTCCATAACTTTGGCAATTCCATTGTGCGCGGCAGTATCAACAGGCTTTTTCACTGTGATATCAAGGACATTATGACCGGGTACCGCGCATTCAGCTACGGTTTTGTAAAAACGTTCCCTGTCCTTTCCACAGGTTTTGAAATTGAGACGGAAATGACCATCCATGCGGTTTACAACAATATGCAGATTGAGAATGTGATTGTGGATTACCGGGACAGACCCGAGGGGAGCGAATCGAAACTGAATACCTTTTCGGACGGATACAGAGTGCTCCACACGATTATGAAACTTTACCGGGATTACAAGCCTTTTGGCTTTTTCGGGCTGTGCTCGGTTATCCTTGTGCTGCTGGCGGTGGTGCTCTTTATTCCCATTCTGATTACCTATTTTGAGACGGGGATGGTGGACCGGTTTCCCACGCTTTTCGTCTGCGGGTTTATCGGACTGGCGGCGCTGCAATCCCTGTTTGCGGGGTTGATGCTCTCTAACATGGCGTTGAAAAACAGGCGCGATTTTGAATACCGGCTGACCCTTGTGACGAGGCGGCTGCGGGAGAAATAAACAGGCGGGGCATGTTCAGTCAATGGACATGCCTTTTTGGACGGATGGGGAGACAGATTATGGAAAATATAAGAAATAACGGTTCGGCGCGGGAAGTTGTATGCACAGGGATTTCCGCATTTCTGGCGCTTGTATGCGCGGTACGGATTTTTCTGCTGCTGTATGCGCAGGGAAGCGTGTATACCATGGGAATTTTGCCGCTTGCTCTGCTCTTCGGGCTGTACAGTCTCTGGAAAAGGGCTTTGTTTCTGGAGGAAGTCTTTTTTTCCGTGACTGTGCGCGCGGTTCTGGCGGCGGGGTTTGCCGCCCTGCAGGTGCTGGGGCTTATCTTCAGCCACCCGGGCATCTGCAGCGCGCCGGAGGCGGTTTTGTGGACGGTCTGTTTTGCGCCGGTTACCTTTGCGGGACAGAACATGCTCTTCTTTCTGGCAAAGAAGGCTTCCGGGGATGACGTGGAAAGGCGGCAGGACGGAAAACTGACAGGTATGTCGGCAAAAGGCGCGGCAGGGATGCCCGCCAGACGAAAGGGTTCTTTTCCGGGGGCTTTCGCGCTGATCTTCGGGGGATTTTGCATTCCCTTTGCCACCTATTATCCGGCGATAATGGCTTACGACGTCATTCCCCAGCTTGACCAGATCAGGATCAGCGGGCTGACCACACATCATCCGCTGATCCACACGCTGCTGTTAAAAGGGTGTCTCGGGGTGGGGGAACTGCTGCCCTTTCTTCCGAATCCGGACAGGGCGGGGCTTGCGCTGTACTCCCTTTTGCAGATGGCTGTGGTGGCGGCCTGTTTTGCGTATGTCTACTGTTTCCTCTGCAGACGCGGCGTGCCAAAGTGGCTCTGTTATGCCTTTGTTTTGTGCGCGGCGCTTTTTCCCACCCACGGGATGCTGGCGGTTTCCATCACGAAAGATACCATCTATGCGGCGCTCACCATGGTGTTTACAGTGTCTGCCTACGAGCTGGCGGCGGGGGAGGAAAATCCGGGAAACGGCTGGTTTGTCCGCTACGCTGTGCTGACGGTACTGCTGCTTTTGTTCCGCAACAACAGCGTTTACGCATGGATTTTATATGTGCTTGTGTTCTCCGTCTCATCCCTGCGCAAAAAAACTTTTCTTAAGAGGGTGGTTATTGCGCACGGGGCGGCTTTTCTTCTCTATCTTGCCGTCAATACGCTGATGGTGCAGGCGGTTTCGGCAAGCAGCGACACCTACGCGCGGGAGATGCTGAGCGTCCCGGCGCAGCAGATTGCGCGGGTTGTGCAGTTCCATGAGGACGAGCTGACGCAGGAGGACCGGGAGGCGCTTGCCGCGGTGTGGGGCGGAAATCTGCCGGAATATGTGCCCGCGATCGCGGACAGAAGCAAGAAGGATATCGCGGGAGACAGTGAGACACTTCGGATATTTGCGAAGGAATGGGTTTCTCTGGGGCTTCGCTATCCCGGAGAGTATCTGCAGGCGTTTCTTCTGAAAAATAAAGGGATGTGGGATATGACAGACATGTCATATATGAATGATGTGTATACCTACGCGAAGGGGTATCTGCAGATCACCTACCCCAGTGACCAGCAGCCCTATATGGAAGCGCTTGTGCCGGGGTATGTGAGGCACCAGAAACTGCAGCCCTTACAGTCCCTCTACCGGTATTTTGCGGCGGGGGATGAACTGTGGCGGTACTGTCCGCCCGTGGCGCTCGTGATGCAGCCGGCATTTTACTGTTATCTGCTCCTGTTTTACTGCCTCTGCTGTATCGGGCTGAAAAGAGGGACATGGCTTCTGCCGGCGGTGTATCTGCTGGCGCTTGCGGGAACGGTGCTTCTGGGTCCCTGTGTGCTGACCCGGTATCTCTACCCGCTGATGCTTTCGGTTACGGTGCTGGCGATTCTGCTGTTCGGGCGCGGACAGGGTGAGTAAAAGACGTAAAGCAGCCGCAGCGCCGGTTATAGGGGGTACAGTTGATAAACCATATAAGTCGTATCCCCGGCGGTAAAGGTGTCAGTTACGGTGAGTCCCGCCTGATAGGTATGACGGAAATACATGACCACAGGGTGCTCCTCGTTGTAGGGGGCGTCCTGCAGAATAAAATATACGTGCTCGCTGTCCACCAGATCCCTGCCGAAGTTGCCGATCCCGTGGGCGTCGAGCTTTTTCTGTGTGTTGGGGTTGCAGATCACGCCCCAGTTGGTGTAGATAAAGTTCTGGTAGGCATCCTGTCCGCGCCCGAAAGGCGTCTCGTAGAAATGCTCCAGCGTCCCGGAACCGTATGTCCAGATATAAAAATTGTCCGGGTGTGCGCTGCAGTATTCCCGCAGCTTTTGCCATGTCTTTTCATGGACGCGGTAGTTCTCCGTGACATCCCTGTACGTGGTATGTACCGAAAAAACGCTGAGACCCAGAAGCAGGGGAAGAAGCGCGTAATACAGCCTGCGGTTTTCCAGAGGCAGCAGATTAAAGGCGAGGATGATTCCCAGAAGGATGAGAAAATCCACGGTAATCAACGGCTGCACAATGCGCTTGGGGAACCGCCCCTCGTAGAGCACATAGCCCCAGCTCACGCTCCGCCCGAACAGATACATCAGGTAGACAAAAAGGGCGCGCGCGTTGCGTGTGGAGAAGATCAGCGCGGGGGTCAGGAGCAGCAGGAACCCGGCAATCAGATTGGCGGGCTGCATACCGTCCTTGTAGAAAAAGACGTTGAAGGCGGAGACCGCCATATTTTTCAGCCGCTCCTTCATGCCCGTGCGCGCGAGATAACAGCGTCTGGCGATATCGTGCATCTGTTTCCAGTCGGAGACGGACATATCGTATCCGATATGCGGCGCGCCGCTTTTGCGGTACATGTACGCCTCCTCGTCCAGTCCGAGCGCCTGCAGGTCCTCCGCACACTCTTCATATGCGGGCCAGCCGTAGAAGTCGCCCACCCGTTCCCGGTAGTGGTTGATTTTTCGGAAATCGGACCACTCTTTGGCGGAGTAGGCGGCGGCGTTTGCGCCCCATAAAAGCCCCAGACCCAGAAGCAAAAGAAAGGCAAAGCCGAGGAGTTTCGCGGCGGCCCCTTCGTATTCATTTTTGTAAGCGGAAATCCATTTGCAAAGCCAGAGCATACCCGCCATGGGCAGCATGAGATAAAAAATATTCTGGCGCATACTGTAGGAGATCCATGCGAAAATCAGAGTAGGTATGGCGTCCAGAAAAAATCCGGCAGCTGACTGGTTGATGCGGGCGGTGATAAAGCAAAACAGCGCGGCGGCAGCGGCGAGCCCCGCAGTCGTGGTGTACTGCGCTTCCGCAAGCACATTCAGATTGACTATGTAAAACAGGAGCAGAAAAGCGGCGAGGGCGGGCAGCAGGAGTGATGCCTGCGGATTGTGCCGTCTGCGTATCCGCAGAATACGCCGGTAAACCGTAAAAAGGCAAAGGATCTGTACGGCGTGCTGAAAAAGCCCGTACCATGGGACGAAACTCCACATGGTATAGAGCTTGGAGAGCAGCCATGAAAGCGGATAGAGGAAAAACATGACATGCGCGTCAGGTGTCCCCGTATACGCGCCCGAGAGAATGCTGTACATGCCCCAGTCGTCGTTGATGGCGTCCACCGGCTTTATGAAAAAAAGCAAAATGGTGTAGGAGGCAGTCAGAAGCAGAAGGAAAAGAAAAACGTCCTGAAAAGAGGCGGGTATTTTCTTTCGTGCGTTTCGGGAGTCTCTATGTCCGAAGGAGGGCGTATCCGGCTGCGCCCCCGGATTGATTAATGGCATCGGCGTATCCTTTCGTAAATGAATTGTTTCGCATATTTTAAAGTTGTCTCTATTATAATATACCATAACATATTAAGATTTACGGAAGATTTTTTTAATTCCAAGTGCATATGATAGGAAAATTGGGAAAAATGTGGTAAAGTAAATACAGGTTTGCAGGGGGAAACAGGGCGCAGGCATTATATAGAGAGAGGAAAGGTCGGTAAAAGATGGGAAATACGAGGAGAGGCAGACAAAGTATAAATATGCTTCTGGTGGTTTTGATTGGATTTTGTGTTCTGGCGATTATTGAGATCGTATACGGACAGGCACAGATGAAGGTGGAGCGGCAGCGGCTGGAGCTGGAGGAGCAGAACCGTCAGGCGGTGGAGGAACTGAAGGAGGAATGGCGCAGTCTGCGGGAAGGGTCCAGTGTGGTAACCGCCGAGAGCGAGGCAGCGCCTGCCGCCAGCGGGGCGGAGAAAGATACGACACCCGCTAAAATAGAAAAACAGGAGACGCCGAAAAAGGAAGAGACCGCAGAAAAGAAAGAGGAACCAGCCCCGCAGGAAGAGGACGACAGGGAATACAGTATGCAGATCGTTATTCTGGGCGACAGTATTATGGACGGCGACCGAACGGAGAGCGGCGCGGCGGATATCATCGGCGAGCAGCTGGACGCGAAGATCTATAATATGTCCATGGGAGGCACCACGGCGGCGCTTCTGCCAAATGATCAGTACAATTTCGCGAAGTGGGAGTCACGCAGTCTGCTGGGTGTGGTGAACGCAATTCTGGGCAATATCAACACGGATATCTTCGACGGCTATGCGGCGGGTGAAGTGCTGAAAACCTGTGATTTTGACAAGACGGATTATTTTATCATAGAGTATGGCGTGAACGATTTCCTGACAGGACAGATTCCAAACAGCAGGTATCTGGAGGGCGGCGACACGCTGGCGATGGACGAGGCGCATACCTATACGGGTGCGCTGCACGATGCAGTCAGCAGGCTTAAGGGACGCTTCCCGGACGCGGGGATTCTGCTGGTTTCGCCCCACTACTGTCAGGTCTTTAACGGCAGCACCTTTATCGGCGACGGCTATTCTCTGGACTATGGCTACGGTCCGCTGATCACTTACGCGAGAGGAGCAGGCTACGTGGCGGGGCAGTTTGCGGAGGAGCGCGTGTTTTTCTTCAACGCTTTTGAGGAGAGCGGGATTGACGCCGGCACCGCGGATAAGTATCTGACGGACGGCATTCATATGACGCCTCTGGGAGCGAGGGTATACGCGGAGAAGATGGCGAAAATCATTCACAATGACTTCGCGCCGGAGGAGTGATTGCATAGAGCAGGTAAAATATGGTATGATAAAGGGCAGGTGTAAAAACCTGCCTTCTTTATGGTATGCAAGGGAGAAATGTATGCGGGAACTGGAATACCCCTTTGACGGGGAACTGATCTTAAAGAAATCAAAGAAAATAAAACGCGCGCTTCTCGAGGAGCGTTCTGACTTTACGGAGAAACGGATCGCGGTTCTGGGAGGCAGCACGACCCACGATATCATCCGTATACTGGAATTGTTTTTACTGGAAGAGGGTATCCGTCCGGTGTTTTATGAGTCGGAGTACGCGCTGTACTGGCAGGACGTGATGTTTGATAACCCGGAGCTTGTCTCGTTTGCTCCGGATCTGATTTTTATCCACACGACCAACCGGAATATTGTGTTTCCCGCGGTCTCCGATTCCGAAGAGCAGGTGGACGGGCTGCTCGCGGAGCAGTATGACCATTTTCTTGTGATGTGGGAAAAAATCGCGGAAGTATACCGCTGTCCTGTCATCCAGAATAATTTTGACTATCCCTTTTACCGCCTTCTGGGCAATCAGGAGGGGGTGTGTCCGCAGGGACGGATCTGCTTTATCAACAGGCTGAATGAGAAGTTTTATCAGTATGCGAGGGAGCACGGGAATTTCTACATCCACGACATCAATTATCTGTCGGCGTCCTACGGGCTTGACAGATGGGCGGATTCCTTGTACTGGCATATGTATAAGTATGCCTGCTGTATGCAGGCGATCCCCGTTTTTTCCCATAATCTTGCCAAGGTTATCAAGTCGGTTTTCGGCAGAAATAAGAAGGCGCTTGTGCTGGATCTGGACAATACGCTCTGGGGCGGCGTTGTGGGGGATGACGGGCAGGAAAATCTGGAGATCGGGCAGGAGACGCCGATGGGACAGGTGTACTCGGAATTTCAGGGCTATGTGAAGGCGCAGAAGGACATAGGCGTCATGCTTACCGTGAACTCCAAGAACGAGTACGACAATGCCCTTGCGGGCTTAAATCACCCGGAGGGCGATCTGAAGCCGGAGGACTTTGTGCTGATCAAGGCGAACTGGGAGCCGAAGAGCAGCAACACCACCGCCATCGCGCAGGAACTGAATATTCTGCCGGACTCGCTGGTGTTCGTGGACGATAATCCTGCGGAGCGGGAGATTGTGCGCGCCCAGACGGCTGGCGTGGCGGTTCCCGAGATCGGTACGCCGGAGCAGTACATCCGGGTGCTCGACCACAGCGGCTTTTTTGAGGTGACAAGCCTGTCGGAGGATGACAGGAAGCGCAGCGAGATGTACCGCGCCAATGTGGAGAGGAAAGTGCAGCAGGAACGTTTCTCCGATTACCGGGAGTATCTGCTCTCTCTGGACATGCAGGGGATCATCCGTCCGTTTGAGGCGGTCTATATGGCGCGTATCGCCCAGCTTACGAACAAGAGCAATCAGTTTAATCTGACGACCAGACGGTTTACGCAGGCGCAGATCGAGGCGTTTGCGGCGGATCCGGGATATATCACCCGTTATGGAAAGCTGACTGACCGTTTCGGGGATAACGGCGTGGTTTCCGTGGTGATCGGCAGAAAAGGGACGGCGGCGGATGTAGAAATTTACAGGCGGGGAGAGACGCCGGATACAGCGGACGGTGGTGATGTGCTGCATCTGGAACTGTGGCTGATGAGCTGCCGCGTGCTGAAGCGGGATATGGAGTACGCCATGATGGACAGCGTGGTGGAGGCGTGCCGGGACTGCGGTATCGGAACGATCATGGGCTACTATTATCCGACGGCGAAAAACGCCATGGTGAAGGAGCTCTATCAGATGATGGACTTTGTGAAAGTGGAGGAAAATGACACGGGCGTCACAATATGGAAGTTTGAGATTCCGGCGCAATATGAGAAGAAAAACGGTGTGATCCGTGTAACAGATAAGGAATAACAGAAAGGATGGGACAGGCATATGAGCAGAGAAGAAGTGTTTGAAAAGCTGAACGAGGTTTTCAGGGATGTGTTTGACGACGAGGAGATCACGGTCACGGACGCCACCACGGCGGACGATATCGAGGAGTGGGATTCTCTGGAGCACATCAATCTTCTGGCGGCGGTAGAGCAGGAGTTTGGTATGAAGTTTAATATGGGACAGGTGGTGTCCATGAAGAATGTGGGCGAGATGGCGGATATCATTATCAGCCAGATCACTGTGTGAGAAATGCGGGATCTTGGTGGGTATTGAGGAGAGGCAGTAAAGTACGGCATGGTGAACAGATTTCTGGACAGGGTGCAGGAGTTTTACGGAAAACTGGATAAAATGGATAGAAGGAGGGAGGCTGTTCTCGTATGGGCATTCTTTGCAGCGCTGGTGTTCGGCGTGGTGATTTTTACGGGGACGCTGACGTCGGGATTTCATCTGGTGGACGACTGGGAGTTTGCTAAGTATGTGGACTGGATGAAGCTGGACGGCTACAGTCTGTGGGATTGTCTGCGGGAAGCGGTCGGTTTTGACCTGACGCTCCGTTTCCGTCCACTGTACTATATCAACCGGGTTTTGATGGCGTATGTGTTCGGCATAAATCTGACAGCGATGTCAGTCGTGAAGGCGGCTGAGATCGTGGCGGCGCTTGCGGCGCTGTACTACTGCGCAAGGCAGATGAAATGTCATGTGGTTCATGCCGCGCTCTTTGCGCTGACGGTTATGGTGGGTTACCAGTCGGCGGTGTGGTGGAAGCTGGGACCGCAGGAATCGTATGACATCATGGTATTTGCGGCGGGCTTTTATTTCCTGCTGAAATGGCTTTCCACGGACAACAGGCGGTACGCGGTTGTCAGCGTGGGCGCTTTCTTCCTCATGTCGGTGTACAAGGAACCCTTTATCCTGCTTCTGCCCTTTGTGGGGCTTTATGTGTTGTATGACGGGATGCAGGGAAAGCGGGTGACGATTCCGCATCTGTGGGAGGTTATCCGGCGCAGGGTTCCGTATCTGCTGGCGATCGGCATTATTTTTACCGTGGAAATGTTTTTGATCCTGTTCGTGATCGGTACGAACAATTATTCTTATGTGGGACTGGATGAAAGCGTGACCCTTGACCAGTATGTGCAGGTCTGGCGCGCGGCGGCGGGGAATCAGCTGAAGTGGTATGTCAGGTTCGGCGTGCTGATGGGGCTGATCCTGCTGACTTATTGGGAACATCTGAAGAAACTTGGCTGGGAAATGCTGCTGGCGGCGGCGATTATCGTGCCCCAGTGCGTGACTTACAGCAAGACCGCGCTGGAGGAGCGCTATATTCTGCCGTGGGTGCTGGGATATGCTTTCTTTTTCGTGATTGTGGGATGCAGGTTCCGTCCCCTTTCCGGCAAGAGACGGATCGCCTATATGCTTTGTCTGCTCCTGATGCTGGCGGCGCACGGCAGGGTGACGCTGCGGGAGGCGCAGTATTTTACCTACCGGGGCGAGAGCATCAGGACCATGCTGGAGACGACGCTTGCGCTGGTGCAGGGAACGGACAAAAAGGTGTTATCCTGCTTCGCGCCGAATTTTGAGGGAAACAGAACGATGTATCACTGGTTCCGTCTCCACGGCTACGACGAAGTGTTTTACTGGGAGGAGGACGAGAACAAAATCAATCGTTCCTATGGGCCCAGAGAGGACGAGCAGGCTGACTTTGCAGATATCGATGTGATTGTGATGTACAATGAGGAGGACCGGCACTGGTGCTATGAGCCGAGTCTGGATCTGTCGGATTTCACGGAGCGAAAGTGCGGCACGATCACGATGTATATAAGGCGCGGCACGGAAGGAGACTGAGCAGCGACGGTTGCGAAGCAGACGCTTTTATGAATTGAGGGTTAAACGGTTATCAATAAATCAACTCGATCATCCCGATCACGGGGCTTGTCAGGAACACCACCTTGCAGCCGCCGAGGGCGGGCGCGGGCGTGGGTGTGTCGATGGCGGCAAAGCCGTTCGCGGTAAGCTGCACATACGCCGCCTCGGGATCGTCAGCTTCGTAGCAGATGTGGTAGGGCGCGTTCTTATATTTTTTCATAAGCCCGGATACTACGGAGTCTTCGGAGACGGGGGAGACTAGCTCCACGCGGTAACCGTCCTTTACGAGAAAGCAGATATCCACTTTGCGGATATCGTCGTATACGGTGTCCTGCTCGACCAGATAGCCGAGGGTTTCAAAGGTTTTTTTTGCCTTCTCGATTTTTTTGACTAAGTAGCCGATATGGTGTATTTTTAATGTTGGCATGGGCGGTTCCTTTCTGTGGCAGTTTTTCGGGTTCCGGCTCTGTGCCGGGAAGATAATTAGAGTGTATCATGTTTTGCGCCGGGGAGGAAGAAGGCAGGCACATTTTTGACGCCGCGTTTTGTTTGGAAGGATTTGGTTGCTTATGAGAGCATTGTTTGAGAAATACAAAGATTTTATCATGGAAGTCATACACTTTGGCATGGTGGGCGTGATAAACACCTTTCTGGGCTGGGTGATCATGGCGGTGCTGTATAATCTGATTCATATGAATTACTGGCTTTCCAGCGGGATTTCGTATTTTATCGGCAGCGTATTCTCCTACCACGCGAACGCGAAGCTGACCTTCAAGGTGGAGAACCGGGATAAGTGGCTGCCGTGGCGGTTTGCCCTCAATATCATCGTGTGTTATCTCGTGTCCTTCAGCGTGGCACAACCTCTTGTGGGCTGGCTTCTGGATGTGTCCGGGCTGTCCGCGGGCGGGACGTTCTCAAAGGCGCTTCTCGACAATGTGGCTATGATATTCGGCATGGGCATCTTTATCGTGATGAATTTCTTCGGACAGAAGTTGTTTGTGTTCCGGACAGGGCGGCATAAAAACGAAAAAAATGATGTTGGGCAGGGTGCATGAAAAAACTGACAGAGCAGAAGTGGTTTATCTGGATAACAAAATATTGGTTTTTCTTTCCCATAATCGGATTTCTCCTGCTGATGGCGGCGGTGTTTTTCGGGTACGGGGAGCGCAGCTATATCGGTGTCCACGATAATATGGATCTGTTTCTGGCGCAGTTCCAGATGCTGAAAAATACGGATTCTTTCTGGAAACACGGTGTGGATGTGCCGTTTCTGGGCGGTGTCAGCAGGGACAACCTCCCCTCGGAGCTTTCGCTTTACAGTCTGCTCTTTATGATATTTCCGTCCTACACGGCTTATGTGCTGGGGCTTTTCGGAAAGGTTCTGATCGGTATGTTTTCTTTCCGCCTGCTGGCGGGGGAACTGCTTTGTGAAAAGTTTCTGAAATACCGTCCCGCGGTCTATATGACGGGATTTGCCTACGGGATCTGCTGGTTTTTTCCCGCCTTTGGCTTTGCCTTCGCCTCGATTCCGCTTTGCGTCTGGCTGCTCATTAAAATTTACAGAGGGCAGGGGAAACGGTGGTATCTCTGGTACGTGGCGCTGTCTGCCTATCCGCTGGTGTCCTACTTTTCCTACCACGGGATTTTTATTCTGGGGTATCTTGCGCTTGCGATTTTGTGGCTTTTTTGCAGGAAGGACAAAGGGGCTGCCTGGCGGCTTACGGCGGCGCTTTTTGTGTTGGCATTCGGCTTCGTTGTCTGCGAGTACCGGCTGTTCGGGCAGATGCTTTTTGGCGAAGAGGTGACGATCCGTTCCTCCATTGTGAATGCAAGCCTTTCCCTGCCGGAGATTCTGGGGGAGATCGTGCAGGTGTTCCGGGAGGGCATTTTTCACGCGGACGGCGTACACGGGAAAATTGTATTGCCCGTGTGTTTACTTTGTTTCGTTGTAAACAATGCGTTGTATATACGAAAAAAGCAGGGAAGCGCCGTTTTGCGTGATCCCTTCAATCTGCTGTTGGTTTTTATCCTGTTTAACTGTGTGGTGTACGGTCTGTACGATTTTGAGCCGCTGCGGTCCCTTGTGGAAAAACTGATTCCGCCTCTGGAGGGCTGGCAGTTTAACAGGACGATCTTTTTCAATCCGTTTCTCTGGTACGCGGCGCTGTTTCTTGTTTTACGCAGGCTGTATGACGCGGGAATATGGCAGATGTGGCTGGCGAACGCTGTTGTCTGTATCGCCGTGCTGGCGGTGATCCTTTCGCCGACCCGCTACAATGATTTGTACAGCACCTGCTACAACAGGGCTTACGAGCATTTTCACGGGCAGGAAGTGGATGAGCTTTCCTATGAACAGTTTTACGCGGTGGAGCTGTTTGAAGAGATCAAGGCGGATATCGGTTATGGGGGCGAATGGGCGGCGGCATACGGGTTTCACCCGGCGGTGCTGGAATACAACGGGATCGCCACGCTGGACGGGTATCTGGGCTTCTATTCCCAGCAGTACAAGGAAGATTTCAGAAAAATCATCGCGCCGGCTCTGGAGCGGGTGGAGGCCACCAGAATTTACTATGACGACTGGGGGGCAAGAGCCTATCTGTATTCCGGGACGGATTTAAGCATTGTCAGCGCCACAAAGACGGTGTATGCCACGGACGACCGTATTTACATGGACGGGGAGGCGTTTGGGGCGCTTGGAGGGAAGTATCTGTTTTCAAGGATCAGGTTTTCCAACGCGCAGGACGCCGGGCTGTCCCTGCTTGGGGAGTACACGGCGCGGGACGGGAGTATGACAGTCTATGTCTATCATATATAGGAGGGTGCAATTATGCCAATCAGAGTACACAATTTCGGGGGAGTGATCGGGTGGAACGCGAAAAAATATATTCCGTGGGTGGCGAGCGAAAGTTATCTGAAGCTGCAGTTTGTCAGCCGCAGGCGGTCCCAGAAAGGGTATATTGACTTTTTTATGAGCCATAAGGAGGCGCCCCATCCGCTGGTGGTGAATCTGGAGACGGTGAACCGCTGCAACAGCACGTGCGAGTTCTGCACCGCCAATATCCACGCGGAAAAGCGCCCCTACAAGAAGATGGACGACGCGCTCTACTATTCCGTGATCGACCAGCTTCACGACTGGAATTACAAGGGGCATCTGACCTTGTACGGAAACAATGAGCCGTGGCTGGACACGCGCATTGTGGAATTTCATAAGTATGCAAGGGAAAAACTGCCGGACGCCTTTATCTTCATGTCCACAAACGGTCTGCTCTTAAATGTGGACAGGGTGAAGCGGATTGTTCCCTATGTGGACCAGCTCATCATCAACAATTACGGGATGGAGATGAAGATGCACGACAATGTGCAGGTGATCCACGACTACGTGAAGGCGCACCCGGACGAGTTCGGGGATGTGGACATTCTCGTGCAGATCCGTTACCTGAAGGAAGTGCTGACCAACCGCGCGGGCAGCGCCCCGAACAAGCAGTCCAAGGGAAAGATCATTAAGGAGACATGCCTCATGCCCTTTACGGATCTGTGGATCACGCCCTTTGGCAAGCTGGGGATCTGCTGCTGCGATAACTTTGAAGTCACGGAGATGGCGGATCTGAATGAGACGTCCCTCAGGGAAGGCTGGAACAGCGAAAAGTACAGGGAACTTCGGGAGGCGATCGCCACAGGCAGGCACAACTATCCTTTCTGCAAGTATTGCGACTTTATCGACGCGGGGCTTAGGATGGACGCGGTGGACGATGTGCTGAAGCACAGGGAAATGCACGGCGCAAGACAGTCCATGTTCAAGAAAAAATGAGGGGGTGGCGGACGAATGAGGAGAGCGGTTTTGGCGGCGGTCTGCGCGGCGGCGGTCCTGACGGTTCTGTGGGGCTGCGGCGGCGCAACGGGCACAGCCGGCCAGAAGAATGACGGCGTGGCAGGTGCGGATATGCAGGAGAGCGGTGCGGAGAGTGAGGCGTCTGCGGAACAGGACAGGGATGACAGTGCGGCAAAAAGCGTGGAATCCGGCGCCGCAGAAGCGGATGGCGGCGGGGAGACCAGCGAACAGGAAGGGCAGGATACGGCAGCCGGTCAGGACAGCGGTGCGGATACGGCGGTGCAGCTTGCGGGCACGTCGTTTTCTATATTAGGGGACAGCATCTCCACTTTTCAGGGGTATAATCCTGTGGGCTATTACGCCTTTTTCCCGGATAACGGGGAAGTGAAGAATGTGGAGGATGCGTGGTGGCAGCGTGTGGCGGATGATCTAGAGCTTACCCTCTACGTGAACGGTTCCAGTTCCGGGGCGACCGTGGCGGGAGATTCCACGGGAACGGAAGATCCCCAGTGCGGCTGCAATGAACTGCGCACCAACGATCTTTCCGGCCCGGAAGGGACATGTCCTGACAGGGTTGTCATATATTTGGGGACCAACGACTTTTTAAAAGCCATTCCGCTGGGAGACAATGACGGCACCAGACTGGTGGAGGAGGGCGAGGTGGAAACCTTCAGCGACGCCTACACGCTGATGCTTGACAAGGTGCAGGCGAACTATCCTCTGGCGGAAATTTACTGCTGTACGCTGCTTCCGCTGGGAGATTACGGGACGGACACGCCCTATGTGGACTTTGTAAACGGCGTCAGGCTTACGTCCGCGGATTATGGGGACAAGATTGCCCTGATTGCAAAGAACAGGGGGCTTCCGGTGATTGATCTGTCCGAATGCGGCGTTGCCATAGAAAATCTGCATGAGATGACGAGCGACGGGGTGCATCCGACGGAGGCGGGCATGGCGTGTATCGCGGAGGCGGTGAAAGAGGCGTTTGCGGCGCAGTAGCCGGAAATAGGGGGATGTCCATGGATGTGGAAGTGACGGGAATCAAAAAGGCGTATGCCCGGAAGAAAGTGCTTACAGATATATCGTTTTCCTTGGAAGCCGGGAGCTGTGCGGCTGTCCTTGGCAGCAACGGCAGCGGGAAATCCACGCTGCTTTCCATTTTGGCGGGAGTCCGCAAGGCGGACGGCGGCTCCTTTCTGTACCGGGGTACCGATCTGCTGCGTGAGCCGGGACAGATCCCGAAGGTGCTGGGCTATGTGCCGCAGGGGGACCCGCTGATGGAGGAGCTGGACGCATGGGACAATCTGCGCATGTGGTATGACAGGGGGACGCTGAAACGGGAATTGTCGGAGGGGGCGCTGAAGCTGCTCGGTATTGACCGTTTCCTGAGGACGCCTGTGCGCCGCATGTCGGGCGGTATGAAGAAGCGCCTTTCCATCGGCTGTGCGGTGGTTTCCCGCCCCGGGATTCTGGTGCTTGACGAGCCTTCGGCGGCGCTTGACCCTGTCTGCAAGGAGAATATCCGCCAGTTTCTGGATGTCTACAGAAGAGAGGGCGGTATCGTGCTGATGGCAACCCACGACGCGCAGGATCTGGAATTGTGTAACGCGTGTTATATTTTAAAGGACGGCAGGCTGCACCTGTGGCAGTATGACGGCGATTTTCACAGGCTGACGGAGGCATTGTAGATGGGGCGGACAGCGGCATACTTTCTGGCACAACTGAAACGGGCGGCGAGACTGCTTCCCGGGCAGCTACTGGCGGATATTGCCGTCTGTTTCTGCGCGGGCGTATTTGCCTGCCTGCTGATCGCGCAGGGGGCGCTCGCGGCGGAGGGGACCAGATACCGGATCGGTATGGTCGGTGATCTGTCGGATTCCTATCTGGGATTCGGTATCGCAGCCGTGCAGAAGATGGACGATTCCCGCTTTATGATCGAGCTGGTATCCATGTCGGAGCAGGAGGCGGAAACGGCATGGAGGCGCGGGGAGGTTTACGCCGTGATGCGGGTGCCCGAGGGGCTGATGGAGTCCATTGTGTACGGAGAAAATGACAAACTTGTCACTTATACCGCCGCACAGGGGCAGCAGGGTCTGGGAACCATGGTGATGGGGGAGATCACAGATGTGGCGTCCACGCTGGTGACCTGTTCCCAGAGCGCTATTTACGCCATGCAGCGGGTGCTTGCGGATCAGGGCAGAGGGGAAGAGATCGGGCGGGAGACAGACAAGCTGAATCTCGCGCTGATCAATCTGGTACTCTCGCGGAGCGGTTTTGGCGAGGTGGAGGTGCTCGGGTACGGGGACGGGCTGTCTCTGGAACTGTACTATTTCTGCGGCATGATTCTGTTGTTTCTCCTGCTTTCCGGGCTGCTAAACAGCGCCCTCTTTGTACATGGAAACGGCGCCTTTTCCTGCTTTTTAAAGGCCAGAGGCGTGGGGGCGCTTCGGCAGATTCTGGGGGAATATCTGGCATACCTGCTTCTCGTGCTGGCGGGACTTCTCGTTTTGTGCCTGCCGCTGGGCTTCGGGCTTGTGCGGGGGCATCTGGGGATTCCCGAGTGGGAGGGAATGGGCGCTGCGCCTTTTCTCGCCTTTGTGCCGGTTCTTTTTCCTGTGGCGGCAATGTTCGCGTCGCTGCAGTTTTTCCTCTTCGAGGCGGGGGATGGCATTGTAAACGGGATTCTTTTGCAGCTGATCTGCGGGATCGGCATGGGATATCTCTCGGGGCTTTTTTACCCTTCCGCTTTTTTCCCGGAGAAAATGAGGGTGCTGGGGGCGTGCCTGCCGTCCGGCGCGGCGGTGCGCTTCGCGCAGGCGGGAGCGCTCGGGAAAATACCGGCGGCAGCATGGGCAGCGGTATTTGTATGGCTGGCGGTGTTTCTTGGGTTGACTACATTGGTCAGATGGCGCAGGATGCAGTAGACGGAAAGCCACGGGAGGACATGGACATGCCGGGACAGATGTTTGTGAGGTTTATGCTGTTACAGAAGCGGCTGCTGAAAAAGGGCGGTTTCCTTCTGATGCTCTGTCTGGCGCCCCTGCTTTCGGCAGGCGTCGGCAGGCTGGCTGCGGAATCCGCCGGGATTGCCACGATCGCTTTGTATCTGCCGGAGGGTGACGCGTCTGCGCGGGAGATTTCCGAGCGGCTTCTTAACGGCGGAGGCGTTCTTCGCTATCTGCCCTGCGATGATGAGGCGGAGGCACAGATTCTCGTGGAAACCGGGGAGGCGGACGCGGCATGGATTTTTTCGGAGGATCTGTCGGAGCGTCTGGAAGAGCTGGGGGAGAAGCGCAGGGTGCGCCCCGTGGTGACGGTGGTGGAGCGGCGGGACAGCGTGCCACTGATTCTCGGACGGGAAATTTTGTCCTCCGCCATCTATCCGTCTTTTTCCTATAAGGTATACGAGGGGTATGTGCGGGACGAACTGGGACTTGCCGGGATGACGGACGAGGAACTTCGCCGTGTCTACGACAGCGTTGCCGTGGAGGGAAGTCTGTTTCAGATGGTGTATCCCGACGAGACGCCCGGGGAAACGGAAGAATTTACTTATGTGCAGGCGCCCCTCAGGGGGATTCTAGCCATCTGGTTTACCTTTGTGGGGCTTTCGGCGGCGCTCTGGTTTATGCGGGATGAGGACCGCGGCGTCTACGGGCGCCTTTCGGTGACGAAGCGGCTTTCCGCGTCCTACGTTGCGGGCGCGGTGTATCTACTGGATGCGGCGGCTGTGCTGCTTTTGTCCTGCAGGCTGGCGGGGGTGTTTACGGACTGGAAAAGAGAAGGGATAAGCTGTGCGGTTTTCGCGGTCTGCGTGCTCGCCTTTGCGAATTTACTGCGGATGATCTGCCGCACGCCCCGGAGACTGGGCATGGTTTTTCTGCCGCTTCTGGCGGCGATGCTGGCACTCTGCCCTGTTTTTCTGAATCTGCCATATTTTAAGGCGGGAAAACTGCTTCTCCCGCCTTGGTATTATCTGCAATCTATTCATAACCCTCGTTACTTATACGAGATGGCTGTCTATACGGCAGTTCTGGCTGCGCTGGGCGTTATCTTGCAGCGGGTGCAGAGCCGCAGACGGTAATTCTGTTGAGTGACGGATCAGTCAACTTCGATCTGATCGGAAGGCGTTTCCTTCTGCACTTCCTCGTGGTAGGTCTTTTCCGTGTTGACATTCCAGATGTTATCCTTGGAAGAAATACCGCCTAAAATGTTTTTCACGGTCTCAAAGGAGGTCATCATGGAGTGGTCGATGTTGTTGTAGCGGTGCTGCCCGTTTCTGCCCACGCAGTAGAGATTGTCGATGGATTTTAAGTATGCGGTCAGCCTGTCCATATCCTTGTACGTGTCAAAGTAGGCGGGGTAAGCCTTTTTAACCCGCTCCACATGGGAGTCCATCACATCGGAGGGTTTGTCGATCAGCCCCATGCTGACGATCTCGTCTATGGCAAAGCGGGCGAAGGCATCGTCGGACATGGTCCAGTATTTGTCCCCCTCGGTAACAAAATATTCCAGCCCGATCCATACCGTGTGCTCTAAGTCACGCACCATGTAGGGCGACCAGTTGTTGTAGATCTGGAACCTTCCCAGACGGACGGTTCTGTCGTGCACGTAGATCCAGCAGTCCGGCACGATATTGTTAATGGTTTTCAGATTCGTCTTGTTTTTCAGATTCAGCTTCGGCAGCAGCAGCCCCACGGTCATATAGTCGCGGTAGGGCAGCCCTGCGGCAATCTCAGCTTCGGCTTCCGGCACGTCGTTTAAGCCCGCCACCAGATCCTTTACGGGCATGGAGGAAATAAAGATATCGCCCTCCGCAGTTACCTCCCCTTCAGGCGTTTCGTAGGTGATGGAGGTAATGCGGTTTTGCCCGTCTTTGTGGAGCTTTACCGCCCTGCTGTGGCAGAGAATCTCGCCGCCCAGCTCCTTAATTCTGTCCGCCGTCACTTCCCAGAGCTGTCCGGGGCCGAGTTTTGGATAACTAAATTCCTCAATAAGGGAAGTTTCCACCTCCCGGTTTTTCTTTCCCGGCAGCATTTTTGAAAAGACATCCTTTAAGATGGCGGCGACGGACAGCCCCTTGGCGCGCTGGGCGCCCCAGTCGGGAGCAATCTCGGAAGGGTGTCGTCCCCATAAGTTTTCCGTATAGTTTTCAAAGAACATGGAATAGAGCTTTTTGCCAAAACGGTTTACATAAAAATCTTCCAGCGAGTTTTCCTCCCGCTTGTGGATCATGGAGGCGAGATAGCTGAAACCTGCCTGCATGGTGGCGAGAAATCCCATATTGATAAAGGTCTCCGGTTTCAGGGAGATCGGGTAGTCGAAAAACTTCTGGTTAAAGTAGATGCGTGACACGCGGTGTCTGCGCAGCATCACGCGGTCCTCCTTCTCCGGGTCAGGACCGCCGGGAGAGAGCGTCATCTCGCGGTGCAGCACGATATCGTCGTAGGTGGGCGAACCCTGTGTGGGCAGCATGTGTTCCCACCACTCGTTCACCTCGGGCACTTTGGAGAAAAAGCGGTGCCCGCCCATGTCCATGCGGTTTCCCTTATAGTTGACGGTTTTGGAGATGCCGCCCATGGTGTCGGATTCCTCCAGAACCGTGACCGAATATTCCTTTTTCTTATCCTGTCTGAGTAATTCGTAGGCGGCAGTCAGACCTGCCGGACCGGCGCCGATCACGTATACTTTTTTCATGCAATACCTCCACGTCGGAGCAGTTTACCGCCCCGACTATATTTTCTAGTTTACCATGTTTGGGCGGGGATGTACACGGAAATGTGGAAAATATCAGATAAGTGTGATATAGTAAATACAATTTAGAAGGAGAATTTCTCATGGAATTTAATTCGATAAAGTTTATGCTTTTTTTCCCGGTTGTAGTGGGATTGTATTTTGTGATTCCGGTTAAGCTGCGTCAGTTCTGGCTGTTGGTTTGCAGCTATTATTTTTACATGAGCTGGAATGCAGGATATGCGGTGCTGATTGCGGCTTCTACCTTGATTACATATGTGAGCGGGATTGTATTAGAAAAGTGTAAGTCTGATGAGACGAAAATACGAAAAAGGGCGATGCTTCTGCTTAGTCTGGGAATCAATCTGAGTATTCTGTTTATATTCAAATATGCAAATTTTATAATGGGATCCTTGGATAAACTGCTTGGTCTGCTGCATCATGGAGCGATCAATATGAGATTTCATTTCCTGCTTCCGGTAGGTATTTCTTTTTATACATTTCAAGCGTTGGGTTATACCATTGACGTATACCGCGGTGACGTGAAAGCGGAGCGGAATCTGATTCGATATGCACTGTTTGTTTCCTTTTTCCCCCAGCTTGTTGCAGGACCGATTGAACGTTCTAAAAATTTGCTGTCGCAGATAAGAAAGACGGAGAATGTCAAATTCTTAGGGGGGGGTAACTTCGGGAGCAATCTTGATGATATGGGGCTATTTTATGAAAATGGTCATTTCGGACAGAGTCGCTATACTGGTAAATACAGTTTTTGACTGTTACTGGATGTATGGCAGCACGGAGCTGATTCTGGCGGCGGTTGGATTTACATTGCAGATTTACTGCGATTTTGGCAGTTATTCGCTGATAGCGATCGGGGCGGCTAAAATCATGGGTTTTGAATTGATGGAAAATTTTAATACGCCTTATTTTGCGCGCAGCATTCGTGATTTCTGGGGAAGATGGCATATTTCACTCAGCACGTGGTTCCGGGATTATCTTTATATTCCGCTAGGCGGAAACAGAAAGGGGAATGTTAGAAAAGCATGGAATACCATGTGTGTGTTTTTGATAAGCGGTCTCTGGCATGGTGCAAACTGGTCTTTTGTGGCTTGGGGAGGATTGCATGGATTGTACCAGATTGCAGGGGATTTTTTAAAGCCGTGGAAAGAGCGGGTGATTCAGAAACTTTGTGTGAATACAAAATGTTTTAGTTGGAAACTGCTGCAGGTGTGTGTGACGTTTGTGCTTGTTGTGTTTGCGTGGATCTTTTTTAGGGCGGATTCGATTCGGGATGCCTTGAATTATATAAGGCGGATTGTAAAACGTCCAACGCCATGGATGCTTTTTAATGGAGAAATATACACGCTGGGTCTGGATCGCGTGGAGATGAATGTACTGCTGTTTGGTCTTGTATTGCTTTTTTTGGTGGATCTTGTGAGATATAAGGAAAGGGTTACCATAGATGCTTTTTTGATGCGGCAGAATCTTTGGTTTAGGTGGTTTGTTATGATGGGAGCCGTCATCGTTATTTTTGTATACGGAAAATATGGAGTCGGATTTGATCCACAGCAGTTTATTTATTTCCAATTTTGACAAGGGAGAGCAGATTATGCGGAAGACGGGGATTCGGATTGTCAGCTTTATTATAATTTTTTGTTTTCTGATTGGATATGTGAATCATGTGCTTTCGGTAAAAAGCGGTGGCATTTACAGAACTCAGAAATTTTATGAACTGGAGGATAATACGGTAGATGTATTGGTTCTGGGAAGCAGTCATGCTTTCGCAAATATTAATACGGCGGTGTTGTGGAAGGAATATGGGATTGCGTCCTATATATTGGGAGGCTCCTCGCAGCCTATGTGGAACACTTATTTCTATTTGAAGGAGGCGCTGAAGACACAGACACCGAAATTAATTGTGCTGGAAGGATATCGGGTGGTAGAGGAAGAGGAGTATGTGATGGACTCCTTCATCATAACAAATACTTATGGAATGAAATGGTCCCGGAATAAAATAGACGCAATCAGGACGAGCGTTCCGGAGGAAAGGCAGATGGCGTTTCTTTTGGGATATACGCAGTACCATAACCGATATACAGAACTTTCGGAAGAGGATTTTTTGCGGGATAGGGGTTCAAAGATGTATGAGAATTGGAAGGGATCTCAGATACTTATGAAAACAACGCCGCTAGAGGTGCCGAATATAGGAGATGATATTGCGGATATCAAATTGACGGAAAAAACGGAAAAGTATTATCGTGCAATTATAGAATTGGCGCAGGAAAAGGAAATACCAATTATGATTGTGATCAGTCCTTATGGTGGAATTGTGCCAGACGATCAAGCGCTGTTTCAGACGGCTGAAAAGATTGCGGGGGAATACGGCGTGCCTTTTGTTAATTATAATGACAGGAGCGATCTGCTGCGGATTAATTATGAGACGGATCTTGCAGAGGAATCCCATTTGAATTATAGGGGTGGCTATAAACTATCAAAAGCTTTGGGTGAGTATATGGTCAGCCATTATGATATTTCGGATCATAGGGGGGAGACTATATACACCAGTTGGGAGGATGATTCCCGATATCTGTATGCGCTGATGACTAATCAGCAGATGAAGGAGATGACAGATGTGGACGAGATACAGGAGTACATACAGGAACAGAACTATGATGTTTTTCTTTCAATAGATGGCTATGGTTCGGCGGACAATGAAACATCGGGAAAATTTTTAGACAGAATGGGAATTGTGGATTTGGGTTATGGCGGCGGAATCTGGTATCTGAAAAATGGGAGAGAGCATATTTGGAAGAGCGGGGATGGGGAAGCGGTCTGGTTTTTTGAAACGCAGCATAATGACTTTGGAGTGAAACGGACACGTTTGGAAGATGGCAGTTATAAAAATGAGATAATTATTGATAATCAGATATATAAGACAGTTCAAAATGGAGTAAACGTGGTTGTTTTTGATCAGACTGCAGGTGAAGTTGTTGATTCCTTTGGGCTGGATGCGGATGATGTCTATAAATTGAAAAGATAGCAAACAGGGTGGAAAGGAAAATATATGGCATCTGTAATCAGTTTCATTTTCTGGCTTCTGGTCATCCCTTTCTGTATCGGGCTGATCCCTGCAAATTTCATACCGGCGGAAAAAAGAAGCCCGGGATTCGTGCTGCTTTCCGGGTATTTTGGTATGTGGGCGCTCTTTGAGATCGCAGCGGTGCCGGCGGTGCTCTGGGTGGAGTACGACAATTTTAAAATAGCGTCCGCCGTGTTTACGGTGTTTACGCTTCTTGCTGCGGCTGCAGGCGTTGTGCTGCTGTATCGGAACGGGAAGGCGGGAGCGCCGGGGCTTATTCTGGGAACCCGAGTGACTGCCGTGGCGAAACGGTTCTTTGCGGGAACGGGCGTCGAGTGGCTGCTCTTTTTTGTCCTGCTCGGTTTCCAGCTTTACAAGGCGGTGGCGTTCACCTCCTTTGACGGCGACGATGCGTACTATGTGGTAGAATCCCTGCTTGCGCAGGAGGCGGGCGTGATGTACCGTATTCTGCCGCTTACGGGCGGTTCCACGGGATTGGATGTGCGTCATGCAATGGCGGTTTTTCCTATGTGGACAGCCTTTGTCTCGGTGAGAGCGGGGGTACATGCGACGATTGTCTCCCATGTGGTGATGCCGCTTGTGCTGATTCCCCTGACTTATCTGCTGTATTATGAGATCGGACGCATACTTTTTGTAAAAATGCCGCGGACAGGCGGAAAACAGATTGGCAAAGAACAGCTGCAGGATGCTGGCAGGAGTGTGTCTGGCAGGGAAAATCTGCCCATATTTATGATTGTCATGGCGGTGTTCCAGATTTTCGGGAACGTGTCCATTTATACCAACGAGACCTTTTTTCTGACCCGTACATGGCAGGGCAAGGCGGTGGCGGGTGCCCTTGTGATTCCGGCGCTGGTCTGGGTATTCCTGCTAATATATGACAAGGGTGTCAAAAATGGGCGGACGGACGTCGGCGTCTGGATTCTGCTTGTCTGTGTCAACATGACGGCAGGCGTGTGCAGTTCCATTGCGGTGTTTCTTGTCTGCCTTCTGGTTGCTGTGACGACTTTTTGTCTGGCGGTGGCGGAACGGGACTGGAAGATTCTTTTCAAGGTGGGCGCCGCGTGCATACCAAATGTGGTATATATGGGGATTTATGTCTTTATGGCTTACAGCTATTTATTATAACCGTTCAGATGGAAATTTTTGACTGAAAAAACACGCCTGCATGAACGTGGCGGAACTGTATAATGATGAGGAATGAAATATGTGGGGTATTTTTTTAGAGAGCGTCGTTATATTTAAAAACTATATGGGTTACCACGAGAATCACTTTCTGGCGGGGATTTATCTTCTGGCGCTCCTCTATCTGTGGCTTACGGAGAAGGACAGGCGCAGGCGCGTGCTGTTCGTCTACGCGCCCACACTGATTCTGATTTTATTTTTCTGCCCCCTGTTCCGCAAGGTGTTCGTGCGGCTGATGGAGGATAGCGAGACTTACTATCGGCTTTTGTGGCTTCTTCAGATGAGCATTGTCAGCGCTTATGGGCTGATCCGGCTGATGGGAAGGCACAGACGGATCGGACTGGCGTTCGCCTGTCTGGCGATTGTCGCGTGCGGTGATTATGTATATGACAGCGAGCATATTTCCCGGGCGCAGAATGCGTATCATCTGCCGCAGGAGGCGGTGGATATCGTGGATATGATAGAGCCGGAGGAAGGGCGCATCACGGTGCTTGTTCCTGCGGACTTGATCTACTATGTGCGGCAGTACAGCACGGATATTGAACTGCCTTACGGACGGGAAATGCTGATCGCCCGCTGGGACTATTACAATGCCATGTATGAGGCGATGGAGGAGGCGGAGGTGATCGACACCAAGACGTTTGCCGAACTGGCAAGAGCGTATCCCTGCGCCTATGTCATTTTGAAAGAGGACCGTGAAATGCGGGAGCCGCTGACGGATTACGGCTATTCGGTTTACGGGCAGGTGGGGGCGTTTGTGATTTATAAGGATATGACGCTGTAGATACAGGAGAAATAACTTATGCTGTTTAACTCATATATTTTTGTGTTTGTGTTTTTTCCCATATGCCTGATCGGGTATTACAGTCTTCTGAAAAAAGGGAAGCCCGGGGCGGCAAGCGTATTTCTGACGGCAATGTCCCTCTGGTTTTACGGTTATTTCAATCTGTCTTATCTGTTCATTATGATCTGCAGCATTGCCGGGAACTACCTGTTTCACAGATTACTGTCGGGGAAAAATCTCTGCCTGCGGCGCGGGGATTATGGGGAGACGGCAGAACAGGGAAAAACGGGGGAATACGGCGGAGCGAAACGCCGGGCGGTTCTGGTTCTGGCGGTGACACTGAACTTGAGCGTGCTGTTCTACTTTAAGTATTTTGACTTCTTTCTTGACACCATGAATGCTGCCTTCGGTACTGATTTTGTATTGCGGGGCATTCTCCTTCCTCTGGGGATCAGCTTTTTTACCTTCCAGCAGATTTCCTTTGTGGTGGACACCTACCGGGGCGAGGTGGCGGACTGTTCCCTGTCTGAGTACGCGCTGTTTGTCTCCTTTTTTCCGCAGCTCATTGCCGGTCCGATCGTGAATCACGGGGAGATGCTGCCGCAGTTTCAGGCGATGGGAAAGAAAAAAGCGGACTGGGAGCGGATTGCAGGAGGGGTGGCGCTCTTTGTGCTGGGTCTTTCCAAGAAGGTGCTTCTGGCTGACACGCTTGGCGCGGGCGTGGATTATGGATACGAAAATCTGGCAATTCTCGGGCAGGCGGACGCATGTCTGGTGATTCTGTTCTATGCGCTGCAGCTCTATTTTGATTTCAGCGGTTATTGTGACATGGCTGTCGGAATTGGCAGGATGCTCGGAATAGAGATCCCCGTCAATTTCAATTCCCCTTACAAGGCGGTCAACATCGTGGATTTCTGGAAACGGTGGCATATTACGCTGAACCGTTTTTTCACAAAGTATGTCTACATTCCGTTGGGCGGCAACCGCAAGGGGCGGGGACGGATGTACCTGAATCTGCTGATTGTCTTTTTCCTGAGCGGTCTCTGGCATGGAGCGGGGTTTCATTTTCTGGTATGGGGGATGCTGCACGGGGTATTGTATGTGGTTACCCGGTTCTGGCAGGGGCGTGTACGGCAGAAAAATGACAAAGGCGTCACAAAACAGGGCGGCAAGATTGTGACGGTTATGTCACAAATAGCGACCTTCCTCTATGTCAGCGTTGCGTGGGTCTATTTCCGGGCGGAAAATATCGGGCAGGCGAATGCGCTTCTTCGGACGGCGTGTGCAGGAGAAGCGAAAAAGATTTCCATGGATCTGGCGGAGTGCCTGCAGCCGGATGAATTCTGGTATGTGATCAAGGTACTGCATCTGGACAACCTGTCCTTTTCCCGATATATTCTGATGTTTGCGATTCTGGCGGCAGGATTGTATTTATCCATGGTGGGAAAAAACGCGCATGAGCGGGTGGCGCGCCTGAAATTCGGTCTGGTGTCGGCGGTGGTGCTGGTGGTTCTGGCGGTGTGGTGTATCTTAAGCTTTTCCGGAGTCAGCACGTTTTTGTACTTTAATTTTTGAGGAGGAGCAGCATGAAGCGGTTTAAAAAATGGATTCTCTCCATAGTGTCCTTTACCTTAATACTGCTTACACTGGCGGCGGCTCTGGTCATCTGGGTGGACCCCTTTTTCCAGTACCACGCGCCGCTTGCAGACTTTCCCTATCTGGTGGACAACCAGCTCACCCAGAACCCGGGGATGGCGAAACATATGGATTACGACAGTGTGATTCTGGGCTCTTCCATGACGGTTAATTTCAATACCCGCTGGTTTGAGGAGTTGCTGGATCTTCGCACGATCAAGTTGAGTTACAGCGGCGCTTACCCGAAGGATCAGGCGAACATCATGGATATTATCTTTGACAGCGGGCATGAGGTGAAGTCGGTTTTTCTGGGGGTTGACGTGACGACCTATACCGGCGGCGTGGATGAGACGAAATATCCGATTCCGTCCTATCTGTACGACGATAACTATTTCAATGATATACAGTATGTGCTGAACAAGGATGTGCTGTTAAACTATGTGCTGCGCCCGCTGGCAGATCCCGACAAGACGGACCTCGCCACCGTGTACCAGAGCTGGTGGACGGACGAATACTACAATATCCAGTGGGTGATGCACAATTATGCACCGCCCGAAAGAGTGGAGGTAGAGACGCCGCCCGATGCGTTTATAGAAAGTACGGATAAAAACCTGCAGGTCAATCTCTGTCCCTATATCGAGAGGAACCCGGGAACCACCTTCTATATTTTTTTCCCGCCCTACAGTATCCTTTACTGGAACGATGTGACGCAGGAGAACCACATGGAGGCTACCTTGCGGGAGTATGCGTATATTGCGGAGACGCTGCTTGCCTATGACAATGTGAGGGTGTTCTATTTTCCGAACCGGGAAGAGATTGTGACAGATTTGAACAATTACGCGGACTATACCCATTATCACGCAAGGTTCAACCGTTTTATGACAGAGTGTTTTGCCGATGGCACGTGCGAGATAGAGAGCGCGGAGGAGATGGAGCAGGCGCTGGAAGAGACGCGGGATATGGTGGGGAGATTTGATTTTGAGGAGCTGTTTTCGGTGGAGTATTGATTGAGAACATCACCAAAGAACTTGCTCCTTTTCACAAGTTTCCGCAATTTTAGACATGGAACTTTTCATCTTAGGCAATGAACTTATTGCCTGCAATATCAGTGCTACTCCTCCGCCTGCTGCGCCTGTTCGGGGAACAGGCAGTCCGCAAACCTCTGCGCCAGCACTTCCCGCCCCGCGTCGTTAAAGTGGATATAATCCGTCATGTAATCCAGATAATTGTCCTCGTTGATGGAGCCGTAAAAATTATCTATAAAGGAAACGCCGACATCCATGGTGGCGTCACGCTCTTTTTGCAGGTAATGGCTCAAGGTGCCGTGACCTAAGTCCGTCCGGTCGCCGTTCTGGAAATTGCCGTCCTCGCCTATGCTGTGACAGAAGGTATGTGACATTACCACGATGCGGATGTGGGGAAAGGCGTCCTGAATTGCCTTTACACCCGCGCGCAGCGCGCCTGTGTAGGTGATCTCCGCGTAGGGCGCGTTGGGATCGTCGCAGGGACGTTTGTTGACATAGTCGCTGCCGTCGTACATGACACAGATCATATCCACCGTGTTCATGTCAAGCTCGGAGAGCATCTGTGCCGTCGGCGCAAAATTTTCGTCATAGCTGTAGGAGGCGGCTGTTTTCATCAGATCGAAATCCCCGCTCGCGAGGCTTTTTGCCACATAGGAGAAGGAGAACGCGTCCAGAATGTAGCCGTCGTTGTAGGAGGCAAACTGTGCCGCCATGGTGGTTCCCGTGAAAGAGCCGTTATAGACGGTAGCTCCTGTTTTTTTTGCAATCTGCTCTGCGAGACCGTTCTCGCCCCGCTCCAGAGAGAAAGGATCGTCGCCCAGACAGAGAATGGTGGTCACGCCGTCGTCCACGTAGCCCTCGCGCTTGTCAGGAGCAAGAGGAATCAGGTTGTCCAGCGTCTCGATATCGAAATCCGTGGTCTGGTAGTTCGGGTCATAGTCGGAAGGTGTTCCTTTGTTCCATTTATAGAGCCGGAAAGCCGAGAATCCGATGACAAGCACGATGGCGGCGAATAGAATGAGCTGGATATTGGCGAGAATGCCGCCGCCCTTTTTAGGTTTCGGGCTGGATTCTGACATGTTTGTCATGTCCTTTTCCCGCAATGTATTTTTATCCTTATTTTGATTTTCTCCCATGGTTATATTCATACCCTTTCCTGAAAGTCTTATGCGTTTGTTTGGTTTTCATTTATAATACTATTATTTATTCCAAAAATCTACACAAAAAAGTGTCCTCATAAAATCTTAATAACTCAGCGGCTGGCGGACGGCAGAAAAAAGCGCTATCCGGGATCCGAAGATTCCGGATAACGCTTTTTTCTGTTCCCCGTATCAAAGAATAGATACGGCGTTTTCCAGTGGGTCTGCTTCCGGCGCGGCATACGAGCGGATCATCGGCTGCGCCAGCTGCCGCTGTAGCTCCTTATACCATTTGCTGTACTTGTACATACGATATGTAGTGCTCAGCTTTCTGAGCTGTTCGTCGTCAGCACAGCAGATCGTAAATGAAACCCTTTGCGTTTCGTCCATAGACGCATAATCCAGATAACTGATCTTCAGTTCGGTTATCGTTCCCTGACATCTGGGACAGAACTGCTTGTGTCCGTTCAGCATATGAACCCGTTGGCAACGCTTACAGTAGTGCATGTACATCATGAAAAATTCCCCTTTTCCCATAATCCCTGTTAGGTAACCGTTTGTCTGTTGCCCTTATATTGTGTCAGTTGAAGCGGTCAAAGTCAAGCGTATATTAGCGATAAATGCCGTAAAATGGGTGTAAAATATCGCGCAATTATCGCGTATATTGCGTAAATGTGTCACGAGTTGCCAATTTACATAATCTGACGCCCCTCCGCAAATGACAAAAATCTTGATATTGCGCTGTTTTTATGCTATAATTTCAAAGAATTGTTCCGATTTGAGGTTTACATAAACTAATACAACGGATAGACAAAAAATGGAGTTAGGAGTTAACATGCAGAATAAGAAAAACAGGAGACAGAATACAGAGAATCACCGCAGGCAGGTCCGGTTTGAGGAACTGCTTGAGGACGATCGGTTTGATGATGAGGATTATGACAGCGTGACGGAGGACACGCTGGAATTTTTGAGCCTTGACGACGATATGATCGAGTCCTATCAGCGTGCCCATCCCCCGAAGACCGCGCGGAACACGGCTGCGAAGGCGCGTCCCGTCCGCTATGAGGACGAGGATTACGAGGACGACGACTACGAGGACGAGGACTACGAAGACGACGACTACGAGGACGAGGACTACGAAGACGACGACTATGAGGACGAGGACTACGAAGACGACGACTACGAGGACGAGGATTACGAGGACGACGACTACGAGGACGACGACTACGAAGATGAGGACTATGAGTATGACGATGACGACGGTTTTGCGGCGCGCCTGATGTATTTTATCGGCGAGATGAGCGCCCTGGACGTCGCCGTGGCTCTTCTGGGGATTCTGGTGCTGGCTGGCGCCATCGTTACAGGGGGCATTTATGTCCATGCAAAATCGGTGGAAAAACAGGTGGCGGCGTTTGCCGATATGGGCGAGGAGATAGAAGGCATTTCCGTGATCGGAGAAAGCGGTCTGCTGGCGGCATCCGAATCCGCGAAACTGGGCGGCATGATTGACGTGGAGGAGGAAGAGCCGGAGGAGCAACAGGAAGAGGAAGCGCGGGAGGACGCAAAGGGCGAGGTGGGGGTAGAACTCCGGCTGACCTCGATTCTCTCGGATATGAAGGTGAAATTTGTCAATAAAGAGACGGGCAGGCTGATCGGCGGCGTGCCCTTTGAAGTGGAGGTTTCCGGGCCGAAGAGCTTCCAGTGGAAGGATGACGACAAGGACGGTGTGATCTACCAGAAGGATCTTGCGGCGGGCACCTATGAGGTCAGGATACTGCCGTTGTCCGGAGGGGCGGCTGAAAAATACAAGCTTCCGGAAAAGAGCAGCAGCGTCAAGGTTACTGACAAGATCGCCTATCAGAAGGTGGATGTGGCGGACGAGGTAAAGACCGAGGCGGAGATCAACGTGGCGAAGGAGGAGGCTACCCATCAGAACACAGTGGTGGAATCCGCTTTGCAGGACACGGTGGAGTGGGTGGAGTCCACCAAGACCCCGGTGGGGGAGGAAACGTCGGCGTATGAGAAGGTGCCCATGGATAAAATAGCGGATCCGTGGAAAACGGCAGGGGCGTTCCGCAAGATGGTCGAGGACGGAGAGGACGATCCCTACGAAAATGTGAAGGTATCCATGAACAAAGACAGTCTGACGCTCGATAAGGGGCAGAGTGATTCCCTGAAGATATCTGTCAGCAGCAGCGAGGTGGAATACTCGGTGGACTGGAGCGTGGCGGATTCTTCGATCGCTACGGTGGCCGGGGGTACGGTCACGGCAGTTGCGGCGGGCAGTACCACGGTTACGGCGCGGGTGGCTGTCGGCAGCATGATTCAGGAATTTAACTGCTCCGTGACGGTGAAAGAAGCGGGGGACGACGATTCCGACAAGAAGGACGAGGACGAAGATAAGGACGAGGACGAAGATAAGGATAAAGACAAAGATAAGGACGAGGATAAAGACAAAGATAAAGACAAAGATAAAGACAAAGATAAAGATATCTATACCAAGCTCTCCATAAATGGTGAGAAAGAAGTTAAGATCGGGAAAAAAGTGACGCTGACGGCGGAGACGGACCCCGAGGGCGGCAAGGTTACATGGAGCAGCGATGACGAAAAGATCGCAAAAGTAAATGAGAAGGGCGAGGTCACGGGTGTCGCCGAGGGCGAGGTGAAGATCCGGGCGGTCTGCAAGAATCCGGAAGGCACGGACGATATCAAGGAGTCCTTCAAGATAAAAGTGCTGAAAGAGGAAGCCGTTATCGATGAAAATACGAAGCTGAAGGACAAAGACGGCAACCAGCTTTACTTTAAAAACGCGGACGGGGACTACGAGGAAGCGACCTACAAGGAATACGGCAAGCGGGATGCCTTTTACAAAAAGGTGAAAGCGGCATCGGCTTATAAGTATACCGGCTGGCAGACCATCGACGGACATGTTTATTTTTATGATAAAAACGGAAACTATGTAACAGGCGATCAGGTCATCCAGGGTGCGAAATACAGCTTCGGCAGCGACGGAAAGCTGGCGAAGAGCTCGGGAACCATGGGAATTGACGTGTCCAAGCACAACGGGAATATCGACTGGAACGCGGTGAAGAACTCCGGCGTCTCCTACGTGATTATCCGCTGCGGTTACCGCGGCTACTCCACGGGCGTGCTGGTGGAAGATCCCAAATTCAGAAGCAATATCAAGGGCGCGAAGGCGGCAGGTCTTAAGGTGGGCGCATACTTCTACAGTCAGGCGGTCAACGAAGTGGAGGCTGTGGAGGAGGCTTCCATGGCGATTGATCTGGTGAAGGGCTACGGTCTGAACTATCCGCTTTTCCTCGATGTGGAGGCGAGCGGCGGCAGGGCGGACAGCATCAGCCGTGAGACCAGGACAGCGGTCTGCAGGACTTTCTGCCAGACCGTGCAGAACTCCGGCATCACGGCGGGCATCTATGCCAACAAGAACTGGTTTACCGAGAAGATCAATACGGGAAGCTTGACAAGCTACAAGCTGTGGCTTGCGCAGTACGCCAGTGCACCGACCTACACGGCGACCCGCTACGACCTGTGGCAGTATTCCTCCAAAGGAAAGGTCAGCGGCATCAGCACCAGTGTGGATATGAACATCAGTTATCTAAGCTACTAACAATAAATCAATGCTTATATGCGATAAGGAGGAAGGGCGAGGCAATGAAAACCTATCTTGTTACGGGGGGCGCGGGCTTTATCGGCTCCAACTATATTCACTATATGTTCAAAAAGTACGGCGACGCGATCCGCATCATCAATGTGGACGCGCTGACCTACGCGGGCAACCCGGAAAATCTGAAAGAGGTGGAGAAGCGGGACAATTACACCTTCGTCAAGGCAGATATCTGCGACAAGGCGGCTATAGAAAAAGTGTTTGCCGAAAATGACATCGACAGGGTCGTCCATTTCGCGGCGGAGAGCCATGTGGACAGAAGCATCAAAAACCCGGAGGTGTTCGTGCAGACCAACGTGTACGGCACGGCGGTGATGTTAAACTGCGCGAAGGCGGCGTGGGAGCTGCCGGACGGCACTTTTAAGGAGGGTAAGCGGTTTCTGCACGTGTCCACCGACGAGGTGTACGGGTCTCTCGACGATGACGGCGGGTATTTCTACGAGACCACGCCCTACGCGCCGCACAGCCCTTATTCCGCCAGCAAAGCGGGATCGGATATGTTGGTGAAGGCGTATATGGACACCTATCATTTCCCGGCGAACATTACGAACTGCTCCAACAATTACGGACCGTACCAGTTCCCGGAGAAACTGATTCCCCTTATCATAAACAATGCGCTGCAGGGCAAGAAACTGCCGGTTTACGGGGACGGGAAAAACGTGCGCGACTGGCTTTACGTGGAGGATCACGCCAAGGCGATCGACATGGTGCAGGAGAAGGGGCGCCTTTTTGAGACCTATAATGTGGGCGGCCACAACGAAAAGCAGAATATCGAGATCGTGAAGATTATCATAGAGACGCTTCGGGACATGCTCCCGGAGACGGATGAGAGAAGGGCGCATCTGACGGAAGAGCTGATCACCTATGTGGAGGACCGCAAGGGGCATGACAGGCGTTACGCCATCGCGCCGGACAAGATCCGGGAGGAGATCGGCTGGGAGCCGGAGACTATGTTTAAGGAGGGCATCCGCCGCACGATCGAGTGGTATTTCGCCCACGAGGACTGGATGAAGAATGTGACGAGCGGCGATTACCAGAAGTATTATGAAGAAATGTATCAGACGCAATAAAATTAAGGGTGTGATATGGGACAAGTAGTGTCGGGCGTTATTCTGTTTATCATACCGGGATGGATAGCAGCCGTCATGCGAAGCGGAGGCAGAGGGGAGAAAACAAAAGTACAACTGGCGGCAGATACGCTCTGTTACGCGCTGGTGATACTGACCGTTGTCTCTGGTATGCTGTACGCGTTCTTTGGCGGCGCTGTTTTCTCTCTGCGGCACAATCGGAATCTGCTGCTGTATGTATTCTGCTTTGTGGGGGCATACGGCGTCTCCTTTGTTCTGGGACTGGCTGGCAGACGAAAGGGCTTTGGCGCGGCGTGCCGGCGGAGGCTTCTGCTTGCTTTTACCGCCCTGTGGGTGATTCTGCTTGCGGGGATCGGATACGACGATTACGCCAAGAGGCATATCGTGATGAACGAGGTGTGCGCCCACAATCTGAGTCTTGCGCTGGATGACAGGGGAAGAAGCAGCGATTATATCGAATTGTACAATCCGTCGTTTACGGCGGTATCGCTGGACGGATGGTATCTGACGGATCAGGAGGAGCTTTCGGAAAATGCCCGTCTGGGGCGGATGGAGATAGAACCCCGCTCCTATCTGCTGCTGTTTGCGGACGGCGACGCCGGATCAGTCCGGGACGAGGAAAGCGGGGAGGTCTGCCATTATCTCGGATTTCGGCTGAACGAGGCGGGGGAGACGCTGACCCTTGCCGATAGCAGCGGGAATACGGTGGACAGGGTGGAGGTGCCGCCCCTTGCGACAGACATTTCCTATGCCAGGCCAAAGGACGGCAAAGACGGATGGTGTGTCGTCAGAAACGGCAGTCCCGGGGAGAGCAACGAGAACCTTGCATCCTATGTGGTTCCCACGCTGGAAGCCCCTTCCTTTTCGGCGGAAAGCGGTTTTTATGGGCAGCCCTTTGAACTGGCTATGTCGGCAGGAGAGGGGCTGCGTATCCATTATACGACGGACGGCAGCGAACCGACGGTGGAATCGGCGCTCTACACAGGACCGATTCAGATTGCTGACGGCAGCGGCAGGGAAAATATTTACGCCGATATGGAAGGTATTTCGCGGGACGGGGATTATCAGCCAGAGAGCCGTGTTGACAAGGGCACGGTGGTGAAGGCGGCTGCGTTTGACGACGCAGGGGAGGTCAGTGAAACCGCGTCGGCGGTATATTTTGTGGCATTTGAGGAAAAAGAGGGATACGGGAATCTGATGACGCTGTCCCTAACGGCGGACCCGGACGACTTTTTTTCGGAGGACCGCGGCATTTATATGCTGGGCAACGACTATCAGGAATGGCTGGTAAATTACAGAAATTATCGGAAACAGGAAACATATCTGGAACAGGGGCGCTCGTGGGATTACGGGAGCGTGGTCTGGCGCTCCTTCATGGCGAACTATACCCATTCCGACAAGACCAAGGAAAGACCCGTGAAGGCGGCGCTGTTTGACGCGGAGGGAAAACTGCTCGGCGAGGAGCGGATCGGCGTCAGGGTGCGCGGCGGGTCGTCCAGAAATCTGCGGCAGAAGGGATTCAATTTTTACGCCAGAGAGGAGTACGGGGAGGACCCGCTGGGGCTGCGGTCAAAAATGCTCCGCACGTCCGGCTCCATTGACACGAATGTGACCATGCTGCGGGATGTGTTTAACCAGTCGCTGGTGGCTGACAGGGCGATAGAGACACAGCCGGGCGAGCCGTGCGCTGTGTTTTTAAACGGGGAATACTGGGGACTCTATAATCTGCAGTCGCGCTTTTCCGCGGGATATTTTGAGGAAAAATACGGACTTTCCGAGGATGAAATCATTGTCGTGAAACAGGACAACCGGGTATCTGTGGGGCAGGATGAGGATCTTTCACTTTATAAGGAACTGGTGACGTTTGTCAGTGAGGCGGATCTGTCTGACCAGACAGCATACGAAGAGATCGGCAGGCGGATGGATATACAGAGCTTTATCGATCACTACTGCTTTGAAATTTATATCGGCAATACGGACTGGCCCCTGAACAATCTCTGCTGCTGGCGCAGCCGGAAGGAGGACGGGGCGTCCGCATACGAGGACGGCAGATGGCGATGGGGCGTGTACGACACCGACGAATCTACGGGCATTTACGATGACGGCATGAGCACTTATGAATCCAATCCCTTTACCGAGGAGGCGCACTGGTTCGGCACGCCTCTGACGACGCCGCTGATGTCCCGTCTGATTGAAAACGAGACGTTCAGACGGCAGTTTTGTCTGACTTTTATGGACATGGCAAATAAAAACTTTGCGTATGGGGACGTTCATGGTAAACTATGGGAGATGGCGGCAGCTTATGAGGCGCCTATGGTGAAGAGTTACCACAGGTTTAACCCCGGCGAATATACCCGGGACACGTTCTGGGAGAACATCGGGGTGATAGACGAGTTTTATAAGAAAAGACCAGATTACGTGGTGACCGATCTGGCGGAGGCGCTGGGATTTTCCGGGGAGACCGGGGAGGTCACCCTGCGGGTGGAAACGCAGGGCGGCACGATTCGTCTGAACACCATCACGCCCGGTCTGGAGGACGGAGAGTGGCGGGGCATCTATTTTACGGAATATCCTGTGACGGCTACGGCGCTGCCTGACGAAGGGTATCGGTTTGCCGGCTGGCAGGGGACATATGTGTCCGCGGAGGAGACGATCGAGGCTGCTGTGACGCGGGAGGGCATCTGCCTGCAGGCGGTTTTTGTGCCGGAGAAAACACAGTAAGGCATGTCAGTGTGGGAGTCTGCTCTGACGGGGAGGTATCTATGGTTTGTGTGATTATTTTACTACTGCTTGTACCGGGAATGGTGACGTGGAAGATTGCGGGTGGGAAGGCGCTCACGGACTGGAAGGACGTCTGTCTGGCGGCGGTGAGCTGGCTTACGCATGATCTGGTCATTGCCTGTCTGGTGTACGCGGCGTTTTATGTTTTGAGGGGCGCCACGACCATCAGCTTTTCCACAGAGTATCTGGGGGAAGAGGTCTACTATTCCATTTATGATATCACTTTTGTGTTCCGCTATTCCGCTCTGGCGCTTCTTTCGGCAGCAGGGCTCGGCATTCTCGAGCGTTTTGCGGGAAAACTGTTCAAAGGAAAACAGTCGTTATGAAAAGGCGTATGGCACGGCGTGGAAAAAACAGGGATATGACGGGAAGCGGCTGTCTGGGAAAGTCTGCCGACAGGGCAGTCTGCGCGGTTCTGGGTCTGTGCGCGGCGCTGTTGTTTACGGCGTGTGCCGGGGAGGAAAACGCGGCAGGGCAGGCGGGAAAGGACGCGGTCCGGCTGGGCGGCGCGGAGGCGGCGGCAGGACAGTCCGGGCAGAATGAGGACTGGCTGGCGGAGCGGATGCGGCAGGATCGCAGGACAAGGCAGGATCTGCGGACAGAGCCGGAGGATATGGAGAGAATAGAGCGTATTGATCTGAGCGCTTATGAAAGCGGCAGGGTCATCCTTTCCGGCAGCGGCGATATGTGGCTTTCCGGCAGTCTGGACGGGCAGGTTGTGATCGACGCGCAGGAGGATGAGCTGGTGCATCTGTATCTGGCGGGGGTGGAGATCACCTCATTAAAGGGTCCGGCGATGCAGATTCAGGAGGCGGCAAAGGTAATTGTGACACTGGTGTCAGACACAGAGAACGTGCTTTCGGACTCTCCCGATTATAAAGACTTCGAGGAAACGCCGGCATGTCTTTACAGCGCCTGTGATCTGACGATCAACGGCGGCGGCGCGCTGCGGGTGTACGGGTATCATGGGGACGGTATCCGCAGCAAAGACAGAATCCGGCTTTTGGACGGCACGTTTGCGGTACATGCGAAGGGTGACGGGATCCGCGGCAACGACGGCATCTATATGTGGGAAGCTTCCGTGGACATAGAGAGTGAGAAAAACGGACTGCGCACGGTAAATCAGGGCGCGGATGACAGAGGTGTGATAGAGATAAACGGCGGCACGCTCTCGGCGGTGGCAGGAAAAAACGGCGTATGCGCCGCGTCCGATCTGTATCTGTATCGGGGGAAGGGCAGTATCAAAGCCGTGGAGGAAAAGGTGCGGACGGAAGGAACCGCTTATATTGCGGAAGGGTTTCTTAAGTAGCGTGGGATGCGGGGTGCCGGGACTGTGACAGAGTACAGACATGAATATAAATACAGGATAGACGCCAGACAGAAGGCGGTGCTTAAGATGCGGGCGCAGGGTGTTCTGGAGCGGGATGCCCATGCGGGCGCGGACGGGGAATATCTGATCCGCAGTCTTTACTTTGACAGTCCGGATGACGACTGCTTTTATGAAAACGAAAATGGTGTCGATCCCCGCGAAAAGTACCGCATACGCTTTTACAACTGTGACGCGTCAAGGATCAGTCTGGAGTGCAAGGCGAAAACGAGGGGGATGACGAGAAAAACCGCATGTCTGATCACATCTGACCAGTGCAGGCGGTTTATGGCGGGAGAGATCCCGGAGCCGGAGAGGGACATTTCCTCAAAGCAGGCGGCCATGTTCATGCAGATGCGCTTAAAAAGCCTGCGCCCGGTGGTGATCGTGCAGTACACGCGGATGCCCTTTGTGTGCGGCGCGGGCAATGTGCGGGTGACCTTTGACGACGCCATCGTTTCTTCCAATGACATTGCGGGCTTTTTGCAGCCGGAGATTCCATTACGGAGTGTGCTGGCAACGGGGGAGAGCATTCTGGAGGTCAAGTGGGACGAACTTCTGCCCGCTTACATCAAGGAACAGATGGGACTTGATTCACTACAGTGGACGAGTTTTTCCAAATATTATTTATGCCGAAAATATAATTGCTGCGGGGGAGTGCGGGTATGAGCTTTATAGATATTTTTAGAAAATCGTTTCTGGAAGGGTATGCGTCCGTCCGGATTGATGTGGCGCAGATTGTGATATGTATGGCGGTCACGGTGCTGATTGCGGGTTATATTTTTCTGATTTACCGCACCATCAACAAAAATGCTTTTTACAACCGCAATTTCAATCTTTCGCTGATTGCGCTTGCCGTGATTACGGCGGCGGTGATCCTCACGATCCAGTCCAACATCGTGATTTCCCTCGGTATGGTGGGCGCGCTGTCTATTGTGAGATTCCGTACCGCCATCAAAGATCCCATGGATCTGGTGTTTCTGTTCTGGTCGATCAGCGTGGGTATCATATGCGGCGCTGGCTTTGCCGTGGTGGCGGTAGTTGCATCAATCGTCATAACTGTGATAATATTATTATTTGACAGGGTGCCTGCCGGTGTGCCGGCGGTGGTCCTTCTGGTAAATGCTTCCGACTATAAGACGGAAGGGCGCGTTATGGAGATCGTGGAAAAGCATTGCAGCATGTCCAAGGTAAAAGCGCGCAATCTGACGAAAGATAAGCTGAGTCTGGCAGTTGAGGTCAGAACCGGGGAAGGCGGCAGGCTGGTGGAAGAGCTGATGGATCTGGAGAGTGTTGTCTCCGCGTCCCTTGTGGACCACGACGGGGAAGTGACATTCTAATATTTGCAAAGAACAGGAGAAAAAGGGATGAAAGGGATTATTTTAGCGGGCGGTTCGGGCACCAGACTCTATCCGCTGACAAAGGCGGTTTCCAAGCAGATTATGCCGATATACGACAAGCCGATGATTTATTATCCGCTGTCCATACTTATGCTGGCGGGGATCAGGGAGATCCTGATTATCTCCACACCGAGGGATCTGCCGGTTTTCCGGGAACTGTTCGGCACGGGAGAGCAGCTCGGGCTGCGCATGGAATACGCGGTGCAGGAACAGCCGAGAGGGCTTGCCGACGCGTTTATCATCGGGGCGGATTTTATCGGGACAGACAGCGTGGCGTTGATTTTGGGCGACAATATTTTCTACGGGCAGAGTTTTTCCCGGGTATTGAAAGAAGTGGCGGCGCGAGAGAGCGGCGCGACCATTTTTGGCTATTATGTGAGGGATCCGAGGGAGTATGGCGTGGTGGAGTTCGACGAGAACGGCATGGCGCTCTCCATTGAGGAGAAGCCGGAGCATCCGAAGAGCAATTATGCGGTGCCGGGACTGTATTTTTATGACAATGACGTGGTGGAGATCGCAAGGAATGTGAAACCTTCCGCCAGAGGAGAGATAGAGATCACAAGCATCAACAATGAGTACCTGCAGAGAGGGACGCTGCGGGTGGAAACCCTTGGACGCGGTTTCGCGTGGTTAGACACGGGAAGCCATGATATGCTGCTTGACGCGGCGGATTTTGTGGCGGCGTTCCAGAAGAGACAGGGACTTTATATCTCCTGCATAGAGGAAATTGCCTACAGGAGAGGATTTATCACAAAAGAGCAGCTTCTCAAGCTGGCGGAGCCGCTTATGAAAACTGCTTACGGACAGTATATAGTAGAGGTTGCAAATGGACTCTAAGCGGATGAGACGGGCGATGGCTGGCATGATCGTCGTATTTCTGGCGGTGTTTGCGGTGATCGCCATCGTGAATTTGGATACGGTGAAACGTAAACTCGGTTTTGCCCCGGAAGAGCCCGTGCAGGAAGAAGAGCCTGTGCAGGAGGAAACGGAGACGGAAGATGGGCAGATAGGAAGCGATCTGTCTGCTTTTCTGCGCGATGAAACATTTTTTGACCCGGAAGTCAAATTTAAAAGCATCGAATCCTACTCGGGCAGGAACGTGTCCCTGATGATGAGTTCCGTGGCGAAAGACCTGCGGATCATGGTGGTGGACAGTGTGGGACGGCTGGTGACAGGCGCGGATTTCACCGTCACGATTCAGGATATGGGCGAGTATACCGACAGTGACAAGGACGGTGTGATCTATGTGGACGGTCTGCGCTCCGGCGAGTACAGCGTGTCCCTCAATGAAAAAGAAGGCTTTCGCGTGCCGAACACCATCACTACGATACAGGTGCGGCAGGATATCGAGTACCGGGTGCTCGACAATATCGAGTATCTGATGGTGACCGAGGATGATATTGATCCCGAGAAGGAGGATAAGGCGGTCAACGGAGCCGAGGAGGATGCGGACGGCACGGAGAACATGGAACTGCAGTTTGACAACGGCAGCGCGAAGCTCGGTATCGACGTGTCCAAGTGGAATCAGGAGATCAACTGGGAGGCAGTAAAGGATGCGGGCGTCGAATTTGCCATTATCCGCTGCGGATACCGTGGCGCGACGACGGGCGCGCTGGTCATTGACCCCAGATACAAAGAGAACATAGAAGGAGCCATCTCGGCGGGGATTCCCGTGGGCGTCTATTTCTTTACGCAGGCGGTGGACGAGATAGAGGCTGTGGAGGAGGCGTCCATGGTGATCCGGTTGATCGAGGATTATGATGTGGATTACCCGGTATTCCTCGACAGTGAGAGCGCCGGAGGCAAAGGGCGTGCCGACGGGCTGGACAGCGAGGAGCGCACAAAGGCGCACAGGGCTTTCCTGCAGACCATGGAGGCGGCAGGATACGAGACGGGCGTGTACGCCTCCCGCAACTGGCTGAGAGACAGAATAGATATGACAAAACTGTCAGATTATAGGATCTGGCTGGCGGAGTATGCGGATGTGCCCACTTATGACGACTACTACTATCACATGTGGCAGTATACTTCCAAGGGTACGGTGGATGGCATTTCCACGAATGTGGATCTGAATCTGTGCTATATGAATATAGACACCTCGATCAATCACGCCAAAAGCGCCGCAGGGTACTCCGGCGTGGTGAACGGGGATACGGGAAATGTGCCGGTTGAATAGCAGAGTGAAAAGAACTTCTAAAGACGTCCCGCCATCGGACGGGACGCCAAGAAGTTCTAGGAGTTGCTTTGCAACTCCGTTTCACTCGGGAGAATGCCAAAAGCGGGCATTCTCCGTATCGGAGAAGATGTGCGCGTGCTGAACGATAAGTAAGGAGGAAATAACGATGGGAAAAATAACGGTGGAGACGTGCGAAATTGAAGGACTTAAGGTGATCACCCCGGCGGTGTTTGGAGATAACAGAGGGTACTTTATGGAGACCTATCACTATGAGGACTACAAGGCGGCGGGGATCGATCAGGTGTTTGTACAGGATAACCAGTCTTCGTCCGTGAAGGGAGTGCTCAGGGGGCTGCATTTCCAGATCAATTATCCGCAGGACAAACTGGTGCGGGTGCTTGCCGGGGAGGTCTTTGACGTGGCGGTGGATCTGCGCCCGGGTTCGGAGACTTACGGCAGATGGTTTGGCGTGACGCTCTCGGCGGAGAACAAGAAGCAGTTTTTCATCCCGAAAAATTTTGCCCACGGCTTTCTGGTGCTCTCGGACTATGCGGAATTTGCCTATAAATGCACTGACTTTTATCATCCCAACGACGAGGGCGGCATCCTCTTTAGCGACCCCGAGATCGGGATTGACTGGCCTATCCCTGCGGGAATGGAGCTTGTGATGTCCGACAAGGACAAAAAATGGGAGGGGCTGTCCGCGTTCACCGTAGGTTAAAAAATAATATGAATAAACAGAAAATGGGAGAGAAAAATTTCACAGAGAAGAAAGCGTTTCCTAAGTCCGCGGCGATAGCAATATTCTGGGGGCTTGGTCTGCTTTTGGCGACTGTACTTATTCTGCATCACAATCCGCTGGCGGATCAGGTGACGGAGCGGATGAAGAAGGTCAGCGGCTGTGTGCTGATTGCATTTACCTGCACCATGTTCACGATTTACTATGACAGGATCGTGACCATCCCGGTAGAGCTTTTCCAGAGCCGGGGGCTGATATGGAAACTGGCGAAAAACGACTTCAAAAAGCGCTATGCGGGTTCTTATCTGGGAATTGTGTGGGCGCTTGCGCAGCCTGTGGTGACGGTGCTGATGTACTGGATTGTGTTTGACAAAGTGTTTCAGGCGAGGGTGCAATTTGTGGCGGCAGACGGTGTGGAACCGCCCTATGTACTGTACCTGATGGCGGGACTGGTGCCGTGGTTCTATTTCTCGGAGGCAATCTCGCAGGGGACGATGGCGCTTGTGGAGTACACGTATCTGGTGAAGAAAGTGGTGTTTAACATCAGTATTCTGCCGATTATCAAGGTGGTTGCGGCTACTTTCATCCATATATTTTTTGTGGGTATTCTGCTGGTGGTGGCGGTGGGCTACGGCTATACGCCCACCATCTATACCGTACAGCTTCTCTATTACAGTCTGTGTCTGGTATTCTTTGTGCTGGCGCTGAGCTATCTGACAAGCGCGCTGGTCGTCTTTATCCGGGACCTGCAGCAGGTGATCAGCATTGCGCTCCAGATCGGCATGTGGGCGACTCCTATCATGTGGAATATCAAAATGCTGCCGAGCGACAATATGAAGACGCTCTTCAAGCTGAATCCGCTTGTCTATATCGTAAACGGTTATCGGAGTGCGATTTTCGAGGAAGAATGGTTCTGGGAGCACTTTTATTCTTCCACGTACTTCTGGATCTTCACGATCAGCATGTTCTGTATCGGGACGCTGGTGTTCAGAAGGCTGCGCTCGCACTTTGCGGATGTGCTATGAGCCGATCGGGCAAGTTCGATCACGAGGACGGCTACGCAGCCTCGGCGTAACTGCGGAATGAAACAGGGCGCCAGCCTGCGAGCGAGAAGCAGCAAAGCGGATTCGGGCGGCGGCTATGCCCATATATCATGCGAGGAAATAAGGTATGGATAATAATATCGCAATCAAGGTCACGGACCTCGAAAAAGTGTATAAGCTCTACGACAAGCCCTCGGACAGGCTCAAGGAGGCGCTGCACATCGGGCGGGGAAAGCACCACACGGAGCACCGCGCCTTAAAAGGGGTCAATATGGCAATAAGACAGGGGGAGTGCGTGGGGATTATCGGTACCAATGGGTCCGGGAAGTCCACCATTCTGAAAATAATAACGGGTGTTCTCTCCCCTACGGCGGGAAACGTGGAGGTCAACGGGCGCATTTCCGCCCTGTTGGAGCTGGGCGCCGGTTTCAATATGGAATACAACGGCATCGAAAATATTTATCTGAACGGCACGATGATCGGCTTTTCCAAGAAGGAGATCGACCAGAAACTGGACGAAATTCTCGCTTTTGCGGATATCGGGGACTATGTGTACCAGCCGGCGAAAACCTATTCCAGCGGCATGTTCGTGCGGCTTGCCTTTGCGGTTGCGATCAATATCGACCCGGAAATCCTCATTGTGGATGAGGCGCTTTCGGTGGGCGACGTCTTTTTTCAGGCAAAATGTTACCACAAGTTTGAAGAGTTTAAGGAGATGGGCAAGACGATTGTGTTTGTCAGCCATGACCTGAGCAGCATCAGCAAATACTGTGACCGCGTGGTGCTCTTAAATCAGGGCATTAAGCTGGGGGAGGGTATGCCCAAGCAGATGATAGACACTTACAAGCAGGTGCTTGTGGGGCAGTATACACCGCCGGAAGCGGAGGGAGAGCGGCTGCTTGATGACGAGCAGCTTCGCGCCATGGCGGCGAAAGGCGTGGACGGCAGTAAGCTGGGCGGCGAAAAGGCGGGAATAGCCGAAAACAGGGTTGTCGGCTGCGCCGAAAACCCGGATCTTCTGGAGTACGGTTCTAAAAAGGCGCAGATTACGGAATACTATATTACAGACGAGAAGGGAACGAAAACTTCCGCCATTTTAAAGGGGAGTTCATTTTCTATTCACATGCGCGTGGAGATGACGGAAAAGATTGCTGCGCCTATTTTTGCGTTTACGATTAAAAACGTGCGCGGTACGGAGATCACGGGCACAAACACGATGTTTGAGAAAGCATTTTTAGAATCTGTGGAAGCCGGGGAGACGAAGGAAATTACCTTTACGCAGGACATGAACCTGCAGGGCGGCGATTATCTGCTCTCGCTGGGCGTGACCGGATATGAGGAGGATGATTTCACAGTGTATCACAGGCTTTACGACGTGCTGAATGTGACGGTGGTTTCAGACAAAGATACGGTCGGATTCTATGATATGAACTCGAAGGTGACAGTGAAATAACGATTGTAATTGATAGATGACACTGGGGCAGACAGATAGCTGTCTGTCTCAGCTGTGCTATGAAAGATATAAATCGGGAAGGAATGAATGATGTCAGATAGTTTCATAGAAGAAATCGGAAAAATAAAACTGGATTTAACACACTATCCCGGGGAGGATCTGTACTGTGACGGGGAGATTGAGGACGAGCTTCTTTCGATAGCGAGAGACTGTGCGGCGGTGGAGTACCAGAGGATCATTGAGGAGCGCAAAAGCTGGGAGGTGCTCTATCATTTGTCGCCCCTGCGGGAGAATATTGTGGAGTGGCTGCCGATGAACCGTGCCATGAAGGTGCTGGAAGTCGGTTCGGGCTGCGGCGCGATCACGGGGGCGCTGTCGAGGCGTGCCGGGGAAGTCACCTGCGTGGAACTCTCCAAAAAGCGGAGCATGATTAATGCCTACCGCCATATGGAGGCGGACAACGTGACGATCCATGTGGGGAATTTTCAGGATGTGGAGCCGGATCTGCCGGATGACTACGATTATATCTGTCTGATCGGCGTTTTCGAGTACGCGCAGGCGTATATCGGTTCCGCAAATCCCTATGACGATTTCCTGCGCATTATTAAGAAACACCTGAAACCGGGAGGACATATCGCTATCGCCATAGAAAATAAATTTGGATTAAAATATTGGGCAGGGTGCCGGGAAGACCATCTGGGCACGTACTTTGGCGGTATTGAGGACTACCCCGACGGCGGCGTCGTGCGCACCTTCACGCGGGACGGGCTGTTGGCGATCGCGGACCGCTGCGGTTTTTCGGAGACGCAGATGTATTATCCCTATCCGGATTATAAGTTTATGACGACCCTCTACTCCGACAAGCGGCTTCCAAAGCGGGGAGAGTTGTCGAATAACATGCGTAATTTTGACCGCGACAGAATACAGCTCTTTGATGAGAAACGGGTATTCGACACGATTCTGAAAGAAAACCAGTTCCCGCTTTTTTCCAATTCCTATATGCTGCTGCTGGGACCGGCGCTGTCGGAAGAATATGTGAAGTATTCTAATGACAGAAAGGAAGAATTTCAGATTAAAACCGTGCAGAGAGGCACGGGATTTGGCAGAAAAATAGAGAAACATCCGTTATCAAAAGCGGCTTGGGAACATATAGAAGCCACGGCTATGGCGTGCGAAAAGCTGGCAAAACGGTACGAGGGGAGTCTTCTGGAAGTCAACGAGTGCAGACTGGAAAGAGCGGCGGACGGTTCACCTTATATCACGATTAAATTTCTGGAAGGAAGGACGCTGGAAGAAATACTGGATGAGCGGCTGGAGCAAAAGGATCTGGAAGCCTTTCATCTTCTGTTCGACGAGTACCTGAAACGGATTTCATGGGGCGAGGAAAAGGAGGTCGCGGATTACGACTTGATATTTGCGAATCTCTTGATTCCACAAGGAAGTAACACGCGTGATGGAAAAGGCGCCGAAAAAGAAAAAAATAATATCGACTGCTATTTAAATGCGGAAAAATGGGGACTGATCGACTGTGAATGGACCTTTGACAAGACGGTTGAGACGAAGGAAATTGCTTTCCGCGCACTCTACTGTTACCTGCTTGAAGACGAGAAAAGAAATGGATTAAACCCAGATTTAATAATGAACAAGCTGGAAATCGAGCCGGCGGAGGCGGAACAGTACCGCAGGCAGGAGATGAAGTTTCAGAAATATGTGACGGGCAGGCGCCTTTCCATGGCGGAGATCAGGGAGGCGATCGGTCAGCCCGTCTACACGCTGACAGATTTCTGTGAGGGGCTAAGAAATAAAACCGCGGACAACCGCATACAGATCTATGAAGATACGGGTAAGGGTTTTCGCGAGGAGCAGTCCTTTTTCCCGGAGGAGGACGGAGAGCAGGTGCTGCGCACCGGGGAGGGCACGGTGGAACTTTCCGTGTGTATCCCGAGAGGAAGAAGCGCGGTGCGGATTGATCCCGGAAGCCATGCCTGTGTCATTTACATCAGACGGATCAGCTGGAACGGCGAGGAGATTTCGCTGAAAGGAAAACAGCTTCAGATGAACGGGTTTAAGATCGGGGATGACACCTATGCCTTTCCCACGGAAGACCCCAATATCACACTGTCCCTCTGGGGACTGTCCTCCGAGGAGGAAAATCATCTGGAGGCGGTCATGGAGGTGACCGCGATGCCGTCGGAAACCGTGAAACATTTGCAGAAAAGGGGATTGTTTAACTGATGAGCGTTGGGAGAAACCGTTGCGACTGGGTGTCGTACTATATGGCGGCATACGAGGAGGAACGAAAAAAGAATACCCAGATGGCAGGGCGCATTGCGGATGCGGAGAGACGGCAGGCGGATCTGCAGGACAATCTGAACCGCATCTGTTCCAACCCGCTGTACCGGGTGGCGGCGAAAGCTTCGGCACCGTTCAGGGGTATGGCAGGAAGGATGAAGGGGACGCGGGTTTCGGAGGAAAGCGTGGCAAAGATTCAGGCGTCCGGGGAGAGACTGTGCGCTTACGAGGAGACGCTCAGACGGCAGTCTGACCCTTATATGCAATGGATTGCAGCGTGTGAAAATAAAAATACGGATGTTATTAATGCGCCGGAGCCGATTGTGGTGCAGGGGTTCCGGGAAATTGCGGTGCCGGAGACGGACGTCCGTATTCTGACTTATGGCGACGGGCTTCTTGCGCCCCATGTGTTTTCTGCGGTGCGGTCTTTCTTTGCAGAAAACAGCGCCTGCCTGCTCGCCTATGCGGATGAGGATTTCTACTGGGAAGATCTGACGAAGCGGATGGAGCCGTGGTTTAAGCCGGCATACTCCCCGGATACCCTCCTTGCCTTCCAGTATTGGGGGCATTTTGTGGCAGTCCGGGTCGGTGTGCTTGACAGCATGAGTTATCGGATGGTGAGCATGAAGGATCCCGATCTTGGCTTTTATGAGCTGTGTCTGCGTCTGGAGGAGAAGATCGAGGAACTTTCGGCGGGGTATTTCAGAAAAAGACAGGCGGCAATCGGGCATCTGGACGCCATTCTCTATCACAGAAGATATTGCCCCGCGGAGGGGGATATGACCACGGCAAAGCAGGATGCCTCTGTGGAGGAACGGTTTCTGGCGGTGCGGGAGAAACTGAAAAGGGAACTTGCCGAAGGGCGTTTTCTGACGGGCGCTTCCGCCGGCTATGTGACGCTCAAGGAAGATATGCTGCTGCGCAGGGGTGGCCGCGGCGTGCTGAAGGAAAGCGCTGATCCGGATATCTATCATCTGATCTACGACACTTCCGTTTCCGGCAGGGAGAGGTGCACCCGGTCGGGCAGCGAAAATACGGCGATAGCGCCTCACCGCGTAGTTTCCGTGATTATTCTGTCGAAGGACCATCCCGGGGTACTGGAGAACTGTCTGCGTTCTTTCAAAGAAAAGACGCAGTATCGTTTTTATGAGTGGATTGTGGTGGACAACGGCAGCAGCGAGGAAAACAGGGAAAAGGTGGAGACGCTGCAGAAAACTTACGGGTTTACCTATATCTACGAGCCGATGCCGTTCAACTTTTCAAAAATGTGCAATCTGGGGGAAAAGAAGGCGAAGGGCGATCTGATTCTCCTAATGAACGACGATATTGAGATTATTGAGGGGAGCTGGCTGGAACGCATGGCGGGACAGGCGCTTCTGCCCCATGTGGGAGCCGTCGGGGCGAAGCTGTGGTATGCGGATTCGGAGAACATCCAACATGCGGGCGTCACCAATCTGAAGATCGGTCCTTCCCATAAACTGGTTACTTTTCCCGACGAGGAGGATTACTATTTCGGCAGAAACCGGGTTACCTACAATGTGGCGGCGGTGACGGGCGCCTGTCTGATGGTAGCGAGGAAAAAGTATGAGGCGGCGGGCGGTCTGGATGAGAGCCTGCCTGTGGCGTACAATGATGTGGATTTTTGTTTTAAGCTGCTGGAGGCGGGGTATGTCAACGTGCAGAGAAACGACGCGATTCTATGCCACCATGAGTCTTTGAGCCGGGGACCGGATGAGCAGAGTGAGGGAAAGTGGGAAAGGCTGCTTGCGGAGAAGGAGGCGCTCTATGAGAGACATCCGCAGCTTCGCGGTAAAGATCCTTTTTACCACAAGGATCTGATTGATAACGCTTCAAATTACATGTGTAATTATAAGTTTCCCCATGAGGATCATCTCTGTGTGCAGGAAGCGTCGTTTCTGCCAAAACCATCTCTGCGCAAGCTGCTGAAAAAGGCGGGGCGGGGCGTATTGCAGCTCACGGTGGACCTTGCCGGACCGCAGCATAAGATACTCGCCGACGAGCCGGATATCCTGTGGATTATGGGATGGAACTACATTCCCGGCGCGGACAACGCGGCGTTCGGGCGGAAAATCATTTTGCAGAGAACGGACGGCGCGGGCTATCTGGCGGCGCCGACGGACTGGCACCGGGCGGATGTGGAGGCAATCCTGCCGCATGAAAATCATGTCGGGCTTGCGGGATTTGTTCTGCGCCTGCGGCGGGACGAACTGGAGCAGGGGGAATACCGCGTCGGTATGCTTGCAGAGCCGGAAGAGGTGAGCGGGACAGAGCCGGAGATGGGCTTTGTGGCGTGGTCCGGGCACACGGTGACGGTATGATGTAGAAAAATGCGAAATGTTTCGAGCCAGCCGGAGGGAGCGCCGGCGTCTTTTGAGAGTCTGCTTATGGATGCTACAATATGCACAATGTATCAGCGTCAAAGAAGCGTTTCGCAATAGGGAAAGGGACACTATGGACAGGAAGGGAATGACGGAGACGGAGGCGCTCCGCTTTTATAAGGAGGCATATCTGCGGGAGAAAAGCCGGGGACGCGCGCTCACGAAAAAACTCTCGGAGGCGGAGCAGCACAGGGCGCAGACGGAAGGGAAACTGGAACGGATCAAGGGCAGCCTTCTCTGGCGTGTATCCAAGCCGCTTCGTATGCTTTTTCATAAGATGGCGCGGGTGAAGGAACGCCTCGGCTATTACGGGAGCCTCAAAGGGATTGCCCGCAAGCTGAACGCAAAAATGATCGAACGGCAGGCGAGGGCGCAGCACGGGACTGCAAGCTTCCCGGAGATTGAGGAGGCGGCGAGACAGCGGCTTCATAAGTTTGACAGGGAGGTCAAATTCAGTATCCTCATGCCGCTTTACAATACGCCGGAAAAATTTCTGCGCCAGGCGATAGAGTCCGTCATGGATCAGACTTACGAGGGATGGGAGCTGTGTCTGGCGGACGGGTCGGATGAGGAGCACGCTTATGTGGAGCAGGTCTGCCGGGAATACATGGAGAAGGACAAACAGTACCTGCGTCCCAGCAGCAGTCTCTACTGCCGGATTTTGTATAAGAAACTGGAGAAAAATGAGGGCATTTCCGGCAACACCAACGCCTGCCTGTCCATGTCCTCGGGAAACTATATCGCGCTTTTTGACCACGACGACGTGCTGCATCCGTGCGTTCTCTATGAGTATATGAAAGTGATCTGTGAGAAAGGCGCGGACTATATTTACTGTGACGAGGCGACGTTCAAGGGAAACGGCAGCGTTGACGACATGATCACCCTGCATTTCAAGCCGGACTATGCGCCGGACAATCTGCGCGCCAACAACTATATCTGTCATTTCAGCGCCTTTGCGAGACGCCTTCTGGACGGGACGGAGCTGTTCCGTTCCGAGTTTGACGGCAGTCAGGACCACGACATGATCCTGCGGCTCACCGCCCGCGCAAAGTGTGTGGTGCATGTGCCGAAGCTGATGTATTACTGGCGTTCCCACGCAGGCAGCGTTGCCTCCGACATCAGCGCGAAGAGCTATGCCATCGACGCGGCGAAAGGGGCGGTGGCGGCGCATCTGACCGCGCAGGGCTTTAAACATTTTGAGATCACTTCCACGAAAGCGTTTGAGACGATTTTCCAGATCAAATACGAGATTCTCGGAAACCCGAAAGTTTCGATAGTGATCGCGAACAAAGATCACCCGGAAGACCTGATACGCTGTATTTCCTCTATACTGGAGCGCAGCACTTACGACAACTATGAGATTGTCGTTGTGGAGAACAACAGCGTCTCGGAGGAGATCTTTGCCTGCTATAAAAAAATGCAGGAGAATCCCGCAATCCGGGTTGTCACCTACGAGGGAGAATTTAACTACTCAAAAATCAATAATCTGGGCGTCTCCGAGGCGGCGGGCGAGTATGTGCTTCTGTTAAATAACGACACAAGTGTCATAACCCCGGACTGGATCGAGGAACTGCTCATGTACGCCCAGCGGAAAGATGTGGGTGCGGTGGGCGCAAAACTCTACTACGAGGACAGAACCATCCAACATGCGGGCGTGGTTCTGGGACTGGGTGCGCATCGGACGGCGGGGCACAGCCATTACCGTGTGGATCATCGGAACCTCGGGTATATGGGGCGGCTCTGCTATGCGCAGAATGTGATGGCGGTGACGGGCGCCTGCCTGATGATGAGAAAGTCGCTGTATCAGGAACTGGGCGGACTGGACGAGACGCTTGCCGTGGCGCTCAACGATGTGGATCTTTGCGTCCGCGCGTGGAAGGCGGGACGGGTGAACGTCTTTACGCCCTTTGCGGAGCTGTATCACTATGAGTCGGCTTCCCGTGGAGCGGATCTTTCGGGCGCGAACGCCGAGCGGTATGAGAAGGAGGCGGCGCTGTTCCGGGAGCGGTGGAAAGACCTGCTGGCGCAGGGGGATCCCTACTACAATCCGAATTTCTCGCTGGACCGCAGCGATTTTGCCTTGAAGATTTCTGAAAATAAGACAGATAAAACGGAAATGTGAAATACCTTGACCGAATCATCCGCTTTTACTATAATCTTTGTAAGGGCGGCTAATCCGAAAGGGGGTATATAGATATGGAGGTTACTGATATGACTGAAAAAGAGATGCAGAGTGTAAAAATGTCTACGCTTTATGAGTTGAGACTGCTGTTTACGCAAGGGGATAAAAAAGAGTATACAACAGATGAGATTGTGGAACTTTTGGATAAGATTGCGGTGGCTAAAGACCAGAAGTAAGCAGGATTAGCTGTATAAAATAGCACTTGTTATAATATTATACTATATATGAAGGAGGGTTTCAAAATGGGCTACAAAGAGCAGTTTGAGTTTTGGCTGGAGGATTCCTACTTTGACGAAGCGACGAAGCAGGAGCTTCTGGCGATCAGAAATGACGAGAAGGAAATCGAGGATCGCTTTTACAAGGAGCTGGCGTTCGGTACTGGCGGGCTTCGCGGCGTGATCGGCGCGGGTACGAACCGTATGAACATCTACACGGTGCGCAAAGCGACACAGGGTCTGGCAAACTACATAAAGAAACAGGGCGGCGAGGAGAAGGGCGTGGCGATCGCCTACGATTCCAGAAGAATGTCTCCCGAGTTTGCGAATGAGGCGGCTCTGTGCCTTGCGGCGAACGGCATCAAGGCGTATGTGTTTGACGCGCTTCGCCCTACGCCCGAGTTATCCTTCGCGCTCAGAGAGCTTGGCTGTATCTCGGGTATCGTGATCACGGCGAGCCACAATCCGCCGGAGTACAACGGTTACAAGTGCTATTGGGAGGACGGCGCGCAGGTGACGGCGCCTAAGGATAAGGAGATTATCACAGAGGTCAACAATGTGACCGATTACCATACCGTGAAGACCATGGACAAGGAAGAGGCGAAGAAGGCTGGTCTCTATGTGGTCATCGGCAAGGAGATCGACGACAAGTACATGGCGGAGCTGAAAAAGCAGATCATCCATCCCGAAGTGATCGCGGAGATGGCGGAGGACATGAAGATCGTCTACTCTCCCTTCAACGGCACGGGCAATATGCCTGTGAGACGGATTCTCTCCGAGCTTGGCTTCAAGAACGTATACGTGGTGCCCGAGCAGGAGATGCCCGACCCCGACTTTACGACCTTGGATTACCCCAACCCGGAAGATCCCAAGGCATTCACCCTCGCGCTGAAGCTGGCGAAAGAGAAGAACGCCGATATCGTGCTGGCGACCGATCCCGACGCCGACAGACTGGGCATCTACGCGCTGGATACCAAGTCCGGCGAATATGTGCCTTTCACAGGCAACATGTCCGGTATGCTCGTTGCGGAATACATCCTGCGTGAGCGGACAGCGACAGGGAAAATGCCCGAGAATCCTGCTCTCGTGACCACCATTGTGACCACCAATATGGCGCGGGCGATCTCGGAGGATTATAAGGTACGGTTTATCGAGGTGCTGACAGGCTTTAAGTTTATCGGCGAGCAGATCAAACTCTTTGAGCAGACCGGCTCCAACAACTATGTGTTCGGTCTGGAGGAGAGCTACGGCTGTCTGGCGGGCACACACGCCAGGGATAAGGACGCGATCGTGGCGGTTATGTGCCTGTGCGAGATGGCGGCATGGTGCAAGAAGAACGGCAGAACTGTCTGGGATCAGATGATCAACCTCTATGAGAAGTACGGCTACTATAAAGAGAGCCAGTATTCCATCACCAAGAAAGGTATTGAGGGCGCGAAGGAGATCGAGGATCTGATGAACAAGCTGCGCCAGAATCCACCGAAGAGCTTCGGTGAGCTTACGGTGAAGGAGTTTAGGGACTACGACACAGGAAAGACACGGAATCTGGAGACAGGCGAGACGGGTGAAACCGGGCTGCCGCAGTCGAATGTTCTGTACTTTGACCTGACCAACGACTCATGGTGCTGTGCGAGACCTTCCGGCACGGAGCCGAAGATCAAGTTCTATATGGGCGTGAAGGGCACAAGCCTTGAGGACGCACAGGAGAGACTGGACCGGCTGACAGAAGAAGTGAAGAAGAATATCTAAAATAACCAGACAGATAGCATAATCAACAGATTATGCTATCTGTCTGTTAGGGAGCGTTATAATGGGAAATCGGATACTGAGAATCGACAATGTGAGAAAAACCGTAAATTATCTGAAAAAGAACGGGCTGGCGGGCACGTTCTATGCGGCGGCGGAGCGCGTGCAGGAGGAAAAAAAGGCGGATTACCGTTATCAGTCCCCCGGCGCGGAGACGCTTGCGGGGCAGAGGGAGGAGACGGCGGATTATCCGTATCTGTTCAGCATTGTTGTGCCGGCTTATGAGACGAAGGAGGCGTACCTGCGGGAAATGATCGCCTCTGTGCAGGCGCAGAGCTATGCCCGGTGGGAACTGGTGATCGTGGATGCGAGCGCGGGCGACGCCGTGGAGCGGACGGTGCGGCACATGATTCACGAGTCCGGGGATCTGCGGATACGCTACAGCCGTCTTTCCGAGAACAAAGGCATTGCCGGGAATACCAATGCGGGGATTGATCTGGCGGGGGGAGATTACATTGCGCTTCTCGACCATGACGATTTCATAACACCCGATGCGTTATATGAGATGGCGGTTTTGGTGCATCGGGGCAGACAGGGGGGATGCCCCCCGGCGCTTTTATATTCCGACGAGGACAAGTACGACGAAAGCTTGAAAACCTTTGTATTTCCTAACAAAAAGAAAAACTTCAATCTTGATTTAATTTTGTCAAACAACTATATCTGCCACTTTATGGCGGTGGAAACGGGGCTGATGAAGCGGCTGAAGCTGCGGGCGGACTACGACGGCGCACAGGATTATGATCTGGTGCTGCGGGTGGTGGACAGCCTCTGGGAGAAAGACGCGCGCACCCCGCAGACCGCGCGTATCTGCCATATTCCGAAAGTGCTCTATCACTGGCGCTCCCACAGGGATTCCACGGCGCTGAATACGGGGAGCAAAACGTATGCCTACGAGGCGGGGCGGCGGGCGCTCGCGGACTTCTGCGCCGGGCGCGGTTTCCGGGTGCAGGTGGAGCACAGTCTGCATCTGGGATTTTACCGGATTGCCTATGCGCCTGACCTGCTGGGCGTAAGGCGGGATGTGGGCATGGCGGGCGGACGCATTCTGGACGGAAAAGGACGTCTGTTTGCGGGCGGCTACGACAAGGCGGGGCATTGTCTGTACGAGGGGTTGCCGGCGCGGTTTACGGGGGGGAGCACGCATCTGGCTGTGCTGCGGCAGGACTGTGCCGCGGTGGATATCCGCTGTATGAGGCTGAGAGAGGAATTACAGCCGCTATTTTATGAGATTACCGGGATGCCTTATCGGGAGAAGAGCCTCACGGTGAGAGAAGGAAAGGAAAAGCGGGAAATCCGCATTGCGGATGTTTCGGGGCTTACCTGCGACGAGGCGGGATATCGGAAACTGAGCATGGCGCTCGGGGAGGCGGTGCGCGGGGAAGGGTATCTGGTGGTCTGGGATCCGGGGATTACGGTTCAGCTATAGAATTGAGCAGGGAGGTAAATATGCTGCAGGAGGGACAGGCAGGGAAAGAGAAGCCCGGATGGGACAAGCCGGGGCGGGACGGCGAGCTTCGCTCGACGATTATCATTCCAAATTATAACGGGATTAAATATATAGAGAACTGCCTTGTCTCGCTGGCGGATGAGCCGGCACGTGTGGTAGTGGTGGACAACGGGTCTGCGGACGGGAGCAGGGAGCTTGTGCAGGAAAAATTTCCGCATGTGCAGGTGATTTCTCTGGACAAGAACTACGGTTTCTGCGGGGCGGTGAACCGGGGGATTGCGGAGAGCGGCAAAGATAAGACACCTTACGTTATTTTATTAAACAACGACACGGTCGTGGAATCCGGTTTTGTCCGCGCGCTGGAAAAGGCGCTCGACGGGGACCAAAAAGCCTTTTCTGGGGCGGCGCGGATGGTGAATATGTACCGCCCGGAGGTGATCGACGACGCGGGGGACTATTATTGCGCGCTGGGCTGGGCTTTTGCGGCGGGAAAGGACAAGCCGGCGGCGGACTACGGGCGGTCACGGGAAGTTTTCAGTGCCTGCGGGGGCGCCTGCATATACCGCAGGAGTGTCCTTGGGAAGATCGGGCTGCTGGACGAGAATCATTTTGCCTATCTGGAGGATGTGGATATCGGCTACCGCGCCAGAATATACGGCTATCGCAGCCTCTATGTGCCGGAGGCGGTGGTGCGTCACGCGGGGAGCGGTGTTTCCGGCTCCCGCCACAACGATTTTAAGGTGAAACTGTCCGCAAAAAACAGCGTTTATCTCGTTTATAAGAATATGCCGCCTGTGCAGATTCTTTTGAATTTCCCGTTTCTGCTTGCGGGCTTTCTGGTCAAGACGCTCTTCTTTCTGAAAAAAGGACTGGTAAAAAGCTGGCTGCAGGGAACGGCGGAAGGGCTGCGTCTCGCCTGTTCGGAGAAAGGCAGGGCAAAGCGGGTGCGTTTTGTACTGTCGCGCTTTCCTGCTTACGCGAGGATCCAGTGGGAGCTGTGGCGGAATCTGTGGTACCGTATTTACATGTAGATTGTTTGGTAAATATTGTGCACAATGACAACTATAATTTGCGTTTCGCGAAAGGACTATAAACATGAACCAGGAGCTGGAACAGGTCGTCGCCGAAGTGAATAAGGTAGTGAAGGGCAAGGACTGGGTGATCCGTAAGGCGCTTGCCGCGATCCTTGCGGGCGGGCATGTGCTGCTCGAGGATATACCGGGTGTGGGCAAGACCACGCTGGCAATGGCTCTGGGCAAGGCAATGGAGCTTTCCTGCAAGAGAATGCAGTTTACGCCCGATGTGCTGCCCAGCGATATCGTCGGATTTACCATGTACAACAGCGCGACAGGGGAATTTGCGTATAAAAAGGGCGCGGTATTCTGCAACCTTTTTCTCGCGGACGAACTGAACCGCACTTCTTCCAAAACACAGTCCGCGCTGCTGGAGGTGATGGAGGAGGCAAAAGTCACTGTGGACGGCGTGTCCTATCCACTGTCTCCCCCGTTTACGGTCATAGCGACGGAGAACCCTTTCGGCTCATCGGGGACGCAGCTTTTGCCGGAATCCCAGCTTGACCGTTTTTTGATATGCCTGAGTATGGGGTATCCTTCCCACGACGACGCCCTTGCTATCCTAAAAGGCAGCGCAGGGCATGGACTGGACCGGGTAGAGAGCGTGATGACGGTAAATCGCCTGATGGAACTGCGCGCCCAGACGGAAAATCTGTATGTGGACGACAAGATCCATGAGTATATCGTCAATCTGACGGAGGAGACGAGAAAGGAGCCGCGCATTGCGCTCGGGGTAAGTCCGCGGGGCAGCATTGCGCTCCTTAAGATGGCAAGGGCGATGGCGATGATGCGGGGCGGCGACTATGTTGTCCCGGAGGATGTTCTCAGTGTGATAGTTGATGTGTGGAAGCACAGGATCCGGCTGAATGCCCGCGCGCGTGCAGAGGGTCTGGATGTGTCGGATATGATTATGCGGATCACGGAAAGGATACATGCAGTTTGATGGATAAGAGGCTGCGGCTGAACATAAAAGGAACAATCGGATTTCTCGCGGTAGCTGCCATTCTCCTCTGGATGTGGAGTTTTTTCAGAAGCTATCTTCTCTTTGTGGCGATTCTTCTGATGATAGCGGGTGTTATATTATCCGTGGCCGGTTTGTGGCGTGTCCGGGGCGGCATACGGGTGGAGATTGCGGCGCCCCGTCACCGCGTCGGAAAACATACGGAGATTCCGGTCGAGATCTGTTTCGCAAACCCGCTGCGGTTTGTGGGGGTGGCGATTGACGTTACATACCGCTGTGAAAATATTTTTACGGGAAACATAGAGGAGAAGCGGGAAAAGATTTGGGCGGCTCCCGGAAAAGGGGGAAAACTCCAGTGCCTGTTAAGCAGCGGCTATGCGGGACAGCTAAGGATAAGCGTGGAAGAATGCAGGGTATATGATTTCCTGCATTTGTTTTATCTGGCATACCGGGCGGCAAAAGACCGGGAAGTGCTGGTATGGACAGCGTTTGTGGACGGGGAAGAGGCGGAAGAGCGCTTTTCGCGCATGGAGGGGTTCCCCGGGGAGCATGAGAGCAGAAGGCGGGGCGTGGAGTACAATCCCGACTATGAGATCAGGGAGTATGCGGCAGGCGACGAGTTAAAAAATATCCATTGGAAATTATCGGCGAAACAGGACAAACTGATGGTGCGGGAACGTCTGGCTTCCGGGCGGGAGAAGATCAGCGTGCTGCTGCCTCTTGGGGACAATCCTGATGAAAACGACGCGCTGATGGAGTCTCTGTACGGCATGTGCAGACTTCTGCTGGCGAAGGAATATCCCGTCCAGTTGTTCTGGCAGGGCGGCAGGCAGCAGCTTTGCAGCAGGTATATCGCGGAGCCAGGCGAGCTGGAGAACGCGATGGAGGAAATCCTTAGTACATGCGGCGTACATGTTCCCGGTTCCACAGAGGCGCAGATGTCCATGGCGCATCCCGCGGAGCCGTATCTGTTATGTCAGCCGGTAACAGGGAGCGGGCAGAGTGCGCGTCTGCGCCCGTCAGATGCGGTGCAGAAAAAAACGCTGCGCTTTGAAAACATGCCGGATGGCGGCGGGTATGATTTTTTCGCGGCGCTTACAAGGGCGCTTCTTCTGTTCCTGCTTGTGTATGGTGCGGTCGGCGGGTTTCTCGCCGCATTCGGGATCGAATTTCATTCTGGTCTGTGTATGCTTGTGTTTTTTGCCCTTGCCTTTGCGCTGAGCGCGGTTGATGAGACGGGGAAAAAATGGCTGGTCAATCTTACGACGCTGTTCGCCTTTTTATTCTATTTATATATGGCAGTCACAAGGTACTGGGTCATAAATAACGGATATTATTATATAATCAATGACATATTTGAGGTGGCGAGGGACTATTTTGATCTGTCCGCCGGCATGGAATATGCCTTGATCATTGAGGACGGGTACGCGGCGGTGACGACTTTCGCCATCTTTCTCGGGATGGTGGGGATTATTCTGCTGCATATACAGATGCACAACAGAGGTACGCTTCTGGGAGTCATGCTTCTGACATTGCCGCCGTATGTCCTGCCGATGTACTTTGCGTGTTCCCCGCCTTTATTGTATATGATCTTTCTGCTGACCGGGTATACGGCGGTTATGATGCTGTCTTACGGCAGGGGACGTGTCTCGGGGCAGACCCGCTATATCCTTCCCGTGACGGCGGTGGCGGTCGTACTGTTTGTGAGGGCTGTGGCGTTTCTCGTGCCCGAGCAGAGCTATACCCTTCTCGTGCCGGAGAGTGCGGGGAAGGAGGCGTCTGCAAGGGGGATGGAGAATTTCGCCCAGTATGGTATGCGTGCCCTGTTTCCGCAGAATATCGCGGGTTCGGGGGTCAGCGGGGGAAAACTGAGCAAAGGATCCGCCATCATGCCCGGTTATGAGACGGCGCTGGTCGTCCGATATACGCCTTACAGCTTTAACCCGGTATATCTGAAAGCATTCACGGGGCTGGATTACATCGGGACTTCATGGACGGAAGCGGCGATGGAACTGCCTGAGGACGGCAATATGGAGCTGTCCCTGACCAGCAGGCAGCGCCGGTTTGAGGAGAGTGACGGCACAGCGGGGCAGGGCATGGGAATCATGGAGGTGGAGAAAACCGGGGCGGGGGATCCGTTTGAGTACAGACCGTATTATACGGATTATGGTCATATAGAGGAGGAGGACGGCACGTACACGTATCGCTATTATCCCGACAATGGGAAGTCTGCGGTGTTGTCTGGAAAAGAGCCGTATACAAGGTATTTGGATGTGCCGGCGGGCTGTGAAACGGCGGTCCGGCACATATGTGAGGAAGCTGGTTTTTCGGGAACGGGGGAGGAGATTGCGCAGCAGATCGAGGCGTATTTTGAGGAAAATTATAAGTATACGTTGAGACCGGGAATGTATTATGGGAATCCCGACTATATCTCACATTTCCTTCTGGAAAGCCGGAAGGGGTACTGCGCGCATTTTGCGTCGGCAGCCACCATGCTTTTCAGGCAGATGGGCATTCCTGCGCGCTATGTGGAAGGATACGCGTTCTCGTATGCGGCAGTCGTCGAGAACGGAGAGCTGGTGGAGGATGCCGATTATGACGACTATTATAAGGGCTTTTCGGAGATCGGGGAGACAGCGCTCATCCAGATTGAGATTCCGGAAGCATATGCCCACGCGTGGGTGGAGATTTATGACAGCAGGAGGGGATGGATTGTCGTGGATCCCACGCCATCTTCCGCAGAGGAGGAAAGGACGTCCTTCTGGGACGTATTTATGCGGCGTGAAGGCGGCGGAACCGATCGCGCGCTGGGGGAAAACATTCTCGGCGAATACATTGAAAATGCACTGGGCGTTATGATTTATGTACTCTTTGCCCTCTGCTTTGCTGCCGTCGTACTGTTTCTGGCAATCCGGATTGGCAGAAAAGAGAAGGAGAGACGGCTGCCGGACAGGGAGCGCGTGAAACGGGAGTACGGGCGGCTGCAGAGGGCGGCGGCGAAGAAAAGCAGGGATTTTCTGAAACAGCGCACGCTGGCAGAGCAGATTGCATGGATGAGGGCAAACTGCGGCATGGAGATCAGTGAGGCGCAGGAAAAAGCGCTTTATCGGGTGTTTTTTGCAAAAGAGGCAGGGGACGGCTGTGACATGCTCTGCGGGGAGCTGCGGCGCATCCGGGTAACATACAGCCTTAAGTTATTCCGCGGGTGAATCGCTCTCTATGCGATTGTGGCAGTTGTATTTTTCGACGGTTTATTGTAAAATGAAAATAATTATGGCGTGAACAGAGTATGATAAGCATGAAATGGCATCATGGAAAAAATGTGGTAAAAACGCGTAGAGCATAGACTGATTATGATAAAAGATAACCAGAAATATTTCAACAGACTGCACGTTGTGCTGGACGCCGTGGTGATAGCGGCATCCTATACGCTGGCTTGGTATCTGAAATTTGCAAGTCCGTTTTCGGATTCCAACCCTAATGTCGGCGCCCTTGACATGAGCACCTATTTTGAGATGCTCTATTTTATCGTGCCGGGCTATCTCATTTTATATTACGCCTTTAATCTCTATACGCCCAAGCGGGCGACCGTCCACCGTTACGAGATTTTGAATATCTTTCAGGCAAATACCGTGGGCATGGTGGTGCTGATGGCGGGTTGGTACATGGTCGCGCAGATCCATTTCTCCCGTACCATGATGGCGATGTTTTACGGGATCAATATCGTTCTGACCACGCTGGGGCGTTCCTTGATCCGTATTCTTTTGCAGTATTTCCGTGAAAAAGGCTATAATCTGAAATATATCCTTCTGGTGGGGTATTCCCGCGCCACGGAGGAGTACATCAAGCGCATCATTTCCAATCCCCAGTGGGGCTATGTGGTGCGCGGCATTCTGGACGATCATGTGCCTGCCGGCACGCTCTACAAGGGCGTGAAGGTGGTGGGAACGATTGAAAATCTGCTCTATATTCTCCCCGAAAACAAACTGGACGAGATAGCGATCACCCTGTCTTTGAAGGATTACGACAATCTGGAACATATCGTGGATCTCTGTGAGAAATCCGGCGTGCATACGAAGTTTATCCCGGATTACAACAGCCTGTTCCCGAGCCGCCCCTACACGGAGGATCTGATGGGGCTGCCGGTGATCAATATCCGTTATGTGCCGCTGACCAACACCCTGAACTGGTGGATGAAGCGGATTACGGACATCCTTGTGTCGTTGGTGGGACTTGTGGTGGCGTCGCCTGTGATGATTGTCTCCGCCATTGCCGTGGGCTGTACATCCAGAGGGCCGGTGATCTTTAAGCAGGAGCGGATCGGGCTGCACAACAAGCCTTTCCGTATGTACAAGTTCCGCACCATGGAGGTGCAGAAGCCGTCCGCGGAGAAAAAGGGGTGGACGACGAAGGATGATCCCCGCGTCACGAAGGTGGGGAAATTTTTGAGAAGGACGAGCATAGACGAGCTGCCCCAGCTTTTCAATATTTTAAAGGGTGATATGAGCGTGGTCGGTCCGAGGCCCGAAAGACCGCAGTTTGTGGAACAGTTCAAGGAGGAGATTCCACGCTACATGGTCAAGCATCAGGTCAGACCGGGGCTTACGGGCTGGGCGCAGATCAACGGTTACCGGGGCGATACTTCCATAAAAAGAAGGATAGAGTTCGATATTTTTTACATCGAGAACTGGACGATGTCCTTTGACATCAAGATTATGTTTCTCACGATTTTCAGGGGATTTATCAATAAAAATGCCTATTAGAAGAGATACTAAAATCTTAAGAATTGTGAAAGACTTTCAGAAGAAACCGGGAATCATATTGCAATTATATCAGGATGTAGTATAATCTTATAAGAATGTCCACCAAAACTTGCTTTTTTGGACAAGATGTGACAAAATGAAAAAACGGGTTTTTGAAAACTGGATCAGAGACTGAGGGAGTACAGAGTATGGCTAAGAGATATGCGGATGACTATGATGATGAAGAAATAAGACCCCGGAAGAAGTCTTCCGGGAAAAGCAGTGCATCTTCCGGCAGGAAGGGCTCCGGGAAAAAGAAATCGGGAAAGAAGGCGCAGGCGAAGAAACAGCGCAGGCGTATTATTCTTTTTATAGTAGAGATCATTATTTTGATTATAGCGGTGATGGTGCTCTACATGGTTCTCGCAGGTACGGGCAGCGGGAAAGTGGAACTTAAGGAGAAGGACATTATCATCAACGAGACCGTGCAGGAGGCGGAGGAGACGACGATGAAGGGGTATCGGAATATCGCCCTCTTCGGTGTGGACTCCACCACAGGGGCGCTGACGAAGAACACCCGGAGCGATACGATTATGATCGCCTCCATCAATCAGGATACCGGGGAGTGCAAGCTCGTTTCCATATATCGTGACACCTATCTGAATCTGAGCAACGATTCGTACAATAAATGTAACGCGGCATACGCAAAGGGCGGTCCCGAACAGGCGATCAACATGTTAAACATGAATCTGGATATGAATATCACGGATTTCGTGACGGTTGGTTTTGCCGGACTGACAGATGCCATCGACGCGCTGGGCGGCGTGGATATCGACGTGGACGATTCGGAGATCAGCCATCTGAACAACTATCAGCTCTGTATCGCGGAGGACTTGAAGAGAGAGTACACGCCGGTGACGGAGACAGGATATCAGCGGCTGGATGGTCTGCAGGCGACGGGTTATTGCCGGATCCGTTACACGGCGGGAGATGATTTCAAGCGTGCCGAGAGACAGAGAGAGGTTCTCTCCGCAGTGGCAGATCAGGCGAAGAAGGCGTCGCTGCCGAAACTGACCGAGACGGCAAACTCCGTGTTTGAAGAGGTTTATACCTCTCTGGATTTGTCTGAGATTATTGAAATGCTGGGTGATGTGGGAGCTTACCAGATTACGGAGACGGACGGCTTCCCGCAGGAGGATATGCGTGCCACAGGCACCATCGGATCGAAAGGATCCTGTGTCATTCCTACCAGTCTGGAGGAAAATGTCAAATGGCTGCATAAGTTCCTGTTTGATGCGGATAACTATGAACCATCCGCTACCGTAAAGGAGTGCAGCGACAAGATTTATCAGGATACAAACGGATATTTAACGAAGTAAAAGCAAAGGGGCTTGTCTTGCAAGCCCCTTCTATCTGTGTGTAAGCAGCATTTCGAGTCTGCTTATTCGCAAAGCAGAGTCAGAAAGCGGAGGAAGAACGAGTGGAGAGAGTGGACGTGATCATTCCCGTCTACAAGCCTGATCGAGGGTTTTTGACGATGATAGAAAAGCTGCAGGCGCAGACAGTGCCTGTGAGCCGGATTATTCTTATGAATACGGAGCAGAAATATCTGGACAGACTGCTTTACGGTACTACGCTGGAAAGAGAGCATCATAATATTACAGTGAAGCACCTGTCGAAGAGGGAGTTTGACCACGGGCGCACGCGAAATCAAGGTGTGAAGCTGTCGGACGCCGATGTGTTTGTGATGATGACGCAGGACGCCATACCCGCGGACGATTTTCTGATCGAGCGGTTGCTAACGGGTCTGCGCGGGGAAAAGACGGCGGTGGCTTACGCCAGACAGCTTCCGGGAAAAGGCAGCAGCGAGGCGGAACGGTACACGAGGCAGTTTAATTATCCCGAGCAGTCCCGCGTAAAGACGAAGGAAGACCTTTCGGAGCTGGGCATCAAGACTTTTTTCTGTTCCAATGTCTGTGCGGCATACAGAAGGGATGTTTTTGACAGTCTGGGCGGCTTTGTGAACCGGGCGATTTTCAACGAGGATATGCTCTATGCCGCAAAGGCGGTGGAGGCAGGCTACGGGATCGCCTATGTATCGCAGGCAATGGTGTATCATTCCCACAATTACACATACAGGCAGCAGTTTAGGAGGAATTTTGATCTGGGCGTTTCACAGGCGGATCACCCGGAGGTGTTTGCCGCTTACCCTTCTGAGTCGGAGGGAATCCGGCTGGTGAAGAGTACCGTGGCGCATCTGAAGAAAAAGGGAATGTGGAATAAAATACCAAGCGTTATTATACAGAGCGGATTTAAGTACATGGGGTATCTGATGGGGAAACGGTACCGGCGTCTGCCGGGGCGGATTGTGACAGCCTGCTCCTCCAACAGGGAGTATTGGAGTTAAGGAAACGGGGAAGGAGATTATCATATGTGTGGAATCGTAGGTTATATTGGAACAAAGCAGGCGGCGCCCATTATTCTGGATGGTCTGTCCAAACTGGAATACCGCGGGTATGACTCGGCGGGGATGGCGATCTACGACGGAGACGGAAAGATCAATATCACGAAGTCGGTGGGACGGCTTAAGATTCTGGAAAATATCACCCGCGGCGGGGAGACCATGCCGGGGATATGCGGCATCGGGCACACGCGCTGGGCGACCCACGGTGTGCCGAGCAACACCAATGCGCACCCGCATTTCAATGAGGCGGAGACGATCACCGTGGTACATAACGGCATTATTGAGAATTATTTACAGCTTCGGAAGATGCTGACTGACCGGGGATACCATTTTGTGTCGGAGACGGACACGGAGGTACTGGCACATCTTCTGGATTACTATTATAAGGGCAATCCCCTCGAGGCGGTGACAAAAGTGCTGCACCGTGTGGAGGGTTCCTACGCGCTCGGCATTCTCTTCGCGGACTGCCCCGACCAGATTTTTGCGGCGAGAAAGGATTCCCCGCTGATCGTAGGGCAGAACGAGGACGGCTGTTTTATCGCTTCGGATGTGCCGGCGATCCTGAAATATACCCGCAAGGTTTATTATGTGGACAATCAGGAAGTGGTGCGTCTGCGGGCGGATCACATGCATTTTTACACGGTGGACGAGGAGGAGACCACAAAGGACCCCGTCTTTATTGAATGGGATGCCAGCGCGGCGGAAAAGGCGGGCTATGAGCATTTCATGCTAAAGGAGATGTACGAGCAGCCGAAAACCGTGACGGATACACTTCTTCCCCGCATCAAGGACAACGATATCGTCATCGAGGAGCTCAACATGAGCGATGAGGAGATCCGCGCGGTGAACAAGATTCATATCGTGGCGTGCGGTTCCGCTTATCACGCGGGCGTCACGGGGAAATATGTGATCGAGGGACTGGCGCGCATTCCCGTGGAGGTGGATCTGGCCTCCGAGTTCCGCTACCGCGATCCGATTCTGGAGGAGGGCGCGATGGTGGTGGTCATCAGCCAGTCCGGCGAGACCGCCGATACACTGGCGGCTCTCAGAGAGTCCAAGAAGAGAGGGTTTCAAGTGCTCGGCATCGTCAATGTGGTGGGAAGTTCCATTGCCAGAGAGTCTGACAATGTGATGTACACATGGGCAGGACCAGAGATCGCGGTGGCGACCACAAAGGCTTACAGCGCCCAGCTGATCGCGCTCTACCTGCTGGCAATCAAATTCGGCAGGGTGCGGGGGAAAATCGACGATGCGGCATATGCGTCCATTCTGGGCGATCTGCGCTGCCTCCCGGATCAGATCGAACTGCTTTTGAACAATAAAAATAAGATTCAGAGATTTGCGAACCGCTACATCGGTGCGAAGGACGTATTCTTCATCGGCAGGGGGATCGACTATGCGATCTCACTGGAAGGCTCACTGAAGCTGAAGGAGATTTCCTACATCCACTCCGAGGCTTACGCGGCAGGTGAGCTGAAGCACGGCACCATCTCCCTGATCGAGGAGGGAACGCTCGTGGCGGCGGTGTCCACCCAGCCCGCGCTCTATGCGAAAACCATCAGCAACATGGTGGAAGTGAAGGCGAGAGGCGCTTTTGTGCTGGCGGTGACATGCGAGGAGAATAAAGAGATCGAGAAGGCTGCGGACTATGTGATTTACATCCCGGAGACGAATCCCTATTTTGCCAATTCGCTGGCGATCATACCGCTGCAGCTTTTTGGGTACTATGTGGCTGTGGGCAAAGGATGTGACGTGGATAAACCGAGGAATCTGGCGAAATCGGTGACCGTAGAATAAAACACAATTTTTATAAATTTTAAACACAATTTAAACACAAATGGCAGATATACTTAGGACATAATCAGCGAGGGGAAATAAAGCAGGCGGGCGTGAGTCCGTGATTTGTGGAAAGGAGCGGGATTATGTACGACAACAATTATCCAAACGAGTATTCCAATCATACGGGTTCGGAGCAGACGGGACTTCAGACGGGGAGTGAGTCTGAGCAGAGGGGGATCGGTTACCGGTCTTACCAGAATACAGGAAACCAGACGGGCGGCGGCACATACGGACAGGGCGCAGGGCAGAATGTGTATGGAAGCGGCGGCGCGTATTCGGGAAACAGCGGTTCCTATCAGGCAAATGGCACGTCCTATCAGGGAAGCGCCGGGAATTACCACTATGGTAATACCTATCCTAACGGTTATGCCCAGATGGAGCAGAAGAAGGAAAAGAAGCACAGGGAGAAAAAACAGGGCAGCGGTTATTTCAAGAAAGCCCTTGTGGCGGTGTCTCTGGGACTGTTCTTCGGGCTTTTCGCGGGAATCGGGCTGTATGCGGTGGATGCCGTCACAGGTATGACGGAAAAAGACGGAGCGGCGCCGGAAAAGACGGAAAGCGCGCCCATGGCGGAAGCGGATACAGAGATTCAGGCGCCGGTGGATGTGCCGGCGATCAAACAGTCGGATTCCGCAACGATGGTGGTCACGGATGTAACCGAAGTGGTAAAAAATGTGATGCCCTCTATCGTGGCGGTGAACAACCATTACACGGAGACCATGTCGTGGTTCGGGCAGTCCATGGACAGCGAGGCGGATTCCAGCGGTTCCGGCATTATTGTGGGGCTGAACGATTCGGAGCTTCTGATCGTGTCCAACCACCATGTGGTGGCGGACACCGATAAGCTGACAGTGCAGTTTAACGAGGGCAGCGAGGCGGAAGCCTTTATCAAGGGACAGGATTCCAAGATGGATCTGGCGGTCATTGCGGTACCAGTGACAGAACTGTCAGATTCTACGCTGGAGGCGATAGAAGTTGCCACGCTGGGCGATTCCGACACGCTGGAGGTGGGCGAGCCCGCCATCGCGATCGGCAATTCCCTCGGATACGGACAGTCCGTTACGACAGGCGTGATCAGCGCGCTTGACAGAAGCATCAGCCTGTCGGCAAGCAACGGTTACGGCGGAGACAGCGTGGAGGGTACCTTTATCCAGACGGACGCCGCGATCAATCCCGGTAACTCCGGCGGTGCACTCCTTAATATAAAAGGCGAGGTAATCGGTATCAATTCCAACAAGATCGGCGGCAGCGCCGTGGAGGGCATGGGCTATGCGATCCCTATTTCCGCGGCAAGCCCCATCATCGCGGAGCTGATGCTCAACGAGACCAAGAGCAAGGTGGCGGAGGAAGAAAGAGGGTATCTGGGCATTTCCGGCATCAGCGTGACACAGGAGGTTTCGCAGGCATACGGGATGCCGGAGGGCGTGTATATCGCGCAGGTTTATCCCGATACGGCGGCGGAGGCAGCAGGACTCAGACAGGGCGACATCATCACCAAGTTTGGTGGCAATACGATCAGATCCATGGATGAACTGCAGAAAGAACTGGAGTTTTACGCAAAGGGCGATCAGGTGGAGGTCAAAGTGATGACCATGACCGTCGCCGGATACGAGGAAGTGACCAAGACGCTGACGCTTGGAAATAAAGTGAGCGAGTAAACCGGAATAAAATAAGAGGAATGTAAAGATATAGCGGAGAAGAACATCCCCGGCAGGACGGTATTGTGAGGATACGGCTGCCGGGGATTGCTTATGGAAAGGAAATTCAAGTATAGATAATCCACTATTCGTATGCTATACTATGGGCAGACCAAGGTACGCGGGTGAATGGAGGGAAGATAAGAAGTATGGACGATCATAGAGACGATAAACACGAAGAGCTGGAGAAGAACGCCGGGACAGAAGAAAAGAAAAGCGACGATCCGGGCAGCGATTACGAGGACGTCTGCTTTATCTGCCGCAGACCAGAGAGCAAAGCGGGAAAGATGTTTAAACTTCCCAACAACATCTGTGTCTGCGACGATTGTATGCACAAGACGATGGATACGGTCAGCCAGTTTGACTATCAGGGGCTTTTAAACAATCCCAATATGGGCAATGGGGGAAACGGGCAGGGTTTCCCGAACATCAGCTTTGTCAATCTGGCTGATTTGCAGGGAGACGGCGGTATTCCCAACAAACAGAAGCCGAAGAAAAAGAAGAAGGAAAAGGCGGCGGAGATTGATATCAGGGATATTATGCCGCCCCACAAGATCAAGCAGAAACTGGACGAGTATGTGGTGGGGCAGGAGCACGCCAAGAAAGTCATGTCCGTGGCGGTATATAACCACTATAAGAGAGTGGCGACCGGCACCATGGATGAGATTGAGATCGAAAAGTCCAACATGCTGATGATCGGTCCCACGGGCTGCGGCAAGACCTATCTGGTAAAGACGCTGGCGAAACTTCTGGATGTGCCGCTGGCGATCGCGGACGCCACATCGCTGACGGAGGCGGGCTACATCGGCGACGATATCGAGAGCGTGGTATCAAAGCTCCTCGCGGCGGCGGACAATGATGTGGAACGGGCGGAGCGGGGCATTATCTTTATCGATGAGATCGACAAGATTGCCAAGAAAAAGAACACCAACTCCCGGGACGTGAGCGGAGAGTCCGTGCAGCAGGGGATGCTGAAGCTATTGGAGGGCGCGGAGGTGGAGGTGCCTGTGGGCGCGAACTCCAAAAACGCCATGGTGCCTCTCGCCACGGTGAACACGAGAAACATCCTCTTTGTCTGCGGCGGCGCCTTTCCCGATCTGGATGAGATCATCAAGCAGAGACTGAACAAAAAGACTTCCATCGGTTACAATGCCGAACTCAGGGATAAGTATGACAAAGAGAAAAATATCCTGAGCCGGGTGACGGTGGAGGACATCAGGAAATTCGGCATGATTCCGGAGTTTATCGGCCGTCTGCCGGTGATCTTCACGCTGGAGGGCTTAAGCCGCGACATGATGGTGCAGATTTTAAAGGAGCCGAGAAATGCCATCCTGAAGCAGTATCAGAAGCTTCTGGAGCTGGATGAGGTGGAGCTTCTCTTCAACGAGGGGGCGCTGGAAGCCATTGCCGATAAGGCGATGGAGAAGGAAACCGGGGCGAGGGCGCTGCGCGCCATCATCGAGGAATTTATGCTGGATATCATGTACGAGGTGCCCAAGGACGACAACATCGGCAGAGTGACGATTACCAGAGAGTATATAGAGGGCAACGGCGGACCGATTATCGACATCCGCAGCCGGAGCGCGGAACACCCGGACCGCTTGAAAGTGGTGCAGCAGCCGGAGAGCGGCTCGTAGCGGAAGCAGTTAGGCTTTCGGTCTGCAGCGCACAATGAATTGCTCTGGAAAGTGTCGGGACAGCCCGCCGCCGCATAAGGTATAGATAAGGAGTGCCGGGGTGGAAGGGACATATAAATAGCCGTTGTTATTTATATGCAAAAAAGGGGCTTGACCTGCAAAGAAATGATTTTGTCGGATGAATTTGCGGATCTGATCGCGGATTACGACGCGATCGAACAGATTTTGGAAGATGTGGATATAGAATACTGCTATCATGCCGTGGACGCCGGATACGGTGTGGCGACCGTGAAACGCAGTCAGGTTGCGCCTATATCCATAGGATATTATGGGTATTCGACGATCCCTAAGCTGTACGGACTGATGCAGGCGGGAGAGCGGGTTTTTGACGCTTCCCCTCTGGCGGCGATGGGCAATATCCGAATACAGAACCCGCCGCTTGCCTTACAAGGGAGCGGCGTTATTATTGGCTTTGTCGATACGGGAATCAACTACCGGGAAGACGTGTTCCGCAGGGACGACGGGAGCACCCGCATCCTGTCCATCTGGGACCAGACCATTCAGGCAGGGGAACCGCCCGAGGGATTTCTGTATGGAACGGAATATCGCAGGGAGGATATTGACCGGGCGCTTGCCTCCGGGGAGCCGGAGTCGGTGGTGCCGAGTACCGACACCAACGGGCACGGCACGAGGATGGCTTCCGCGGCGGCGGGCAGCCTTCTGAATCAGGGGCTGACCTTCCGGGGAGCCGCGCCCCTCGCGGATATAGCGGTGGTAAAGTTAAAAGAGGCAAAGACCTACCTGCGGGACTATTATTTGATCGACGACCGCGCCGTGGCATATCAGGAAAATGATATCATGGAGGCGGTGAAATATTTACAGCAGATGGCGGTGGCTTTCAGCAGACCTGTGGTGATTGTGATCGGGCTTGGCACAAATATGGGCAGCCACGACGGGACTTCCGCGCTGGATTCCTATCTGGATATCGTGGCGGGGCGCAGAAGCAGGGCTGTTGTGGTGGGCGGCGGCAATGAAGGGGATAAAGAACACCATTACGAAAATTTTATGCCGGGCAATGTGGAAATCCGCGTTGCCGGACCGATGAAGGGATTCTGCGCGGAAATCTGGGGAAGTCTCCCCGATGCCTATTCGGTCTCAATCCGTTCACCCGGCGGGGAGGTTTCGCCAGTTATTGACTTTCGGAATGGAATGGACAGGACTATTTCCTTTATTTTTGAGAGAACCCGCATACAAGTGGGGATTGCCCTTGTGGAGAAAGACTCCGGCGACCCGCTGATCTTTCTGCGTTTTCAGGACCCGACGCCGGGCATATGGACGGTGACGCTGTCGGCGTCTGTGCGGAGACCAAGCGGCGACGGGCGCTACCATATATGGCTGCCGATTGAGGCGTTTCTGGAAGACAGCGTCACATTTTTACAGCCGAGTCCCGATGTGACGCTGACGGAGCCGGCAAACGCGTCTCAGGTCATTACGGTCTCCACTTACGACAGTTATACGGACAGCTGGTATGCGCCCTCCGGCAGAGGGTTTACGAGAAGCGGCAGCATTAAGCCGGATCTGGCGGCTCCGGGCGTCGGCGTGCACACCGCGCTGGGAGAGACGGACGGTTCCTGCATGGCGGCTGCTCTGTCTGCGGGCTGCGTGGCGCAGTTTCTGGAGTGGGCTGTGGTTGACGGCAATGCCTTTGCGGTGGAGAGCCGGGGCACGAAAAGCTTTCTGATTCAGGGGGCACAGCGCCCGGAGGGGATCCGCTATCCCGACAGACAGTGGGGCTACGGGCGGATTGACATCAACGGGACCTTTGAGACGCTGGCGAGGCTGTAGGGAAAACTTGCTGATTTCTCCCACTTGTGGTAAGGTGTAATAGTGAGTGTTTTATATTGGAATACTATGCTTACACAGGGAATCGGAATGTTCATGGAAGGCGGATACAGTGGAATGAGGATACGGAAGCTTGGATTAGCCGGGCTGATTTTGATTTTGCTTCTGACAGGCTGCGGCAGACCTGCACAGGAGGCGTCGGCATCCGCGGAGAGTGATGCGGCGGAGGAGACGCAGCAGGCGGCGGAAGAGGAAGAGGAGAACGGATCGGGCGTGGAGATGACTTCATGGCGGGAGTCAGTGCAGAAAATGTTTGAGGATCCTTACGGGGATTATAAGGAAACAGGCGGGGAGATCGCCTTTCTGACGGACGGTTCCGTGGAGGACGGCGGCTACAATGAAGCTATTTATAACGGGGTGCGGATGTATGCGCTGGGAGCGGGGACTTCCTTTTCTTTTTACCACGCCGACCCGGACGCGCCGGAAAGCTATCGGGAGACCGTGCAGCGGGCTGTGGAGGACCATGCAGGGCTGATTGTCTGCGCGGGGGATGTTTTCGGTGAGGCTGTGGGTGCGCTGCAGGAAACCTATCCGCAGACTTCTTTTCTGCTGGTGGACGCCGTGCCCCATGACGGGGAGCGGGAGGAACTTCCCATCTCGGAAAATGTGCACTGTGTCCTTTTCCATGAGGAGCAGGCAGGGTATCTTGCGGGCTATATGGCTGTCTGGGAGGGATACAGAACGCTCGGTTTTATAGGCGGCAGAGAGGAGCCTGCCGTGCAGCGTTACGGCTACGGCTATCTGCAGGGAATCAACGCGGCTGCAAAAGATTTGTCGCTTACCGATGTGGTGGTCAATTACTGGTACGCCGGCACTTACACGGCGGACATTGCGGTGCGGGAGAAGGCTGACGACTGGTACGGGAACGGCACGCAGATTATCTTTGCCTGCGGCGGCGGTCTCTACGAGTCCGTGCTGGAAGCGGCGGAAAACAGGGACGGTCTGATGATCGGCGTGGACGTGGACCAGTGCAGGGTTTCAGACAGGGTATTGACCAGTGCGGTCAAAAACATCGGTTTGGCGGTGACAGACGCGCTCGATGAGTATTATGCGGCGGGCGGCTGGTCGGATGAGGACGCCGGACAGGTGAAGCGTTACGGTGTGGAGGAAGGCTGTGCAGCGATTCCGGTGGTGGATACGGAGTGGCGGTTTCAGGAAATTCCTACAACGCATTTTTTTGAAATATATAAGCAGATGAAAAGAGGCGACAGGACGGTGTCGGATGCAACCGACATGCCGCCCGAAGTGGCTGTTTTGGTGAATTATGAATGAGCGCGGGAGGTCTGGGAGTGTATAAGGAGAAAAAGAGTATGAGCCGTTCCGCGCATCTGCTGCTTACGGGCATCTGTATGACGCTTGTACTGCTGTGCGGCTGTGGAGAGGAAGCGGCGCCCGCAAGCGCGCCTTCGGGACAGGAGGCGGAAAGTGCGGAGGAGCAGCGGGAACGGGAGCTTTCGGAACTGACGGCAGGGGAGACAAGCCTGTCGGTGGACGAGTTGTCGGATTATGCCATGGATGTGGCGGTGACCTATGAAGCGGACTTGAAGAAGCTGCAGTATTCGCTTACCATGCCGCTGATCCCATCCAGTGACGACGCGTATCTGTATTTATTCAAGGCGGATACGTGGGAGGAGGACGCGGACGCGCTTAAGAAGGAGCCGGTCACGAGAGGGCGGAAAGACCGGGAGTGGGAGATCCGTTTCCCGTACCGGGACGCCTATCTGTATGAGCGGTTTATCCCGGCGGTTAAAATGGACGGAAACTATGTGCCGGTGGGCAGGAGCGTATATGTATCGAATCCCGAGGCGCTTGCCGGAAATCAGGAGCCGTATCCCGATAACGGCTCCAAGAAGGGGATTCTGTTGGATCCCACGATGCTGAGGACGCCGGAACTGACGGATCTGGGCGTCAAACATGCGATTTATAATATTCCGCTTTCGCATATTATGGGGGAGACCAGCGATCCGACCTTCCCGACGATCACTTACACTTACAAGGGAAGGAACTATGCCTTTAACGGGGCGGCGATCAACGGTTATGACGGGCTTTTCACTTACCTGTCCGAAATGGGGATGACGGCCACCGCGGTGGTGCTGAACGACTGGAACGAGGCTTTCCCGGAGCTGATTCACCCGGATGCGAGGAATCAGGAGAGCGGCGCCTATTACTATATGTTTAACGCGGCTGAGGAGGAGGGAACGAGAACCATCGAGGCTGTGGCGGGCTTTCTGGCGGAACGCTATTCCAGCGGGGAGCACGGGATGATACATAGCTGGGTGATCGCCAACGAGATCAACCAGAACCGGGTCTGGAATTACATGAACACCCGTGACGTGATCCATTATACAAAAGAGTTTGAGAAGTCCTTCCGTATTTTTTATCAGGCGGTAAAAAGCCACTATGCGCAGGGCCGTGTGTATTTCAGCATTGACCATGCGTGGAACAGCAACGAGGGAGACAATTCCGGCTTTTTCAACGGCAGGGATATTCTGGCGGGATTCAATGAGGCGGCGCTTGCGCACGGCAACTATGACTGGGGCGTGGCGATCCACCCTTACCCGGAACCGCTTACCCGTGTGAATTACTGGTCGCAGGAGTATGATAAGACGATAGACGCGCCCCACCTTTCCATTATGAATCTGAATGTGCTGACGGATGTGTTGTCCGAAGAGGCATATCTGGACCGGGCGGGCGATGTGCGCAGCGTCACCATCACGGAGCTTGGCTTTTCTTCCGGCTCCGGGGAGCGGCTGCAGGCGGCGGCTTTCGCCTACTGCTATTATATAGTGGAGAACAATCCTTACGTGGACGCTTTTCTGATGAACCGGCAGACGGACGCGCCGGAAGAGGTGATGGCTGGACTTTCCTTCGGGGTGTATGAGTATGATCATTCTGGGAAATATATCAAAGACGTGTTCTGCCATATCGACACGGACAGGGCGGGAGAGTACACGGATTTTATGCTGAATATTCTCGGTGCGGACAGTCTGGAGGAGGCGCTTTCATGGGCGCAGGCGGACGGAACTCCCAAGTCGGAACAGTCTTGAAATGAGCGGAGCAGGGAGAAAAAGATGAAAGTTTCGTTGCTGGTGACGGTTATAAATGCAAAAAAAACGCTCCCCATCACGCTGCGCAGTATAGAGGAGCAGGATTATCCCGATCTGGAAGCGGTGATTGTGGACGGCGGTTCCACGGACGGTACGGTGGAACTGATCAAAGAGTTTGCCGCAAGGATGGAAGGGCGTCGGGGATTTTCGGTGCGGTGGGTTTCGGAACCCGACGGCGGGCTTTACGATGCGATGAACAAGGCGTTTCGCATGAGCGCCGGGGATGTGGTTGCGGTCTGCAATGATAAATTATGTAAACCGCGTGCCGTCAGCAGAGTGATTGCCGCACTGGAACAGAGCGGCGCGGACTGCGTGGGCGTTCACGCGGATCTTGTCTATGTGGAAGGCGGGCGTGTGATCAGAGAGTGGCGTATGGGACAGGGACGGATTTCGGAGGGCTGGATGCCGGGGCATCCGACCCTTTTTCTGCGGCGCGCGGTGTATGAGAAATACGGGGCGTATGACACTTCCTACCGCTGCGCGGCGGACTATGAGTTTATGGTGCGCTTCCTGAAGGAGCCGGAAAATAAGCTCGCCTATGTGCCGGAGACGCTGGTGGCAATGTTCTACGGCGGCACCAGCAATGCGGGACTTACGAACTATCTGGTGTCTTTCAGGGAGGGGTATCAGGCGCTTCGGAAAAACAGCGTGCCGCATCCGCTGTGGATTACGCTGAGAAGGACGCTGCGGGTGCTTTCGCAGTTTGGGAGCCGCCGCTGACGCAAGGCGGAAAGAACGGGGAGACGACAGGAGGGAGAACGATATGGCAGTAATCGGGTTCGCGGCTCTGGCATGTGGGATTTTTGTGCTGGATCTGCTCTTAAAAAATCACATAGAAGAGAGTCTGGAGGAGGGGGAGGAGAAACCCTTCTGCAAGGGAAGACTTCTGATCAGAAAATATCATAACAAAGGCGCTTTTCTGGACATGGGGGAGGGCAGACAGGGGCTTGTGACCGCGCTGTCTCTCGGATTGACCCTGTTTATGACCATAATTTTTCTCGGTACCTTCAGTTTCCGGGGGAACTCTACCCTTAAGGCAGGGTTGGCGCTTCTGCTGGGCGGCGCCTACAGCAACACCTACGATCGTCTGACCAGAAAATATGTGGTGGACTACGTCAGCTTTCCCGTGAAAAACGCGGGGTTCCGCAAGATTGTGTTCAATGTGTCGGACTTCTGCATTATGATCGGGGCGGTGCTTCTGGCAATCGGGGAGTCGAAGAGGAAATAGAGTGGATAAAAAGGAGCCGGGAGAATGTTTCCCGGCTCTGTGTATGTGCAAACGTATTCAGACGGTGACGACCGTGCCGCTCTTTCCCTTCAGGGCTTCTTTCACGTCGCCAAGGGAGGTGATCAGCACTCTGCCGAGCGGATTTTCCTCCAGATAGGTGATGGCGGCTTCGATTTTCGGCAGCATGGTGCCCGTCTCGAACTGGCCCTCTTCGCACAGTTCTTTCGCCTGCCGGACCGTGAGGGAAGGGAGCGCCGTCTGGTCCGGCTTTCCGAAATTCCGGTAAACGCAGGGGACCCCTGTCAGAATAATCAGCTCATCGACATGAAGGCTTGCGGCGAGTCTGCCTGCCACAGCGTCCTTTTCGATGACCGCGGATGCGCCTTTTAAGACGTGGTTCTGTTCGATCACGGGAATACCGCCGCCGCCACATGCAATCACGATCTGACCGGCTTCGGCAAGTGTGCGGATGGCGTCGATTTCCACGATGTCAATGGGGCTGGGAGCGGCGACCACCCGCCTGAATCCTTTGCCCGGTTCCTCTTTCACAAAATTTCCCTTTTTGATTTCTGCGTCCGCGTCATCGGAGGACATGTAGCGCCCGATGACTTTGGTGGGATTGTAGAAGGCCTCGTCGTAGGGATCGACGGTCACCTGCGTCAGGATGGTGCTGACGGTTTTTACGATACCGCGCCCCACCAGTTCCGCGCGGAGCGCATTCTGGATATCATACCCCACATAGCCCTGACTCATGGCGGAGCAGACGCACATGGGCGCGGGCGTGTAGTCGGTGTAAACCCGGCGAAGCTCCGTCATCGCCTTGTGGATCATGCTGACCTGCCTTCCGTTGCTGTGGGTGATGGTGAGCTGGTAATCGGCTTCCACCAGATCCGCAAGCGCTCTGGCGGTCGTTTTCACCGCATCCCACTGTTCTAAAATTGTATAACCGAGCGCCTCATGTCCGAGAGAGACGACTGCTTTTTTCTTATTCATTTCACACTGATCCTTTCGCGTTTCGGATTTTTTGTATTTTGTATATTGCAAGTATATCAAAACGGCGGGGCTTTGTATAGAATGGTTTTGCGAAAAATTATGTAAATTGATTATGGGTATTCGCCAAAAATAAAAAAAGAAAATTGGGTATATTTATGCAAAATACACAAGAAAGAGTTTGACAATATATGGGATGGGAAGTATAATGAAAGAATATTAGATATCATGTTGTAAAATGTATAAATATAAAATCTAAGGGAAGGGGGTGAAACCGGCGCCGCAGGTTAGCGGGCGCTGGTAGCAGGATGAGTTACCTGAGTATATTACAGGGAATGTCGCTGGAGCAGATTCAGTCAGTCATTGAAATTATGCAGCAGTCTTCTGAAGCATATATGTTTATTCTGGATCTGTCGGTGGATACCTATATGGTGGCGGAGAAGGCGACGAAGCGGTTCCCCTTCCAGTCTACTGTGATTGAGAACTGTTCGGAGACGCTAAAAAGCGTGGTGTATCCTTCTGATTATGAACGGCTGGCGGCGGAACTGGAGGAATGCCGGTCGGGAGAAAAGGACATCCACGCGCTGGAATACCGCTGGCTGGACCGCATGGGCAGGGTTGTCTGGATCAGCTGCAAGGGCACGGTAGTGACGGGCACCGAGGGGCACAGGCTTTTGATCGGCGCGGTCACCGAGATGGGCGCAAAGGCGAAAGCCGACAATATCACAGGGCTTCGCAGAGAGGCGAGATTTCGTCTGGACATGGAATCGACGCTCCGGGACCAGCCGGAGTCTGTACGGTATCTGATGCGTATCGGTATCGACAATTTTAAAGAGATCAACGAGAAAGAGGGCGTGGAAGCCGGCGATGAAGTTTTGCGGGAGCTGGCGGAGTGCATCATAAAAACCGTGGATGAGAGCGTGGACATTTATCGTCTGGTGGCGGATGAGTTTATGATTGCGGACACCGGGAAGGGTGTGTCGAAGGAACCGGGCGCCGTCTACAGACAGATTCAGAGATCCATAGCCGCCATGGCTGAGAGTAAGGAGTACAGCCGCTTTTATACTGTGTCAGCGGGCGTGCTGGAAACGGATTTTTCGGGCAGAAGCGTGGAGGAACTGATGCGGTATACGGAGTTCGCCCTGAATGAGGCGAAGCGCAACGGCAGAAACCAGATGGTTTCGTTTGACAGGGAAACCTTTGACGTATATCTGGAACGGCTCGACATCCGCAAACTTCTCAGACAGGACGTGAGCCATGATTTCCGGGGATTTGAATTGTATTACCAGCCGATTGTCTCGGCGGAGGATTACAGACTGGTCGGCGCGGAGGCGCTGCTCCGGTGGAAAAATGAGAAATTCGGCAATGTCTCTCCGGCGGTCTTTATCCCGGTTCTGGAGGAGAGCGGACTGATTATCCCGGTGGGACAGTATGTTCTCTGGGAGGCGGCGAAAACGTGCAAGAAGTGGAAAGAGTACATACCCGGATTTCATATCAATGTCAATCTGTCTTATGTGCAGCTCTACAAGAGCGACATGATGCATGATGTGGAGCGCTGTATCCGGGAAGTGGGGCTGGACCCGGAAAGTCTGGTACTGGAACTGACGGAGAGCGGCTATATTGAGACGAATGACAGAATCAAGGAACTGTTCAAGGACCTGAAATCGAGAAATATTGATCTGGCGCTGGATGATTTTGGCACAGGCTATTCCAATATGCGCTATCTGAAGGAGATCGACGCCAAGACGGTGAAGATTGACAGAAGCTTTGTGGTGCAGGCGCTTAAGAATGAATATGATTATAATATCATCAGCCACATCATAGATATGGTGCACAGTCTGGGTTCGGTTGTCTGCATGGAGGGTATTGAGGAAAAGGAAGAACTTTCAAAAATGATGGCTACCAAGCCGGATATGATACAAGGCTATTATTTTGGGAAGCCCACACCCGCCGGGCAGTTTGAGAAAGAATTTTTACAGACTACAGATTCTCCCTGATCCGTATGTCCACATCCACATAATTGTTTTCGGAGGCGGGCATTTCTCCCGTGGCAAGGCAGGCGAAGAGGATCGTGAGGGGGAGGGAACCCTGTTGAAAGGGCTGTTGGCAGATAGTGGCTGCGATCAGTCCTTTTTCCATATATTCCCGGGTGGTGGGAACGAGATCGTTGGTTATGACAACTGTGTCATTTTTACGCGCAGATGCCTCGATCGCCTTGCAGCCGCCGTACACGCCGCCCGCGGTAAAATAAAAAGCGTTTATTTCGGGATGGTCTAAGAGAAGCTGTTTTGTCAGCTCAAAACTCACCCGGTCGTCGTCGTTGCTGTTGACGGTATCGACGATACGGATATTCGGGTGCGACGAGACGATATGGGCGAAACCGGCGATCCGTTCCGTGTGACAGAGAATATTCTGCGAGCCGGAGATGATGCCCACGCGCACCTCGCCTTTTGTCATCAGACGCATCAAGGCGCCGGCTGTCTCGCCGGAACGATAAAAATTACTGCCTACATAGGCGATCCGGCTGGCATTTTCGATATCGGTATTTAAGGTCACCACGGGAATCCCCGCGCTGCCGAGACTGTCGATTTTTTCCCGCACGGCGCTGTCGTTGTAGGGGGAGATGGCAAGTCCGTTTATCCCTTCCGAGAGAAGCGCGTCTATGGCGTCGAGCTGCTGCTTTAGGCTGTACTCTGTCTGCTTTATGAGGACGCTGCAATTGTAGCCGGCAAGTTCTTCCGCCTTTTCGCGCACGCCTGCGAGAACGTCGTCAAAGAAAGGGTTGCCGACGCCTAAAAGCACGACGCCCAGCTTCAGATTCTTTTTCTGGGCGGCGAGAACAATCCCCGCCTTGTTCGGCTTGTAGTCGAGGGCGCGGACAATTTTCCGGATTTTTTCTTCTGTCTGGGGATTGACGTCGCCGCGGTGGTTTAACACGCGGTCTACCGTACCCCGGGATACGCCGGCGAGAGCGGCGATTTCCTTGATGGTTGCCATGATTAACCTTCCTTTCTCTGACAAGCGTAGCATATCAAGTGGAAATAGACAATGCGTTTGGCTGCAATTTGTATAAAGTTACGAAAAAAATATACGGTATTGCTTTTACAGGCGTGACAGCTTATCATGGAAACAGAAGGATCGTGCACGGGCACGGAAAATTTTAGCAGAAAGAATTGGAGGGTAAAAATGCTTTATATTGGGGTGGATTTGGGTACAAGCGCCGTGAAGCTTCTTTTGATGGAGGGAGACGGCAGAATCGTCAATATTGTATCGAAGGAATATCCGCTGTATTTCCCGCATCCGGGGTGGTCTGAGCAGAAGCCGGAGGACTGGTACGCGCAGAGTATCGCGGGGATCAAGGAGCTGATCGCGGATGTGGACAAGAGCCAGATTGCGGGCATCAGTTTCGGCGGGCAGATGCACGGGCTTGTGATTCTGGATGAGAAGGACGAGGTGATCCGTCCCGCGATTCTCTGGAATGACGGCAGGACCACGGAGGAGTGCGATTATTTAAACAACGAGATCGGAAAGGATAAGCTGTCCGAATATACGGCGAATATTTCCTTTACCGGCTTTACCGCGCCGAAGGTGCTCTGGGTGAAGAACAAGGAGCCGGAGAACTTCGCGAGGATCAAAAAGATCATGCTCCCCAAGGACTATATCGCGTACAAGCTGACAGGGGTGCACTGTACGGACGTCTCCGACGCTTCCGGTATGCTTCTGTTTGACGTGAAGAACCGCTGCTGGTCTAAGGAGATGTGCGAGATCTGCGGCGTGCGGGAAGAACAGCTTGCCAAGATTTACGAGAGCTATGAGACGGTGGGATGCGTGCTGCCTGAGATTGCAAAGGAACTCGGCATTCCTGAAAATGTAAAAGTGGCGGCGGGCGGCGGCGACAACGCGGCGGCGGCTGTGGGAACCGGCACGGTGGGAGACGGCATGTGCAATATCTCCCTCGGCACCAGCGGCACCATCTTTATTTCATCGGACAAATTCGGCGTGGATAAGTTCAACGCCCTTCACGCTTTTGCCCACGCGGACGGGCACTATCACCTGATGGGCTGTATGCTCAGCGCGGCGTCCTGCAACAAGTGGTGGATGGACGATATCATCGGCACGGAGAAGTATGCGGACGAGCAGAAGGCGATCACAGACGATAAGCTGGGTGAGAACCATGTGTACTTCCTGCCTTACCTGATGGGAGAGCGTTCCCCGCACAACGATCCCGACGCGAGAGGCACCTTTATCGGCATGACCATGGATACCACGAGGGCGGACATGACGCAGGCGGTGCTTGAGGGCGTGGCGTTCGCGCTGAGAGATTCCCTTGAGGTGGCGAGGTCCCTCGGCATTCATATCGAGCGGACGAAGATTTGCGGCGGCGGCGCGAAAAGCCCGCTCTGGAAACGGATGATCGCCAACATTATGAACTTGAAAGTGGATGTGATCGAGAGCGAGGAAGGTCCTGCTATGGGCGGCGCGATGCTGGCGGCGGTTGCCTGCGGTGAGTACGAAAGCGTGGAGGAAGCGGCGGCGAAGATCGTGAAGATTGTGGATACGGTAGAGCCGGAACCTGCCCTTGTCGAGAAATACGAGAAGAGATACCAGCAGTTTAAGCAGATTTATCCGACCTGCAAGGAACTGTTTGGGAAACTGAGATAACAGTGTGAGAAGAACTTCTAATACTCGGCAGCAGAGGCTGCCTCGCTGAGAAGTTCTAAATCTCACACAGGAGAATGCCATAAAGCTGGCATTCTCCGCACAGTGAAGGCATGGCGAACCAGATGCGGTGGAGTTTGCCAGATGGAGACGCAATCTCCGCGCGGTGAAGGCATGGCGAATTAGGTGCGGTGGTGTCTGCCGGATGGAAACGCATTCTCCGCACAGTGAAAGTATGGCGAAGGGAGAGAGGATATGGAGATTAAGAAAGTGACAGACCCGTCATTCCGTAAGTATGGCAGGGTTGTACAGGGGATCGACTTTACGGATCTGGTAGAGGCGATCAAAAGAGAGACGCCGATGCCGGATGGCGTGGCTTACGAGCCTTCCATCAAGGCGCTGGAGGAGACTGCGGCGGCTAAGGCGTTACAGAAAAGAACTTACGGCGAACTGCCGATCGAGGTGGGCTACTGCAACGGTCATAACTATAAGCTGAACGCCATCGAGTACCACAGGAGTTCTGAGATCAATGTGGCGGCTACGGACGCGGTATTGATTGTGGGTATGCAGCAGGACATCACAGACGATTTCAAGTATGAGACGGCTAAGATGGAGGCGTTTCTGGTAGAGGCAGGCACGGCTGTGGAGCTTTACGCGACGACCCTGCACTACGCGCCCTGCAGCGCGGACGAGGGCGGCTTCAAGGTCGGCATCGTGCTTCCGGCGGGCACAAACTATCCGCTTGAGGAAAGCCACGAGGGATGGGAGGATTCCTTGATCACGGCGCAGAACAAGTGGCTGATCGGCCATGCGGAGGGCGGGCTCGACGCGGGCGCGCATATCGGACTGGTAGGAAAAAATCTGGATATTCGTGATTAATTAAGCTAATTGAAAGCCGATTGCTGCGCGCTATGCGCTCTCGCAATCGCCGCCGGCATTCGCAATCCGGTCTAATGACCTTCTTGCTCATACCGGCTTGCCCGTCCGATGTCTGTACGTCCTCGCATACAAGTATGCAGTCCGTTCAGCCGCCGTCCGGGACTTTCATAGTAAATATACCGGCAGCGCCGGTTAAAATAAAAGGAGGAAAATAAAATGAACAATTTACCGAAAGTAAAGATTGGTATCGTAGCGGTAAGCCGTGATTGTTTCCCGGCATCTCTGGCGATTAACAGAAGAAAAGCGCTGGTGGAGGCTTACGCGAAGAAGTATGACGCGGCGGACATCTACGAGTGCCCTGTGTGCATCATCGAGAGCGAGATCGACATGGTGAACGCGTTAAAGGATATCAAGGACAACGACTGTAACGCGCTCTGCGTATATCTGGGCAACTTTGGTCCCGAGATCTCCGAGACGCTGCTTGCAAAGCATTTCGAGGGTCCCAAGATGTTTGTGGCTGCAGCAGAGGAGTCTCAGGGTGATCTGATTCAGGGCCGCGGCGACGCTTACTGCGGTATGCTCAATGCCAGCTACAACTTAAAGCTCAGAAATGTAAAGGCTTACATTCCCGAGTATCCCGTAGGCGATGCGGAGGACTGCGCTGACATGATCCATGAGTTTATTCCGATCGCACGTGCGGTTGCGGCGCTCTCTAGCTTAAAGATTATTTCCTTTGGTCCCAGACCGCTCAACTTCCTCGCATGTAACGCGCCCATCAAGCAACTTTACAATCTGGGCATCGAGATTGAGGAGAACTCTGAGCTTGACCTGTTTGAAGCGTTCAACAAGCACGCGGACGATTCCCGTATTCCCGATGTGGTGAAGGATATGGAAGCGGAGCTTGGCGACGGCAACAACAAACCCGGGATTCTGCCTAAGCTTGCGCAGTACGAACTGACCCTGCTCGACTGGATCGAGGAGCACAAGGGGTACCGCGAGTATGTGGCGATCGCCGGAAAATGCTGGCCTGCATTCCAGACCCAGTTCGGCTTTGTGCCCTGCTTTGTAAACAGCCGTCTGACCGGCAGAGGCATTCCGGTATCCTGTGAAGTGGATATCTACGGCTGCCTGAGCGAGTTCATCGGCGAGGCGGTAAGCGACGATATCGTAACGCTGCTTGACATCAACAACTCTGTGCCGAAAGATATGTACAAAGAGTCCATTGAGGGCAAGTTCGACTATAAGTTTACAGATACATTTATGGGCTTCCACTGTGGAAATACCTGCTCCAAGAAGCTGTCCAAGTGCAGCATGGAGTACCAGATGATCATGGCGAGATCCCTGCCCGAGGAAGTGACGCAGGGTACGCTGGAGGGCGATATCGTTCCCGGCAACATTACCTTCTACCGTCTGCAGAGTACGGCTGACAATATCCTGCGCGCATATGTGGCGGAGGGCGAGGTGCTTCCTGTGGCGACCAGATCCTTCGGCGGCATCGGTGTATTCGCGATCCCTGAGATGGGGAGATTTTACCGTCATGTGCTGATCGAGAAGAATTACCCGCATCACGGCGCGGTTGCTTTCGGCCACTTCGGCAAGGCACTGTTTGAGGTATTCAAGTATATCGGCGTGGATGTGAGCGAGATCGGCTACAATCAGCCCAAGAGCCTGCCGTATCCGACAGAGAATCCTTTCGCGTAATATCTGCAAGATAAACGAAATGTAGAAACAGGATGGGCGTATGCTGTGAAAACGGTGTGCGCCCTTTCCGTATGCAAAAAAGGCGCAAAAAAGACGGAACCAGATAAGCCGGTTCCGCCTTAAACTTTTTAAAATGAATCAGAGGATGGCGTCCACCATGGATCCCATGGTCGGTATGTTCACACCGCCGTTGTTGTCGTAGGTCTGCTTGTTCAGCGCGTCTCCCTGCGTAGCGTAGCGGTAGATGTTGTTTACCCTGTCGGTCATCTTCTCCGCCAGAGAGTTCGTGCCATTAAACAGATTCTTGACGCCGCTCATGTCCGCGTCCTTAAACTTCTCCTCGTCAACAGAAAGGGTCTTGTCGGAGTTTACGGTAACGCCCATTTTTGAGAAAGCGCTCTTGTTGCTGCTGATCAGGCTCTTGAGATAGGAAGCCTGATTGACAACGTTGCTGTTTGCGCTCTTGTCGGTGTTTTTGATCAGTTCGTTATAATCTTTCACAAAAGCGGAGAACGCTTTGTAGACATTCTCTTTATTGCTGTTCGTGATGTTCGTGGCGCCCAGATTCTCGATGGACTTGTAGAGCGAATTTGCAGCGGAAGCCGTGGCAGAGTCCGTCACGGTCTTGTTCTTGTCCTTATCCTTCGTGGAGGACGTGCCCGAAGTGCTGGTGGAGGAGTAACCGCCCGCGTATTTCGCCTTGGAGGAAGTGACTGCCTCGCCGTCCCCTGCTGCCCGGTAAATCTGGCTTGCCTTGCTGACGGCTTTGTCCGCAAAGGAGCCGATGCCGCCGAACAGCGTCTTCACCGTAGCGCCGTTTCCATGCTCTGTGTCCTGCAGCGCCTTCTTCATGGAATCTTCGTCGAAGGACAGCGTCCTGTCGGAATTCATGGTAATGCCCACCTTGGAGAAGAGCTTATAGTTTGAGTAGTAGGAGTTGTAAAGTGACTCCGCCTGTTTCTGCACGGTCGTGTTTTCACTCTTCGCCGCACTCTTCATCAGACTGTTGTAATCCTTGATGAAGGAGGAGACGGAGTCCGTAATCTTGTTGACGTTCTCCTCGCTGCGGTCGTCATAGTTCAGGGAAGTGAGTGCGGAAGCGGACTTGTAAAGAGACTGTGCCGCCGACGCGGAAGCGTTGTCCTTGACTTTTCCCGCCTTTTTGGAGTCGGTTTTGCCGGACTCCTCCGCCTCCTGCTTTTCCATTTTCGCATAGTAAGACTTCATCATTTTGCCGTAGCTGCCGTTTTTGATGGCGGCGTAATCGCTGAGCAGAGATCCCATCCCGCCGGCGTCGTCACCGCCGCCCATGCCGCCGAGCAGCGCAGAGTATGTGTCCGCCATTCCAGAATTTAAACCGTTTAAATTGATTCCCATTGTCAGTACCCTCCTTGTCTCGATAGTTGACATCCGTGTCATATATGTGTTTGCCGCAGATTATTCTTATATCTATTATTTCGTCTTTTCTGTTAATTTGTAAAGAGGTTTGGAGAAAATATTTTTTAAAATTTTCAGATTTTTCTTGACTTTGTCATAAAAATATGCCCGCGGGTATTAAAATGTCTAAAATACACAAAAAAGGGAGTAAAATAGAAACAAATAAGGGCAAAACAGCGACAAATATTTTATATTGTTGACACAAATTGTTTAAAATGCTATAGTAGTAGAAACATATGAAAGAAAAACATGACAAAAATGTAAAAAAGGAAGGTTCTTCGCGTTTTATATATATAGTAAAGATAGCAGGCGTACAGTTTGCGGATGAGAACGCGGAGCTTTTACAATCGGGTGCGCGTGGCTGCCCGGCTTTTTTATTAGAAAGGAGAGTGCGGCATGGGGCTTTTTAAGGATATTTTCGGATCAAAGGAAGAGCGGATGCAGATCGCCGCTCCGGTGGCGGGAAAGCTTGTTCCGCTCAGTGAGGTGAGCGATCCCACCTTTTCCGAGGAGATTCTGGGACAGGGAGCGGCAGTTATTCCCTCGGAAAATCAATTTTTATCTCCCGTTGACGGTACGGTCACCACAGTATTTCCCACCGGGCACGCGGTGGCGCTCACCTCTGCGAACGGGGTGGAGATACTGCTGCATATCGGGCTGGATACGGTGAAGCTGAACGGGAAACATTTTACCATCCATGCGGAGGAAGGGCAGCAGGTGAAAAAGGGTGACCTGCTTCTGGAAGCCGATCTGGAACAGATCAAATCCGAAGGATATGACATTATCACGCCGGTTGTCATCTGCAACACGGAAGAGTTTTCGGAAATCGCGATGGCGAAAGGCGGTCAGGTGACGGCGGGGACTGTTATTGTAAATGTCATAAAAAGAAAAGAGTAACTTCTTTTCGGGGGAGGTTTGTATGGATAGATATACTGGGAAAAGTGTGATGAGGGGAATTGCCATAGGAAGGGTATACCTTTATCAAAAGGTGGAGATTCAGGTGACGGATGAGAAGGTGTCCGATGTGGCGTCTGAGAAGGAACGCCTCACCGCTGCCGTGGAACGCGCGAAGGCACAGCTCACAAGACTCTACGACGAGGCGCTGCAGAACGTGGGAGAGGATCATGCCGCCATCTTTGACGTACACCGGATGCTTCTGGAAGACGAGGACTATCTGGAAACTGCCGCGGGGGAGATCAAGAACGGCTACAACGCGGTGTACGCGGTAGATCAGGCGGGTACGCAGTTTGCGGAGCTGTTCGCGGCGATGGATGACGAGTATATGAGAGGACGCGCGGCGGATATCCGGGATATTTCCCAGAGAGTGATTCGCATCCTTCTGGATCTGCCGGAGGAGGAGATCAACTCGGAGGAGCCGGTGGTTCTGGTGGCTGAGGATCTGACGCCCAGCGAGACGGTGAAGCTTGACAAAAAGAAAATTCTCGGGTTTGTGACTGTGAAGGGATCAGCAAATTCCCACACGGCGATACTGGCGAGAAGCATGAACCTGCCGGCGCTGGTGAATGTGAACATTGACCTTTCGGATGCGCTGCACGGGAAGACCTGCGTGGTGGACGGTTTTGAAGGTGAGTTTCTGATTGAGCCTGAGGAGGAGATCCTTTCCGAAAAGGTTGTGCGGAAAAACCAGTGGGTGGCGGATTTAGAAGCGCTCGAGAAGCTGAAAGGGCAGGACAATGTCACAAAGAGCGGCAAGCGGATAGACGTTTTCGCGAATATCGGCAATGTGGCGGACGCCGACATGGCATGTGCGGCTGACGCCGGAGGAATCGGACTTTTTAGAAGCGAATTTCTCTATCTGGGCAGAACCACTTTCCCGTCGGAGGAGGAACAGTATACGAGTTATAAGGCTGTCCTCGAGAAGATGGAAGGAAAGAAAGTGGTGATCCGCACACTGGATATCGGGGCAGATAAGAAGGTGGACTATTTCGGACTGGAGCCGGAGGAAAACCCGGCGCTCGGCTACCGGGCGATCCGCATCTGTCTGGACAGGGAGGAGATATTCATCACCCAGCTCCGTGCCCTTTACCGCGCGGCGGCACACGGGACACTGGCAATCATGTTCCCCATGATTATATCTGTGGATGAGGTTAAGCGGATCAGGCAGATCGTGGAGATGGTGAAGGAGGAGCTTGCAAAGGAAGGCTATCCTGTCGGGGAAGCGGAGATTGGCATTATGATCGAGACGCCGGCGGCGGCTGTGATATCCGATAAGCTGGCGAAGGAAGTGGACTTTTTCAGTATAGGAACCAACGATCTGACACAGTATACGCTGGCGGTAGACCGGCAGAACCAGAAGCTGGAAGGGATTTGCGATACCCACCATGAGGCGTTGCTGCGGCTGATCGAGTTGACAGTAAAGAATGCCCATGAGGCGGGCATCTGGGTAGGTATCTGCGGAGAGCTTGGCGCCGATACGGAACTGACAGAGTGGTTTTTGAAGATCGGTGTGGATGAGCTGAGTGTAGCGTCATCTGCGGTACTCAAGGTACGTGGGGCGGTCAGAGCGCTGCCGTAAGTATACTCTCGGATGCAGAAGCGGTTCTGAGGGTGTATATAAAAAATTAAGGAGGGAGGATATTTAAGAAATGAGGGATTTTACTTATGTAATCAAGGATCCGGTGGGGCTGCATGCCAGACCTGCAGGTCTGCTGGTAAAGAAGGCGGGCGAGTTTACCAGCAGGATTACGATTGAGTCCGGAGGTAAAAGCGCGGAGGCTAAGAAGCTGATCATGCTGATGGGACTCGGAATCAAACAGGGTGCGGAGGTAGTCTGCCGTATTGAGGGCGAGGACGAGGATGTCGCGCATGATGCGCTCGTGAAATTTTTTGAAGAAAACTTATAAAATTTAAATTGATTGGGAGGTAGTGCTTATGATGAAATATTTACAGAAACTGGGTAAATCCCTGATGCTGCCGGTGGCGTGTCTGCCGATCTGCGGTATTCTGATGGGAATTGGATATGCGTTGTGTCCGTCGACGATGCAGGGCGGTGATATGCATGGCTTTTTGAATTTGCTGGGATTTTTCCTTGTGAAGGCGGGTGGCGCGCTGATCGACAATATGGCTATTCTGTTTGTAATCGGCGTAGGTGTCGGTATGGCGGATGACCATGACGGCACGGCAGGTCTTGCAGCACTGGCATCCTGGCTGATGATAACGAACCTGCTGGCAGTTGGCACAGTTACGGCTATGATGCCTTCTATCGCAGACGATGTGAATAAGTCCCTTGCGTTTGGCAAAATTGCGAATCCGTTCATCGGTATTCTGGCAGGTATCATTGGCGCAAGCTGCTACAATAAATTTAAAGGTACGCAGCTTCCGGATTGGCTTTCCTTCTTCAGCGGCAAGCGCTGTGTGGCAATTATAGCAGGTGTGGTTTCGATTCTTGCTTCAGCGGTTCTGCTGTTTGTATGGCCGGTCGTGTTCGGCGCACTGATTGCGGTAGGTCAGGGTATTGTAGGAATGGGTGCAGTAGGCGCAGGTATCTACGCTTTCCTGAACAGACTGCTGATCCCTACGGGTCTGCACCATGCACTGAACAACGTGTTCTGGTTTGATACCATCGGTCTCGGCGATCTGTCCCACTTCTGGGCAGGCGAGACAAGTGCGGATGTTACATGGAGCCTTGGTATGTATATGTCGGGATTCTTCCCTTGTATGATGTTCGGTATCCCGGGTGCGGCGCTTGCTATGGTTCACACAGCGAAGAGCAATAAGAAGAAAGTGGCGATCGGTCTGGTTGCTTCCGCGGCTGTCTGCTCCTTTGTCTGCGGCGTTACCGAGCCTTTCGAGTTTGGTTTCATGTTCCTTGCACCGGTTCTGTATCTCATTTATGCGCTGCTTTACGGTATCTTCACGACGATTACCGTACTGCTCGGCTTCCGTGCAGGTTTCAGTTTCTCTGCTGGCGCGACGGACCTTGTGTTCTCGGCACCGCTGCCTGCAGCAGCAAATACATGGATGATCATTCCTCTTGGTCTCGCAGCATTTGCAGTATTTTATGTGGTGTTCCGCTTCGCGATTGTGAAGTTTGATTTAAAGACACCCGGCAGAGAGGATGACGACGTCGAGGCGGAGAAGAAAGCGGTTCTCTCCAACAGCAATTTCACCGAAGTGGCTTCCATCATTCTGGAAGGTCTCGGCGGTAAGGAAAATGTGAAGTCTCTTGACAACTGTATCACAAGACTCCGTCTGGAGATCAACGATTACACGAAGGTGGACGAAAAGAAGATCAAATCCGCGGGTGTGGCGGGTGTTATGAGACCCAGCAAGACTGCAGTGCAGGTTATCGTGGGCACCAAGGTACAGTTCGTGGCGGATGAGATGAAGAAGATGCTGTAAAACATTTGGAAAGTTTTAAAGTTGAAAACATGAAATGTGTGTTATACGGGCAGCCTCTTGCGGGGCTGCCCGTTGACGTAGATTCTTTTTGCTGAATGTCCGGAAAGGAGCGTATATTCTACATGCTTTTAGAGAAGCTGCAGGCACAGGACAATTTTACAAACAACGAAAAAGAGGTGGCCGGATATGTTCTGGAACATATGGATCAGATTCCGGAAATGTCGAGCGCAGAACTTGCGCAGGCTTCTTTTACCAGCAAGGCTACCGTCGTTCGTTTAAGTCAGAAACTCGGACTTGCCGGATATCAGGAGTTCCGGCTTAAACTGGTGGAGGAAATTAATCAGAAGAACCGGCTTTCACGGATGCTTGAGGGGGAACCCATTACAGATCAAAGCACTTATACGGATATTATTCACACACTACCCGTTCTGTATGACAAGGCGGTGACTAACACACGGCTTGCCCTTGATAAAAATGTCATGAACCGGATTAACAGCGTGATACAGAGAGCGGATTGTATCGATATTTACGGTACGGGTATCAGCTATATACTGGCACAGTCGGCAGTGTTCAAGTTTGCCACGCTGGGGCTGGAATGCTCGGCCTATGAAAGTATCAATAGCCATTATCTGGCGGCCAGAAAGAATAAAAAAACGATTGCTTTTTTAATCAGCTTTACGGGTGCGAACCGGTCTGTGATTCAGATGGCAAAATATCTCCGGGAAGGGACGAATAATTATGTGGTAGGGCTGATGGGGCCACATAATCAGGTGATTCGCGAATGGTGTCATGAAGTCGTAGAGATTCCCAACCGGGATTCTCTGCTCAGTCTGGATGTAATCACTTCTTTTTCCGCCGTCACCTATGTACTGGATATTTTCTTTTCCCTGCTTCTTGCCAGACGTTATGAGGAGCACGCGAAATCGTCGCTGGAAATGCTGACGCATATGGATCTGTTGCTTGATCGAACAAAATAAGACGTTTGAGGCAGTATCATAAAAGATGACTTTGAACCTTTGTTACAGAGACAGAGGTTCTTTTTTTGTGAATTTTGAAACGGTGAAACTATCGCCATTCCATTTATTGTCGGAAAGAATCTCCATGTGTTATATTCGGTTTAACAAAGAACAGACCGGACACCCGGCGAACCGGGTGAGAAGTATAAGCGCTTTACGACATGGAAGGTATGGAAAAGAGATAGGAGGGAATGGCAATGGGAAAATACCATGAGCTGGCAAAAGAGATTGTAAAATATGTCGGCGGCAAAGAAAACATTTCAGGGTTGGTACACTGTATCACACGGCTTCGTTTTACGTTAAAGGACGAGTCGAAGGCGAAGGATGATGTGCTAAAGGCTATGGAAGGCGTCGTTACGGTGATGAAAAGCGGCGGACAGTATCAGGTGGTGATTGGCAATCATGTGCCGGAGGTGTTTGAGGATGTGATGGAACTGATCGGCTTGCAGGAAGGAGGCAGCAGCGGCAAAGAGGAGAAGAAAGGAAGGCTGTTAGACAGAGCCATTGATGTGCTATCCGGGAATCCAGGCGGGGACTCTGTCTGCAGGGATGGAGCCTGTGTACAGCTTACTGGACGGAACCATGTTTGCCTCTCCGGTGTACATTAACTTTTTTGGAATACCCGTCATTTCCGTGGACTATACGGGAACGGTTATTCCGGTTATTCTGGCAGTATGGTTTGCGTCCAAATGTGAGAAGTTTTTTAATAAACTGATTCCGGATCTGGTGAAATTTTTCTTTGTGCCGATGCTGACCTTACTGGTGACGCTGCCTGTATCCGTGATCTTCTTAGGGCCGGTTGCAACTTTTGGGTCCACGCTGATTTCGGAGTTTACATTGACGATTCGCGGTTTCAGTCCGCTGCTCGCAGGCGCAATTGTGGGATTAATCTGGCAGATTCTTGTGATTTTCGGCATGCACTGGGGATTTATCCCTGTTTACATCAACAATGTTATGACGCTGGGCTATGACAATGTGATGATGCCTTTCTTCGCCTGCACCTTTGCAACCTCCGCGGTTGTACTGGCGATTTTCTTTAAGACAAAGGATAAGCAACTGCGGGAAATGGCAATCCCCAACTTTATCTCCGGCATTTTCGGGGTGACTGAGCCTGCTATTTACGGTATTTTGCTTCCGCTTAAAAAGCCGTTTATCATCAGTTGTATTGCAGGAGGGATCGGCGGTGCGTTTTACGGACATTTCAACTTCCGCAAGTTTATTTTAGGCGGCATGGGCATCTTTGAACTGCCCAATATGATGAATCCGGATGGAACGATGGGAAATATCATTGTGGCTTTTGCCGGTATTGCCATTTCCATGGCGGCAGGCTTTTTGCTTACGATGTTGTTTTATAAAGATAAGCCGCAGACTGTGCAGGCAGAGATGTCAGAAACGGCGGCGTCAGAGCCGGATGCCGTTACAGTGAAGGGAAAAAAGGAGAAGATCGTACTGGCAAGTCCTTTGAAAGGAAAGGTTCTGCAACTGTCAGAGGTGAAGGATGAGGCGTTCTCCTCGGGTGTTTTGGGAAAAGGAGCCGCGATTGAGCCGGAAGAAGGCGTACTCTATGCGCCAGCAGACGGAACGGTCTCCGCATTGTTCCCCACAGGCCATGCAATTGGACTTACCACACAGACCGGATTGGAGCTTCTGATGCATGTGGGAATGGATACGGTACAATTGGACGGAAAAGGCTTTCAGGCTTTTGTGGAAACAGGCGAAGCGGTAAAGCGGGGCCAGAAGCTCCTTGCGTTTGATATGGATTTGATCAGCAAGGCCGGCTATAGTCTGGCAACACCTGTACTGGTGACGAACTGTGATGAATTTGAACAGGTGGAGATTACGGAGGCGAAAGAGGTTCAGGCAGGAGATTCACTGCTGTGTGTCATGTAGTGAGAGGAGGAAGGATGCGAGAGGATTTTTTGTGGGGCGGCGCCATGGCAGCTAACCAGTGCGAGGGCGGCTGGCAGGAAGGCGGCAGGGGCATGGGTCTTGTGGATGTTATCCCTTACGGGGAGAACCGAATGTCTGTTATGGAAGGACACATGGACTACCGTGATCTTCCGGAAGGCACCATTTTTCCGGGGAGAGAGGCAATTGACTTGTACGGACACTATAAGGAAGATATCGCGCTCTTTGCGGAAATGGGCTTTAAATGCTATCGGTTTTCTTTTTCCTGGTCTCGGATTTTTCCCACCGGGGAAGAAACAGAGCCCAATGAAGAAGGACTGAAATATTATGAGACGCTGATTGACGAGCTTCTCAGATATGGCATAGAGCCGGTAGTGACGATCTGCCATTTTGATATGCCGCTGCATCTTGTGGACAAATATGGCTCTTGGCGAAACCGCAGGATCATTGATTTTTATCTGAATTACTGCCAGACGGTTTTTCACCGTTTTAAGGACAAAGTGCGATATTGGATTACGTTTAATGAAATCAATATGTTGATGCATCTGCCCTTTATGGGCGCCGGAATCCGTTTTGAGAAGGGAGAGGATGAGACTTTCATAAAATATCAGGCGGCGCACAATGAACTGGTTGCTTCCGCTTATGCCGTCAAGCTGGCACGTGAGATCAATCCCAGATTCCGGGTAGGCTGTATGCTGGCCGCCGGAAGCGTGTATCCTTATAGCTGCAGACCGGAGGATGTGTGGGAGAGCATGAAAAAAGACCGGGAGAACTACTTCTTCATAGATGTGCAGGTAAGAGGCGAATATCCGGCTTATGCGGAAAAGTTTCTGGAGCAGGCGGGTATCCGGCTGGAAATGGGCCCTTGGGACAGGAAGATTTTAAAGGAGCACACGGTGGATTTTATTTCTCTGTCCTATTACAATAGCCGCTGTGTACGGGCAGACGGGCAGGGAGAAGCGTCAGGAGGAAATGTATTTGCCTCGGCAAAGAATCCTTATCTGGAATGCAGTCAGTGGGGATGGCCAATTGATCCGCTGGGACTGCGCATCACCTTAAATGCGCTCTATGACCGTTATCAGAAGCCGCTGTTTATCGTAGAAAACGGTCTGGGAGCCAGAGACGAGCCGGGGCAGGACGGAAAGATTGAGGATGATTACCGGATTGACTATCTGAAAGCCCATATCAAGGCTATGATGGCGGCAGTGGATGAGGACGGTGTGGATTTGATCGGGTATACGCCGTGGGGCTGCGTGGATCTGATCAGCGCTACCACAGGTGAAATGTCTAAACGATACGGCTTGATCTATGTGGACAAAGACGACAGCGGAAACGGTACGCTGAAACGTATGCGGAAAAAGTCTTTTTCATGGTATCGCGAAGTCATTGCATCCAACGGGGAAAATTTAAAATAGAAAGAATGGGATGACTCCTGCATATATTGGAAATGAGAAGATACGGCGGGAGACTGCAATGGCTGAAAAAAAGAAATGGAACGATAAGTTTAAGCTTGCGATGGGGGAACTGGAAAATAAAATACAGCGGGAACACCGGGGGCGGGAAAAGAGTGTCTGGCCCGAGCCGGAAAAAGTGGAAGCATGGAATGAGGAGAGACAGAGGCAACGGGGCTGCGGACAATACTGCGGCTCCGTGAGCGCGGCGGAGCGTTCCCAGACAAAGAAAGAGTATAAGAGGGAACTGTTTTTGAAAAATGTGGCTGTGCAGACAGCGAAATCGGCGGCATTTCTGCTGGCGTCTGTGGCGCTGATTCAAGGGATTGCGCGGTTTCTGCCGGATTCCATCACCGTGAGCAGTTCCGTGGGCGGAAGGGAACTGCCCATCTACTGTGTGGAGACGGATAAGAAGCAGGTGGCGCTGAGTTTTGATGCGGCCTGGGGCGGCGGTAACTTGCGGTAAAATGATACTGATATGATCCGTAATGGAAAGGAAATGTACTTCTTGATCCGGGAAATGTATAGCGTGTTGTTTCCTGCCTGCCATTTTTCAATCGGCTATCCCTCCTGCATATAATCAATTAAAAGTTATGCGGTCACCTCCCCTTGCCTGCGGGAAAAGGCTTCTAAGCGTCCAAAAAGGTCAGAAAAGAACACCGGGAAATGACAGTCTTTCTATCATCATTCCCCGGCGTTTATCCGCTGAATTTATAGCCGACACCTAACATGGTTTTTATGTAGGGCGGTTTTTGGCTAATTCTATTGCTTCTTTTCCGGATAAATGTTCAATATCTAACTCTATCATGCACAAAGGCTTCCATTCTCTGTTAATTAAAGCATTTCGGTTTGTTTCTGTATCAGTTGGATAATATTTTATTGCCAATCGTTCTATTGCGTTTTTCATTTCTTTTTCATTCTCTATAATATGAATTTTACCAAAAGCAATTACGCTTCTGAAATAAGTTGTGTATTCCTCCGGCACTATATAGTCTTGGTCGATTACGCAAAAAGACGCTTTACTACATTTCTTGATTGCGTCTATTTTATGCCCGCTTTTTGCACCGTGAAAAAACAATTTAGAATTGTAATATACATAACTGATTGGAACTGCATACGGATAATCATTATCTCCTAATAAAGCTAATACACCGGCTGTTCCTTTTTCTAAGATCTCAATACATTCTTTTTCGGATAATATTTGGTTTTTTCTACGCATTTCTCTAAACATTTTTCTTACCTCTTTCTGAATTTAATATATAATGCAATGCCCGCTAAAGTGACAAAACATTCAGTAATTGGAAAAGACAGCCATACGCCTGTCATTCTTAATAAAAATGACAGAAAAAACGCCATAGGAATTATAACTAAAAACCCTCTTGACAGGGAAATGATTTGTGCAGGCAGGGCTTTTTCTGTTGATGTAAAATATGGGCATATTATTATATTATATCCCACAAAGGGAATGGCAGTAAAATATATTTTTAACCCTGTTTCTGCAATCTGCTGTAACGGTATATTTTGTTCGCTGTTAAATATGCTTACTATTGGATTGGCAAATAAGAAAAAAATCATATAAATGCCGCATGATATAACCAACATTGTTTTTAAGGCATATTTCAAAATCTGTTTCTGACTTTCACGCTCTCCAGATCCGTATACTCTGCTTAATATTGGCTGTGTCCCTTGTGCTATTCCGGTGTAAATTGAAATAACCACAAGTGATAAATTTGCAACTACACCATAAGCAGCTACACCGATATTCCCTTTCAAGTGCAGGATAATAGTATTAAAAACTATCATTACAATCCCGGATGCCATTTCTGTGATGAAAGACGGAACGCCTAAAGAAATGATATTTCCTGTCAAACGAAAGGAGGGACTTATTCGTACGAAATGAAACTGATTTTCTTTTGTAAGCCAATGCTTAGATAGAATAAATAAGCTGATAACAGGTGCCAGCCCTGTTGCTAATACTGCGCCAAATATACCCATATTAAGTGGAAAGATAAATATATAATCTAAAATAATGTTTGCAAAGCTTCCAGTCAGCATACCGATCATAGCCAATTTAGGATTTCCGTCATTCCTTACGAAGCAGATCAGTGTGTCATTCGCCATAAATGCCGGAGCAAATAGCAGAATAACCTGTAAATATGTTTTTGTCATAAGAAAAACGTCTTTGTCAGCACCTAATAATATTGTCAGTTTTTCAGAAAAGAAAATACCCGTCAGCATGAAAATAACAGCCAATGTAAACATTATATATATTGTGTTTGAAAAAGTTTTGTCTGCATTTCTGTATTCTTTTTGTCCCCTGTAAATGGAATATTTGGTTGCACCTCCCATTCCAAACATCAGACCACTTCCATGAATAAAACTATAAATAGGAATGGCTAAATTAAGTGCGGTAAGACCATTTGCACCCAAACCATTTGAAACGAAAAAGGTATCGGCAAGTATGTAACATGACAAGCCAATCATGCCGCATATATTTAATAGCACATATCGAAAAAATTCTTTTAGTAGTATTTCTGTTTTCATATATATCTATCTCTTTAAAATAAAAAGCGTCAGCACTTTCTATCTTCTAAGACCTAACGATAGAAAGACTGACGTATAATCTCTTTACCCGGTGGCAAAAAGCAACGTTGTTTCCAATACGATATTATATACCAAAATAAATTGAAAAGCAATATCTAAAATTGGCTGGGAGCTTTACGATAATTACTGCATATCTTCAGCAGGCAGAAACACAAGTCCGGCAAATTCTTCCCCGGTCAGTTTCTTCGGCTTTTCCGATGTGCGTTCCGCGGGCTCCTGTATCTACGTGTCCATGTAGGGCAGGGTAGCGGTAACTTGCGGTAAAATGATACTGATATGATACACTCTGTTTTGTGCAGGCAGTATCTTTCAGATATGGATTTTGGCTATTTTCGGCTGATGTCTGATACATCAGCCGATATTTTCTGTGTCGGTATAAACCGTTTTGAAAAGCGTTTCAAACTCGCCTGAAAAATTGTAAGTGATCTTGATTTTGTGGTTTTCATATACCGTTATTTCATGTATCATTTCTACCACAATCTCCCTGTCCAATTTTTCAATAGTTCTAAGCTCTAACAGACGTTTTATCCATGGGCTGTCAAAAATATCCGGCGTAGCTTCGTCCTGTCTGTTATCAATGCTTTCAAGCTGCTTTTCCAGTAATTCTTCTTTCTTTCGGTAATCCTGCCGATATGTGGCAAATTCATCTTTGGAAATCAGTTCACTTCGGTAATCCTCATAAACCGCTTTTTTCAGCTTCCGTACTTTTTCCAGTTCAGCGGTCAGACGGGTTTTCTCATTTTCGTTTACCCGCTTTACCGTGACGGCTGCCTCTTGGTTCTGTTCGATAACTTCACGCATATTGTCAATGTTTAGCATGATAGCTTCCAGATCTTCCAAAATGATTTTTTCCAAAACCAAATGCGGTATAGGGTGCGGGGTACAATATTGTCTGCCGGAGCGTACATACGTCCCGCAATAGTAATTGACTGTACCTCCATTATTTTTTGAACCGATTTTCTTAGTTAAAGCTCTGCCGCAGTCCCCGCATTTCAAAAAACCTGCAAAAATACTCATGTTGCTGTTTAAGTTAGGATTGCGTGTGCTGCGCTTTAACAAATCCTGCACCTTGTTCCATGTTTCATTGTCAATGATCGCTTCATGTGTGCCTTTTACTATAATCCAATCTTCCTTGTCCTGTGCTTTTGATTTTCCTCTCATTCTCTGGCTTTTCTTGTTCTGTACCATATTCCCGATATACATTTCATTTTGTAAAATACGGTTTACGGTTGAATACGTCCAGTAAGAGGTACTGTCTAAACGGTTGCTGTTTCTGTAATGATCTCCGTTTAACTTTTTGTATTCAGACGGGCATACAATTCCTTCTTCATTCAATATAGACGCAATTCGGATTTTTCCATTTCCGGCTATATAGAGTTTGAAGATTTTGCGGATAACTCCGGCGGCATATTCATCAATAACCAGCTTGTTTTTATCAGCAGGAGATTTCTTATATCCATAGGAAGCAAACGCTCCTATAAATTCCCCTGCCCTCTGTTTGGTTTTCATGGAAGCATGGACTTTTTTGGAAATGTCCCGTGCGTACTGCTCATTAAAGATATTCTTTATAGGCAGCAGCATATCATAAGCCTGCTTCATGCTGTCAATATGATCCGTAATGGAAATGAAACGTACTTCGTGATCCGGGAAATAGCGTTCCAAATATTTTCCTGTGTCAATGTAATCACGTCCGAACCTTGAAAGGTCTTTCACAATCACACAATTCACTTTTCCGGCTTCTATATCTGCAATCATTCTCTTAAATGACGGGCGGTTAAAATTCGTTCCCGTGAAACCGTCATCTATGTAAGTGTCATACAAAACAAAGTCGTCCTTGTCTTTTAAGTAATCTGTAATCAGTTTCTTCTGATTTCCAATACTGTCACTCTCTGCCTTATCGCCGTCCTCTCTTGATAACCTGATATATTCAGCCACGTTGAAAAGTATATTTTTCACGGGGAAACAACTTCTTTTTTTGTTTGTTCCTGTGCATGGGTCTGAATAATTCGGTTTACAAGCTCTGCGACAGTGATTTTGGCTAAAAATTCTCTTTCAATGGTATAGCGTATTGTTTCCTGCCTGCCATTTTTCAATCGGCTATCCCTCCTGCATATGATCGCTTAAAAAAGTCATGCAATTTATTCATAACAACATATTAGATACAGCTTGTCCGATATGCTAAGGTATGCTGCTTATATTTTTCTTTCGGGTTCGGCTTTATGAAGTTAAATTGGATAGAAACTTATGGAATTTTACACAGATTTTACATAAATCATCTTTTGGATTTTACATAGATCGGATATCATTTGACGATAAGAAGATTCTTTAGGGAGGATTATGGTCAGATGGATTTCTTTGGATTACTGACAATGGTTGGCGGGTTGGCGTTATTTTTATATGGGATGAAAACGATGGGGGATGCGCTGTCCAAGATGGCAGGCGGCAGGCTGGAGCAGGTACTGGAGCGTATGACGAATAATCCTGTGAAGGCCGTCCTGCTTGGGGCAGGCGTAACAGCGGTGATCCAGTCTTCTTCCGCTACGACGGTTATGGTAGTGGGGTTTGTCAATTCCGGTATTATGAAGCTCTCTCAGGCAGTCGGCGTGATTATGGGTGCAAACATCGGCACCACAGTTACTTCGTGGATTCTCAGTCTTTCCGGTATCGAAAGCGGGAATTTTTTCGTAAAGCTTCTGAAACCCTCGTCCTTCTCCCCGGTATTGGCGCTCATGGGCGTGATACTGGTAATGTTTATGAAAAATACAAAAAAGAATGATGTAGGGACGATTCTGATCGGGTTTGCAGTGCTTATGTTTGGAATGGACACCATGAGCGGCGCTGTAAAGCCGCTTGCGGACGTGCCGGAATTTACATCGCTTTTTACGGCATTTGAAAACCCTCTTTTAGGTATGATAGTTGGAGCCATTTTAACTGCAGTAATCCAGAGTTCTTCCGCTTCTGTCGGTATTTTGCAGGCGATGTGCGCCACCGGAAGCGTAACGGTGGGAGCGGCGCTTCCGGTGATTATGGGACAGAATATCGGGACCTGTGTCACAGCTTTACTTTCCGGTGTCGGGGCAAACAGGAATGCAAGAAGGGCGTCCTTGATACATCTTTATTTTAATCTGATAGGTACATTTGTGTTTATGGCAGTATTTTATAATATGAATCATTTTGTACAGTTTGCTTTTTTGTCGGATGCGGCAAACGGTGCGATCATTGCAGTGATACACAGCGTGTTTAATATTGCTTCGACAATCGTGTTGCTCCCTGCTTCCAGACTGCTGGTAAAACTCGCATACTTTACCATCCCGCAGTCAGAGGACGAAACACTGGAAACGTCAGGAAAAGTGCTGGACGATAGGTTTCTGGAAAGACCTGCGTTTGCGGTTGCACAATGTAAAAATGCGGTGTGCGATATGGCGCAGCTTATCTTAAAGGCAATGAATTTATGTGTATACATACAGAAAAAATATGATGAAAATGCTGTGCAGGAGGTTATGGAAATTGAGCAGGAGGTAGATGTCAGGGAAGATGAGTTATCGTCCTATCTGGCAAAGCTTTCCACAAAGCCGCTCTCTGAACGGGACAGTAAAACCATCAATAAATACAGCAGGTGCATTATGGATTTAGAAAGGATATCCGATTATACTAAGGGCATAGCATTCGCACAAAAGAAGCTGCATAAGGGCAAAGAAAAATTTTCAAGGAAAGCGGCAGCCGAAGCAAGGCTGATTTATGAGGCAACCCTCGAAATCGTTGAATGTACGGTTTCCGGTTTTATACATGAGGACAAAGAGATGGCGTTTCGCATTGATCCGCTTGCCGATGTAATCAGCCGGGTAAAAAAGGAAATCCGAAAGAACCATAGCAGGAGGCTGGAAAAGGGGAAATGTTCCGTGGAACTTGGCATGGCGCTTACAGATATGGTTACTTCCCTGGAGCGCATTGCAAAGCATTGTTCCAATATAGCGGAATGGCAGACGGCATCCGAAACGGACCAGCACGCATTGCATCAATATGCACGGAGTGTCAAAGAGAGGAATGAACTGTACAAGGAACTGCTTGAAGGGTATACAGCAAAGTATTCGTTGGAAAAACTTGAGGAAACATAGTTTATCTGTATAATGTAATTGTGCAGAGGCATTTATTTCTTATTGCCGTAGCGCGTTTTTGAATGATAAAAATTTCAGAAAAAGGAAGTCAGCGCTTATGTCGTTAATCTATATTTTGGAAGATGATAAAAATATTCAGGAGATAGAAAGTTATGCCATAAAGGGAAACGGTTATGATGTGCGTGCGTTTGACGACGCGGAGGCTTTTGACAGGGGAATGCAGGAAATGAAGCCGGATTTATTGCTTCTCGATGTCATGCTGCCGGGGGAGGACGGGCTGTCCGTACTGAAAAGACTCCGTTCAGATAAAGATACGAAAGAACTGCCCGTCATACTTGTGACAGCGAAAGACTCAGAAATAGATACCGTCAGGGGGCTTGATCTGGGGGCGGATGACTACATCACAAAACCATTTGGCGTGATGGAGCTTATGTCACGCATCAAGGCAATTATGCGACGTGTCAAACCAACGAGCGATGACGTGGTCTTAAAATACAAAAATATATATCTGGATCAGGACAGACGGATCTGCCTTGTGGATGAGGAAAATGTGAAACTGACATTCAAAGAATATGAGCTGCTCCGGCTCTTTCTTTCCAATCTGGGTATTGTGCTGACAAGGGAAGCGATCATGGATACGGTATGGGGGATGGATTTTGCGGGGGAGAGCAGGACTGTTGACATGCATATCAAAACACTTCGCAGAAAGCTGAAAGAAGCGGGCAGCCTGATCATTACTGTGAGGAATGTGGGGTATAAACTGGAATGAGGAGGGAAATAAACAGACGGTTCACCGGCATTGCGCTTTTTTCCGTGGTGATCACCACGATCGTGATGACGGCGGTGTTTTATTCACAGTTAAAAAAACAGGTTTTTTCCGATCTGGCTGTCGTGGCGGATTTACTGATTGATGGAGAGCACTGTGAGCGAAAAATAGATTATTTAAGAATTACACTGATAGATGCGGACGGCAAGGTTTTGTTTGATTCTACGGTAGACGGGCAGTCGCTTGCCAACCATCTGGACAGGCCGGAAATTGCGGAGGCGGTTTCTTCCGGAACCGGTATGGGAATCAGGAAGTCGGATACCCTGTCGGAGAGTGTATTTTATTACGCAAAAAAAATGGATAACGGGCGAATACTCAGAGTAGGAAAGGAGGCTCACAGCGTTACAGCCGTTCTTTTGTCTGCCCTACCGGTGGTGCTGACAACGGCGCTGCTCCTTGCGGGCATCTGTCTGATGGTATCGCACTATCTTACCTCTGCCATAGTGAAACCGATTGATGAAATGGCAGGGGATATGGAACATATTGACGAGGAGAAAAGTTATCCGGAACTGATCCCGTTTACAAGAAAAATACGCTTACAACATGAGGAAATCCTGTCTGCCGCTAATATAAGGCAGGAATTTACCGCCAATGTAAGCCACGAATTAAAGACGCCTCTTGCGGCAATATCAGGTTATGCGGAACTGATGGAAACGGGACTGGTAGATGAAAAAGAGATGAAGCATTTTTCAGGGGAAATCCGTAAAAGTGCGGCAAGACTGCTTACCCTGATCAATGACATCCTTAAACTCTCGCAATTGGATGCAGGAAACGCAAAAGATATCCTTGATGTGGTGAATCTGGCGGAAATTACAAAAGAGAGTGTGGAAATGCTCTCTTTCGGGGCGGCGAAAAATGGCATTGATGTAGTGTATGAAGGAGATGACAGGGCGGATGTCCATATCGGAAAGGAACTTGCCCAGGAGCTTGCCTACAATCTGATTGAAAACGCCATCCGGTATAACAAACCGAATGGCAGAGTAACTGCAAAAGTACAGAAAGAGGGATTGCAGATTATCTTTTCGGTAGAGGATACCGGTATCGGCATTCCGCCGGAACATCAGGAGAGAATTTTTGAGCGCTTTTACCGGGTGGATAAAAGCAGGTCGAAGGAACTGGGAGGCACGGGTCTTGGGCTTGCGATTGTAAAGCATATCTGTAACATGACGGATGCGAAGATGAACTTGATGAGCAAACCGGGGGTCGGAACGAAGATAGTTATTGTCTGGGGCGGGGCAATGCCTAAAAATGGGAGACAAAATCATGTGGGAAAACTTATATGAAAATTTGAAAAATGACTCAGAGATAAGAGAACTAATACGCAGGGGCAATGCGAACTTAGGTGTTTTGGGTTATACAGACCATTCAGAAGCCCACACAGCCCTTGTGGCGGAAAAGACAGCATGGATATTAAAGGAATTTGGGTATGATGAACATACACAGATGTTAGGGAAAGCTGCAGGGTTTATGCATGATATCGGAAATGCCATCAATCGTTCCCGCCACGCAGAATATGGCGGAATTCTGGCAAATGAAATCCTCAGAAGATATGAGTTGTCAGTGGAGGATAGAATTGAAATAGTAACCTGTATCAGTAATCATGATGAATCCACGGGCGGAACTGTCAGCGCAGTCTCAGCGGCGCTTATCATTGCGGATAAAACAGATGTGCGGAGGAACCGAGTCAGACTGCAGGATAAAGCCGCTTTTGATATCCATGACAGGGTGAACTATGCTGTTACGGAAGCCCGTCTGGAAATTGATAAGGAGAAAAAGGTGATTACGCTGCATTTACAGATAGACGAGGAAAACTGTTCTATGTATGAGTATTTTGATATCTTTTTAGGAAGAATGCAGATGTGCCGCCATGCCGGGGAATTTTTAGGCGTGCGGTTTAAGCTGATGGCAAACGGCAGCAAGGTCTTGTGAAAACTGTGTCGAAATGGTAAAGGAGCTGTAAACAGTTCCTGCGGGAAAAGAACGGAGGTTGAAGGCACGGAGATTGTCTTACAGGTATTCTTATTGGTCGTAGGGTTTACGATGCTTATCAAGGGTGCAGATTTCTTTGTGAATGGTTCGTCGGGAATTGCCTCGAAGTTTAGGATTCCACAGCTTGTGGTGGGGCTTACCGCCGTTGCCATGGGAACAAGCGCCTCTGAGGCGGCGGTAAGCATCTCGGCGGCGCTTAAGGGGAAAGTGGTATAACGCTGATTTGGGGGATGTAATCGCTGAACGATGCCGTTTTTTGCCGAGAGCAAAAAATGATGCATTTTTTAATTTAAAAAGAAAGGTATGGAAACATATGCAAAAGAAACTAATTCTGGTTACTTCGCCGCCGGCAAGCGGCAAAACATATATTTCAAAACTGCTGGCAAAGCGGCTGCAGCATGTAGTGTATCTGGACAAGGATACCCTGATCACGCTGTCAAAGCATATATTTGCGGCGGCTGGGGAGCCGTTTGACCGAAGCAGCGATTTCTTTGAACAGTACATCAGGAATCCGGAATATGACTGTATTGTGGCGTTGGCACTGGAAGCTTTGGATTATGAAGATATTGTACTCATAAATGCTCCCTTTACCAGAGAAGTCAGGGATATGGAATGTAATTTTAATATTCCGTCTAATTTGGATGATCCGATTATAAAGAATGATAACCAGCATGAATCGGAGGTTTCCATGAAAGAAGTGCTGGACATTCTGGAAGACAATGTATGATGGAGGGAGGTGTGCAAAATGGTAATTGGCAGAGTTTCAGGCAGCATGGAGGCTTTGGCTGCGGCGGTTAATCCTCATAAAGAAGCAGTGGAACTGGTGGAACAGCAGATGGATGAGATGGCAGATGATCTTGTCCGAGATACCTATGAAACAACAATAAAGCCGGATGATTATGTATATCCGAGTGAGAACTATAATGATATTATGAAAGTCAGTGCTGGAGAACATTCTTCATCACCGAACAATAACCGCCAGCCTCAATAAAAGTCCGATTGCAGAGGTACTTGGGAAATACCCTGCAATAATGGGGTATTTCTCTCAGTAGGAAACTTAAATCGGCGTTGACAATTTGGCTTACGGTTTTTCAGCTATTGCAAATATACCAGCCCTTCTGAAACTGCCCATACCACTTGGCATTACATACTTGTCATAGTAATCGCAGATTTCAAGAAATTCCTTGTTGGTACTGATTTCATTGATTTTTTTATGCACTTCTTCTTTGTTATTCTGCCGATAAAGATGCAGCAAATACAGGTGTGTTAGGCTGCCGATACTGTGACATTCCAGAACATTCATTCCGTTTTTTTCCAAAATTTCCCTCAGCTCGTCAACATCATAGGCCTTTAATTCGGTAATTGAAGTCAGTTCATCAGCATCATCATAGTTTTCTTTGCTAAAATAGCCCGTTTCCATCATGTCTTTTACAGATGGATGGATACGGTTCAGTTTGGCAAGACAGTAGTTCAGCCATGTAGCCGTCATGCAGCTTTTGCTGGAAACGGAGAGCATAACCTTTTTACCAACACGGCATATTTCGGAAATCACATTTCCTGCCTTGCCGCCAGAGAAAGAAATTGATCCATCAAAACATAGCACGAGGTCAAATGCATCGTCACCAAATACATCAAGGCAGGATGCATCATGTTTGATAAAACGAATATTGGCCAAGTCTGCCGCGTTCTCTTTTGCTGTTTTAATCATTTCATCAGACAAATCCAAATGTACTACATCAAATCCCATTCTGGCCAGAGGGATAGAATAAGCTCCTGTTGCTGCTCCTACATCCAGAATTGTGTGAACCCCTGATAAATGACATTGAATCGCTTTAAACCTCAAAAGGCGGTTTATCATTTCGTCATCATAGTCGACTTCTTCTATCTGGGAAATTTCATTCCAAAATTTCGCATGTTCGGTCAATGCCATTTTGTTCACTCCTTTTTGGTTGGTCATTCGATAAATTTAAAGTTTATATATACATTTTTACCCAAATGGACATGATGCGTCAACGGAGGTTCAATCCATACATTATCTCCAAAAATGCAAGTTAATTTTTCAAAATATCGCTTCTCTTTTTTGTGTCAGTCGCTCTCGTTTGATTAAGGTCCTGACATAATCCTCTTGCATATATCTGTTGTTTCATATTTTCGCCTGTGTCAACCCACAGCAGTCCAGCAGCTCGGCGTTCCGCCATTGTTAATTTGTTCTTGTCATTCGTAAACATTTCTCCATTTTTTTTATTATACCATACTTCATTTTTTGGATAAATAATTTGTAAACTTGCTGAACGGAAACAGCCTGCAGGGCAAGGTGTTCCCGGGCGGCAAGTCCACTAAGAGGCAGCCGGCGCAGGGGAAGCGTAGCGTCCCCTGTGATGATTGGAAGCAGCCGCAAGCGTGCAGGCAATCATCCGCTTTCTGCAGGAAGCCCCGGCAACCCGACTTTTCACGCTTTCCGCAACAACTTCTTTCATGCCGGTTTGGGAAAATGCCTGTTTCAAAATACCCATCACATCATCGTCCGTCAGCACTTCCGGTCATTGAGGAAGAAGGACAGCTCCGACTTGTCTTTTGTTACTTTCCGCAAGTTACCGCTACCGTGGGGAAATGAAGATACGCCGCGTATTCTGGAGACTTTAAAAAAGCATAATGTGAAAGTGACATTTTTTATGACGGGCGGCTGGGTGGAATCCTATCCCGAGGATGTGAGGGCGATTTTGGCGGACGGCCACGATCTCGGCAACCACAGCGAGAACCACAAAAACATGTCCCAGCTTTCCGACGAACAGTGTCAGGAGGAGCTGATGAAAGTACATACCAAGGTGCAGGAGCTGACAGGTTATGAGATGTTCCTGTTCCGTCCGCCTTACGGGGATTATGACAATCACGTCATAACGAACGCACAGAAGTGCGGATACTATCCGATTCAGTGGTCGATCGATTCTCTGGACTGGAAGGACTACGGCGTGGACGATATTGTCAAACGTGTGGTGGAGTCCGATAAGCTGAACAACGGTGCGATCATTCTCATGCACAACGGCGCGAAGTACACGGCAGACGCGCTGGATGCGGTAATTACAGGTCTGCAGGAGAAGGGATACGAGCTGGTGCCCATCTCCCAGTTGATTTACAAGGATAAGTACCATATGAAAGCCGACGGGACACAGGTGTCCGGGGAGTAGGGAGCGGCTCTGGTATAATGATTTTCAAGAAAATCTGCATTGTTAAAATGCGGATTTTTTTGTATACTTAATGCGAAACAAAATATTTTGATGAAGATTTCGAGGAGGTGTAGCTGATGGACGAGGAAACTTTGGAGAGAGTCTATCAGGAAAATTTGGAAGAGAGAATCATTGCGTGCCTGTCTGAAATCAGGGATATCCCATTAGAGGCGGCGAAGACGGCGTGATGATAAAGATTTGCAGGGGGATGAACGGATGATTTTATCAGACAGGGCAATTATGGCATTGCTGCAGAAGGGCACGTTATCCATATCGCCGCTAAAGGAGCAGCAGATTCAGCCGGCGAGCGTGGATATCAGACTCGGCGATACGTTCAGCATTGTGGAGGACTCTTCCGCGCCGATCCTTACGTTATCGCAGGAAATGGCTTACAAGGAAATCCGTGCGGAAAAATATCTGCTTATGCCGGGGCAGTTTGTGCTGGCGACTACCATGGAGTACATCAAACTGCCGGACGACTTGACGGCATTTGTGGAAGGACGCAGTTCACTCGGACGGATGGGGTTATTTATCCAGAACGCCGGATGGGTCGATCCGGGCTTTTCGGGCGAAATCACGCTGGAACTGTTTAATGCGAACCGCTGTGCGATCGAACTGCGGGCGGGACGCAGAATCGGGCAACTGGTTTTTGCGCAGATGGATCAGACTGCTTTGCATCCGTACCGCGGCAAATATCAGGGGCAGCGGGGCGCCACAGGTTCCAGAGTTTATCTGGACGACGAATCCGAGACCTATTTCCCATGAAAATCTGCATTGTTAAAATGCGGATTTTTTTGTATACTTATTTCTAGTACAGAAACAGATGGACAGAAGAACGGAGGATGAGTATGCCACGCAGAACAGATATTCACAAGGTACTAATCATCGGCTCGGGACCGATCATCATTGGACAGGCCTGCGAGTTTGACTATTCGGGGACACAGGCGTGTAAGGCGCTTAAGAAGCTGGGATATGAGATTGTGCTGGTCAATTCCAATCCGGCGACGATTATGACGGACCCGGAGACAGCGGATGTGACTTATATTGAGCCACTGAATGTAGAACGGCTGGAGCAGATCATTGCAAAGGAGCGTCCCGACGCCCTGCTTCCCAATCTGGGAGGGCAGTCCGGGCTTAATCTTTGCGCGGAGCTGAACAAGGCGGGTATTTTAGAAAAGTATAACGTGCAGGTGATCGGCGTGCAGGTGGACGCCATCGAGCGCGGCGAGGACCGCATTGAATTTAAAAAGACCATGAACAAGCTGGGCATTGAGATGGCGCGCAGCGAGGTGGCATACTCTGTGGACGAGGCGCTTTCCATTGCGGAAAAGCTCGGCTATCCCGTGGTGCTGCGTCCTGCCTACACCATGGGCGGCGCGGGAGGCGGTCTTGTCTACAATAAGGACGAGCTGAAGGTGGTGTGCGCCAGAGGATTGCAGGCAAGCCTTGTGGGGCAGGTGCTTGTGGAGGAGTCCATTCTGGGCTGGGAAGAGCTGGAGCTTGAGGTGGTCCGGGATGCGGACAACAATATCATCACCGTCTGCTTCATTGAAAATATAGATCCGCTGGGAGTTCACACGGGAGACTCTTTCTGCTCCGCACCCATGCTGACGATCTCTGAGGAGTGTCAGAAGCGTTTACAGGAGCAGGCATATAAAATTGTGGAATCGGTGCAGGTAATCGGCGGTACGAATGTGCAGTTTGCCCATGATCCCGTATCGGACCGGATTATCGTCATTGAGATCAATCCCCGTACTTCCCGCTCTTCCGCACTGGCAAGCAAGGCGACGGGCTTCCCGATCGCCCTTGTGTCTTCCATGCTGGCGGCGGGACTTACGTTGAAGGACATTCCCTGCGGAAAATATGGAACGTTAGACAAATATGTGCCGGACGGCGACTATGTGGTGATTAAGTTTGCACGCTGGGCTTTTGAGAAGTTCAAGGGCGTGGAGGACAAGCTGGGCACCCAGATGCGCGCCGTGGGCGAGGTTATGAGCATCGGCAAAACGTATAAGGAGGCGTTCCAGAAGGCGATCCGTTCTCTGGAGACGGGACGTTACGGTCTGGGGCACGCGAAGGATTTTGACACGCTGCAGAAAGAAGAACTGCTCAGACGGCTGAATACGCCTTCCAGTGAGCGCCATTTCCTCATGTATGAGGCGCTCCGCAAAGGCGCCACGGTGGAGGAAATCTTTGAGATCACCAAGGTCAAGGCTTACTTTATTGAGCAGATGAAGGAGCTGGTGGAGGAAGAGGAAGCCATTTTACGGCATAAGGGGGAGATACTGCCCGATGAAATGCTTGTCACGGCGAAAAAGGACGGCTTTTCCGATAAGTATCTGAGTCAGCTTCTGGAGATTCCCGAGGCGGATATCAGAAACCGCCGCCTTGCGCTTGGCGTGGAGGAGACGTGGGAGGGCGTGCATGTCAGCGGAACGGAGAACAGCGCCTACTATTATTCCACCTACAACGCGCCGGATAAGAACCCGGTGAATGAGGAAAAACAGAAGATTATGATATTGGGCGGCGGTCCCAACCGGATCGGGCAGGGCATCGAGTTTGACTACTGCTGCGTACATGCGGCGATGGCGCTGAAAAAGCTGGGATTTGAGACGATTATCGTGAACTGCAACCCGGAGACGGTGTCCACCGATTACGACACCTCCGACAAGCTGTATTTTGAGCCGCTGACTTTGGAGGACGTGCTTAGCATTTACAACAAAGAAAAGCCCCTTGGCGTGATCGCGCAGTTTGGCGGACAGACGCCTCTCAATCTGGCGTCTGAGCTGGAGCAGAACGGGGTGCAGATTCTGGGCACCTCCCCCTCGGTCATTGATCTGGCGGAGGACCGCGACCAGTTCCGCGCCATGATGGAGAAACTGGAGATTCCCATGCCGGAGTCGGGTATGGCGACCACCGTGGAGGAGGCGCTTGGCATTGCGGCGCGGATCGGCTACCCGGTGATGGTGCGCCCGTCCTATGTGCTGGGCGGCAGAGGCATGGAAGTGGTTTACGACGACGACAGTATGACGGAGTACATGAATGCGGCGGTGGGCGTGACGCCGGATCGCCCGATTCTGATCGACCGTTTCTTAAATCACGCGCTGGAGTGCGAGGCGGACGCCATCAGCGACGGCACGCACGCTTTTGTGCCCGCTGTGATGGAACATATCGAGCTGGCGGGCATCCACTCCGGGGATTCGGCATGTATCATTCCCTCCGTGCACATTCCGGCGGAGAGTGTGGAGACGATCAAGGAGTACACGAGAAAGATCGCGGAGGAGATGCATGTCAAGGGTCTGATGAACATGCAGTATGCCATCGAGAACGGCAAGGTGTTCGTGCTGGAGGCGAACCCGAGAGCGTCCCGCACCGTGCCGCTTGTGTCCAAAGTCTGCAATATCCGCATGGTGCCCCTTGCCACGGATATCATTACCTCGGAGCTTACGGGGCGTCCGTCGCCGGTTCCGGGATTAAAAGAACAGGTGATACCGAATTACGGTGTGAAGGAGGCGGTGTTCCCCTTCAACATGTTCCCGGAGGTGGATCCCATTCTGGGACCCGAAATGCGCTCCACGGGTGAGGTACTTGGACTTTCCCGCTCCTACGGTGAAGCCTTCTTCAAGGCGCAGGAGGCGGTGCAGTCGAAGCTTCCTCTTGCAGGCACGGTGCTGATCTCCGTGAACAAGAAGGACAAGGACGAAGTGGTGGAAGTGGCGAAGAGTCTTGCCGAGGACGGCTTCAAGATCGTTGCCACCGAGGGCACGTACAACTTGATCACGGCGGCAGGGGTTCTGGCGACAAAGGCAAAGAAGCTCTATGAGGGGCGGCCAAACGTGGGCGACATGATCACCAACGGGGATTTCGACCTGATTATCAACTCACCCGTGGGCAAGGACAGCGTACATGACGACAGTTACCTGCGCAAGGCGGCGATCAAGGCGAAAGCGCCTTATATCACCACTGTGGCGGCGGCGAAGGTGACGGCGGAGGGCATTCATTACCTGAAAACTCACAAGGGCAGCGAGGTGAAGTCCCTGCAGGAACTGCACGGGGAGATACATGACAAATAATAATGTGATTTAAGCAATGTGTGAGGGGATGGAGAAAAAAGGAAATTAGATTTGGGTGCGGCGTATGGTTTGCAGCTTCATACCAACAAGACAAAGGGGCGACAGCAATGCATGCTGCCGCTCCTTTAAAATTGGGATAAAGTGGTGGAAAAGGTCTGGAAGCAAGAACCGATATACTTGACAAAACATAAACAGATGCAATATAATAAGTTTGTAAGCTAACTAACTAATAGAAAGTGAATGTAAAGGCGTGGATAATTGCGGTAAAATACTGTCGAAATTGAAAAAAGAAAAATGGAGCTTCGGTGAGTCTGTGAGATTTATACGTGAGCAGCAAGGGATAAAAATTCGTGAGGTTGCGAGCAAGGTAGGAATGACAGCTACTTATATCAGTGACATTGAAAGGGGGAATAATCGACCACCCAGAAGACCGCTGATGCAAAACATTCTTACAGCGTTAGAAATACAGGAATTGGAGCTTCAGAACTATTTGTATGATCTGTCAGCGCGGGAGCGGGGCGAGGTGGCTGAAGATATAGCGGAATATATTATGAGTAATGATGACTTGAGACTGGTAATCCGCATGACACAGAGACAGAAAATGAGCGAACGATTCTGGCAGGAATGTATAAACAAGATTCAGTGATACGATGTGCAGGCTTAACCTTCCAAAATATAGTGGGAAGTATTAGAATTTTACGAATATACAGCCAGATGTAGCGGTTGCCGGGAATTAAATGAATGTGATAAAATCCCGAGTTTGACACTTGTGAAATCAAAAAGGGGCTACAAACCCAGTAGCTATGCTGGCTGTAGCCACTTTCTCTGTGGAACCGATTTGTGCTATTTTTTCCC